>Ga0299906_10002364_pt1 | contig 15689 bp, 10 predicted proteins | sample RVTome_14_FD_200259 | JGI IMG/M metagenome (GOLD analysis project Ga0299906, IMG submission 200259) | Soil microbial communities from uranium-contaminated site in the Upper Colorado River Basin, Wyoming, United States - RVT145D125 (version 2) ... | reverse complement strand
TTCGGGCCGAGCGGGAACACCCGGCTCTCGAAGTCGGCCTCGCCGGTCAGCATCGTGCCCTGCCCCTCGTAGGGCACGGCGGAAAGCGCCGCGAGCAGCGCCGGGAACGCGTCCGCCGAGCGGGTCGACGTGAGCAGCCGCCAGCCCGTCGCGCCCTCCCAACCCGCGAGCGACACGTCGACCGACGTCAGCCCGGCGAGGTCCTTGATCACCCGCTCATCGAGGCGGAGTCCGATGACCACCCAACCCGCCGGCGCGGCCTGCCCGATCGGCGCCGCGACGAGCTGATGAGGAGCATCCCTGATGATCCCGACCCCAGGTGTGCGCTCGCCGCGCGCCGCTCGCGCGACGTATCGCGCGACCGTCTCCGGCACCACGCCGCCGCGCGGCGCGGTGGGGTCGGCGAGCAGCCGCCCGTCGGCGCCGACAACCATGGCGAGGTCGGCGCCGGACCGCTCGGGATGGCGGCGCAGGATCGCCGCGATCGCAGGGCGGTCGCGCGTCGCCACCGCCTCGCGGAGCGCGAAGTCGGCGGCCAGCGCCTGCGCCGTCTGCGCGAGACGCAGGTTGTGCTGGGCCAGCAGCCGGTTGAAGACCCGCTCGCCCATCGCCAGCTCGTCCTGGGCATGACGACGTGCGTTGTCGGTGATGGCGTTGTGGATGAACGTGTAGCCCGCCAGCTGCACCGTGAGCAGCAGGACGAGAAAGACGACGACGATCCGCGTCTGCAGGCTGCGGAAGCGGAGAGTCGGCAGGTGCATCGCGCGCCGCGCTCCCGTCCTACCGCGTGCCGAGCGACGAATGGTGATCGACGATCAGCCACTTCCCGCCGCGCCAGACGAAGACCATGGTGAAGCGAGCCGACGTCACGTTGACCCGGCCGCCCTTGGCGACCCGGCGGATCGTGTAGGACCCGGAGTTGACGCCCGCGTCCCCGAAGACCCGGGGGCTCGTCTCCGCGAGTGAGACGCGGATCCCGGGGAACGCCTTCAGGAGCTGGGTGTAGTACTCCCGGATCGCGCTTGAACCCTTGCGCATCTTCGACGCCGACGTTCCCCACAGCAGGGCGTCCTCGTCATAGAGCTGCATCAACGCGTCGAGATCGCCCTTGGTGAAGGCCGCCGCCCACTGCTCCGCGACGGTGGGAGGTTCCGGCTCCTCTTCCGCGCGCGGTTCGACGGCGCGAGGCGGTTCGGGTGTCGCCGGCGCCGGCGCGCGCTGTTCAGCGACGGGAGGGGGTTCCCCGGCCGGAGGCGTGGGCCACTGTGCGCACCCGAGTGGCGCAAGCAGCAAGCTCAGAATGGAGGCTCGGACAGGAAGGTGGATCACCTGGAACTCCGCCGGCGGGTGCTGCGCAAGGCCCGCCTGCTCGGAGGGCGAAGACCTCAGGCCGTTATTCTGTTCGACCGTCGGCGAAGCGTCGGGTGGCAGCGTGTTTGAGCCGTGCGATATTTCACGCTCGTGAGGGTCGCCAGCAACAACAAAGCCCGCTCGCGCGGGCTTCTCATGTCGTTGGCGGAGAGGGCGGGATTCGAACCCGCGGTACGCTTTTGGCGTACACACGCTTTCCAGGCGTGCACCTTCGACCGCTCGGTCACCTCTCCGTGCCCCGCAGACCCGGGGCGCGCGATTCTATCTCAGAGCACCTTCCCCGGATTCATGATCCCGAGCGGATCGAGCGTGCGCTTGATGCTGCGCATCAACTCCATCTCGACCGGCGACTTGTAGCGCAGGATCTCGCCGCGCTTGTACTGCCCGAGCCCGTGCTCGGCGCTGATCGAGCCGCCGAACGCCGCGACGCTGTCGTGGACGACCCGGTTCACTTCCGCCATCCGCGCGAGGAACGCCGCTTCGTCCCCGCCCTCGGGATGCGCGACGTTGTAGTGGAGATTGCCATCACCGACGTGCCCGAACGTCACCATCCGCACGCCCGGAAACGCTGCTGCCACTCGCGCGTCGGTGGCCTCGATGAACTCGCCGATCCGCGAGATCGGGATCGAGATGTCGTGCTTGATGTTCGGGCCCTCCGCCGCCTGGGCCTCGGACACGTTCTCGCGCAGCGCCCACAGCTGCTTTGCCTGGGCGCCGCTCGTGGCGATCACGGCATCGAGGGCGATTCCGGATTCGATTGCGTCGGCCAGCGTCGATTCCAGCAGCTCGCCAACCCCGGCACCGGCCTGCGTGTCCGAAAGCTCCAGGAGCACGTACTGGGGATGCGCGGCCGCGAACGGCGCCGGCACGTTGAAGTGCTTGCGGACGAGTGCGACGCAGATCGCCGAGAAAAGCTCGAACGCCGTCAGGCGATCCCCGCAATGCGCCTGGACGTGCTCGAGCAACCGCAGCGCATCGCGCGGCGTCCGGAGCGCGGCCACCGCGGTCGCGTGCGCGCGGGGCTTCGGAAACAGCTTGAGCACCGCGGCGGTGATGATCCCGAGCGTGCCCTCCGCGCCGATGAAGAGCTGCTTCAGGTCGTAGCCGGTGTTGTCCTTGCGCAGGCCGCGCAAACCCTCCCAGATCTCGCCCGACGGCAGCACGACCTCGAGCCCCAGCACGAGGTCGCGCGTGTTCCCGTACCGGAGCACCTGGACCCCGCCGGCGTTCGTGGACAGGTTGCCGCCGATCTCGCAGCTGCCTTCCGCTGCGAGGCTTAGCGGAAACAGGCGATCCGCCTCCCCGGCCGCCCGCTGCAGGTTCGCCAGAACGCAGCCCGCTTCAACGGTAATCGTGTTGTTGATCTGATCGAGCGCGCGGACCCGGTGCATCCGCGAGAGGCTGACGACGACCTGCTTCCCGCTCGCGTCCGGGGTCGCCCCGCCGCACAGCCCGGTGTTGCCGCCCTGCGGAACGACCGCCGTCCGGGTTTCGGCGCAGCGCTGCACGACCGCCGCAACCTCGGCCGTCGTCGCCGGCCGGACGACCGCGAGCGGCTTGCCCGCATAGCGCCTGCGCCAATCGGTCGCGTACGGCTGCGTCTCGTCGGGCGCGGTGAGGACGTGCGCCGGCCCGACGATCGCCGAGAGCCGTGCCAGGAGCGGTGCCGGATCCACCCTGGCGATTCTAGCCCGCGCGCGGCCTACTTGAGGTGATAGTCCATCGCCAGCCGCGACTGCAGATCGCGCGCCAGACGGAACGCTTCGCGCAGCGTTCGGCGATCGAGCTCGTTCAGGCTGCTCGGGTCGATGCGATTTGCCGCATCCTCCGGCTGCTTCGCGAGCGACTCGGCGAACTGCGCCTGGTGGCGGAGCCGCACCTGCTGCAGGAAGAAGAACGCCGCGCTCAGCGACTCCGCCTCGCCAGGCGCGAGCGCTCCGGCCTTCCCCGCCGCGCGCAGACGCTCGGCGGTGTTGGTCTGCGGCAGCGCCCGTCCGAGGGCGTAGACGCGTGCGGCGTCGACGAACGGACGCACGCCGTAGAGCTTGAGGTTGAGCGTGTGCTCGCCCTCGGTCGTGAAGTCGCGGATCCACCCGAGCGGCGGCTTCGCCTGCAGGGCGTTCTCCGCCATCAGCCGCAGGAAGTTCTGCCGCGTCCGCGTGAGCCCGAGCATCCATTCCCGGAGCCGGTCGGCGAGCCGGGCGTCGCCGGCGAGCGCGCGGAAGTCGAAGCAGATCGCGGCGTCCAGCAGCGCCTCCGGGTCGGAATGCTGGAGCCAGCCGTTGAGCTTCGCCTTCCATTCGTCGAAGGTGAGGCACAGCTCGGGATTCGACGCCATGATGTTGCCCTTGCACAGCGGGAACCCGCACGCATCGAGCGCCTCGTTGACCGCCCGTGCGAACGGGAGGAGCCGGGCGCGCGCCTCCTGCGGCCGCTCCCCGGCGTGCGACTCGAACAGGAGCCCGTTGTCCTGGTCGGTGGCGAACGTCTGCTCGAGCCGCCCTTCGCTCCCGAACGCGAGCCAGCACCAGGCGATGCGGTCGATCGCGTGCGCGTTGCGCGCGAGGTCGAGGATCCGCTGGCACAGCCGGTCGTTCAGGACCGACACGAAGAGCGTCAGCTGCTCCGCCGCCACCCCCTGCTCGACCAGCAGCCGCGCGAGCTTCCGGATCGCGTCGGCGAGCTGGGCGAGCGTGTCGACGCCCTTCGCCATCCGGATCTCCATCGACAGCTCGCCCAGGCCGAGCCGCTGCAGCGAGAAGAGGTCGCGCTCCGAGACCACGCCCGCCAGACGGCCGGCGTCGTCCAGCACGAGCACGTGCCGGATTCCGCGCGCGGTCATCGCGAGCGCCCCCTCATAGGCGGGGGTGTGGCCGGGCAGGCCCAGCGGATCCCGCGTCATCACCGCGCTGAGGGGCTGGCCGAGGCGGCCCTCGATGGCCACCGGGATCAGATCGCGCTCGGTGAAGATCCCGACCGGATGGCCGGTCCCGTCGGTCACGACGACGCTCCCCACCCCTTCGGCGCGCATGCGCGCCGCGGCGACACTGACGGCATCGCCCGGGTCACACGTGACCGCCGGCCGCCGCACCAGCAGGCGCAGCGGCCGCGCGAACGTCTGCTGCTCGCCGGCCAGCTGGCGCTCGAGCAGCGAATGGAGCTCGGTCATCACCGCCCCGTCAGTAGCGCAGGCGCGCGTAATAGGTCTCGCGCGACGCCGCGAGCGCGCCGCCGAGCGTCTCGATCCCGCGCTCCGCGAGGAGCGCGAGCAGCCGCAGGAACACCTCGGCGGTGACCAGCGCGTCGCCGAGCGCGGTGTGCCGGCCGATCACCCGCACCCCGAGCCGCTCGGCGATCGATTCCAGCCGGTGGTCCTCGAGCGTCGGGTGAACCGCCGCCGAGAGCAGCAGCGTGTCGAGCACCGGTTGCGTGAACCGCACCCCGGACGCCTGCTCCTTGAGCTCGATGAAGCGCATGTCGAACGCCGCATTGTGCGCGACGAGCACCGTGTCCTCGCAGAACCGGTGAAACGCGGGCAGCACCCCCCCGATCGCGGGCTGGTCGGCGAGCGCGCGCGCCTCGATGCCGTGGATGCGCGCCGACTCCGGGTCGAGCGGACGCCGCGGGTTGACGAGTTGCTCGAAGAACTCCTGCTTCAGCAGCCGCCCGTTCACGATCCGGACCGCGCCGATCGAGATGATCTCGTCCCCCGCCGACGGCTGGAGCCCGGTGGTTTCGGTGTCGAAGACGGTGTAGGTCAGGTCGGCGAGGCGCTGGTCCTCGAGCTCGCGCGAGGCCTCGATCCGCCCGAAGAGATCGAAGTCGTAGTACTCCGGCCGGCTCCCGACCGCGGCCGCGGCGGGCGCCGCAATCGCGACCCGCTCGCCGAGCGGCAGCAGGAAGCGGAACCAGGCGCTGTGGCTCTGCTTGTGGGTCTGCGTCCAGGCCTCGCCGCCGTGCCGCTCGAGGACGTCCTTGAGCGTGAGCGGCGTCTCGTCCGCGCCGATGCGCATCGGCTGCAGCTCCCACAGCGACAATGCCTCGCTTGCCACGATGGCCCCGGTCCATACCAGGTCGAGCGCCGCGAACCCGCCGCTCGCCTGCGCGCGGAACCGGACCTCGCGGATGCCGTACTCGTCGCGCAGGCGCCCGGCGACGTAGGCGAGCGCCTGCACGAAGGCAAAGCTGTCCACCCGCACCCACAGGTCCTCGGCCACCTCGTCGGCCCGCGTGGGCAGCTCGAGCGCGGTCTCGATCCGGCGCCGCGCGACGCTCACCAGGTCGGCGACGCTCATGTCCTCCAGCGTGAAGCTCGCCTTGAGCGCGTCGGCGTACTCGTTCATCGCCGTGTTCAGCCGGCTGCTCAGGACCCCCGACTCGGCCGCGACGATCTGCGCGAACTGCGCCCGCCGCGCATCGTCCATCTCGGGGAAGGCGACGAGGTTCTCGGCCGCGGCCCGGACGTTCGCGACCGGCGACCGCAGCCCGGCGGCCAGCGAGTGGAGCAGCGCGAGCCGCTGGCCTTCGCGCCCGAGGAGCCCGGTCACGTCATCGAGAGTGAACACCATGCCCGCCACCCGCGCATCGGCGTCGAAGAACGGCGTCACCATGACCCGGGCGAGCGCGCCGTGGGCGACGCTCGCGACGAACCGCGTCACCGGCCGTTCCTCGCCCTGGGCGAGCCGCTGCTGGACCTTGTCGAGCGCATGCGCCACCTGGTCGCGGTCAAGCAGCGCGAACACCGAGCGTCCCAGGCCGAGCGGTGCGGACTGCGGCGCCATCGCGCCCTTCGGCGCGAGCAGCCGTCGCGCCCGCTCGTTGTACAGCAGGATGCGCCCCTCGACGTTGCAGACGAGCACCCCTTCGGTCAGCTCCGACATCAGCGCGGCGAGCCGATTGCGCTCTTCCTCGACCTGCGCGCGGGCCTCGGCGCTGCGTGCCTCGAGGTCGCCGAGCGCGCGGTGGTACGCCTCGGCGAGCTGGTTGATCGCGTGCGCGGCCTCCTCCAGCTCCGGCGCCCCGTCGGCGACGACCCGGTACTCCGGGTTGGCCGCCAGCACGACGCGGGTCTGCTCCGCGAGCCGCCGGGCCGCCTGCGGGTAGCGCCGGCTGAACCAGCGCACGATCCCGAACCACACGAAGCCGAGCAGGATCAGGGCGAAGACGAGCGCCGGGACGCGCTCGTTCAGCACCCGCTGGAACGCCGCCTGCTCGTCGGGGGCGAGTCCCGCGCCGAGCGTCGCAAGCACCCCCGCGACGACGGCGAGCGTCCCGACGTAGCAGACCCCGACCCAGAGCCAGAGCCGGCGGTCGACCTTCATGCAGCGCCCGGCTTCGCCGCGGCGCCGAGCAGTGCATCGATGCGCTCGACCAGCTCCTGGGTCGAGAAGGGCTTGGTGATGTAGAGGTCGGCGCCGAGCGACAGCCCCTTGCTCACCTCCGCTTCACGCCCCTTCGCCGAGAGCATCACGATCTTCACGTGCTGCATGTCGGGACGCTCGCGCACCCGCTGGCAGACCTCGTAGCCGCTCCGCTTTGGCATCATCACGTCGAGGAGCATCACGTCCGGGCGGAAGCTCTCGGCGAGCGCCACCGCCTCCTCGCCGTTGGTCGCGACGCGCACCTCGTAACCGCGACGCTCGAGGAGGAACTCGAGCGCCGTCACGATGTTCGGCTCGTCGTCGACGATCAGCACCTTGCGCTTCACCGTGTCCAAGACCCTTCTCCTTGCGCGCCTAGGCGACGCGCGCTTCGCTGCGCGCCTCCGCGCGCACCGTCTCGACCGGCAGGGTGAACGAGAAGCACGCGCCCTCCCGGAGCCGGCTCTCGACCCACATCCGGCCGCCGAAGTGCTCCACGATCTGGCGGCTGATGTGCAGCCCGAGGCCCGTGCCCTGCGGCTTCTCGGTCAGGGTGTCGCCCGCCTGGCGGAACTTGTCGAACACCACCTCCTGGAACTCCGGACTGATGCCCGGGCCGTTGTCGCGCACGTCCACGCGCACGAAGCCGGGCGTCTCGCCCACCGTCACCTCGATCCGCCCGCGCTCCGGTGCGCAGAACTTGACTGCGTTCGAGAGCAGGTTGAGCAACACCTGGATGACCCGGTCGAGGTCGGCCTGCACCGGGGGCACGCGCTCGGGCAGGTGGGTCTCGACCGCGATCCCCTTCTCCTTGAACACCTGGCTCATCCCGGCGAGGGTCTCGGTGACGAGCTCCCCCATGTCGACCCGCGTGACGTGCCATTCGGCGCGACCCGATTCGATCTTGGCGAGGTCGAGCACCTGGTTGATCAGGCGCGTGAGCCGCTCGGTCTCCTTGGTGATGATCGCGAGGAACTTGCGCCGCTGCTCGAGCTCGACGTCGGGGTTGCCGAGCAGGATCTCCGAGAACGCGCGGATCGAGGTGAGCGGCGTGCGCAGCTCGTGGGTGACGGTCGACATGAAGTCGTCCTTGAGCCGGTCGAGCTCCTTCAGCCGCTCGTTCGCCGCGCGCAGCTCGGCGGTCGCGGCTTCCAGCTCGCGCGACTTCTGCTCGAGCCGGTGGCTATAGACCACCACCTGCGAGGCCTCGTCGAGGATCTCGCGCACCTCGTCGAGCTCGAGCGCCTCCTCCTTCACGGCGGAGGCCACCATGATCCGCGCCGACGCCGCGCCGATCGCCCCCGCAAGCCGGGTCTCGACGTAGTGCACGAACTCCGCATCGGCTTCCAGCTCGTCCTCCGGCCAGCGCCGGCCGCGCGCCCGCGCATACTCGCTGAACGCCGCCTCGGCGCCCTCCACGCCGAGGAACCGGACGAGCACATTGTAGAGGTCGGGCACCGAGGCGGTCCCGCGCCAGAACCGCGCGCCGCCGGCCTCGCGGCGGAAGATGTCGACGAACAGGCTCGCCTGCCGATGCTCCTCCGCGGTCTGCGTGCCGACGAGCGACACCGTGACGTACACGCCCACGTTCGCGATCATGCTCCAGAGCATGGCGTGCGTGATCTGGTCGAGCCCGGCGAGGCCGAACAGCTCGAGCGGCCGCAGGAGCTCGATGCCGAACGGGCCCTGCTCGAGGAGGCTCCGCGGCACCCAGTCCGACCGGGCGAGCGCGGGGAGCAGCAGGGTGTAGAACCACACGCCGAACCCGGCGATCAGCCCCCACAGCGCGCCGCGGCGCGTGGCGCCCTTCCAGAAGATGCCGCCCAGGACCGCCGGGGCGAACTGCGCGACCGCGGCGAACGAGATCAGCCCGATCGAGACCAGCGCGTACGCCTCCCCGGCGAGCCGGAAGTACAGATAGCCGAGGAGCAGGATCGCCACGATCGCCCCGCGCCGGATGCCGAGCAGCAGCCCGGTGAGGTCGGGCCGCTCGCCGAGCCGCAGGCGCCGCAGCCGCAGCAGGATCGGCATCAGCAGGTCGTTGCACACCATGGTCGACAGCGCGATCGTCTCGACGATCACCATCCCGGTCGCCGCCGACAGTCCGCCGATGAAGACCAGCAGCGCGAGCAGCTCCTGCTTCTCGACCATCGGCAGCGTCAGCACGAAGGTGTCGGCGTCGACCGAGCCGTCGGGGAAGTGCAGGCGCCCGCCGAACGCGATCGGCAGGACGAAGACGTTGATCGCCAGCATGTACAGCGGGAACAGCCAGATCGCCTTGTTGAGGTGCTTCTCGTCGACGTTCTCGATCACCGTCACCTGGAACTGCCGCGGCAGGAACATGATCGCGAGCATCGACAGGATCGTGAGCCACACCCAGCTCGCGTAGCTGCCCGCCACCCCCTCGAGCGGGGTGAGCATCGGCGCGAGCTTCTGGTCGCTCACCACGCGCGCGAAGACGTCGCCGAACCCGTTGTAGATCCCGAAGGTCACGAACACCCCGACCGCCAGGAACGCGAGCAGCTTCACCACCGACTCGAAGGCGATCGCGGCGACCATGCCCTCGTGGTGCTCGGCGGAATAGAGGTGGCGGGTGCCAAACAGGATCGTGAACAGCGCCAGGATCAGCGCCACCCAGAACGCCGTGTCCGCGAGCACCGGCACCGCGCCGATCTTCGCCGGCATGATGATCTCCGGGTACTGCAGCACGATGGTGAAGCTGTTCGACACCGCCTTCAGCTGCAGCGAGATGTAGGGCACGATGCCGATCACCGCGATGACGGTGACGACGCCGCCGAGGAGCGCGCTCTTGCCGTAGCGCGACGCGACGAAGTCGGCGAGCGAGGTGATGCGATTGAGCTTGGAGATGCGCAGGATCTTGCGCATCACGATCCACCACAGCGCGATCATCAGCGTCGGCCCGAGGTAGATCGGCAGGAAGCCCACGCCGTCGGCGGCCGCCCGTCCGACGCTGCCGTAGAACGTCCACGCCGTCGCGTAGACGGCGAGCGACAGGCTGTAGATGTAGGGGCTCGCGATCACCGAGCGCCCCTGGTCGGCGCGCTGGTCGGCGTAATAGGCGATCGCGAACAGCAGCCCGAGGTAGGCGAACGAGGTGAGGACGATCACCCAGCCCTGGAGCATCGCCGGTCCTCTCGGGTCCTCTCGCCGCTAGCCCGGTGCGGCGCGCGCGCTCACCCGCGGCTGCGTCCCACGACGATCGCCATCAGCGCAATGAGCACCGCCCATGCGGCGAAGATGTACGCGTAGAGAACCGGGATCCCGAAGAGCAGGCCCGCCCGGTTGAAGAGGGCGAGGATCGGGTAGTTGAACAGCAGGAAGCCGAGCAGGCACAGCGCGACGAGCCGCTGGGCCTTGGTGTCGAGCCTGTCCATCGGCGCCTCCTCCGTCCCCGGCGGCGCCCGGTCGTCTGCGGCGCCGCCGACCGCTATTGTGCCTGCTTCAGCTGCTCCAGGATCCCGGGGTTCTCGAGGGTCGAGACATCCTGCTTGATCTCCTCGCCCTTGGCGATCGAGCGCAGCAGCCGTCGCATGATCTTGCCGGAGCGGGTCTTCGGCAGGTTGTCGCCGAAGCGGATGTCCCTCGGCTTCGCGATCGGGCCGATCTCCTTCGCGACCCAGTCGCGCAGCTCCGCGGCCATCTTCTTCGCCTCGTCGCCGCTCGGCCGCGGGCCCTTGGTCACCACGAACGCGACGATCGCCTCGCCGGTGAGCTCGTCCGGACGGCCGACGACCGCGGCTTCCGCGACCAGCTTGTTCGCCACCAGCGCCGACTCGACCTCCATCGTGCCGAGGCGGTGTCCGGAGACGTTCAGGACGTCGTCGATCCGGCCGACGATGCGAAAGTAGCCCTCCTTGTCGAGGCTCGCGCCGTCGCCGGCGAGGTAGTACTTGCCCTTGAAATCCTCGGGGTAGTAGCTCTTCCGGTACCGCTCGGGGTCGCCCCAGATGGTGCGGATCATCCCCGGCCACGGCCGCTTGATGACGAGGATGCCGCCTTTGCCCTTCCCGACCGGGTGGCCGGTCTCGTCGACGACGTCCGCCATGATGCCCGGCAGCGGGAACGTCGCGGAGCCGGGCTTGGTCGGCGTCACGCCGGGGAGCGGCGTGATCATGTGGCCGCCGGTCTCGGTCTGCCACCACGTGTCGACGATCGGGCAACGCGAGTCGCCCACCGTCGTGTGGTACCACATCCAGGCTTCCGGGTTGATCGGCTCGCCCACCGTGCCGAGGATCCGCAGGGACGTCAGGTTGTACTTCTTCGGCAGATCGCCGCCGGCCTTGATGAGCGACCGGATCGCGGTCGGCGCGGTGTAGAACACGCTCACCTTGTGGTCCTGGATGATCTTCCAGAATCGCCCGGCGTCGGGGTAGGTCGGAACGCCCTCGAACATCACTTCGGTCGCACCCACCGCGAGCGGGCCGTAGGTGATGTAGGTGTGTCCGGTGACCCAGCCCACGTCCGCGGTGCACCAGAAGACATCGGTCGGCTTGTGGTCGAACACCCACTTCATCGTGAGGATCGCCTGCAGGAGGTAGCCGCCGGTCGAGTGCTGCACGCCCTTCGGCTTCCCGGTCGACCCGGACGTGTACAGGATGAAGAGCGGATGCTCCGCGTTCACCCAGGTGGGCTCGCAGGTGTCGGGCTGCCCCTCGACCACCTCGTGCCACCACTTGTCGCGCGGGGATTGCATGTTGACCGCGGTTCCGGTGCGCTTGTAGACGAGGACGTTGCGCACCTTCTCGCAGCCGCCCATCGCGAACGCCTCGTCCACCGCGGGCTTGAGCGGGATCTCGCGGCCGCCGCGGAACTGCCCGTCGGCGGTGATGACCTCGGTGGCGCCGGCGTCGATGATCCGCTCCTGCAGGCTCTTCGCCGAGAAGCCGCCGAAGACCACCGAGTGGGTGGCGCCGATCCGCGCGCACGCCTGCATCGCGACGACGACCTGGATCGACATCGGCATGTAGATGAGCACGCGGTCGCCCTTCTGGACGCCGTGGGCGTGCAGCGCGTTCGCGAGCCTGCAGACCTGGTGGTAGAGCTGCCGGTAGGTGATCTTCGTCACCTTGCCGTCGTCGGCCTCGAAGATGATCGCGACCTTGTCGGGCTGGCTCTCGAGGTGGCGATCGAGGCAGTTGTACGAGGCGTTCAGCTCGCCGTCGTGGAACCACTTGAAAAACGGGGCGTTCGACTCGTCGAGGACCTTCGTGAAGGGCTTCGACCAAAGCACGTGCTCGCGGGCGAGCCGGCCCCAGAAGCCCTCGAAATCGCGCTCGGCCTCGTCACGCAGCGCCTGGAAGGCGGCCATGCCGGACACGTTCGCCTGCTTGACGAACTCGGGCGAGGGCGCGAACACCCGGTCCTCCTGCAGCACCGACTCGATGGTTGCGGACATAACGCGTAGACCTCCGTTGGACCTCTGGGGTGGGCCGGATTCTCGCGCCGGGCGCTTACGCGCCCCTTACGGCCCCGCCCGGTGGGCAATGACAGCATCCGCGGACCGGGTTTGTAAAGGCGCGCGCCGGGAATCCCCGCCGCCCGGCCGAGTCGTTGACCGAGCCCCGGCCCGGTGATAGCGTGCGTAGGATTGTGCACTGCGGCATCATCGCCCGGGCCCGGGCGCCGAGCCATCCGCCGACGAGGAGGAACCGATGAACCAGCTCCGCGACCCCCTGCTCCGGGCCTCGGCCGCCGGCGCCGACGACTTCGGACAGGTCGTCCGCTCGACGATCCTCGCCGACTTCTGGCCCGGGATCCAGCTCTATTACCCGCCGGTCAAGTACGCCCCCGCGCTCGGCATCTACGAGGATCTCGAGGCGGCGGCCCAGCGCTTCCGCAAGCACGCCTATGGGACCAACGCGCACACGCTGATCTTCGACCTGGAGGACGGGTGTCGCCAGAAGGCGATGAGCCGCGAGCTGCTCCAGCGCGAGCTGCCCAGCCTGCCCCGGTCGCGGTCCCTGCAGGTCGCGCTGCGCGTCAACCCGTTCCGCACCGACGAGTACGAGAAGGACCTGCAGCTCATCGGCGACCTGTCCGACTTCGTCGACGTCGTGATGCTTGCCAAGGCGGGCGAGGCCTACGGCGCCGCGGAGATCCGCGATCTCTCCGCGCTGCTCGCCGGCTTCAACCACCGGATGACCATCCAGCCGATCATCGAGCACCCGAAATCGCTGAAGATCGCCCCGGAGATCATGCAGTACCCGACCGTGCGGCACGTCGTGTTCGGCATCCACGACTTCTCCAAGGCGATGGGCATCCAGATCACGCCCGAGCGCTGGACCGAGGAGCTGCGGTTCTTCCTGAACCAGGTCATGTTCGAGGCCCGGATCGCCGGCAAGGGCGTGATCGGCGGGGTGGAGACGCTGATCGGCCAGGCGGCGATGCCCGAGAAGTGCGTGGAGAGCCACGACGTGCGGCGCTGGCTCGACCTGCACGGCGACCACGAGTCGCGCGTCGTCTACCAGCACGCCTGCGAGGAGGCGTCGATGGGCCTCACCGGCAAGCAGGTGATCCACCCCGGCCACATCCACCTCTGCAAGGTGGCCTACACGCCCTCGCCGTCCGACATCGCGCGCAAGAGCGCGATCCTCAAGGCGGCGATCGAGGCCGACGCGCTGCTCGGCGGGGCGATCAAGTTCGACGGCGAGATGCTCGACCCCCCGATGTTCGGCAAGGCGCTGCAGACCCTGCTCCGCGCCCACGCCCTGCACGCGCTGTCGGACGACGACACCGAGTTCGCGCTCCAGGTGGTGCAGAAGCTCCCGGCCCAGGTCGTCCGGGAGAATTGGCCGTATGGCGTGATCCTGTAGAAAACCTCAACGCAAAGGCGCGAAAGAACGCAAAGCACGCGAAGCAGAGCAACATCCGTTTCTTCGCGTTCCTCGGCGATCTTTGCGCCTTTGCGTTTGGTTTGATGTGATGGCCAAGCTCGAACCCTTCCCGGCCTGGCGCTGGGAGATCCCGGAGTTCCTCAACATCGGCGTCGCCTGCCTGGACCGCCACCTGGGCACGCCGATCGCCGACCGCGTCGCCATGGTGGTCGAGGACGACGCCCGCGGCACGACGCGGGCGACCTACGCCGAGCTCGCGGATCGCACGCACCGCTTCGCGCAGTGCCTGCGCAACCTCGGGGTCGGGCCGGGCGAGCGGGTGCTGATCCGGCTGCCGAACTCGCTCGACTATCCGACCGCCTTCCTCGGGGCGATGAAGCGCGGCGCGATCAGCGTCCCGACCTCGACCCTGCTGACGGTCGAGGAGGTCGACTACCTCGTGCGGGACTCCGGCGCAGCCGTGATCGTGATCGACAAGGCCGCCTGGCAGAGCTTCGGCGCGCGCCTCGCCGCGAGCCCCGGCCTCCGGGTCGCGCTCCTCGCCGGCGCCGGGGCGGTCGCGCCGTCGGCGCGCCTCCAGGTGCTCGACCTGGACGCCGCGCTCGCCGGCCTCACCGAGTGCGCCCCGCCGCACCCGACGCGGCCGGGCGATCCCGCCTACCTCGTCTACACCTCCGGCACGACCGGTTATCCGAAGGGCGTGCTCCACGGGCACCGCGCGCTGCTCGGCCGCCTGCCCGCCGGCGAGTACTGGTTCGATTTCGACCCGGCCGGCGACCGGATCCTCCACTCGGGCAAGTTCAACTGGACCTACGTGCTCGGGTCGGCCATGATGGACCCGCTGTACCGCGGCAGCACGGTCATTGCCTACGAGGGCCGGAACGACGCGGACACGTGGCCGCGGCTCATCGCCAAGCACGGCGCCACCGTCTTCATCGGCGTCCCCACGGTCTACCGGCAGATCGTCCAGAAGACCGCCTTCACGCAGCGCGACGTCCCGACGCTGCGCCACTGCATGAGCGCGGGCGAGCACCTGTCCGACGAGGTGCTCGGGCGCTGGCGCGAGCGGTTCGGGGTGGACATCTACGAGGCGGTCGGGATGAGCGAGTTCTCGTACTACCTCTCGCAGAGCCGGCATCGCCCGATCCGCCCGGGCTCGGCCGGGTTCCCGCAGCCCGGCCACGACATCCGGCTCCTCGACCCGGACACCCTGCGCGAGGTCCCGCCCGGCGAGGAAGGCATGATCTGCGTGCCGGACGGCGACCCCGGCCTCTTCATCGAGTACTGGAATCTGCCGGAGGAGACGGCTAAGCTCCGCCACCATGGCTGGTTCCTCACCGGCGACTACGCGCGCTACGACGGCGACGGGTACATCTGGTTCCTGGGCCGGCGGGACGACATCATCAAGAGCTTCGGCTACCGCGTCTCGCCGTACGAGATCGAGCGCGTGCTGAAGTCCCACCCGGCGGTGGCCGACTGCGCCTGCGTCGGCGAGGAGCTCGAGCGCGACAAGCGGCTGGTCGTCGCCTACGTGATCCCGCAGCCCGGCAGCGGGGTGAGCCCCGACGAGCTGCTCGCGTTCGGGCGCGAGCACCTGGCGAGCTACAAGGCCCCGCGGGTCGTCTATCTCGCGCGCGAGCTCCCGCGCACCAGGAACGGCAAGATCCTGCGCCGCGACATCACCTCCGAACTCGCGGTGGCGCGCTCGGCTGCATGAGCCTCCGCGCGGCCTGCGTCGCCGCCGCGATCGGGCTCGGCGCGCCGGCCCCGGCACTGGCGGACTGGACCGTGGTCGCCTCCGCGCAGGGCTATTTCATCGAGTTCGATCCCGAGGCGGTGCGGACGCAGGCCGGATACGCGCTCGCCTGGACCCGCATGACGTTCACCGTCCCGCAGCACGTGCTGGAGACCGGCGCCAAGTACCAGTCGCAGCTGCAGCTCCACGCGGTGGACTGCAGCGCTGCCGCCTCGACCGTCGTGGGCGTCGTGCTCTACTCCGGCGCGCTCGGGCGCGGCGAGGCCGTCGAGCGCACGACCCGCCCGCGCGCCGAATGGCAGCCGAAGCCGGTGCAGTCCGGCTCGCTCGGCGACGTCACCGTGACGC
>Ga0299906_10002363_pt1 | contig 15690 bp, 19 predicted proteins | sample RVTome_14_FD_200259 | JGI IMG/M metagenome (GOLD analysis project Ga0299906, IMG submission 200259) | Soil microbial communities from uranium-contaminated site in the Upper Colorado River Basin, Wyoming, United States - RVT145D125 (version 2) ... | reverse complement strand
GTCGTCGCCGGCGAGGTAGCCGTCCCGCGCGGTGACGTCGTCGCGGTGAACGACGCGGTGTCCCGCCGCCTCCCAGACGGCGCGGCCCGCCGCGAGCCGTTCCGCGTCGATCGGGCCGCCCGGCGCCGCGATGCCCACCGTGGCGCCGGGGCGCAGCGCGCGCGGCTTGATCAGCCGCGGCATGCGCCCGACACGCTAGAAGAAGTCCTCGTCGGGCGGTGCGCCGCCGAAGCCGTCGTCGGGGTCGGAGACGTAGCCGCCGGCCTCGGGCGGCGCCTCGTCGCGGCCGAAGCCCGGGCGCTCGGGGAGGCCCATCTCGCTGCGTCGTCGGTCCGAGAGGTCGCTGAACTTCGCGTGCTGGCCGTCGAACTGGAGACGGATCGTGCCGGTCGGACCGTTGCGCTGCTTCGCGATGATCAGCTCGGCGAGGCCGTGGTTCTCCTCGGTGGGGTTGTAGACCTCGTCGCGGTAGATGAAGGCGATCAGGTCGGCGTCCTGCTCGATGGCGCCCGACTCGCGCAGGTCGCCCATGTTGGGTCGGCGCTTGTCGGGGTCGCGCTGCTCGGGCCCGCGGTTGAGCTGGGAGAGCGCCACCACCGGGATGTCGAGCTCCTTCGCCAGCGCCTTCAGGCCGTGGCTGATCTCGGCGATCTCGAGGTCCTTGCGGTGGGTGGGTGTGTTGCCGTGGGCGAGCTGCAGGTAGTCGACCATCACCAGGTCGAGGCCGTACTCGGAGTGGAGGCGGCGGCACTTCGCCTTGATCTCCAGGATGGTGATGGTGCCCGAATCGTCCATCCAGATGTTGGCGTTGGAGAGGGCGTTGGCCGCGCGCTGGATCTTCTTGTAGTCCTCGGCGTTGCCGTAGCCCTTGCGGAAGTTGGTGAAGTTGACGCGCGCCTCGCTCGCCAGGAGACGCAGGATCAGCGCGCGCTTGGTCATCTCGAGCGAGAAGATCGCCACCTTCTTGCGGTGGTCGAGCGCGGCGTTGCGCGCGAGGTTCAGCGCGAGGGCCGTCTTCCCCATGCTCGGCCGCGCGGCGACGATGATCAGCTCGCCGGGCTGGAGACCGCCCGTGTCCGCGTCGAGGTCGCGGTAGCCGGAGGGCACGCCGGTGAGCTCGCCGCTGCTGCGCATCAGCATGTCGACGTGGTCCATCGCGTCGTGGAGGCCCGAATCGAGCGCGGTGAAGGTGGTGCGCGACTCGGCCTGGCCGAGCTCGAAGATCTTCGACTCGGCGGCGTCGAGGAGCTGCTCGGCGCGCTCGGCCTGCTCGTAGCTCGCTTCGGCGATCTCGGTGGCGACGCGGATCAGGTTCCGCTTCACCGACTTGTCGCGCACGATGTGCGCGTGGTGCAGGACGTTGGCGGCGGTGGCCTCGTAGTCGGCGAGCTCGGCGAGGTAGACGAGTCCCCCGACGCGGTCGAGCAGGCCCTTCACCTTCAGATAATCGGCGAGGGTGTGCAGGTCGACGGGCTCGTTCTCGTCCTGGAGCGCGAGCATCGAGCGGTAGATCTGCTGGTGCGATGGGTGGTAGAAGTCGTCGGGCGAGACTTCGTTGAGCACCGTGTGGATCGCGACGTTGTCGATCAGCAGCGCGGAGAGGACCGCCTTCTCCGCCTCGAGATCGTGGGGCGGGACGCGCCCGGCGCCGTCTCCGCCGCCCGGGATTCCCTCGAATCCCCCGCGGCCCGCGCCGTCACCCGTCGCGCCCGAGGTTCCGGACGCAGCGTTTCCCTTCCTCACCCCCCGCGCCACCCAGGCCCCCCTCGTCGGTGTGAGCGGAGCCGAAGCGTACCAGAGAGTCAGGCGTCGGTGGGAGCGTCGTCCGCGGCGTCGGGCCGCTTTTCTTCGTCGTCGTCTTCTTCTTCGTAGCGGCGGCGACGACCGCGGTCGCCTTCCTCCGCGAGGACTTCTTCTTCCTCGGGGGCAGGTCCGCCCTCGCCGAAGACGGTGACCTTGAGCTCGGCCACCAGCTCGCGCAGCAGCCGCACGTACACCTTGTGCTCGCCGATCTCCTTGATCGGCTCGGGCATCTCGATCCGGCGCCGGTCGACCTCGAGGCCGGCCGCTTCGATGCGCGCGGCGATCTGCGGGGTCGTGACCGAGCCGAAGAGCTTGCCGGTCTCCCCGGCGCGCGCGCCGATCTCGATCGTGAGCTTCTCGAGCTGGCTCTTGATGGCCTGGAGATCCTTGAGCTCGCGCGCCGCCTTCTCCTCGGCGATGCGCCGCTTGTGCTCGAGCTCCTTCACGCGGCTCTCGGTGGCGAGCAGCGCCTTGCCCTGGGGGAGGAGGTAGTTGCGGGCGTAGCCCGGCCGCACGCTCACCAGGTCGCCGGCCTCGCCCAGGCTGTGGATCGACTCCACGAGGATCAGCTTCACCTGCGCCATGGCCGGCTACTCCTCCTCTTCCCTGCCGTCGTCGTCGCCGTTCGATTCCTCGTCGCTCGCCTCGGCCGCTTCGTCGCCGGCCGGCTCGGCTGCGGCCTTCTTCGCCTCCTCGGTGGCTCGCGCGGCATCTTCGGCGGCACGGGTGGCCTCCTCGGCGTCGCGCTCCGCCCGCTCGGCGGCGCGCTTGATGCGATCCTCCTCGAGCTTCACCGCCTCGGCGCGCCGCGACTCGAGGTCGTCGACGTCCTCCTCGGCGAGCACGGTCATGAAGCGGAGGATCGAGTCGTCGAGGCGCGCGGAGCGCTCGAGCTCGGGAATCACCTGGCCCTCGGAGAGGAAGTGCAGGACCCGGTAGTGACCCTTCTGGAAGTTGCGGATCTCGTAGGCGAGGCGGCGTCGCCCCCAGTCCTCGTAGTAGAGCTTCTCCGAGGCCTGGCTCTTCAGGATGTCCTCGAAGCGCGACGCGATCGCGTCGACTCCCTCGTCGGAGAGCTCCGGTTGAACGACGAACGTGAACTCGTACTCGCGCACGATCCCTCCTGGACGGCGCCCGGACGCGCGCACCGCGGAGCCGGGCCCGGGCCCCCGCGCCGGGCCGCTTCGCGGCGCGCCGGGGACCGAGGAATGGGTGGAGTGGGCGGCCCACGGCGGGCCGCTCGGGAGCGAATCGTTAGCAGAGGCCCGCGGCGTCGACCAGCGCGCGGTGGACGCGCGGATCCCCGGTGAGCTCCGGGTGGAAGGTGGTGGCCCAGACGTTCCCCTGGCGGACGCCCACGGGCCAGCCGTCCAGGCGCGCCAGCACCTCGACGTCGGCCCCGGGCCGCCGCAACCGGGGCGCCCGGATGAAGACGCAGGGCATGCCCGTCCAGGGTCCGTCCTCGACCGCAACCGCGAAGGAGTCGACCTGGGTGCCGTAGGCGTTGCGCACCGCCACCACGTCGACGAGACCCAGGCTGCGCACCGGGTGGTTCTCCACCTCGCGGGCCAGGAGGATGGCGCCGGCGCAGGTGCCCAGGACGGGCCGACCCGACCGGGCGAAGGCCTCGAGCGGCTCGTAGAGCGCGAGGCGCTCGAGGCCCTTCGAGATCGTGGTGCTCTCCCCCCCGGGCAGGATCAGGGCGTCGATCTCGCCGAGCGCCTTCGCTCCGCGGATCTCGACGGCCTCGGCCCCGACGCGGGCGAGGGCGGCGGCGTGCGCCCGCACGTCGCCCTGGATCGCGAGGATGCCGACGCGGACGATCATGCGCGAACTCGAACCTTTCGGGCTACTGCCATCTCAGGAGGCCACCTTCCGACTTCGCTCGCCTGCGGCTCGCTGCGCGCGGCCTCCCGGCCGCTTGCCGGTCACCACCCGCGGTTCGCGAGCCGCTCGTGCTCGGCGAGGGTTTTCATCTCGATGCCGGGCATCGCCGAGGCCAGACCGCGAGACGCCGCGAGCACTTCGCCCGGGTCCTCCCAGTGCGTGGTCGCGCGCACCACCGCGCGCGCCCGCGCGGCCGGGTCCTCGCTCTTGAAGATGCCCGAGCCGACGAACACGGCCTCGGCGCCCAGCGACATGCACAGCGCCGCGTCGGCTGGCGTGGCGATCCCGCCGGCCGCGAAGTTCGGCACGGGGAGGCGCCCCTCCCTCGCGACGAAGGCGACGAGGTCGCGCGGGGCCTGCAGCTCCTTGGCGCGCGTCGCCACCTCCTCGGGACGCAGCGCGGTGAGCGCGCGGATCTCGCCGCACACCGAGCGCAGGTGCCGCACCGCCTCCACGATGTTGCCGCTGCCCGCCTCGCCCTTGGTGCGGATCATCGCCGCGCCCTCGCCGATGCGCCGCAGCGCCTCGCCGAGGTTGCGCGCTCCGCACACGAAGGGCGAGCGGAAGTCGTGCTTCGCGACGTGGTGCTCCTCGTCCGCGGGCGTGAGCACTTCCGACTCGTCGATGAAGTCGACCCCGAGGCTCTCGAGCACGCGCGCCTCGGCGAAGTGGCCGATCCGCACCTTCGCCATCACGGGGATCGACACCGTTCGCTGGATGCCCTCGATCACCTCGATGCTGCACATGCGCGCGACACCGCCCTCCCGGCGGATGTCCGCGGGGACGCGCTCGAGCGCCATCACCGCGGCGGCCCCCGAGTCCTCGGCGATCTTCGCCTGGTCGGGCGTGGTGACGTCCATGATCACGCCGCCCTTGAGCATCTCGGCGAGGCCGACCTTGATCTCGAAGGACTGGGCGCCGACGCGCTCGCCTCCGTCTCCGTTTCCCTGGCTCATTCGATCTCCTCCTCTGCGATCGCTCGCGTTGCGGTCTCTAGACCGGCACCGGGTGCGCGCCGGTCGCCCCGCCCGCGCGGTGGGCGGCGATCACCTGGGCCAGCCGCTCGACGCCGCTCTCGAGCTGGGCCTCGTCCGCCATGGCGAAGGTGAGGCGCAGCGCGTTCGAGGGCCGGCCGTCGTGGTGGAACTGGGAGCCGGGCGCGAAGAGCACCCCGGCGGCGACGGCGTCGGCGAGCAGCTCGCGCGTGTCCAGCGGCTCGGCCAGCTCCAGCCACACCTGGTAGCCGCCTTCGGGGGCCGTCCAGCGCGCCCCCGCCGGCATGTGCCGCTCCAGCGCCCCGTGCAGCGCGTCGCGGCGCCGGCGCAGCACGCGGCGCAGCTTCGCGAGATGTCGGTCGTACTCGCCGCTGCCGACGAACTCGGCCAACGCGGCCTGGAGCGGGAGGGCGTCGGAGAGGTCGCTCGCTTGCTTCAGCGCGAGCAGGGCCTCGCGGAGACGCCCGCGCGCCGACACCGCGCCCACCCGCGCCCCGGGGAAGAGCGACTTCGAGAACGAGAAGAGGTGCACCACCAGCCCGCTCGCGTCGAGCCCCGCGAGAGGAGGCACCGGACGCCCCTCGAAGCGCAGGTCCATCTCGTAGCCGTCCTCGATCACCGGGACGCCCGTGCCGCGCGCCAGCTCGAGGAGCGCGCGCCGATGGCTCTCGCTCGTCGTCGTGCCCATCGGGTTGTGGAAGGTGGGGATCGTGTAGAAGGCCTTCACCTCGGGACGGGCGAGCGTGCGCTCGAGGAGCTCGAGGTCGACGCCGTCTTCGCGCATCGGGACCGCGGTGGTCTCGATCCCGAGGGCGAGCGCCGCGCCGAGCACGTTGTTGTAGGTGGGCTCCTCGAGCGCGAGCACGTCGCCCGGTGCGCAGAACAGGCGCAGCGCGAGGGCGATGCCCTGGCTCGCGCCATGGCAGAGCACGAGATCGTCCGCCTCCACCGGGAGCGAGGCCTCGCGCATGCGACGGGAGAGCGCCTCGCGCAGCCCGGGATGACCCTGCGGGCTGCCGTAGAGGAGCAGCTCGGGCCCGCCCGCACCGAGCGCGCGATTCAGCGCGCGGCGGAAGGCGTCGGCGGGGTAGAGCGCGGGGTCGGGGACGAGGGCGTGCATCGGCACCGCGTCGCGCGCGCTGCCGAAGCGGGGCCGGGCGCGCTCGAAGTCGAGCAGCCGGAGCGCGGCGGGGGCGAGCGTGGGGGTGAAGGTCGGCGGCTCGACCGCGGCTGCGGCGACCCGCTCGCCGTTCGCGACGAAGGTCCCGCGGCCCACCGCCGACTCGATCACGCCGTCCGCCGCGAGCGACTCGTAGGCGGTGGCGATCGTGTCGCGGTGCACGCCGAGCTGGCTGGCGAGATTGCGGATCGTCGGCAGCCGCGCCCCCCCGCCGAGCCCGTGGCGGGCGATCGCGCTCCGCACCGCGTCGGCGATCTGGCGATAGACCGGCTGTCCGTCGGACTCCGAGGCTCGATTCCACTCGATCCGCATCGCGCATCAGCCTAGCCGCCGGAAAATATACCTGTCAATCTGACAATGATGGCCAAAAAACAGTCCATTGATACCGGACAAAACGACAAAGTCACGCCGAGGTGCTCGCCGTGCCGCACGGCGCCTCGCGGGAGCAGCGACAGGCGCCGACGGCCAGGGCGGCACCGAGGGCCGGCGCGAGCAGGTCGCTCCAGCTGGCCGCTGAGCAGCGCCGGGGCGAGCGAGCGGGCCGGATTCATCGAGGCACCCGACAGCGGGCCGGCGAACAGGGCGGCCAGGCCGACGAAGCCGCCGATCGCGAAGCTCGCGGCGATGCCCTTCTCCTTCGCGCCGGTGGCGACGTTCAGGATGGTGAACATGAGGAGGCCGCTGATCACCACCTCGAGCGTGAACGAGGCCCACGCGCCCGTGGCGGGCAGGGTGGCGCCCAGGCTGGCGTGGGCCTCCGAAGAGGTCGTCGGCGACGATGGCGCCGGTTCCGGCGAACACGAGAGCGAAGGTGCCGATGGCCTCGGCGACGTATCTCTGCATGGGGCCTCCGCGAGGGGCAGTCTACCCCTCGCGCGCTCCGAGGGCGGCGCGCAGCAACGCCGCCGTCGCCTCGGCGATGCGCGGCTCGGACGACAGCCGGGGGCCCGCGACGTTCAGGACCGCGGGGCGCTCCGCAGCGAGCCAGGCGCGCAGCGCGGCCGCCGCAGACGCGGCGGAGGTCGCCTCGAGGTCGAGGACGAGCAGCGGCCTGCCCCGGCTGCGCGCGCGGCGCACCGTGAGCGCCGTGCCGCCGGTGGGCGGGCCGAAGCAGAGCACCAGCGTGGCGTCCGCGTCGCGCACGTTGCGGTCGGTGCGGTCGGCGTAGTCGTCGGACTCCGTCTCGACGAGGCCCAGGTAGCGCGCGGGGATCGGTCCGTCCTCGGCGCGGCGACCGCGCGGCACCCAGCCGCCGGTCGTGATCCCGAGCTCGCGGGCGACGTCGAGGGCGGCGCGGTCGGCGCCGGTCTGGCCGCCGGACACGATCCGCCCGGGCACCCCGTCGTGGCGCTCGCTCACGTCCCGCCGGGCGACAGGAGCTTCCCCATGCTGATCCGTTCCTCGACGCGGAAGCCGAGACGCTCGTAGAACGCCACCGCCTCGGGTGATCCCGCGCGCACCTGGAGGTTCAACTTCGGGCAGCCGCGCTCGGCGAGCAGCGCTTCAGCGCGCCGCATCAGAGCGGCGCCGATGCCGCGCCGGCGGAGGGCCGGCGCCACGGCCACGAGGTGCACCCAGCCGCGATGTCCGTCGTAGCCGGCCATGCATGTGCCGGCGAGCGCGTCGCCGGTGGACGCGACGAGGAAGAGCTCGGGCTGGACGGCGCGCTTTCGCGCGAGGTCTTCGAGCGGACCGTTGTGCGCGGGGGCGGCGGGGAAGACCTCGCGCCACAGCGCCACGACGGCGTCGCGATCGGCGTCGCGGTAGCCGCGGACCTCCACGAACACGGCCTACGACTTCGGGAGCAGCCGCCCGATCGCCACCGCCGAGAGCCCGACGAAGCCCGAGAAGAGCGCGCCCATCTTGCCCTGGCCGAGCAGCACCGGGTCGACGAAGGCGGCGGAGGCGACGAAGAGCGCCACCGTGAGCCCGAGGGCCGCGACGTAGCCGGCCATCACGAGCTGCGTCGTGCCCATGCGGTCGGGCAGGGGGAAGCCGATCATCCGCGCGCCGAGACCGAAGAGCGTGATGCCGATCGTCTTGCCGATCACCAGCGAGCCCAGGATCAGCCAGGTCATCGGACCGATCACCGCGAGCTCGACGCCCGCCTGGGTGAAGGCGAAGAAGAAGAGCCCGAGGTCGACGAAGAGCTTGAGGCTGTGTTCGAAGTTGTGCAGCGGGGAGTGCTGCATGTGGAGGTCGCCGGCGAGGTCCTCGCCCATGCGGTCGACCTCGTCCGCGTCGACGAACAGGCCGACGTCGCGCCGCGGTCCGGGGAGGAAGGGAACGATCACGACCAGCGCCAGGGCGGGGTGCAGATGCGCGAGCCAGAGCCCGCACCAGGAGAGCGGCCCGGCGATCGCGATGTAGGGGACCCAGCTCTTCAGACCGGCGCGACGCATGGCGAAGGCCAGGGCCATGCCGGCCAGCACCAGCGCGAGCCACTCGGGCGCGGCGGGGTTGTGCGGATCGCCGTAGAACACGGCGATGATCACCAGGCCGATCGCATCGTCGGCCACGGCGAGCAGCAGCAGGAAGTTCACGGCCGGGTGACCCGCACCGAAAACCGCCCGGGCGACGAGCCACGCGAGCGCGATGTCGGTGGCCGTGGGGACGCCCCATCCCCGCATCAGCTCCTCGTAGGGGTGTGCGGCCGTATCGAAGGCGCCCACCCCGATGAGCAGGTGCAGCCCGACGAAGAAGACCGCCACCGGCCCGACCACGCCGCCGATCGTGGAGATCAACGGGTTCATCGCCTTCGCGGGCGGGTTCAGGTCACCGCCGGGCAGGCAGGCCTCGGTGATCTCCTTCGCGGCGATGCCGAAGAAGAACACCATGAAGATCTCGTTCACCAGGAAGTGGAGATCGATGGCGTGTCCGCCCAGCGTCAGGGCGTCGCCGAAGGGGCGCCAGTGGACCGCGTGGTGGTACCAGTCCGGTGCGAGGTTCGCGGCCAGCATCGCGACGGCCACGCCCGAGAGCAGCGGGATCGAGAATTCCTGGAGGAGGTTGACGACGCCGTTGCGGGGGGTGGCACTCATGGAGGCGGCAGCTTAACCCCTTCGGCGCTCGGCATCAGCCGGTCTCTTCCGCGTCCGCTTCGGGGTCGCGGTTGAAGACGTTCATGGCTCGAAGCACGCCGTCCCGCAGCGCCGCGGCGGCGGCCTCGGAGGCCCGCGCGATCGCGGCGGGCAGGTGTCGCGCCTCCTCCTCGGAGAAGGGGGCGAGGACGTGGTCCGAGGTCTCCCGACCCTCGGGCGGTCGGCCCACGCCGAAGCGCAGGCGCGGGACGTCCCGTCGCTCGAGCCGGAGCAGGACGTCCGCGAGGCCCCGATGCCCGCCGGCGCCGCCCTCGGGACGCAGGCGCAGCCGCCCGAAGGGCAGGTCGACGTCGTCGAAGGCGACGAGCAGATCGCTCGAGGGATCCGCGATCGGGAGGCCCGCCACCGCCTCGCGGACCGCCGTCCCCGAGCGGTTCATGAAGGTCTGCGGCGCGAGCAGGGCGACGTCGACCGTCCCATCTCGCATCCGGCCCACGCCGAAACGAGACGCGAAGCGGTGTCCCGCGAACTCGATGCCGTGGGTGTGCGCGAAGCGCTCGAGCACCCGCACGCCCACGTTGTGTCGCGTCCCGGCGTACTCCGGCCCCGGGTTGCCGAGGCCGATCAGCAGCTTCACGTCCGGATTCCCGGAGCGGGGTCAGTCCCCGTCGGACTTCGCGTCCTCTGCGGAGGTCGCGTCGCCGGCGTCCTCGGCGGGCGCGCCCTCGGCCCCCGCGGCGAGCGCCTCCTCGGACGGCGCGGCCTCCTCCTCGGCCTTCGTCGGCGCGACGACCGAGACGAGGGTGAGATCCGGGTCCGAGAGCAGCTCGACCCCGTCGGGCAGCGGCACGTCGCGCACGTGCAGCGAGTCGCCGAGCCCGAGCTCGCTGACATCGAGGGTGAACTCCTCCGGGATCGAGCGCGGCAGACAGGACACCTCGATCTCGCGCAGCGGGAAGTCGAGGATGCCGCCCTCGAGCCGCACGCCCACCGCGGTGCCGACGACGTGCACCGGGACCGCCACCTCGACGGTCTTGCGGACGTCGATGGCGAAGAGATCGGCGTGGAGCAGCTCGCCCCGCACCGGGTCGCGCTGCAGCTCCTTCACCAGGACGGTCTTGCCGTCGAGACCGCCGCCCTGGAGGTCGAAGAGCGTGTTCATGCCGGCCGCGCTCTTGCGCAGCTTCCGATCGAGCTCGGCGGCGTCGAGCTGGATCGGCGTCGCTTCCATCGTGGAGCTGTAGCAGACGCCCGGGATGCGGCCGGTGGCGCGCAGCTTCCGGGTGTAGCCCTTGCCCGTGCCCTGGCGGGCCTCGACGGGGAGCTGGGTGTCGGACACTTCTCGTACTCCTTCTCGACTTCATCCGGCCGCGCTTCGCGCGCGCCGGCATCGCCGCCTCGTTCCGGGCGGTCTCACACGAAGAGCGAGCTGACGCTCTCCTCGTTGTTGATGCGGCGGATCGCCTCGGAGAGCAGCTGCGCGACGCTGACGACGCGGATCTTCTCGCAGTCCTCGGCCTCGGGCCGCAGGGGGATCGAATCGGTGGTGACCAGCTCGGAGAGCGCCGACTCCCGGATGCGCTTGATCGCCGGGCCCGACAGCACCGGGTGGGTGATCGCGGCCGACACCAGCGCAGCGCCGGCGTTCTTCAGCGCGTCGGCGGCCTCGGTGAGGGTGCCGGCCGTGTCGACGATGTCGTCGACGATGACGCAGGTGCGTCCCTCGACCTCGCCGATGATGTTCATCACCTGGGAGACGTTCGCGCGCTCGCGGCGCTTGTCGATGATCGCGAGGCTCGCCTCGAGGCGCTTCGCGTAGGCGCGGGCGCGCTCCACGCCGCCGGCGTCGGGGGAGATGATCGTGAGCGGCTCGTTGCCGTGCCGCTTTCGGATCTCCTTGAGGAGGACCGGGGTGGCGAAGAGGTTGTCGACCGGGAGGTCGAAGAAGCCCTGGATCTGGCCGGCGTGGAGGTCGACGCAGAGCACGCGGTCGGTGCCGGCGGTGGAGATGAGGTTGGCGACGAGCTTCGCCGAGATCGGGAGCCGCGGCCGGACCTTCCGGTCCTGGCGGGCGTATCCGTAGTAGGGGAGGACCGCGGTGATGCGGCGAGCCGAGGAGCGCCGCAGCGCGTCCACCATGATGAGCAGCTCCATCAGGTGGGTGTTGGCGGGCGCGCAGGTGGGTTGGAGCACGAAGCAGTCGCAGCCGCGGACGTTCTCCTCGATCTCGACGTTCACCTCGCCGTCGCTGAACGTGCCGACCTGCGCCTTCCCCACCTCGATGTCGAGGGTCTGGGCGACCGCATCCGCCAGCGGGCGGTTGGCGTTCCCCGTGAAGATCTTGAGCAGGTTCATGGGCGGGGGCCTCGGTGGAGTCGGGAGTCGTCGTGATCCGTCGTCGAAGCGCGTCGTCGAGAAGGGCGGGGCGGTGCTGGCTGGGGCGGCAGGACTCGAACCTGCAGATGGCGGCTCCAAAGGCCGCTGCCTTACCAATTTGGCGACGCCCCAGAAGGATCGAGGCCCGCCCGGGTGGCTCCTCGAAAGGACGCGCCCCGCGGTGGGGCCCCGCTCCGGGGCGCAAACCGGGGGGCGTTCGCTCCCCAGACGCGCCGAGGTTATCCGCATTCCCGGGTTGCCGCGACCCGGATCCAGGCGCCCCCGACCCGCTCCAGGCCGGCTGCGGCGGCCTCCGCGGCGTCCCGGTCGGTGAACACCCCGAAGAGCGTCGCGCCGCTGCCGCTCATCCCGACCGCCCGGGCCCCGGAGACTTCCAGCGCGCGCCGGAGCCGCCCGATGGCCGGGCACAGGCGCAGCGCGGCGGCCTCGAGGTCGTTGCCGAGCAGCGCGGCGAGGGCGTCGTCGTCGCCCGCGACCGCGGCGAGGTCGTCCGGGGGGCCGGCTGGGGTGCGGTCCGTGTCCGTCAGGGCGTCGTAGGCCCCGAACACCTCGGCGGTCAAGAGGCCGTGGCCCGGGTTGGCCAGGACGAGGGCGAGCGCGGGCAGGCCGCGCACCGGATCGCGATGCTCGCCGACCCCGGTGACCCAGGCCGGGCGCGGGTCCAGGAAGAACGGGACGTCCGCACCGAGCGAGAGCGCCAGCGCCTCGAGGCCGGCCTCGTCCAGGGCGTCGGGGAAGGCGCGCAGCAGGCCGCGCAGCACCGTCGCCGCGTCGCTCGAGCCGCCGCCCAGGCCCGCGGCGACCGGCGTGCGCTTGGTCAGCCCGATCTCGACCCGCGCCGCGACCCCGCCCCGCTCCAGGAAGGCCCGGGCCGCGCGCAGCGCGAGGTTGGACTCGTCGGTCGGCGCGCCCAGGTCCTCCCCGGCGAGCTGGAGCGAGACCGACGCCGCCGAGGCCGACTCCACGTGGAGCGCCACGCCGTCGGCCAGGTCGAGCGGGGCGAAGAGGCTCTCGAGCCGGTGATGACCGTCGGCGCGGCGCCCGACGATGCGCAGTCCGAGGTTCACCTTCGCCGGTGCGTCGAGATGGAAGGCCGGACTCAGGGCTCGGCACCGTCCGCGTCCCTCGCCTTCACGAACGCCATCCGAAGCTCGTAGAGGACGCTCTGGAGGAGTTTCTCCTCCTCGTCCCCCAGGTTGCCGCGGGTCTTCTCCCGGATCATGTCGAGCGTGTCGATCGTCTGCTGCGCGAGGGCGAGGTCGGCCGGAGTGCGCTCGGGCGCCGCTCCCTCGGGGTCCGGCGCGAGACCCAGGTGCACCAGCGCCGACGCGGCGAGGGAGAGGACGAAGGTGGAGAAGTCGATCCGCGGCAGGGCGCCCCCGCTCTCCGGGTCCCTGCGCGTGAACTGGCTCGATCGCTCGTCGTCGGTCGTCATGGTCGGGGCTCCTGGACGTCGGCCTCCGCCGCGTCGAGGCGCTGCATCTCGCGGTAGGCGAGCCCGATGCGCTGCGCGGCGGTGATCGTGCTGCCGACCAGGATGACCCAGAGCGCCGCGGCGAGGTAGCCCGTGAGGACCCCGGCGGCGAGGATCACGATGCGCTCGGCCCGCTCGAGGAGGCCCACCTCGAAGCGCTCGAGCACCAGCTCGGCGCGCGCCTTCGAGTACGACACGAGCACCATCAGCGCGGTGGTGACGCCGGCGAGGGCGACGTGGCCGGGCTCGCCGCGCTGGGCGAAGTGCACCGCCGCTCCGGCGAGCAGCACCGCGTCCACCCAGCGATCGAGGGTCGAGTCCAGGAAGGCGCCGAAGCGCGTCGAGATGCCCCGGTGTCGGGCCACCACCCCGTCCACCAGGTCGAAGAAGCCGCCGAGGAGGATCAGGCATCCCGCGGTCCGCGGCGCGTCCAGCGCGAGGCACGCCGCGGCGGCGGTCGACACCAGCGCGCCGGTCACGGTGAGCGCGTTCGGGTCGAGGCGGCCCCAGAACAGGAAGGGGAAGAGTCGGCGGATCCAGACGTCGAGCTTCTGGCCGGCCGTCGCCTTGATCACGGCTCGCGTCCGGTCTGTTAGGCGATTCGCCCGCTCTCGGGAGGCTGCGCCTCGCCCGCGTCCCGCTCGTCGAGGATCTCGCCCAGCGTGGTGGCCTTCTGGGCGGCGTCGGGCAGGGAGGCGAGCGCCTGCTCGAGGTCGGCTGCGCCGATCCAGCCGCGTCGCGTGAGCAGGCGGCGGTCCAGACGCATCTTTGCGAGGGAATCCCGGTTCATGGGTGCTCCTGGGGAAGGGGCGCGGAATCTAGCAATCGGAGCGCGGCGTGTCGCGCGGCGGATTTGACGCCCTCCGGCGCGCCGGATAGGTTGCGAGACGCCTTGTCGGGGGGTGTCGCTTGCACGGGAATCGCGTCCTCTTCGTCGCCGCGGCCCCGCTCCGGCGCGTGGTCCCGGCGGCGGCGCTCTTCCTCCTCCTCTCCTGCGCGTCCGACGAGGCGCTCTTCGAGGACGTCCCGCCCGCCGACGAGCTCTGGAGCGAGGCCCAGTCCCAGCTGGAGGGGACGTCGATCCTCGGCGTGTACCGCTACGTCGACTACGACGAGGCGATCGACACGCTCCAGTCCATCGTCGACAACTACCCGAGCAGCGAGTACGCCGTCCGCGCCGAGCTCGCCATCGCCGATGCCTACTTCGCCAACGAGAAGTACGAAGAGGCGCTCTCCTACTACCGCGATTTCTCCGACCTCCATCCCGGCCACCCCCAGGTGGCCTACACCATCTGGCGCGCCGCCCTCTGCCATCAGCGCCGGGTCCTGGAGCCGGGGCGCGACCAGGCCTTCACCCGGGACGCCCTGGTCTTCCTCGACCGCCTGTTGCTCCAGCATCCGGGCTCGGTCCACGCGGAAGAGGCCGAGGTGATGTGGCGCGAGCTGCAGACGACCCTCGCCGAGAACGTCGAGGGGATCGCCGACTTCTACTTCGACAGCGGCGAGTACGAATCGGCGTCCGAGCGGTACCGGGCGCTGCTCAACGAGTATCCCGGCCTGGGGCTGGACGCACGCGTGCTCTACAAGCTGGGGCGCTGCTATGCCGAGCTGCGACGCGTCGACGAGGCCGATCGCATCTACCGCACGATCGTCGCGCACTACGCGGACACCGAGTACGCGACCCGGGCCCGGAGCCACCTCGCCGTCAACCTGCCATGAGCCTCGAAGGACGGACGCCGACGCGATCGCCGTCGCGCCCGCTGGGCGCCGCGGAGCGGCGTCTCTACGAGCTGGGTCGGCGTCGCTGGGAGCGCGGAGACCGCGAGGGCGCCCTCGAGCCCCTGCGCCGCTTCGTGTCGACGCGCCCCGGCTTCGCCGACGTGCACTACATGATCGGCGCGGGGCTCGAGCAGTCGGGTGACCTCGCCGCGGCCGCGGACCACCTGCGCGAGGCGCTGCGCCTGAACCCCGCCTACACCGAGGCGATGCTGGCGCTCGCGAGCCTCTACGAGCAGCTGGGAGAGTTCGCGCGCTCCGAGGCGCTCGCCGAGCGCACGGCGAAGCTCGCGCGCTCCGAGGCGGGTCCGCTCGACGCCACCACTCGCGGCAAGCTCGCCAACCTCGAGGCGGGCCTCGGCGACGCCTATCGCGAGGCCGGAGCCCTGCACGACGCGATCGAGGCCTACCGCAAGGCCCTCGACCGCTGTCCCGCCTTCCACGACATCCGCTTCCGCCTCGCCACCGCCCTGCGCGAGGCCGGCCTCCCCGACCGCGCGCTCGCCGAGCTGGACCGGGTCCGCCGCGGCAACCCCGACTTCCTCGAGGCCGCCGTGCACCGGGCCCTCACGCTCTACACGCTGGGGCGCACCGGCGAGGCGATCGACGCGTGGCGCCGGGTCCTGGAGCGCGATCCCACCCGCGAGGACGCGCGCATGTATCTCCGGATGGTCGGGCCCACGACCTCGCAATCCCCGCGGGGATGAGCGCGCGAAGTTGCGCCCTCGTGTGCGGTTTTCGACCGATCCGTTTCGTGGTTGGATATAAGGGAAGAAACGGTGCGGGCCCGTCGCCGCGGTCGGGTCCCGCCTTTCGGGAGGCCCGAGATGCACAAGCTTCGCCACGTCGTCCAGCGACTGAACCTGATCGCCGCCGCGCCCGGTGCCTCCGCGCTCGAGGTCGCGCGGCGGATGGCCGAGGGCCGCGTCGGCTGCATCCCGATCCTCGAGGACGACCGCTTGGTCGGCGTCTTCTCCGAGCGCGACCTGATGGTTCGCGTCGTGGTGGCGGGACGCGACGCGGCCGAAACCCCGGTCTCCGAGGTCATGACCCGCGACGTCATCACCGCCGGCCTCGACGACCGCATCGAGCGCTGCCTCGAGAAGATGAAGAGCGCCGGATGTCGCCATCTCCCGG
>Ga0299906_10002362_pt1 | contig 15692 bp, 15 predicted proteins | sample RVTome_14_FD_200259 | JGI IMG/M metagenome (GOLD analysis project Ga0299906, IMG submission 200259) | Soil microbial communities from uranium-contaminated site in the Upper Colorado River Basin, Wyoming, United States - RVT145D125 (version 2) ... | reverse complement strand
GTCCTCAACGTTTCTGGCCTCGCTGGCGTGCTCGCCGCAATCCGGCACGTGTTCGCTTCGCTGTACAACGACCGCGCCATCTCGTACCGCGCGCACAAGGGGTTCGCCCACGGCGAGGTCGCGCTGTCGGCCGGCGTGCAGCGGATGGTCCGCAGCGATCTCGCTTCGAGCGGCGTGATGTTCACGCTCGACACCGAGTCGGGGTTCCGCGGCGTGGTCTTCATCACCGCGTCCTACGGGCTCGGCGAGACCATCGTTCAAGGTGCGGTGAACCCCGACGAGTTCTACGTGCACAAGCCGATGCTCGCCGCCGGGAAGTTTCCCGTCATCCGGCGCAGCCTCGGGTCGAAACTCGTCAAGCTGGTGTACGCGCCCGACGGCGATGCGCGCTCGACCGTGACGGCGGAAGTCCCGGAACCGGATCGCCAGCGCTTCTGCATCACCGATGCCGACGCGATCGAACTCGCGCGCTTCGCCGTGGAGATCGAGCGGCACTACGACCGCCCGATGGACATCGAATGGGGAAAGGACGGCATCGACGGCAAGATCTACGTCCTGCAGGCGCGGCCGGAGACGGTCAAGGCCCAGGCCGGCCACGAGGCCCAGGAGCACTACCGGCTGAAAGCGCGCTCGCGCGTGCTGGTGTCGGGGCGGGCGATCGGCCACAAGATCGGCGTCGGCCCGGTGCGCGTCGTGCCGGACGCCTCGAGCATGGCGGTGGTCCAGGCGGGCGACGTACTGGTCACCGACATGACCGACCCGAACTGGGAGCCGGTGATGAAGCGCGCGGCGGCGATCGTGACCAACCGCGGCGGGCGAACCTGCCACGCCGCGATCATCGCGCGCGAGCTCGGGATCCCGGCCGTGGTCGGATGCGGAGATGCCACAAAGCGGCTCGCCGACCGCGCATCGGTGACCGTTTCGTGCGCCGAAGGCGACACGGGCAACGTGTATGAAGGCGCCCTGGCGGTCGAGGTGACGCGGCAGCGGGTGACGGAGATGCCGCGCATCCCGGTCAAGATCAGCATGAACGTCGGCAACCCGCAGCTCGCGTTCGATCTCCAGGGGCTGCCGAACGCCGGCGTCGGGCTGGCGCGCCTCGAGTTCGTGATCAACAACATGATCGGCATCCATCCGAAGGCGGTCCTGGAGTATCCGGACCTGCCGGACGAGCTGAAGCGGGCGGTCGAAGCGGCGGCGCGCGGGTACTCGAGCCCGCGGGCGTTCTACGTCGAAAAGCTCGCCGAGGGAGTGGCGACGATCGCGGCCGCCTTCTGGCCGAAGCCGGTGATCGTCCGCCTCTCGGACTTCAAGTCGAACGAGTACCGCAAGCTCGTCGGCGGCACGCGCTACGAGCCGGAAGAGGAGAACCCGATGCTCGGGTTCCGCGGCGCGTCGCGCTACGTGGCCGAGTCGTTCCGCGACTGCTTCACCCTCGAGTGCGAGGCGATGACGCGGGTGCGCGACGCGATGGGGCTGACCAACGTCGAGCTCATGGTGCCGTTCGTGCGCACCGTCGACGAGGCGCGCCGGGTGGTGGCGCTGCTCGCGAGCCAGGGCTTGAGGCGCGGGCAGAACGGCCTCCGGATCGTCATGATGTGCGAGCTGCCGTCGAACGCGCTGCTGGCCGACCAGTTTCTCGAGCACTTCGACGGCTTCTCGATCGGCTCGAACGACCTCACCCAGCTCACGCTCGGGCTGGACCGCGACTCGGGCCTGGTCGCGGAGTCCTTCGACGAGCGCGATCCGGCGGTCCTGGCGCTGCTGCGGATGGCGATCCAGGCGTGCCTTCGGCAGGGGAAGTACGTGGGCATCTGCGGGCAGGGCCCTTCCGACCACCCCGACCTCGCGCGCTGGCTCGTGCAGGAGGGCATCGAGAGCCTCTCGCTCAATCCTGACACCGTCGTCGACACTTGGCTCGAGCTGGCGAAACCGGCGTAGCAGCCCGCCGGGACAGGGCGCGCTACAGCTTCACCCGGAGCAGCCGCTGCTTCTCGCGATTCCATTCGCGCTCTTTCTCGGCGGCCCGCTTGTCGTACTGCTTCTTGCCGCGCGCGAGGCCGATCGCGAGCTTGATGCGGCCTTTCGCGTAGTGAAGATCGAGCGGCACCAGCGCGTAGCCGGCGCGATCGACCTTGCCGATCAGGCGGCGGATCTCCGCGGCGCGCAGCAGGAGCTTGCGGGTGCGGGTGGGGTCGGGCTGCACGTGGGTCGAGGCGGTGGCGAGCGGGCTCACGTGGGCGCCGACGAGGAACACCTCGCCGTCGTTGAGCACGACATAGGCCTCCTTGAGCTGCGCCCGTCCGGCGCGGACCGCCTTGACCTCCCAGCCCGCGAGCGCGATGCCGGCCTCGTAGCGCTCCTCGACGAAGAAGTCGTGGAAGGCCTTGCGGTTCTCGACGATGCTCACGGTGGCAGGACGGCGCGGTCGGATGAACTGAAACGATTGTAGTCGAGTCGGCGCGCAGCACTCCGCGGATGGTCCTCGTCGAACGGCAAGCCCTCGTCCCCTACAGCGCGGCACGCATGTGCGCGCTGGTGGAGGACGTCGAGGCCTACCCCCGCTTCCTGCCCTGGTGCAGCGGCGCGGAGGTCGCGGTTCGCGACGCGCAGCGGACGGTTGCCACGCTCCACGTCGAGTATCGCGGCGTGCGGCAGCAGTTCACCACCGAGAACCGCAAGCGGCCTGGCGAGCGCATCGAGCTGGCGCTCGTCCGCGGCCCGTTCCGCAGCCTGCGCGGCGAGTGGCGCTTCGTGGCGCTCGCCGAAGACGCCTGCCGGGTGGAGCTCTCGCTCGCCTACCAGCTCGGGAGCCCGCTCCTCGACCGGCTGTTCGGCCCGGCGTTCGACCACATCGCCAACACCTTCGTCGACGCCTTCGTCCGGCGGGCCGACGCGGTCGCGGCCGCGCGGTGATGCCGAGAATCGAGGTCGTCTACGCGACGCCCGGGCGGCAGGCGCGTTACGTGCTCGAGCTCGAGGCCGGCGCGACGGTCGGCGACGCCATCGCCAGGAGCGGGGCGCTCACCGAGTTCCCGGAAATCGACCTGACCCGGTTCCGGGTCGGCATCCACGGCCGGCTGGTGACGCTCGGCGCCGGCCTCGGCGAGGGCGACCGGGTGGAGATCCTGCGCCCGCTCGTCGCCGACCCGAAGGAGGCGCGGCGGCGGCGCGCGGCGCGGACCGGCCGCTAGCTCCGGTTCACTTGCAGGCGTTGGCGATTTCGCGCTGGAGGCGCTGGGCCTCCTGCTGGATCCCGTTGTCCTCGAGGAAGACCCGCTCGCCCTGCTCGTTGAGCCGCGCGACGCGGGCGCCGGATTGCAGGCTCGACAGCTCGCGGCGCGCAGCTGCGCAGCTGGCGTCCTGCCCGCGCTTCTCCTCGGCGAGCTTCGCATCCTTCGCTGCCTTCTCCTGGGTCTCCAGGCGACGTTTGCGAAACTCCTGCTCCTGCTCCGCGGGCGACTTGGGCCCGCTCGCCTTCGCGGCGTCGCTGCCGGCCGCCGCGGCCGACGGGGCCGGTGAGAGGGAGCTCAAGCGGCCTGTGATTTTTTCCGCTTTTCCCCCGTCGGCAGGAGGGCGATCGGAGTATTGCACCTTCCCGTCCGGACCGGTGTACTTGTAGAGCTGCTGCGCGGCGGACGGGGCGGCGACCAGACCCGCGGCGGCGAGCGCGAGGAGAGTTGTTCGGACCAGGCTCATGACATTGTCCTTGGCACGGATCGGTCGACCCTAGCCGCTTTCGCCGCGGCCGTCAATTGTGACGTCGGTCACGCTGCGGCGAATTTACCGGCGTGATGCGCACGCGTATAATGCGCCTTTGCGCCGCCCATCCGGCCATGCGAGTGATCACCAAGGCGCTGACGTTCGACGATGTGCTGCTGGTTCCCGACCACTCGAGCGTCCTGCCGCGCGACGTTTCCCTCAAGACCCGGATCTCCCGCAACATCGCGCTGAACATCCCGCTGGTCGCGGCGGCGATGGACACGGTCACCGAGGCGCGGCTCGCGATCGCGATCGCCCAGGAAGGCGGGATCGGCATCATCCACAAGAACCTTCCGGCCAAGGGCCAGGCCGCGGAGGTGTCCAAGGTCAAGCGCTACGAGTCGGGCGTCGTGCGCGACCCGATCACGATCCCGCCCCACATGACGGTGCGGGAGGTGAAAGCGCTCACCGAGACGCACAAGATCTCCGGGCTGCCGGTGGTCGAAGGCAAGCGCGTCGTCGGCATCGTCACCAACCGCGACCTGCGGTTCGAGACGCGCTTGGACCAGCCGGTGCGGGCAATCATGACGCCGCGCGACCGGCTGATCACGGTCCGGGAGGGCGCGACCCTCGAGGAGGCGAAGACGCTCATGCACAAGCATCGCCTCGAGCGGGTGCTGGTGGTGAACGGCGACTTCGAGTTGCGCGGGCTGATGACGGTGAAGGACATCCTCAAGGCGAGCGAGCACCCGAACGCGTGCAAGGACGAGCAGGGCAAGCTGCGCGTCGGCGCGGCGGTCGGGGTCGGGGAGGGCACCGAGGAGCGGGTCGCAGGGCTGGTCGAGGCCGGGGCGGATCTCCTCGTGGTCGACACCGCGCACGGGCATGCGCAGGGCGTGCTCGATCGGGTGAAGTGGATCAAGTCGAACTTCCCGAAAGTGGAGATCGTCGGCGGGAACGTCGCCACCGCCGCGGGGGCGCGCGCCCTCGTCGATCACGGGGCGGACGGGGTCAAGATCGGGATCGGCCCCGGCTCGATCTGCACGACGCGGGTCGTCGCCGGCGTGGGCGTGCCGCAGATCACCGCGATCGTCAACGTCGCCGAAGGGCTGGCCGGGACGAACGTCCCGACGATCGCGGACGGCGGGATCCGCTATTCGGGTGATATCCCCAAGGCGCTTGCGGCGGGTGCGCACTGCGTGATGATCGGGGGCCTCTTCGCCGGCACGGAGGAGGCACCGGGCGAGATCGAGCTGTTCCAGGGCCGGTCGTACAAGTCGTATCGCGGCATGGGGTCGCTCGCGGCGATGCAGCTGGGCGCGGCCGACCGCTACTTCCAGGACCCGGCAATGAACGCCGACAAGCTCGTGCCCGAGGGCGTCGAGGGAAGGGTGCCGTACAAGGGCTCGGTGGTCGGCGTGATCAGCCAGCTGGTCGGCGGCCTGCGGGCGAGCATGGGGTACGTCGGCTGCGCGAGCGTCGACGAGCTCCGCACGCGGGCCGAGTTCGTGGAGATCTCGGGCGCGGGCGTGCGCGAGTCGCACGTCCACGACGTCCAGATCGTGAAGGAAGCCCCGAACTACCGGGCCGAGTGACGCACGACAAGATCCTCATCCTTGACTTCGGCGCCCAGTACTCGCAGCTGATCGCGCGCCGGGTGCGCGAGAGCCACGTCTACTGCGAGCTTCATCCCCACGACGTCGCCGATGCGTTCGTGCGCGCGTTCGGGCCGCGCGGGATCATCCTCTCCGGCGGGCCGGCCTCGGTGTACGAGGATGCGGCCCCCCGCGCGCCGCAAGCGGTCTGGGACCTGGGCGTGCCGGTGCTCGGCATCTGCTACGGCATGCAGACGATGGCCGAGCAGCTGGGCGGCAGGGTCGAGGGCTCGAAAGTGCGCGAGTTCGGATATGCCGAGGTCCGGGCGCGGGGGCACTCGCGGCTGCTGGAAGGCATCCAGGACCGGGTGAACGGCGAACGCCACGGCCTGCTCGATGTCTGGATGAGCCACGGCGACAAGGTGATCGAGCTGCCGCCGGGCTTCAAGGTGATCGCGAGCAACGACTCCTGCGCGATCGCCGGCATGGCCGACGAAACGCGCCGGCTCTACGGCGTCCAGTTCCACCCGGAGGTGACGCACACGAAGCAGGGCGGGGCGATCCTGACGCGCTTCGTCAGCGACATCTGCGGTGCCCGCGCGGACTGGAACATGCCGGACTACGTCGCCGAGGCCGTCGCGCGCATCCGGGCGCAGGTCGGGAAGGACGCGGTGGTCCTCGGCCTGTCTGGCGGCGTCGATTCCGCGGTCGCCGCCGCGCTCATCCACCGCGCGATCGGCGACCAGCTCACCTGCATCTTCGTCGACACCGGGCTCCTGCGGCTAGACGAAGCCGAGCAGGTCATGGCGACGTTCGCCCGCCATCTCGGCGCGAAGGTGCACCTGGTCGAGGCCGCCGCGCGCTTCCTCGAGGCGCTCGCCGGCGTCGCCGATCCGGAGGAGAAGCGCCGGATCATCGGCCGGGAGTTCGTCCACGTGTTCCAGGAGGAAGCCGCGAAGCTGCCGCAGGCGAAGTGGCTCGCGCAGGGCACGATCTATCCCGACGTGATCGAGTCGGCGGGGGCGAAGAGCAAGAAGACCCACACCATCAAGTCCCATCACAACGTCGGCGGCCTGCCTGAGACCCTGCGCCTCAAGCTGCTCGAGCCGCTGCGCGACCTCTTCAAGGACGAGGTGCGGGAACTGGGCCTCGCCCTCGGCCTGCCGCGCGAGCTGGTGTTCCGGCACCCGTTTCCCGGCCCGGGGCTGGGCGTGCGCATCCTCGGCGAGGTGAAGCGCGAGTACGCCGACCTGCTCCGTCGCGCCGACGCGATCTTCATCGACGAGCTGCGCGCGGCGGGCTGGTACGAGAAGACGGCGCAGGCGTTCGTGGTGTTCCTGCCGGTGCGGTCGGTCGGCGTGATGGGCGACGGCCGGACCTACGAGCACGTGGTGAGCCTGCGGGCGGTCGAGACCACCGACTTCATGACGGCGCACGCCGCGCCGCTGCCGGCCGAGCTGCTGGCGAAGGTCGCGAACCGCATCATCAACGAGGTCCGCGGCATCAACCGCGTCGTCTACGACGTGTCGAGCAAGCCGCCGGCGACGATCGAGTGGGAGTGATCGCGGACGAAGACCAGGACGCGCATTGGATGCGCGCTGCGCTCGCGCTCGCCGAGGAGGCGTGGCGGCGGGGCGAGGTTCCGGTCGGCGCCGTCGTCGTCGCCGACGGAAAGATCGTGGGGCGCGGGTTCAACGCCCCGATCGAGGGCCATGACCCGACCGCGCACGCGGAGATCGCCGCCCTCCGGGATGCTGCCGGAGGGCTGGGCAACTACCGGCTGCCCGACTGCGAGCTTTACGTCACGCTCGAGCCGTGCCCGATGTGCGCCGGCGCGATCATGCAGGCGCGGATCCGACGGCTGGTGTTCGGCGCAGCCGACCCGAAGACCGGCGCCTGCGGCAGCGTGGTCGACCTGTTCGCCGAACCCCGCCTCAATCATCACACGGCCGTGACGGGTGGCGTGTTGGCGGACGAGTGCGGAGCGGTGCTCAGGCGGTTCTTCGCCGAGCGCCGCGATGCGCCGCGACAGTGAGATCGCCGTGCCGCGAATCGAGGTGTCGCTTCCCGCGCAGACGCTGACGCTCTTCGGTGAGCGCGACGAGCCCCCAGTCCGCTACCCGGTGTCGACTGCGGCGAAGGGCGCTGGCGAGCTGCGTGGAAGCCACTGCACGCCCCGCGGCCGGCACATCGTCCGCGCCAAGATCGGCACCGGGGCGCCCGTCAACGCCGTGTTCGTCGGCCGCCGCCCCACGGGCGAGATCTGGACGCCCGAGCTCGCTGCGAGCCATCCGAACCGGGACTGGATCCTCACCCGCATCCTCTGGCTCTCCGGCTGCGAGATCGGCTTCAACCGGCTCGGCGACGTGGATACGATGCGCCGCTATATCTACATCCACGGCACCCCGGACACGATGGCAGTGGGCGAGCCCGGCTCGATCGGGTGCATCCGGATGCGCAACAGCGACCTGGTGGAGCTGTTCGACCGCGTACCCGCCGGCACGCCGGTCGAGATCTCAGCGGCTCGCTAGGATTTCGATCCGCGTCGCCCCGATCCACGCCACGAGCGGCGCAAGGTCGCCGAGATTCTCGCCGTAAAGAAGCTTGAGGTGGGTCGCGTCGGCCTGGAGCTGGCCGAACGTCGGGTCGATCGCGAGCCACTGGCCGTCGATCAGGCTCTCGTTCCAGGCGTGGTAGGCGAAGCCCTTGAGCTCCGCCGAGTACACGAGCCCGTTAACGACGCGGGTAGGGATGCCGCGCGCGCGTGCCAGCGCGGCGAACAGGTAAGCGTGGCCCTGGCATTCGGCGCGTCCGGCCGTCAGGACGTCGAGCGCCGAGAACACGTCCGCCGGCTCCTTGCGGATGTTCCGCCCGATCCAGTCGAGGATGGCTTGCGCCTGCTCACGCGCCGCCGGCTGGTCGGCGACGATCGACGCCGCGAGCGCTCCGATGCGCGGATCCGTGCTCGGCACGGCGAGTGAGGGCTGGAGGTGGGCGGGTTCCCGCGGGCCGGCGGGCACGGGCACGCTTCGGAGCACGCACTCGACGCTGGCGTCGACTGCGCGGCAATCCTGTCTGGGATCGCTCGGCGGCAATGTGCCTGCCGCGGGGCTCCTGATCGACAGCCTGAGGCTGGTCGCGGCGCGCGGCGCGGCGATCGGTGTCGCGGTCCGGATCAGCCCCAGCTCGAGCAACGCCTCGTCCTGCCCGAGCGCGGCCCGGGCGAGATCGCGCTTTGCATGGCGCTCGTCCTCGAGCCCCGCGATCAGCACCCCGTTCAGCCCGACCTCGAGCTTCGGCCGGCCGAGTTGGTCGATCCAGGTCGTCGTGCGCAGGCCCTCGAGGTCGGTCGTGACCTTCCACGCCGCGCCCTCGAAGAGCGTGCTTCGCTCGTAGCCTTCGACGCGCTGCTGCACTTCCGCGAGGCGCTGCGATTCGCCGACGTAGACCGTGTAGCGATACTCGGCCCCGGGAACCAGGCCGCGCATCACCGGGATCATCCCGATCGCGCTCGCAGGATAGACGGCGTCGGGTGTGGACAACGCCTGCTCGCTCGTGCGCCCCGCGTTCCTCACCTTCACCCGGAGGACCCCGCCGCGCCGCACGCCGACGAGCGCGAGCTCGGACCCGTCGATGTGATAGGCGTACTCGAACGATTCGAGCGCGAGATCCGCCTTCACCCGGTCGCGGGCGCGCAGCGCGATGCGTTTGTCGAAACCGAGGAACTTCAGGCGGAACGCGCTCTCCGCGGCAATCTCGAATGCCTCCTCGTCGCCGCCGGCGGGCCGCACCCGGACGTGCGCGTATCCGATCTTGGTCCCGTTGAAGACGATGCCGGTCCAGTACTCCTGCCAGGGCCACTCGGCGAGGCGATGTTGCGGCGGGACGGGCGGGGCGCCCGCGTCCTGAAAGTACCGCCCGTCGCAGCCGGCGAGCACGACCGCGAGGCCGACGACGAGCGCGCAGGCGGCGCGCCGCATGTCCTCAGCCTTCGAGCGTGTGACGGATGCCTTCGGCGGTCACCGGTGACACCACGCCGCGCTCGGTCACGATCCCGGTCACGAGCTCGGCGGGCGTGACGTCGAATGCCGGATTCTTCACCGCGACGCCCTCGGCCGCCCAGCGCTCGCCCCGGAAGCCGGTGACTTCGGCTGCGCCGCGCTCCTCGATCGGGATCGCGTTGCCGTCCGCAACCTTGGGGTCGATGGTGGAAAGCGGGGCGGCGACGAAGAACGGGATCCGGTGACGGGCAGCGAGGACCGCCAGCGTGTAGGTGCCGATCTTGTTCGCGACGTCGCCGTTGGCGGCGATCCGATCGGCGCCGACGACCACCACGTCGATGGCGCCCCGCTGCATGAGATGGCCGGCCATGCTGTCGGTGACCAGCGTGACCGGTATTCCCTCCTGCACCATCTCCCATGCAGTGAGGCGTGCGCCCTGGAGGTAGGGGCGCGTCTCGGTCGCGATCACCGAGACCCGCTTCCCGTCGTCCCGGGCGGAGCGCACCACCCCGAGGGCGGTCCCGTGTCCGCCGGTCGCGAGCGCGCCCGCGTTGCAGTGGGTCATGATGCGCGCCCCGTCGGCGACGAGCGCCGCACCATTGCGCCCGATCGCGCGATTGACCTCGAGGTCCTCCCGATGAATCGCCTGGGCCTCCTCCGCGAGCTTCGCCGCGACGCGATCGGGCGGCAGGCCGCGAGCCGCCTCCAGCGCGCGGCGCATCCGGTCGAGCGCCCAGAAGAGGTTCACGGCCGTGGGCCGGCTCGCCGCGATCTCGCCGAACGCGCTCTCGACGGCGCGGTAGAACTCGTCGATCGAGGCGAAGGTCGGGCGCGCGGCCTCGAGCGCGATGCCGTAGGCCGCCGCGCAGCCGATCGCCGGCGCGCCGCGGACGATCATGTCGCGGATCGCGGCGGCCACCTCGGCAGCGGTCGCGCAGGAGACGTAGCCGATTCGCTGCGGGAGCGCCCGCTGGTCGATGAGCTCGAGGCGATCGCCTCGCCAGCGGAGCGTCTCGATGGGCTGCGCCATGAAGCGCCTAGATCACCCGCTCGTTGCCGCCGTCGACCGGCAGCTGCGCACCCGTCGTCTTGGCGAACAGCGGACCGCACATCTCCGCGGCCAGCTCCGCGACGTCGCGGCTCGTGACCTCGGTGCGGAGGATGTTGTTGCTCTTGTACTGCGCGACGGTCATGCCGTAGCGTTGCGCGCGCTCCGCCAGCACCGCGTCGGTCCACAGCCCGGTGTCGAAGACCGCGTTCGGGTGCAGGGTGTTCACGCGGATTCCGTCGGCACCCCATTCCAGCGCCGCGATCCGCGCGAGCTGGTTGAGCGCCGCCTTCGAGGCGGAGTAGGCCGCTGCCCCCGGACCGGGCGCCGGGACGTTCTTGGAGCCGATCACGACGACGCGGCCGCCCTGCGGCGCCCGCTTCAGGTACGCGTGGCTCGCGCGCATGAGCAGCAGGTTGGCGTCGAGGTTGACGCGCATCGCCGCCCGCCATTCGTCGCTCGCCAGGTCCTTGATGCTCTGGCTCGCCGGGAAGACGCCGGCATTCAGGACCAGCATGTCGAGGCCGCCGAACGCGCGCGCCGTGCGCTCCAGGGCTCCGGCGATCGCGCTCTCGTCGGTCACGTCGCAGCGGATGCCGAGATAGTCGTCGCGCCGGTGAAGGGCCTCGACCGCGGAGTTGAGATCGAGCCCCACGACCGCCGCGCCGCGCCCGAGCAGCGCGCTCACCGCGGCCTTGCCGATGCCCGACGCCGCACCCGTCACCCAGGCCACCTCGCCGGCGAACGCGAGCGGCTTGCCGGCCTTCTTCAGCTTCGCCTGCTCGAGGTCCCAGTACTCGACGTCGAAGAGGTCCTGCGCGGGCAGCGTCTCGTAGCGCTCGAGCGCCTCGGCGCGGAGGATCACGTCGATCGTATGCTCGTAGAGCTCCTCGACGACGCGCGTGTCCTTCGCGGTGCGACCGAGGCACGCCAGGCCGAAGCGCGAGTCGAGGACCAGCCGCGGCGCGGGGTCGAGCATGACCTTGCGCTCCCTGGCCTGCGGCTCGTGGCGGGCGAAGTAGCCACGGTACGCGGCGACGAAGCCGTCGACGTCGTCGCCGAGCATCGGGACGCGCTTCGTCCGGATCACGTGGTCGGGGGTAGCAGGGCCCTGCTGCGAGAGGCGCGCCACGTCGCGATGCCGTGCGAACGCGAGCGTCTGCGCCGTCGTGCGGGTACGCAGGAGCAGCGGGAAACCGGCGACGGTGGAGATCCGTCGGCGCAGGTCGGCGAGCTCCGGACCGCCGATCTCGGGGGCCGCGGCCGTGGGCGGGCTCACGACGTCCCAGGCGCGCTTCCCGGCGAGGTACGCCTCCGCACGCCCGACCAGGTCGAGCATGCGGTCATAGGACTCGCGTGCGCTCTCGCCGAACGAGAAAATGCCGTGCTTCATGAGGACCACGCCGATCGTCCGCGGCGTCGCCGCCCGTGCGAACTCGCGCGCCACGCGTTGGGCGAGATCGAACCCCGGCATGAGATAGGGGATGACGATGACCGCCTCGCCGTAGGCCTCGCGGATGCGCACCTCCCCGCCGGGCGTGTTCGTGATAGCGAGGACCGCGTCCGCGTGGGTGTGGTCCACGAACTTGAACGGCATGCAGCCGTGGAGGATCGTCTCGATCGACGGCGCCGGCGCCGCGGCCCGGATCATGTGCGTGACGAGCTCGTTGACCATGTCCGGGTCCGACAGGCGCTCGAGCTCGGCGAGCTTGCGCACGTGGTCGAGCCGGACCGGGGAGAATCCGGCGGGCTCGATCGACTCGAGGTCCCAGCCGCTGCCCTTGACGTACAGGATCGTCTCGTTCTCGCCGAAACGGTTGCGCTCGCCGATCTTCACCGACGTGTTGCCTCCGCCATGCAAGACGAGCGACTTGTCGCGTCCGAGCAGCCGCGAGGTGTAGACGCGTTGCGCGAGGTCGCCGGTGAAAGCGGCGGCTTCGGCGTCCTGCCAGAGGCTCTGCATCGAAAGTATTATAGCGGCCACACCCTCTCACCTCTTTCGGCGATGCGCGGAGTGTCGGTTCGGATTCTCGCCTGGCCCGACGCGGAGGCCGAGGCGATGCGCGTCCGCGACGCGGTGTTCGTCGTCGAGCAGGGCGTACCGCCCGAGATCGAGCGCGACGGATGGGATCCGCGCTCGGATCACGTGCTCGCCCTCGACCGCGAGGGCCGGGCGGTCGGTACCGGGCGGCTGCTCCCGGACGGTCACATCGGGCGGATGGCCGTCCTGCCGCAGTGGCGCGGGCAGGGGATCGGCGGCCGAATCCTGGCGTCACTCATCGCCCGCGCGCATGCGCGCGGCATGAAGCGGGTCGTCCTGAACGCCCAGACGCACGCCGTCCCGTTCTACGCTCGCCACGGGTTCGCCGCCTTCGGCGACGAGTTCATGGAGGCGGGCATCCCCCATGTCGCGATGGCACGCGAGATCAGCTGATCGCGAAGCGCTCCCGGACCGCCGACTGCTCCCGGCCGCGCTCGTCGAACGAGCGCTCGGCGATGGAAACCTCGCCTGCGGCGCCGATCAGGAGCGCGGTCGAGGAGCGCGTCCCATAGCCGTCGGCAACGATGCGAAGCGCGGACAGCTTCCGTTCCCACTCGCTGCTGACTCCGGTGCTGGGAAGTTCCTCGTCCGGCGCGGTACGCGTGTCGTCCAGCAGCGCGAGCAGCGCGTCCGCGTCGACGCGAGCGTCGAGCTGGCGAGCGAGGCGTTCCTTGCCGAGCAGGACCTTTGGCCACGGCACGTCCAGCAGGTGGTTCGACAGGCCGTAGATGCCCGGCTCGAGGCTGCGGACTTCGCCCCCGCGGTTGGAAAAGAAGCAGAGCGAGGCGCCGTCGCCGACCAGCAGGCTGAAGCCGTTGTAGGATGCCGCGTCGGGCCGCAGATGCTCGAGGTACGACACCGGGGCTGCAGGCGAGCGTAGAAAGTCGCTCACGAGTCGGCCGCGGGACGGCGCGTCGGGACGGTGATTCCCCGGGTCACGAAAATTGGTGATCGCGGCGAACCGGCCGGCCGTCGTGACCCCGAGCCAGGTGCCATGCTGCTCGAGATCGCGGCCGGCGAAGATCCCGGGGGCATCGGCCCAAAAGGCGGCGGCGGCCGTCGGTCGTCGGAACCATTCGTCGCGATTCGCGGCCACGACCAGCCGATACGCCGGGTGCGCGCGGTGAGCGAAGAGGATCAGGCACATCCGGAAGGATCAGTCGGCGGTGAAGCGCTCGACGTGCCGCTCGGCACCCGCCTGGAGCAGCGCGCGCAGGCCGAACCGTTCCACGCACGCGGCGAGCTCCTGCTCGAAGCGTTCGGGATCCGCGACGTCCTCGTAGACCTCCATCCAGGTCGTGCGGTCGTCGACCCTGCACAGCAGCCGCCCGGCGACGGCGGTCGCCTGGGCCAGCGCTGCCTGCATGGCGGCCACCGCCGCGCGAACCCGCGCCGCGTCGGCGGCGGTCCGGTAGTAGATGTAGTAGCTCCGCCTCAAGTCACGGAATAGGGCAGGTCGCGAAACTGCAGCTCGGCGCCGCCCGGCGATCCCAGGCGAACCTTGTCGCCGGCGATGCTCCCCGTGTGTACGACCGCGAGGACGTCGAAGCCCCCGCCGGGAGCCGGCGCCGCGTTGACGACCGTGCCGGCGGCCTGCTCACCGAGGCTCGCGCTGTAGACGGGCTGGCTCGGCGCCGGTTTCCCCTCCGCCCGGACGTGCGCCAGATAGAGGCGCCGCTTGGGCCGCCCCAGGTGCTGGGTGCGCGCGACGATCTCCTGGCCAGGGTAGCAGCCCTTCCGGAAGCTCACGCCGCCGAGCAGTTCGAGGTTCGCCATCTGCGGGACGAACTGGTCCTGGGTGGCGTCGGTGATCCAGGGCCAGCCGCTCGCGATCTCGAGCCAGTCCCAGCACGCGGCGCCGACCGGCCGCAGGGCGCCCGCCAGCCGGTCCCAGACCGGCGGCGCGGACGCGCTCGGGAAGGCGAGGAGAAAACGCGCGGCGGCGACCGCGATGGCCGTGACGGCGCCGCGTCGGGCGACACTCAGCGGCTCCCCGGGCGACGTCCCGACCAGCTCCGCCACCGCGCCCACTGCTGCGGGACCGGAAACGCCGAGGACGACGAGCGCTTCGGTCCGATCCGCAAGGGCCACCTTCGAGCGGAGCACGTACATCTGCAACCGCTTCCGGATCCCCGGCAGGATCGACCGCGGCAGCAGCATGTTGAGCGTGCCGGGTTCGCGCCACAGCACGAAGTTCGCGAGCACGCGACCCTTCGGCGTGCAATACGCGCCGTAGGCGCCGGCGTCGTCGGCCAGCCCCTCCACGTCGCAGCTGAGCTGGCGGTGAAGGAAATCGCCCGCCTCCTCGCCCGTGAACGCGAGGATCCCGAACTGCCCGAGGGGCACCACCACGCTTCCGGACGCGGTGGCGGCGATCTCGCCGGGCGCGTCGCCGAAGTCGCGCACCACGCCGTCGGCGACGGCGCCGCCGCGCGTGGCGAGAAACGCGAGAAAAGCATCACTCACCGAATCGACTCGCGGCGTCATGGGGCAGGGGACCGTATCATATCGGCCGGGCGGCGACAGCCGCCCCGCCCATCCTGATGGTCCGGACGCTCAAGGCCTTATTCCTGCTCGGGATTCTCGCGCTGCTCGCCGCCGGCGGCTGGCTCTGGTGGTTCGCGCACACCGCCCTTCAGTTGGGGGCGCTGGCGGCCGAATTCACGATCCCCCACGGGACTTCGCTCCGCGCAGCCTCGCGCGCGATCGCGGCGGCAGGGGTCGAGATGCGGCCCTGGGCGTTCGAGGCACTCGGGCGGGTCGTCGGCAATCCGGCCCAGATCAAGGCTGGCCAGTACGAGATCCAGGCGGGGATGACCCCCCTCCACCTCCTCGGGAAGCTCGCCCGCGGCGAGGTGGCGCTGACCGAGATCGTATTCATCGAGGGCTGGAGCTTCAGGCAGGTGCGCGAGGCGCTGGACACGCATCCCCACGTCCGGCACGACACGCTGGGGCTCGGCGATGCGGCGGTGATGGGGCGCGTTGACGGGCCGGGCGAGAACCCGGAAGGACGCTTCTTCCCCGACACGTACCGATTCGCGAAGGGCGCGAGCGATCTCGAGGTCCTGCGCAGCGCCTACCGCGCGATGGCGAAGCGGCTCGATGCGGCATGGGCGCAGCGACGAGCCGACCTGCCGCTCGCCTCGCCGTACGAGGCGCTGGTGCTCGCGTCGATCGTCGAGAAGGAAACCGGGCGCGCCGAGGACCGGCCCATGATCGCGGCTGTCCTGGTGAATCGGCTGCGCGCCGGCATCAAGCTCCAGACGGACCCGACCGTGATCTACGGGCTGGGAAGCGCGTTCGAC
>Ga0299906_10002361_pt1 | contig 15698 bp, 10 predicted proteins | sample RVTome_14_FD_200259 | JGI IMG/M metagenome (GOLD analysis project Ga0299906, IMG submission 200259) | Soil microbial communities from uranium-contaminated site in the Upper Colorado River Basin, Wyoming, United States - RVT145D125 (version 2) ... | reverse complement strand
AACGACGTCATTCCCACCGCGTTGCACCTGACCGCCGTGTCGACGCTCCGCCGGGAGACCATCCCCGCCCTGGAGCGTCTCGCCGGCGCCCTCGAGACCAAGGCGGCCGACTTCGACGACATCCTGAAGTCGGGTCGGACCCACCTGATGGATGCCACCCCGATCCGCCTCGGGCAGGAGTTCGGCGGATATGCCGCCCAGGTCCGGAAGGGGATCGAGCGGCTCGCGGCCGCCCTCCCCGGCCTCGAAGAACTCGCCCTCGGCGGCACCGCCGTCGGCACCGGAATCAACGCCCCCGAAGGGTTCGCCGCCGCGGTGATCGGCAAGATCGCCGAACGCACCGGGTATCCCTTCCGTGAGGCCGACGATCATTTCGAGGCCCAGGGCTCCAAGGACGCCGCGGTCCATGCCAGCGGTGCGCTGCGGACCGTGGCGGTTTCGCTCTTCAAGATCGCCAACGACCTCCGCTGGCTCGGATCCGGCCCCCGCACAGGGATCGGCGAGCTGAGGCTCCCCGAGACCCAGCCGGGGTCATCGATCATGCCGGGGAAGGTCAACCCGGTCATGGCCGAGATGGTGATGCAGGTGGCCGCCCAGGTGATCGGCAATGACACCGCGGTGGCCTGGGCAGGGGCCAATGGCAACCTCGAGCTGAACGTGATGATGCCGGTGCTCGCCCACAACCTGGTCGAGTCGGCCGAACTGGTCGCCTCCGCCGCCGATGCCTTTCGGGAGAAATGCATCGAGGGCCTCGTGGCGAACGAGGAGCGGACCGCCGCGCTGCTGGCGCAGAACATCATCATCGTCACCGCCCTGGCGCCGAAGATCGGCTACGACGCCGCGGCCAAGATCGCCAAAGAGGCATTTGCCTCCGGCCGCGGGGTCCGGGAGGTGGCCCTGGAGATGGCCATCCTCCCCGAAGACGAACTCGACAAGGCACTAGATCTGCGTGCCATGACCGAGGGCGGCGTCGCCGGGTAGGGATCCCGGCGGCATCGCGTCATACGGCCCCCACCGCCACTTTCAGCATGGACGAGTACCCGGTCGAGCACCCAGGCGAGACGCCGGCCGCCAGTCGATCCGGTATCGCTTCGTCGGCGCGTACGCGGGCACGCAGTGCTTTGGTTTTGGGAGACCTGGGTAGAGCAGCCCGGTGACTGTCGCCAGGTCGTCGGGCCGGACAGTCTGAAACCCAAGGTCGACTCGCCGTGACCCGAGCAGTTGGAGTGAACGATGACATTTCGCAGGGGCGCAAAACTCGATCCGGGACAGGTTCGTGATCGTCGCGGAGTCGGCAGCGGCCTCGCCGTGGGCGGCGGGATCGCCGGGCTCATCGGTGTGGTGCTGTTCTTGGTGATGGGCGGCGATCCGTCGCAGGTGCTTGACGCGCTCAGCGGAGAGACGGTCGGGGGCGAGAACACCACCGACCTCACCGAGGAGTGCCAGACCGGAGCCGACGCCAACGAGCGCGACGACTGCCGGATCGTCGGCTATGTGAACAGCGTCCAGGCCTACTGGAGCGGGGCCCTGGAGGGGTACCAGCTGGCTTCCACCACCTTCTTCGAAGAGGGCATCAGCACCGGTTGCGGGTTCGCGTCGAGTGCGGTGGGCCCGTTCTACTGCCCCCCCGATGCCGGGATCTACATCGACCTGGGCTTCTTCGAGCAGTTGAAGCGCCTCGGCGCCGAGGGCGGCCCGTTCGCCGAGGCCTATGTCATCGCCCACGAGTACGGCCATCACGTCCAGAACCTGATGGGCAATCTGGGCTCGGGGAGCAGGGGTGCGGGTGCCGAGAGCGACTCGGTTCGCACGGAGCTGCAGGCCGACTGCTTCGCCGGCGTCTGGGCCCACCACGCGGTGGCAACCGGGTTCCTTCGGCCGCTCACTCAGCAACAAATCGGTCAGGCGCTCGATGCCGCGGCCGCGGTTGGAGACGACCGGATCCAGGAACAGACCGAGGGCCAGGTGAATCCCGAGACATGGACGCATGGCTCATCCGAGCAGCGCCAGGAGTGGTTCCGTGTCGGGTTGGAGAGCGGTGACCCCGAGGCATGCGACACCTTCACGGCAGACTTGTGAGCCCTCCCACTACGGGCCCTGGCAGATCGAAGACGAACTCGACAAGGCGCGGGATCTGCGTGGAGTGACCGAGGGTGAGATCCAGCTCTGTCGGCAATATCGCCGGTTTCCTTCTGGCCGGATTTGGGGGAAGATTCGGCAAGCGGTGCATGGGCTCGGCGTCGGAGGTGCAGATGGGGGACAATGCCACTGCGATCGTTCGCGGAGGCTTCGGTACATGGGAAGAGCGGCGTGCGATCGTATTGATCCCGCAGTCGGTGGAGGCGGTGGGTTGGCTGAGTCGACTGTTCACCGGGCTCGCCGAGGGAGAAGGTGGGGAATCGACCCTGCTCGACGCGCAGCCGGAGGTCGAGCTCGAAGACGTCGATCTTTTCGAGTTGAGGGTATCCGACTTCCACCCGGCGATGGCGGTGACCGCCGAGGGGGAAGGCCGGTTCGTCTGGGTGTGCAATCGCGACGACTGGGCGACGGTGAGCTCGCTGCTCGAGCCATTCCTCGTCGGGCGCTCGGGCCACCAATACCTCCACCATTCCTATGGCGCCACCGACGAGGCCGATGTCGTCCTCACGTTCGGGGAGGATCTTCGCGACGGAGAGCGGTATTCACTGGTCACCTCGGTCGAGCCCCTGGAGGTGGAAATTCCGATTGCGGACATCCCGGTGGCCGAGGTCCCGGTGGCGGCCCCTGCCGAGGCGGAGGTCCCGGTCGACATCCCCATGGCGGAGCCTGTCGAGGACGAGGTCCCGGGGGCGTGGCCTCCGGAGGCGGAGGTCCCGGTCGACATCCCGGTGGTGGAGCCTGTCGCGGAGGAGGTCCCCGTCGCCGAGGTGCCCGTAGAGGAGGCCGCCGAGGCAGAGGTCCCCGAGGCCCGAGCCCCGACCCGTCCCCGTCGCCGTCGAGTGGCGAAGGCTCGGCCGCGCTCGATGAAGCTGTTCCGGGTCACCATCCCGACTTCGGATGTGAAGGGGGCCCGCAAGTTCTACGAGCACGTTCTCGGGCTCGAGGCCGACGACACCGTTCCGAGTCGCCTGTACTTCCACACCGGGGGGGCGATCCTCGTTGTCGTCGACTGGGACGTCGAGGGCGGAGATCGCGAATTCAGGGCGAATCCCGACGATGCCCACCTGGCCACGGATGGACTCGAAGAGACTTTCGCCAGGGCCGTCGAAGCCGGCGCCGAGATCCGGTCACCGATCGATCGCAGGCCCTGGGGGGAACGTTCGTTCTACTGCTCCGACCTCGACGGGAACCCGCTCTGCTTCGTCGACGAGACGAGCGTTTTCATGGGTCGGGGCGCACCCTGGGAGTGATCGCCTACACCTCGCAGGCGATCTTGGTCTCGGCCTGGCAGGCGTCGACCCCGGCCCCGCCGTTGGCGGTGTCGGTGCCGGGGCCGCCTTGGAGGGTGTCGCCGCCTTTGCCGCCGAACAGGTCGTCGTCGCCCTTGCCTCCCTTGAGGAGGTCGGCCTTGGGGCCGCCCTCGAGGGTGTCGTTCCCGCCGCCGCCGATCAGGGTGTCGGTGCCGCCGTTGCCGAACAACTTGTCGCCCTTGGCGCCTCCGGTGATGGTGTCGGATCCGCCGCCGCCCTCGATGCGGTCCTTGCCGCCGCCTCCGGAGATGGTGTCGGCGCCCTTGCCGCCGTAGATGCGGTCCCGGCCCGGGCCTCCGAAGGCGGTGTCGTCGCCGGCGCCGAGGCAGATCACGTCGTCGCCCCCGCCGCCGAAGACGGTGTCGTCGCCGCCCCAGGCCCAGATCACGTCGGCCCCGTCGGTGCCGTGGATCACGTCAGGCCCGTTGGTGGCCGGGATCGTGGGCACCCGCCCGCCGCACAACGGGGTGGCGATCGCCACCGCGAGGCTGCTGTCGGTGTCGGCGGAGACGTCGGAGCAGGCGAACCCCCCGGCCCCGTCGCCGAGACACACCTGGTTCTCCTGGCCAGCGTTGGCGAAGACCGCGTCGAGGTCGCCGTCGCCATTGAGATCACCGAGCGCCACCCCCTCGCCGTCGTCGGTGTCGGTGGAGACGTCGCCGCAGAAGAACAAACCCGCCCCATTGCCCAGGCACACTCGGTTCTCAGAGAGATTGGCGAAGACGGCGTCGAGGTCGCCGTCGCCGTCGACGTCCCCCAACGCCACCCCTCGGGTGTCGTCGGTGTCGGTGGAGAGGTCGGAGCAGGTGAACCCCCCGCCCCCGTCGCCGCGGCACACCTGGTTCTCCTGGGTGTAGTTGGCGAAGACGACATCGAGGTGGCCGTCGCCGTCGACGTCACCCAATGCCACGCCCCAGCTGATGTCGGTGTCGGCGGAGACGTCGGCGCAGGTGAATCCCCCGGTCCCGTTGCCGAGGCACACCCGGTTCTTCTGGTTCTGGTTGGCGAAGACGGCGTCGAGGTCGCCGTCGCCGTCGACGTCACCCACCGCCACCCCGACACTGGCGTCGGCGTCGGCGGACACGTCGCCGCAGGTGAACCCTCCGGTCCCGTCGCCCAGGCACACCCGGTTCTTCTGACTCCAGTTGGCGAACACCGCGTCGAGGTCGCCGTTGCCGTCGACGTCCCCCACCGCCACCCCCTCGCTGGCGTCGGTGTCGGGGGAGACGTCGCCGCAGAAGAACGAACCGGCCCCGTTGCCGAGGCACACCTGGTTCTGCTGGGTGTTGTTGGCGAAGACGGCGTCGAGGTCGCCGTTGCTGTCGACGTCCCCCAACGCCACCCCCCAGCTGGCATCGGTGTCGGGGGAGACGTCGGAGCAGCCGAGCGAGCCGGCCCCGTCGCCGAGGCACACCCGGTTTTCCTCGCCGAGGTTGGCGAAGATCAGGTCGAGATCGCCGGCGTCGTCGAAACCCGCTTCGGCCGGGCCGTGGCCGATCACGACGAGCGCGGAGGTGAGGAGCAGGACGGTCGCCACGAGCGGGGTCACCGGGTGGCGGGCGATGGCGGTTATCTCGCTCTCCTCCCCCTCCTATACCGTTGTCAGGCTACCGATCAGTGCACGGGCCGTTTGTGGTGTTCTTGGCCAGGGGCGGGAACCGGGAGGCGGGATCGCTCAGATCTCACAGGCGATCTCGGTCTCGGCGACGCAGGTGTCGACCCCGGCCCCGCCGTTGGCGGTGTCGTCGCCGGGGCCTCCTTTGAGGGTGTCGTTGCCTCTTCCGCCGAACAGTTCGTCGTTGCCCTTGCTGCCCTTGAGGAGGTCGGCCTTGGCGCCGCCCTCGAGTCTGTCGTGGCCGCCTCCTCCGACCAGGGCGTCGGTGCCGCCGTTGCCGAACAGCCGGTCGGCCTTGGCGCCCCCGGTGATGGTGTCGGCGCCGCCCCCGCCGTAGATGCGGTCCTTCCCCCCGCCGCCGGAGAGGGTGTCGGCTCCCTTGCCGCCGAAGATCCGGTCCCGGCCCGGGCCCCCGAAGGCGGTGTCGTCGCCGGCGCCGAGGCAGATCAGGTCGTCGCCCCTGCCGCCATGGACGGTGTCGTCGCCGCCCCAGGCCCAGATCACATCGGCCCCGTCGGTGCCGTGGATCACATCGGGCCCGTTGGTGGCGGGGATCGTCGGCACCTGCCCGTCACACAACGGGGTGGCGATCGCCACCCCCCTGCTGTCGTCGGTGGCGGTGGAGACGTCGGAGCAGGTGAACCCCCCGGCCCCGTTGCCCCGGCACAGCCGGTTCCTCGCGGCGGAGTTGGCGAAGACGGCGTCGAGGTGGCCGTCGCCGTCGAGGTCACCCAACGCCACCCCATAGCTGCTGTTGGTGTCGGGGGAGATGTCGGAGCAGGAGAACCCCCCAGTCCCGTCACCGCGGCACAGCCAGCTCTCGCCGCCGGAGTTGGCGAAGACGGCGTCGAGGTCGCCGTCGCCGTCGACGTCACCCAATACCACCCCGGTGCTGGCGTTGATGTCGGTGGAGACGTCGGAGCACGAGAATCCTCCGGCCTCGTCACCGAGGCACACCCGGTTCTCTTGGCCGGCGTTGGCGAAGACGGCGTCGAGGTCGCCGTCACCATCGAGGTCACCCAACGCCACTCCATAGGTGTTGTTGGTGTCGGGGGAGGCGTCGGAGCAGGCGAACCCCCCGGTCCCGTCACCGAGACACAGTCGGTCCTGCTGAGTAAGACCGTTGGCGAAGACCGCGTCGAGGTCCCCGTCCCCGTCGAGGTCACCCAACGCCACCCCATAGCTGTAGTCGGTGTCGGTGGAGACGTCGGCGCAGGAGAAACCCCCGGCCCCGTCACCGAGACACACCCGGTTCTCCTCCCCGGAGTTGGCGAAGACGGCGTCGAGTTCGCCGTTACCGTCGACGTCACCCAATACCACCCCGGTGCTGTTGTCGGTGTCGGGGGAGACGTCGGAGCAGGTGAACCCCCCGGCCCCGTCACCGAGGCACACCTGGTTCTCCTGGCTGGCGTTGGCGAAGACGGCGTCGAGTTCGCCGTCGCCGTCGAGGTCACCCAACGCCACCCCGGTGCTGAGGTCGGTGTCGGCGGAGACGTCGGAGCAGGAGAACCCCCCAGTCCCGTCGCCGCGGCACACCCGGTTCTCTTGACTGAAATTGGCGAATACCACGTCGAGGTGGCCGTCGACGTCGAAGCCGGCTTCGGCGGGGCCCTGCCCGATGGCGACGAGCGCCGCGGTGAGGAGGAGGACGGTCGCCGTGAGAGGGGTCACCGGGTGGCGGGCCATGGCGGTCATCTCGCTCTCCTCCCCCTCGGACACCGGTGTCAGGCTACCGATCGTTGCAGCGGCTGCACGGGCCGTTGCGGCGTTCTTACCGGAGGCGGGAAGCGGGCGGCGGGAGGCGGGGTCGCTCAGATCTCGCAGCTCACCTTGGTCTCGGCGGTGCAGGTGTCGGTGCCGCCCCCGCCGTTGGCGGTGTCGTCGCCGGGGCCGCCCTTGAGGGTGTCTCCGCCCTTGCCGCCGAACAGCTCGTCGTCGCCCTTGCCTCCCTTGAGGAGGTCGGCCTTGGCGCCACCTTTGAGGGTGTCGCCGCCCTTGCCGCCCAGGAGGGTGTCCTTGCCGCCGTTGCCGAACAGCTTGTCCGCCTTGGCTCCTCCGCGGATGGTGTCGGCGCCGCCGCCGCCGTAGATGCGGTCTTTGCCTTTGCCGCCATAGATGCTGTCGGCACCGCCGCCGCCGTATATGCGGTCCTTGCCGGGGCCTCCGGTGGCGGTGTCGTTGCCGGGGCCGAGGCAGATGATGTCGTCGCCCTTGCCGCCGTAGACGGTGTCGTCGCCGCCCCAGGCCCAGATCACGTCGGCCCCGTCGGTGCCATGGATCACATCGGGCCCGTTGGTGGCGGGGATCGTCGGCATCAGGCCGTCACACAACGGGGTGGCGATCGCCACCCCCCAGCTGTTGTCGGTGTCGGTGGAGACGTCGAAGCAGGAGAACGCCCCGATCCCGTCGCCGAGACACAGTCGGTTCCTCGCGGCGTTGATGGCGAAGACGGCGTCGAGGTCGCCGTCGCCGTCGAGGTCACCCAACGCCACCGCGACGCTCGCTTCGGTGTCGGCGGAGACGTCGGAGCAGGTGAAGCTCCCGGCCCCGTTGCCGAGGCACACCTGGTTCGCCTGGCCGCCATTCGCGAAGACGGCGTCCAAGTCGCCGTCGCCGTCGAGGTCACCGAGTGCCACCCCGAGGCTGGGGTCGGTGTCGGCGGATTCGTCGTCGCAGGAAAACGCCCCGGTCCCGTCGCCGAAGCACACCCGGTTCTTCTGGTTGTAGTTGGCGAAGACCGCGTCGAGGTCGCCGTCGCCGTCGACGTCACCCAATGCCACGTCCCAGGTGTTCTGGGTGTCGGCGGAGACATCGGCGCAGGAGAGTGCCCCGGCTCCGTCGCCGAGGCACACCCGGTTCTCCTGGTCGTAGTTGGCGAAGACCGCGTCGAGGTCGCCGTCGCCGTCGACGTCACCCACCGCCACTCCCCGGCTGGCGTTGGTGTCGGGGGAGACGTCGGCGCAGGAGAGTGCCCCGGCTCCGTCGCCGAGGCACACCTGGTTCGCCTGGATGTAGTTGGCGAAGACGGCGTCGAGGTCGCCGTCACCGTCGACGTCACCCAACCCCACCCCGAGGCTGTTGTCCGTGTCGGGGGAGACGTGAGAGCAGGAGAATCCCCCGGCCCCGTCGCCGCGGCACACCCGGTTCTCCTGGCCGCCATTGGCGAAGACGGCGTCAAGGTCGCCGTCGCCGTCGACGTCACCCAACGCCACCCCGTAGGTGCTGTTGGTGCCGGCGGAGACGTCGGAGCAGGAGAACCCCCCAGTCCCGTCACCGCGGCACACCCGGTTCTCCTGACTGAAATTGGCGAAGACGAGATCGAGGTGGCCGTCGCCGTTGAAGCCCGCCCCGGCGGGGGCCTGGCCGATGGCGACGAGCGCCGCGTTGAGGAGCAGGACGGTCGCCATGAGCGGGCTCACCGGGTGGCGGGCAATGGCGGTCATCTGGTTCTCCTCCCCTCGGATACCGTTGTCAGGCTACCGATCGGTGCCGCGGCTGCACGGGCCGTTGCGGTGTTCTTGCCGGGGGCGGGAAGTGGGAGGCGGGAGGCGGGGTCGCTCAGATCTCGCAGGCGATCTTGGTCTCGGCCTCGCAGGTGTCGGTTCCCGGCCCGCCGTCGGCGGTGTCGTCGCCGGGGCCTCCTCGGAGGGTGTCGCCGCCCTTGCCGCCGAACAGGTCGTCGTCGCCGCGGCCTCCCTTGAGGAGGTCGGCCTTGGGGCCGCCCTGGAGGGTGTCGTCGCCGCCTCCGCCGATCAGGGTGTCGGTGCCGCCGTTGCCGAACAGGTTGTCCGCCTTGGCTCCTCCCGAGATGGTGTCGGCGCCGCCGCCGCCGTAGATGCGGTCCTTGCCGGAGCCGCCGGAGATGGTGTCGCCACCCTGGCCTCCGAAGATGCGGTCCCGGCCGGGGCCGCCGGTGGCGGTGTCGTCGCCTGCGCCGAGGCAGATCACGTCGTCGCCTCCGTAGCCGTCGACCAGGTCGTCGCCGCCCCACGCCCAGATCACGTCGGCCCCGTCGGTGCCATGGATCACATCGGGCCCATTGGTGCCCAGGATCGTCGGCACCTGGCCGTCACACAACGGGGTGGCGATCGCCACCCCGACGCTGGCGGCGGTGTCGGTGGAGGCATCGCCGCAGAAGAACAATCCGGCGCCGTTGCCGAGGCACACCCGGTTCTTCCCGTTGTTGGCGAAGATGGCGTCGAGGTCGCCGTCGCCGTCGAGGTCACCCAACGCCACCCCATAGCTGAAGTTGGTGTCAGTGGAGACGTCGCCGCAGGAGAACCCCCCGGCCCCGTCGCCGAGGCACACCCGGTTCCTCTCGTTGTAGTTGGCGAAGACGGCGTCGAGGTCGCCATCGCCGTCGAGGTCACCCAACCCCACCCCCTGGCTGTTGTTGGTGTCGGTGGAGACGTCGGCACAGGAGAACAATCCGGTTCCGTTGCCGAGGCACACCCGGTTCTCCTGGCCATAGTTGGCGAAGACGGCGTCGAGATGGCGGTCGCCGTCGACGTCCCCCAACCCCACCCCATAGCTGTTGCTGGTGTCGGTGGAGACGTCGGCACAGGAGAATCCCCCGGCCCCGTCGCCGAGGCACACCCGGTTCTTCTGGTTGGAGTTGGCGAAGACGGCGTCGAGGTTGCCGTCGCCGTCGAGGTCACCCAACCCCACGCCGAGGCTGGTGTTGGTGTCGGTGGAGACGTCGGAGCAGGCGAACCCTCCGGCCCCGTTCCCCAGGCACACCCGGTTCTTCTGGATGTTGTTGGCGAAGACGGCGTCGAGGGCGCCGTCGCCGTCGACGTCACCCAACCCCACCCCGAAGCTGGTGTTGGTGTCGGCGGAGACATCGGCGCAGGCGAACCCTCCGGCCCCGTTCCCCAGGCACACCCGGTTCTTCTGGTCGCCAGCGTTGGCGAAGACGGCGTCGAGGTCGCCGTCGCCGTCGACGTCCCCCAGCGCCACCTCCCAGGTGAGGTTGGTGTCGGCGGAGACGTCGGAGCAGGTGAGCCCCCCGGCTCCGTTCCCCAGGCACACCCGGTTCTCCTCGCCGACGTTGGCGAACACGGCGTCGAGGTCGCCGTCGCCGTCGAACCCGGCTCCGGCTGGAGTCTTCCCGATGACGACGAGCACCCCGGCGAGGAGCAGGACACTCCCCAGGAGGCGAGCCACCGGTAGGCGAGCCGTGCCGTTCATCTGCGTTCCTCCCCCTCGAGGATGTTCGTCGCAGGCTACCGCTCGCCTCCGTGGCTGCGGATAAGCTTCCTGCCGGTGGCGGGCGGCGGGAGGCGGGGGGCTTGTCTCACAGCTCGCAGCTCACCTTGGTCTCGGCGGTGCAGGTGTCGGTGCCAGCCCCGCCATTGGCGGTGTCGTCGCCGGGGCCGCCCTTGAGGGTGTCGCCGCCCTTGCCGCCGAAAAGCTCGTCGTCGCCGCGGCCTCCCTCGAGGAGGTCGGCCTTGGCGCCGCCTTCGAGGGTGTCGTCGCCCCCGCCACCGACCAGGGTGTCGGTGCCGCCGTTGCCGAACAGCCGGTCCCCCTTGGCTCCCCCCAAGATGGTGTCGGCGCCGCCTCCGCCCTCGATGCGGTCCTTGCCCGAGCCTCCGGAGATGGTGTCGGCACCCTTCCCGCCGAAGATCCGGTCCCGGCCCGTGCCGCCGGTGGCGGTGTCGTCGCCGGCCCCGAGGCAGATCAGGTCGTCGCCCTGGCCGCCGTCGACGGTGTCGTCGCCGCCCCAGGCCCAGATCACGTCGGCCCCATCGGTGCCATGGATCACGTCGGGACCGTTGGTCGAAGGGATCGTGGGCACCCGCCCGTCACACAAGGGGGTGACGATCGCCAAGCCCCAGCTGGCGTCGGTGTCTGGGGAGACGTCGGAGCAGGTGAACCCCCCGGTCCCGTTGCCCACGCACACCCGGTTCTCCTGGCCGGCGTTGGCGAATACGGCGTCGAGGTCGCCGTCGCCGTCGAGGTCACCCAACGCCACCCCGATGCTGAAGTCGGTGTCGCCGGAGACGTCGCCGCAGAAGAACCCGCCGGTCCCGTCGCCGAGGCACACCCGGTTCTTCTGGCCGTTGTTGGCGAAGACGGCGTCGAGGTCGCCGTCGCCGTCCACGTCCCCCAACGCCACCCCGAAGCTGGCGTCGGTGTCGGGGGAGACGTCGCCGCAGAAGAACCCGCCGGTCCCGTCGCCGAGGCACACCCCGTTCTCCTCGCCGACGTTGGCGAAGATCACGTCGAGGTCGCCGTCGCCGTCGACGTCACCCAACGCCACTCCGCCGCTGCCGTCGGTGGCTGTGGAGACGTCGGAGCAGGTGAACCCCCCGGCGCCGTCGCCGAGGCACACCCGGTTCTCCTGGTCGCCGTTGGCGAAGACGGCGTCGAGGTTGCGGTCGCCGTCGAGGTCACCCAACGCCACTCCATAGGTGTTGTCGGTGTCGGCGGAGACGTCGGAGCAGGTGAACCCCCCGGCCCCATCGCCGAGGCACACCCGATTCGCCTGGTCAAGATTGGCGAATACGGCGTCGAGGTTGTTGTTGCCGTCGACATCACCCAACGCCACCCCTTGGCTGAGGTCGGTGTCGGCGGAGACGTCGGAGCAGGCGAACCCACCGGTCCCGTCGCCGAGGCACACCCGGTTCTCCTGGCCGCCGTTGGCGAAGACGGCGTCCAAGTCACCGTCGCCGTCGACGTCCCCGAACGCCACCCCGTGGCTGAAGTCGACGTCGGCGGAGACGTTGGAGCAGCCGAACGAGCCGGCCCCGTCCCCGAGGCACACCCCGTTCTCCTCGCCGACGTTGGCGAAGACCACGTCGAGGTCGCCGTCGCCGTCGAATCCCGCACCGGCGGGGGCCTGGATGGCGACGAGCGCCGCGGTGAGGAGCAGGACGGTCGCCACGAGAGGGGTCACCGGGTGGCTGGCCATGGCGGTCATCTCGCTCTCCTCCCCTCGGATACCGCCGTCAGGCTACCGATCATTACCGCGGCTGCACGTGCCGTTGCGGTGCTCTTGCCGGGGGCGGGAAGCGGGAGGCGAGGTCGCTCAGATCTCACAGGCGGTCATGGTCTCGGCGATGCAGGTGTCGGTGCCGCCCCCGCCGTTGGCGGTGTCGGTTCCGGGGCCTCCCTTGAGGGTGTCGCCGCCCTTGCCTCCGTAGAGGTCGTCGCCGCCCTTGCCGCCTTTGAGGAGGTCGGCCTGGGCGCCGCCCTGGAGGGTGTCGTTCCCTCCGCCGCCGACCAGGGTGTCGGGGCCGCCGTTGCCGAACAGCTTGTCGGCCTTGGCGCCCCCGGTGATGGTGTCGGCGCCCCCGCCGCCCTCGATTCGGTCCTTCCCCGATCCCCCGGTGATGGTGTCGCCGCCCTTGCCTCCGTAGATGCGGTCCCGGCCGGGGCCTCCGGTGGCGGTGTCGTCGCCGGCGCCGAGGCAGATGGTGTCGTCGCCCTGGCCGCCGTCGACCACGTCGTCGCCGCCCCAGGCCCAGATCACGTCGGCCCCGTCGGTGCCATGGATCACATCGGGCCCGTTGGTGGCGGGGATGGTGGGAACCTGCCCGTCACATAACGGAGTGGCGATCGCCACCCCTTGGCTGATATCGGTGTCGGCGGAGACGTCCCCGCAGAAGAACGCCCCGGCCCCGTTGCCGAGGCACACCTGGTTCTCTTGGAGGGCGTTGGCGAAGACGGCGTCGAGGTCGCCGTCGCCGTCGAGATCACCGAGCGCCACCCCGGTGCTGGTGTCGGTGTCGGTGGAGACGTCGGAGCAGAAGAATGCCCCGATTCCGTTGCCGAGGCACACCGAGTTCTCCTGGTCGTCGTAGGCGAAAACGGCGTCGAGGTCGCCGTCGCCGTCGACGTCACCCAACGCCACCCCGGTGCTGTTGTTGGTGTCGGTGGAAACGTCGGAGCAGGAGAACGCCCCGGTTCCGTTGCCGAGGCACAACCGGTTCTCCTCGAAGTAGTTGGCGAAGACGGCGTCGAGGTCGCCGTCGCCGTCGACGTCACCCAACGCCACCCCGACGCTGGTGTCGGTGTCGGCGGAGACGTCCCCGCAGGTGAACCCCGCGGCTCCGTCGCCGGGGCACACCCGGTTCTCGTCGGCGTTGGCGAAGACGGCGTCGAGGTGACCGTCGCCGTCGACGTCGCCCAAGGCCACTCCCCGGCTGTTGTCGTTGTCGGCCGAGACGTCGAAGCAGGAGAACGCCCCGGTTCCGTTGCCGAGGCACATCCGGTTCTTTTGCGTGAAGTTGGCGAAGACGGCGTCGAGGTCGCCGTCGTCGTCGAGGTCACCCAAAGCCACCCCGAAGCTGTTGTCGGTGTCGGCGGAGACGTCGGAGCAGGTGAACCCTCCGGCCCCGTCGCCGAGGCACACCCGGTTCTCTTGGTTGGAGTTGGCGAAGACGGCGTCGAGGTCGCCGTCGCCGTCGACGTCACCCAACGCCACCCCGAGGCTGTTGTCGGTGTCGGCGGAAACGTCGGAGCAGGCGGATCCCCCGGCCCCGTTGCCCACACATATCCGGTTCGCCTGCGTGTAGTTGGCGAAGACGACATCGAGGTCGCCGTCGCCGTCGAAGCCCGCTCCGGCTGGGGCCTGGCCGATGGCGACGAACGATCCGGCGACCAGCAGAATCCCCAGCAGCAGACGGGGTCCCGAGAATCGAACCGCCCCCACCAGACTCCTCCTCCTTGAGAAACTCCAGGCTACCCCTCGACCGCCGGCCAGGGCTTGCCGCCTCCCTACACCTCGCAGCTCACCTTGGTCTCGGCGGTGCAGGTGTCGGTGCCAGCCCGGACGGCAGCTACGGAGTGGCCCTGGGCGACGTCAACGGCGACGGCGACCTCGACGCGGTGTTCGCCAGCCACATCGGGGAGAACCGGCTGCGCCTGGGCAACGGGGACGGCTCGTTCTTCTGCGGCGACCTATCCGACGACACGAACCGGGCCTGGGGGGTGGCTCTGGGCGACCTCGACGGGGACGGCGACCTCGACGCCGTGTTCGCCAACTTCGGCGATTTCGTATCCGACGAGACGGAGAGGAACCGCGTCTGCGTCGGGAACGGCGCAGGTGGCTTCACCTGTTCCGATGTCTCCCAGGACTCCGGGCACGCCACCGCGGTCGCGCTGGGCGACGTCGATGGAGACGGCGACCTCGATGCGGTGTTCGCCTACTTCGGCGGCGATAACCGAGCGTGCCTCGGCGACGGATCGGGCGGTTTCGCGAATTGCGCCCCCTCGTTGCCCAGCGGAGGATATCTCTACACGATGGACGTCGCGTTGGGCGACGTCGATGGCGACGGCGATCTCGACGCGGTCTTCGCCAACGAAGGCGACCCCTTCGCGTTCCCAGCCGAAGGCGCGCTGAACCCGGTGTGCTTCGGCGACGGGTCGGGGGAATTCACCTGCTACGACGCCTACTCCGAGGACACCAGCACCACATTGGGGGTGGCGATCGCCACGCCGCTCTGCCAGGGGCAGGTGCCCACGATCCCTTCGACCAATGGGCCCGACATCATTCACGGCACCGACGGAGCCGACGTGATCTGGGGCTGGGGCGGCGGCGACACCATCTATGGCGGTGACGGTGACGACCTCATCTGCCTCGACAAGGGTGCCGACAACGCCTTCGGAGGTCGCGGTGCCGACAGGATCTTCGGCGGGCCCGGAGCAGACACGATCTCTGGCGGGGCCGGCAAGGACGTGATCAAGGGAGGCGGCGGCGCCGACACATTGGACGGCGGCAAGAAGCGTGACAAGATCTTCGGAAACGGCGGGAGCGACAGCCTCTTTGGCCGTGGAGGCGACGACACCCTCGAGGGTGGCGGCAAGGGCGACCTCCTCGAGGGCGGCAAGGGCGACGACGAGCTGTTCGGCGGCAAGGGCGCCGACACCCTCAAAGGCGGTGGGGGCGACGACCTCGCCGACGGCGGCGGTGGGACCGACACCTGCGTGGCCGAGACCAAGGTCCACTGCGAGGTCTAGGACCGCGCTTCGGCCAGAGCCTCCTGCAAAGTCGCCCATGGGAGATCGGCGCACTTGATCCGCACCGGGAATCGCCGCACCCCGGCCAGTGCCTCCAGATCGCCCAGCGCCGCCCCCGGCCGTTGCGGGTCCACGCCCGGGTCACCGGGTTCGATGTCGAGCAGCACCTTCACCCGGTGGATCAGCCCCTCGACCTCTTCGACCGAGAGCCCGACGATCTTGTCGGCCATCATCGAGCCCGAGGCCTGGCTGATCGAGCATCCCCGGCCCCGGACCGCGGCGTCGGTCACGGCGCCGTCCTCGATCCGCAGTTCCACCGTCACCTCGTCGCCGCACAGCGGGTTCTGACCCTCGGCCGTGGCGTCCGCCCGCTCGATGTGGCCCGAATGACGGGGGCTCCGGTAGTGGTCGAGGATCACCTGCCGGTACAGCTCGTCAAGCGACACCGAAGATCCTCCTCGCCTCGTGGAGCGCGGCCACGAGGGTGTCGACCTCTTCGGGCACGTTGTAGACGTAGAAGGAAGCCCGGGCGGTGGCCGACACGCCGAGCACCCGCATCAGCGGCTTGGCGCAGTGATGCCCGGCCCGGATCGCCACCCCCTCCTGGTCGAGGATCGTCGCCAGGTCGTGAGGATGGATGTCGGCCAGGGTGAACGACACCGCCGCCC
>Ga0299906_10002360_pt1 | contig 15705 bp, 9 predicted proteins | sample RVTome_14_FD_200259 | JGI IMG/M metagenome (GOLD analysis project Ga0299906, IMG submission 200259) | Soil microbial communities from uranium-contaminated site in the Upper Colorado River Basin, Wyoming, United States - RVT145D125 (version 2) ... | reverse complement strand
CGCAGACGGGCCTTCCCCGGTCGTCGAGCAACGTGGCGTTGATGATGAACTCATCGTTGTCCACCTTGCCTTCAAGATAGTACGGTGTCGCGCCCCGCGCGCCGATCTCAACGTAGTTGGCGTAATTGCTCGAAACCTTGAACGCCTTCTGGCCCGGCTGGACGAAAATGTAGTTGCCCTTCATCGTGACACTCATGCTAGCTCTCCTAGTATTTGTTCAAACAAAGGATCGCCGTGAATGTATTCAATGGACACGGCGTGATTCAATCCGATATACGTGTATTTGACGCTGTACTCGATAAGATCTCGCAACAAAGGAAAACCGACGGCACCCGGATGGCTATAGGCCGTCATGAGCCGCTGACTCAGCAAATCGTGCAGTTGGTACTTGTGCGTGTTGATTCCGATCACTGTACCTGATGGGACATGGATCATCGGCCCACCGGAACTCCCGAACTGAATGAGCGCATTGGAGACGATCGACCGCAGGTTGTGTAGCGCGTTAACATGGCTTGGCCCGACTGTAACGGCTGAGATGATGCCGTTGGTTGCGACGACGTCGGTGAAATCCAAGGGGTAACCCAGGCAGAGCACTTCATCACCCTGGCGGACTGAGTCTGGGTTTCCGAGCCGCAGGGCGTGTGACGCTTCGGCGGGAAGCTCATCGGGAAGCAGCACCGCGTAGTCATAGACAATCGGGCGGAAATCCGACTGGTCGACGACCACGCGCGCAGGATGGCGTTGATCACTACGATGATCTGATCGGAATATGTAACGGTGATTGCACCGTCCTCGATTCGTTGTTGGGCAACAACGTGGTTGTTCGTCACCACGTGACCGCGAGGCCCAACGACGAACCCTGATCCTTTCGACGAAATATCCTCGCAAATGATCATTGCCGTTGCCGGACTCATGGCTTGGATTATATCGCCGTACATCTCACCTGCCCTTACGCTCCCCTATACGAAGAACGATCCATCGTTTCATGCGTTGACGCGTCACGTAGCACGAATGAAATCGCCTTGGTCTCCAGATACGCGTCGAGACCCTCCTGGGCCAGTTCCCGACCCTGCCCGCTTTCCTTCATGCCGCCGAACGGGGCTTGGGGGGTGGCGGGGACCGGGTCGTTGATGCCGATGATGCCGGCTTCGAGTCCCTCGGCCAAGCGCCATGCGGCGGAGAGGTCGTTGGTGAAGGCGTAGGCGGCCAGGCCGTAGGGCGTGTTGTTGGCGGCTTCGATGACCTGGTCGAGCTTGGCGAAATCGAGGATCGGCATCACCGGCGCGAACGGCTCCTGCGTGAGCAGGTTCACCTCCGGGGACAAATCGGACACCACGGTCGGCTCGAAGAAGTAGCCGCGGTCGAACGCTTCGCTGCGCTTCCCGCCGGTCAGGATCTTCGCTCCCTTGGCCCGGGCGTCGTCGATGAGCGTGATCGCCTGAGCCATCGCCCGCTCCTCGAACATCGGGCCGACCTCGACGCCCGGCTCGACGCCGTTGCCCATCTTGAGAGCCTTGGCGAATTCGACGCTCGCCTCGGTGAAATCCTTGTTGATGTCGCTATGCACGTAGAACCGTGACGGTGAAATGCACACCTGGCCGTTGTTGCGGAACTTGCCGATCACCGCCGCCTTGGCCACCGCTTCGACGTCGGCGTCGGGCAGAACGATGAACGGCGCGTGCCCGCCTAGTTCGAGGCTGATGCGTTTCATCTGGTCGGCGGCGCGACGCATCAACTGCTTGCCCACCTCGGTCGAGCCGGTGAAAGAGATCTTGCGGACGATCGGGTTGGTCATGATCTCGTCGGCGAGTTCCTCGGCCGGCCCGAGCACGAGGTTGCACACCCCGGCGGGCGTACCGGCGTCGATGATGCAGTCGAACATGCGCATGAGCGAGATCGGCGTCTGGCTCGCGGGTCGGCAGACGATGGTGCATCCGGCGGCCAGGGCCGGGGCGATCTTTCGCGATTGCAACGTGACCGGGAAGTTCCACGGGCTGATGGCCGCGCACACCCCCACCGGGTGCTTGAGCGTCATGTGCCGCTTGGGCGCCATCGAGTTGGGAATGACCCGTCCGTAGGCGCGCTTGGCCTCCTCGCCGAACCACTCGAAGGTCGCGGCGGTATGCATCACCTCGGCCTTGGCCTCGCCCAGCGGCTTGCCCTGCTCGGCGGTCAGAGCGGCGGCGATGATGTCGGCGCGCTCGGCGATCAGGTCGCCGATGGTGCGCAGGATCTTCGCCCGTTCCCACGCGGTCTGCCGAGCCCATGCCGGCATGGCGTCGCGGGCGGCGTCAATCGCCCGGGCGGTGTCGGCCCGTCCCCCGTAGGCGACCTCGGAGATGATTTCCTCGGTGGCCGGGTTGATCACACCCAGCGTGTTCCCGTCAGCCGCGTCGCACCAGGCGCCGTTGATGTACATGCGGTTGTTGTCGCTCATGATCGTCTCCATTTTTCGGTGAATGTCGACGAACATCCTAACCGACGGACGCCGTCACGACCAAGGCCGATTCGCCCGCGCGCTTTACCGGGTAACAAGGTCGGTCTACCATGCCCGCCGACTGGATCCGAGCCGCGAGCGCAAGCGAGCGGGTTCTTGTACGTGAACGGATGAGCAATTTAAGCATCACACTCCTGGGCACGGGCACATCGCACGGCATCCCGATGATCGGGTGCGACTGTTCGGTCTGCACCTCGACCGACCCGCGGGACAAGCGGACCCGGCCCAGCGTCTACATCGAGTATGACGGCGGCGGGGTGCTGGTCGACACCACGCCCGAGCTGCGCATGCAGTGTCTGGCCAATGACATCCGCCGGGCCGATGCGGTGCTCTACACGCACAGCCACGCCGACCACGTCACCGGGCTCGACGACCTCCGCCGGTTCAACTGGCTGCAACAGAGTGATGTTCCCTGCTACGGCATGCAGTCGACGCTCGACGAATTGGCCAAGATGTTCTACTACGCGTGGCACGACGACCCGGACTATCCAAGTGCCAAGCCGCGACTTGTGCCGGTCGCGGTCGACGGGCCGTTCGAGATCTGTGGCCGGACGGTGACGCCGCTCGAGTTGTTTCACGGTGAGATGCCGGTGCTGGGGTTTCGCTTCGGGCCGTTCGCTTACTGCACCGATTGCAGCCGCATCCCTGACGCCACGCTCGTGAAGCTGGACGGACTCGACCTGCTGGTCCTCGACGCCCTGCGACGCCGGCCCCATCCGACCCACTTGAATCTCGAACAGGCGGTGGACATGGCCGGTCGCATCGGAGCGAAACAGACGTTGTTCACCCACATCGCCCACGAGCTGGGGCATGCCGAGACCAATGACGAACTGCCGGAGAGCATGGCGCTAGGCCACGACGGGCAGCGGATCGAGCTGGTGTGGTGATGTCGTTTCAGATAACAATGGATGCGATTACTGTAGCGTTATCGGTCGTTGAGAGCGAACGGGATTGTCCCATGTTCGCTTCTTTTTTTCTCCGACGAGCTAGGGGCTGGCAACACGGGCTAAATGTGCTATAGTCCGCCGCCCGACAAAGAAACTAGCGAGCGCGAGGCGCGGCGATCGTCGAGGGTCGACGTTCGGCGGCGATCGAAGTTTCAGGACTACGTAAGGAACGATGAATACGGGTGTTACGGTGGTACCCCGCCACGGGTACGGCCGATGCTCTACGCCGAGGGCCCGGCCACCGTCTACCCGACCACTCAATCGGTGCGCAATGAAAAAACAGCCAGGAGAGCAAACGATGAATGCCAAGCTCGGCACGGATTCGCTGGGCGAATCGCGACAAGCACGAACGTCTTCAACCGCGGCGCGTTGGACCACCATGCTCCTCGGAGCGGGGGTGACGACGCTGGCGATGAGCCAGGCGGCGCTGGCCCAAGAAGGGGGCGGCAGAATCGGTGCGATTCCCGGCGCATGGTGGATCGCACCGATCGGGTCACTGATCGCGCTCGTTTTCGCCGTGGTTTTTTACAAATCGGTCATGGCCGCGGACGAAGGTGACGAATCGATGAAGATTATCGCCTCGCACGTTCGCGAGGGCGCGTACGCCTACCTCAAGCGTCAGTACAAGGTGGTCGGCGTGGTGTTCGCCGGCCTGGCGATCGTGCTTGCGTTCATGGCGTTCGTACTTCACGTCCAGCACGCGATTGTGCCGATCGCGTTTCTGACCGGCGGGTTCTTCTCCGGGCTGTGCGGTTTTCTGGGCATGAAGACCGCCACCAACGCCGCCCACCGAACCGCGGCCGGAGCACGCGAGTCGCTCAACCGCGGGCTGGTCGTCGCGTTTCGCAGCGGGGCGGTCATGGGTCTGGTCGTGGTCGGCTTCGGGCTGCTCGACATCTGCGGCTGGTTCCTTGGGCTCATGAGCTTCTCGGACATGTCGCTGACTGAAATTACCGTCGTGATGCTCACGTTCGGCATGGGGGCGAGCACGCAGGCGTTGTTCGCCCGTGTCGGCGGCGGCATCTACACCAAGGCGGCCGACGTGGGCGCGGACCTGGTGGGCAAGGTCGAAGCGGGCATTCCCGAAGACGACGCCCGCAATCCGGCCACCATCGCCGACAACGTGGGCGACAACGTCGGCGACGTCGCGGGCATGGGAGCCGATCTGTACGAATCCTACTGCGGGTCGATCCTGGCCACGGCCGCACTGGGTGTGGCGGCGGCGGTCGCGCTGTTCGGCAGCGAGGAAACCACCGACGGCGCCCACGCGGCGATTCGCTTCCTGGCCGCGCCGATGGTGCTGGCCGGCATCGGCATCATTCTCTCGATCATCGGGATCTACCTCGTCCGCACCAAGGAAGGGGCGAGCATGGGCGAGCTGATGGGCGCCCTGGGCAGGGGCGTCAACGGGGCGAGCTTCCTGATCGCCCTCGCGGCCCTGGCGGTGTGCTACCTGCTGCTGGGTGAAATCCAGGGCGTGAATTGGTTTGGTATCTGGGGCAGCATCATCGCCGGGCTCGGCGCGGGCATCATCATCGGCAAGTCGACCGAGTATTACACGAGTTACGAGTACAAGCCGACGCAGCAGATCTCCGAACAGGCCGTCACCGGTGCGGCGACGGTCATCATCGGCGGTGTGGCCGAGGGCATGAAGAGTACGTGGGCTTCATTGGCGACGATCATCGTAGCCATCATGTTGTCGTTCACGTTTGCGGGCGGAAATACTGAATTCATGCTCGGCCTCTACGGCGTGGGTATCGCGGCCGTGGGCATGCTTGCCACGCTGGGCATCACGCTGGCCACCGACGCGTACGGCCCGATCGCCGACAACGCCGGCGGTAACGCCGAGATGACCCACCAGGACCCGTCAGTGCGTCAGAAAACCGACGCCCTCGATTCGCTGGGGAACACCACCGCGGCGACCGGCAAGGGGTTCGCCATCGGCTCGGCCGCGCTGACCGCGCTGGCGCTGTTGGCCGCGTATATCGAGGAAGTGCGCGTCAACCAGAACCGCGAAGCCCATGCCTACGTCGTTCAGCAGATGCCCGAAGCCGCCAGCGACGATGCGGTCGGGGTCGGCGAGGTCTATTACATCGGCCACGGCAAGTTCGCAGCGAAATACCAGGCGGGTACCCGAGAAAACAACTTCGAGTGCTACATGCTGCTGGACGACGCTCCGGAGTCGCTCAAGGCCGGTGACCAGGTCAGCATCAGCGATCGCTGGAAAGACCTTGAAGCGGCCAAGAAGCATCGCTTCGTACGGACCATCAAGATCGGCGGGGACGAGTTCGAGGCGGTCTCAGCGCGGAGGGCGTCGCTCGATCAGTACATGCGGTTTTACAACGTCACTCTGATGAACCCGCGGGTGTTGTGCGGGCTTTTCTCCGGCGTGCTGCTCGCGTTTTTGTTCTGCGCCATGACCATGAAGGCGGTCGGTAGAGCGGCCAACGAGATGATGATCGAGTGCCGTCGCCAGTTCGAGAAGGTTCGGCAATACCTGCGCAACCAGGGCAAGGACGAGGCGTTCGTCGCCGACCCGGACAATTGGCCGCGCGAGCAGGTCGAGTTCGAGGGCAAGAAGTATCCGGCCTACGCCGACTGCGTGGCGATCTCGACCGCCGGCGCCCAGCGCGAGATGGTCGCGCCGTCCCTGTTGGCGATCGCGGTGCCGATCGCGGTCGGGCTGGTCTTCGGCGTCCCCGGGGTGATGGGGCTGCTCGCCGGCGGCCTCGTGTCGGGCTTTGCGGTGGCGATCTTCATGGCCAACGCGGGCGGGGCGTGGGATAACGCGAAGAAGTTCATCGAGACGTTCGGGGCGATCACGGCCAAGCAGTTCCGCGACGACGCGTCGACCCGCGAGCAGGTGCCCGCCGCCATTCGCGACGACATCGCCGCCCGTGCCGCCAACGCGGCCGACGACTACATCGTCTACGGCAAGGGCTCGGAGGACCACAAAGCCAGCGTCGTCGGCGACACCGTCGGCGACCCCTTCAAGGACACCTCGGGTCCCAGCCTCAACATCCTCATCAAGCTGATAAGCATGGTCTCGGTCGTCTTCAGCGGCCTGATCGTCAAGTACGCCCCGCAGATCACGGAGCTACTGGGGATGGGGAACTGATCGCGTAGCCGTTGCCGCGAACTACGTTCATTCCGGAAAACCTACCGCCGTCACCGCTGAAGTATACTACTCTCGCGGTGCGCTGTTGGGCGCATGCTACTACAATTGATACAGGGTTGATTGAGGAGGTCCGCCATGCATCTGGCACGCATTATCATGGGATTCACGGTGGTTGTTTCACTGCCGACTCGCGCGGTCACTGCCGGTCCGCTGCGGGCGGGGGTGGCCAAGGTGGACATCACCAACACGAAGGTCGACTTGGTCAATGACCGTCTGTATGCCAAGGCGCTGGTCATCAAGAACGACACCACCACGGCGGCGATGATCACCGTCGACGCCGTCGCCATCGCCGAGATCGGGACGATCGGCAGCGCTTACCTCGCCAACGTGCGGGCGCGGATCGAGCGCGAACTCGGCATCACGCCGGCGCACGTCATGATCAACGCCAGTCACTGTCACGGCGTGGTGTGCGCGGATGTCGAAGCACGTACCGTTCAAGCGGTGCGGGAAGCCGCGCAAAACATGGCGCCGGTCCGGGTCGGCGCGGGCGCCGGCCATGAGGATCGCATCATGGAGAACCGCCGGCTCAAAATGAAAGACGGTTCGGAGGTGGATGTTCGCCACGCGTACTCGCTACCGCCCGACGACCAGGTCGCTGGGGTCGGCCCGGTCGATCCGGAGATCGGCGTGCTTCGACTGGATCGCGAGGACGGACGGACTCTGGCCGTGGTATACAACTTCGCTTGTCACCCCATTCAGGGCGTGCCCAACGGCGGGAACACGGCGGACATCACCGGCTTCGCGTCCCGGGTGATCGAAGACAATCTGAGCACCGGGACGATCGCCCTGTTTTTGCAGGGGTGCGGGGGCGACATCAATCCGGTCCTCTACAAGGACGTCGACAATCCGCGGGACGCCGAGCCGTTGGGGAACATGCTGGGACTCAGCGCGCTGCGGGCACTGAGAAAAGTGCGCTGCACGGACGACGATCGGCTGACCGTCTTGAACAAGACCCTCGCGCTGCCGAGATCCGATACCGCCCGACGCATCGCCGAGATGGAGGCCGAGCAAATCAGGCTGCTCGGTTCGCTCGGCGGAACGACACTCAACCTCAAGACGTTCCTGTCGCTGGTCGTCAAGCACGGCGTCGCGGGCGCGTTTCCGTCGGACGATGCGAGCCGCTATCTGCACGAGAAAAAGATGGGCCGAAACGAACTGCGTCGCATGGACGCCGAGAACCGCCGGCACGTCGAGCGGTACGTCAAGAACGTCCACACCATGGAGAAGCTGACGCGGGTGCAAACGAATCTTGCTCTGTTGCGCAAGCATCAGGCCAACAACCAGGCGGCGAGTAAGCCGACGATCGACGTGGAGGTATTGGGCTTTCGTATCGGCGATTTCGTACTGGTCACGTTCCCCGGCGAATTGACGGTCGAGATCGGGCTGAACATCAAGCGGCGATCCCCGCACGACCTGACGTTCGTCGCCGGCTACACCAACGGCTACATCTACTACGCCCCGACCGCCGAACAGTTGCGCAACGTCGGCGGCGCCCAGGAGGACAGCGAGTGCATCCTCGCCCCGGCATGGCAGAAGTTGTTCGAGGACAAAGTGGCGGATATACTGGGAAAACTGTGATGCGAGCTGACGTGGATCAGATCAACCAACGCGTGCGAATCAAGGCTTGGCCTCTTCGCCGGCGTTCTCTTCCTCCTCCTCGCCATCTTCCTCGTATTCTCCTTCAGCATCATCGCTCCGTTCCTCTTCCGGGTCTTCTACCTCTCCGTCGCTGTCTTCGATTTCCTCCGCATACGCGTCGTCGACTGCCATCTCTTCCTCGGATTCTTCGTCGGCGTCCGAGGCAACGTCGAAATCTTCCTCCTCTTCGGGCTCGTCGTCGGCGAAGCGGTCGTTGACCGGGAACTCATCGGTGGGTAGTGATTCGGGCTCGACGGCGGTGGGGGCTTCGATTCGTTTCTCCCACTCCTCCAGGGTCACGGTGACCTCGCGGGCCTGTGAGCCCTTGTAGGTGCCGACGACACCGGCGTCGGCCATCTGCTCGATCAGTCTCGACGCCCGAGCATAGCCGACCATGAGTCGGCGCTGGAGTAAGGAGACACTGCCCCGGCCGCTCTCGAGCACGATCCGCACCGCGTCGTCGAACAGTTCGTCCTTCGGGCCGTTCGACGATGCTTCCTGCGACCGCATCTTCATCAGCTCGGGGTGGAACTCCGGCTCGCCCTTCTCGGCGAGGTCTTCGATCACGCTCTTGAGCTCGGCGTCTTCGATGAACGTACCCTGCGCCCGCATCAGCTTGGCCGACCCGGGCGGCAGGAAGAGCATGTCGCCCTGGCCCATGAGCACCTCGGCGCCGTTCTGGTCGAGGACGATGCGAGAATCGAGCCGCGACGAAACCCGGAACGCGATGCGACTGGGCAGGTTGGATTTGATCAACCCGGTGACGACCTTCGCTTCGGGCCGCTGCGTGGCGACCACGATGTGGATGCCGACGGCCCGACTCTTCTGGGCGAGACGGGATAGCTGCAACTCGACCGTCTTGCCGGATTGCATCATCAGGTCGGCCAACTCGTCGATGACGATGATCACGTAGGGCAATTGCACGGGGATCTGGGCTCGCTCGTCGTCGGTCGTCGGCAGGAAGCGAGCCATGATCTCGTCCTTGCCCAGCCGATTGTAGGCGGCGATGTTGCGCACGCCCGCCTCGGCGAGCAATTCGTAGCGCTCGTCCATTTTTTGGGCGGCCCAGTCGAGAATCATTTCCGCTCGCGGCACTTCGGTAATGATCGGCGACATCAGATGGGGCACGGTCTTGAAGCTCGACAGCTCGACCATCTTCGGATCGATCAGGATCATTTTGACCATGTCCGGCCGTTGAGTCATCAGCAGCGACATGATGATCGAGTTGATGCACACGCTTTTGCCCGACCCGGTCGTACCGGCGATGAGCAGATGCGGCATGGTGGCCAGGTCGCTGATAAGCGGGTTGCCGCTGGCGTCCTTGCCGATGAACAGCGGCAGGTGCATGCGCAGGGCCTTGCTGCCGCCCAAGCTCATCAGCTCGCGCATCCGCACCTTTTCTTTTTCGAGGTTGGGGACCTCGATGCCGACGGTGTTCTTGCCGGGGATCGGGGCGACGACGCGAACGGCGGGAGCTTTGAGGGCGCGAGCGATGTCGTTCGAGAGGGCGACGATCTGCGAGACCTTGATGCCCGCCGCCAGCGCCAATTCGTAGAGCGTGATGACCGGTCCGGTGTCGATCTCGACGACCTTGGCCTCGATGCGGAAATCTTCGAGCGTGTTTTCGAGGATGCGGGCCTTGTCGCGCACGACCGCTTCCTGCCGGGACGACAGTTGGATCTCAGGCTCGTCGAGCAGGTCCTGGCTGGGCAGTTCCCAGTCGCCGAGTTCCTTGGGGTAGGGCTCGAGCGGTGCACCGTGCGTCGGTGGGCGTTGGCCGTGCGATCGCACCACGAGTTCGCCTTCGGCGTCCTGGCCGGGAGTGATCGGAGCCGGCGGTTTGTTACGCTGTGTCGCCGACGGCGGCTTGGTCGTTACCGCCGGAGTCGACACGCTGTCGGTCGCATTCGACGCACCGCGCTTGGCTTTCGTCGCCGCTGCGGTTTGGTCGGCACGCACCGGCGGCGCCTCGTCGATCCCCTCTTCCTCCTCGTATTCTTCGCATTCCTCGTCGTCTTCGACTTCGTATACCGCGGTCTCGTCGTCTTCGGAGGCCGGCTCGGACGATTGTCGCAGCCGGTCCCACGGCCGGGCTCGCGCGAGCTCCATGCCGAGCGCACCGGCGGTGCGCATCGACGTGCTCACCATCCGCGGCGCCCGGACCACGAGACCCTCGGCCGCGAAAACCAGGCCGACGAAACAGGTGTAGCCGAGAATCAGCACCGTGCCCCACGTCGCGAAATTCTGCGTGAGAAAGTCAGCCATGGCGATCCCGAGCACGCCGCCGTTCCCCTGGGGTAACGACTGGGCTCCAGGCGTGGTCAACAGGTTGGCCAGACAGGCCACCACCGCCACGAGCAGGCACGTTCCGAAGATGCGCTGGAGGAGTAAGTGAATCTGCCCGCGCATCAGCCAGAGCCCGGCGGCCGTGGTGCCGATCACCAGCAGTACGTACACCCCCTCGCCGAGGTAATGGAACATCTGGTAGGCGACATAGGCGCCGACCCGGCCACAAGCGTTTTCGGTGAGTGAGGGTTGCGGGGCGATCTTGGTGCTGGGCCAGTCGAGCGGGCTGTAGGAGAGCGTCGCGGCCCAGATGAACAGGGCGCCCAGGACGATGAAAATGCCGGCACTCGCCCGGTAGGAGGGCGCGGTAGCGTCGGATTGCGTGGCCATCCGTGTCCTTTCGCGATGCCCGGACATCCGTGCCGGACGTTGCATGGTTGATGCAGGCGGTCGCTCGCTCAGTGTGTACCCGTGTGACCGAAGCCACCCTCGCCGCGGGCCGAGTCGGACAGGGTGTCGACCTCGGTGATCTCGGCTCGGACCACCGATGCGAGCACCAGTTGCGCGACCCGCATCCCGCGGCTCACCACGAACGGCTCGGACCCGTGGTTGATCAGAATCACCTGTAACTCACCGCGATAGTCGGTGTCGATCGTCCCCGGGGCGTTGAGCAGGGTCACGCCGCACCGCAAGGCCAAGCCGCTTCGCGGCCGGAGCTGCCCCTCGAAGCCCGGAGGAATCTCTACGTGCACGCCGGTGGGCACCAGCTCGCGCCGTCCCGGCTCGATGCACAGGTCTTCAATCACCGCCGCGACCAGGTCCAGCCCGGCCGCCCCCGCGCTCTGGTAGGCCGGCAAGGGCAGACCCTCACCGCCGGGAGCGCGCATAATCTTCAACGATATCGGTCCCATGAACGCATCTACTAAAAGAAATCGCACCGGCACGCAAGGGGCGGCGGGGCGTGGCGGATAAAGCCAACGCGCGATTGGTTGACCCGCCCGCCTCGCAAGATTATGCTCGAAAACAGGTGTAATCGCGATACGCCGCTTTATTTGGTAATCGGCGCCCACCCATCGCCGAGCGGCGACTCGAACCGGAGCGTTCCACGTTGGTTCTCCAATCCACAAGTCGACGCGCGCAGGTCTGGGTAGCTGCTTCTATCCTGTGGATACCCGTAGGAGCGTCGGCGGAGGAAGTGCAATTCAGCGCGCAGATTCGCCCGATCCTCTCGGACAATTGCTTCGCCTGTCACGGTCCGGACGAGAAGCAGCGCAAGGGCGGGTTGCGGCTCGACACCCGCGACGGCATGTTCGCCAAGGGTGAGAGCGAAGCGATCATCATCCCCGGCGACAGCGGCAGGAGCGAGTTGTTTCGCCGCCTGACCACCTATGACGCAAGCGAGCGCATGCCGCCGGCGGAAACCGGTAAGCAGCTCACCGACGCGCAGATCGACCTGATCCGCCGATGGATCGACCGGGGAGCCGAATGGGGCGAGCACTGGTCATTCGTTCCGCCGGTGCGGCCCGCCGTGCCCGATGTCGACGGCCTGACGCGGGCCGACAATCCGATCGACCGTTTCGTGTCGGCCAAGCTCGACGCCAACGACCTGACCCCGTCACCACCGGCCGATCGCGTGACGCTGATCCGGCGACTGCACTTCGATCTCATCGGGTTGCCGCCCTCGGTCGACGTCGTGGACCGGTTCGTGGGCGACGCCAACCCGCATGCGTACGAACAACTCGTCGACGAACTGTTGGCCTCGCCCCATTTCGGCGAGCGGATGGCGATCCACTGGCTCGATCTCGTACGTTACGCCGACACCGTCGGCTATCACGGCGATCAGCCACGCTCGGTCGGCTTGTACCGCGACTACGTGATCAACGCGTTCAACGCCAACATGCCGTTCGATCGATTCACCGTCGAGCAGTTGGCCGGCGACCTGCTGCCCGAAGCCACCGTCGACCAGAAAATTGCCGCCGGCTTCAACATGTTGGGCATGACCACCATCGAGGGCGGCGCGCAGGCCAAGGAGTATCTCGCGAAATACGCCGCCGATCGCGTACGCACCACGTCGGGGGTGTGGATGGCGGCGACGCTGGGCTGTGCCGAGTGCCACAACCACAAGTTCGACCCCTATACGACGAAGGATTTCTATCGCTTCGCCGCGTTCTTCGCGGACATCCAACAGAAGGGCGTGGGCAACCCGGAAGCCAACCTGCTGCTGGCCACCGACGAGCAACAACGCCGCATTGACGCGTTCGACCGGGAAATCGCCGAAGCGGAGAAAGATCCCAAAAGCGCGAAAGACCGCATCAAGCAGCTCAAGGCCGAACGGGCCGCGTTCGTGCGCCCGATTCGCCAGACGATCGTGCCCGTCGCGGGTGAACCGCGAATCACCCGCGTCTTGGCGCGGGGTGATTGGCTCGATGAATCGGGTGAGATCGTCCTGCCCGGTGCGCCGGCGTTCATGAAGCCGCTTGAACCCGCGGGGGAACGAGCCGACCGTCTCGACTTCGCGCGTTGGCTGGTGGATCGCGAGCATCCGCAGACCGCGCGGGTGTTCGTCAACCGGCTGTGGAAGATGTATTTCGGGTCCGGCCTGTCGCGCGTGCTCGACGAGATGGGTTCGCAGGGCGAGGCCCCGTCGCATCCGGCGTTGCTCGACTGGCTCGCGGTCGAGTTCATCGACAGCGGCTGGAACATCAAGCATGTGGTCCGGCTGATGGTCACCTCGCGCACCTATCGGCAATCATCGCTGGAGACCGATGCGCTTCGGCGATTGGATCCCGCAAACCGCTTGCTGGCGCGACAGTCGCGGTTTAGATTGGAGGCCGAGTTGATCCGCGACAACGCCTTGGCGGTGAGCGGTTTGTTGGTGACGCGGGTGGGCGGTGACAGTGTCTATCCCTACCAACCCGACGGTTACTACGCCTATTTGAATTTCCCGAAACGCAAGTACGTCAGCAGCGTGGGAGAGAACCAGTATCGGCGGGGCGTGTACACCCATTGGCAACGCACGTTCCTGCACCCGATGCTGCTGGCGTTCGACGCGCCGAGCCGGGAGGAGTGCACCGCCGAGCGACCGAGATCGAACACGCCGTTGGCGGCGCTGACGTTGCTGAACGATCCGACGTTCGTCGAGGCGGCCCGGGCCTTGGCCGATCGGATCGTGCACGAAGGCGGCACGAACACCGATGCGCGACTGGCATGGGCGTGGCGGCAAGTGCTCTCGCGTCGACCGAACCCGCGCGAACTCGCGCGGCTCGAGCCGTTGCTCGACGACGGCGCGGCCCCGGCGGCCTGGACGGCGGTGGCGCGGGTGATCCTGAATCTCAATGAATCGATCACGAGGAACTGACCGGCCATGAACCCACTCGAACAGGAACAGCTTCGCAGTACCCGCCGGTCGTTTCTGGGCCGGGCGTCGGCGCACCTCGGTTCGGTCGCGCTGGCGTCGCTGATGGATCCGACGCTGCTTGCCTCACCCACCGGGCATGCCGCTCCGACACGCGCACGGGGCGTGGTCGATCCTCTACACTTCGCTCCCAAAGCCAAGCGCGTGATTTTCCTGTGCATGGCCGGTGGGCCGTCGCAATTCGAGACGTTCGACAACAAACCGACGCTGGCCAAGCTGGACGGCAAGCCGTTTCCCGAGTCGTTCACCAAGGGGCAGCCGATTGCTCAGTTGCAAGGGCAGGAGCTCAAGTGCCTCGGGGCGTTGACGAAGTTCCGCAAGTACGGTCGTTCCGGCCAGGAGGTCAGCGCTTTCCTGCCGCATATCGCCGGCATGGCCGACGACATCTGCATCATTCGTTCGATGCAGACCGACCAGATCAACCACGACCCGGCTCACACGGTGATGAACACGGGCACGTCGATCTCCGGCCGACCGAGCATGGGGTCATGGGTTACCTACGGACTGGGGAGCGAGAGCGAGAACTTACCGGGCTTCGTGGTGCTGACCTCGGCGGGCGGGCGCAACCCCCAGCCGATCTCGTCGCGACAGTGGAGCAGCGGCCTGTTGCCGAGCCGATATCAGGGCGTCGAATTCCGCTCGAACGGCGACCCGGTGCACTACGTGCGCAGTCCGAAGGGGGTGACACCGAGCGCGCAACGTCGTCTCGTCGACACGATCAACGGCCTGAACCGCATCCGCAACGAAACCGTCGACAATCCCGAAATCGAAACGCGCATCAGCCAGTACGAACTCGCGTTCCGCATGCAGACCAGCGTGCCGGAGCTGATGGACCTCTCCGACGAGTCGCCGCAGACGTTGGCGCACTACGGCACGGAAGGTGCCGACGGATCCTACGCCGCCAACTGCCTGCTCGCCCGACGGTTGGCCGAACGCGGCGTGCGCTTCATTCACCTGTATCACCGCGGTTGGGATCATCACGGCGACCTCGTGCCCTACATGAACACCTGCTGCGGACTCACTGACCGTCCCACCGCCGCGCTGTTGACCGACCTGAAACAACGCGGCATGCTCGACGAAACGTTGGTCATCTGGGGCGGCGAGTTCGGCCGGACGCCGATGTTCCAGGGCAAGGGTAAGAAGCCGGGGCGCGACCATCACATCCGCGCCTTCTCGATGTGGATGGCCGGCGGCGGGGTCAAGGCCGGCATCACGCACGGCGCCACCGACGAGCTCGGCTACAACGCCGTCAAGGACATCGTACACGTCAACGACCTGCACGCCACGATGCTCCACCTGCTCGGCATCAACCACCTCAAGCTCACCGTTCGCTACCAGGGCCGCGACTTCCGCCTCACCGATATCGCTGGCGAAGTCGTCAAGCCGATCCTCGCCTGAGACCCGATCGACACGGTCCGTTGCGTAGATAAGCACCTATCAGGCCCGCATCGTACCTTGTTCGCGACTTTTCAATCCGTTAGAATGATCTGTACTACTAACCTGCAGAATCTTGTTGCGATGAGCAGATAATGTTCGGTCGCGGTCGGAAAGTTGGTATCGGGTTCTTGAAAGACCACATCGACATGCCAAGCTCCTGCCCCGGTAGGGGCTACTGAATGTAATCTCATGAAAGGCTGTCTCGCCGCGGATGGTATCCTGTTCGCGGTTGGCCTGAACATGCAAAGGAGACAGCCATGGAACCGAAACCGAGGGTAACGCAGATTGGTTTGGACTGCCACAAGAA
>Ga0299906_10002359_pt1 | contig 15706 bp, 15 predicted proteins | sample RVTome_14_FD_200259 | JGI IMG/M metagenome (GOLD analysis project Ga0299906, IMG submission 200259) | Soil microbial communities from uranium-contaminated site in the Upper Colorado River Basin, Wyoming, United States - RVT145D125 (version 2) ... | reverse complement strand
ATGCCGGTCTGGTTGGGGGCGAGCACGTACGCCTGGTTCTCGATCGCGCGCGCGCGCAGGAGCGTCTCCCAGTGCGCCGCCCCGGTGTGGGCGGTGAAGGCCGCCGGCACCGCGAGGATGGTCGCGTCGGCGCGCGTGAGGGCGCGGTAGAGCTCGGGAAAGCGCAGGTCGTAGCAGATGCTGAGGCCGATCGTGCCGAGCGACGTCGCGGCGGTGACGACCGCGCCGCCCGGGGCGCGCGTGTCGGACTCGCTCACGGTGACCCGGCCCGGCAGGTCGACGTCGAAGAGGTGGATCTTGCGGTAGACGCCGCGGATGGTGCCGTCGGCGTCGATCGCGAGCGCGGTGTTGTACGCCTTGCCGCCGTCCGCGCCGCGCTCGAGAAAGGATCCGCCGATCAGGACGACGCCGAGCTCGCGCGCGAGCGCGGACAGGAACTCGCTGATCCGTCCCGGAATGGCGCAGGCCTCGGCGGCCTCGCGCGCCCGCTCGCCGCGCCAGGCGAAGACCTCGGGGAACGCGACCATGCGGGCACCCTCGGCGGCGGCGCGGCGCGCCAGCGCCGCCGCCCGCTCCAGGTTGGCGCCGCACTCCGCCCCGGCGTTCATCTGCACCACAGCCGCGCGAAAGGCCCGCATCGGGCGCGAGTCTAGCAGAGGCCCCGGCACCGACAACCGAGCGCCGTCGCATGCTTACGGGGCACCGATCGGCCGGCCAGGGAGCCCGCGCCGCGCCAGCTTGAACGCGCGACGGAGCCTATGGTACTGCGCGTCAAACCGTGGGCGGGCTCGCAACCGACACAGTCACGGCCCATTGCAGGAGGCGGCAGCCGTGAACGAGGCGAACGGGATCAGGCTGATCAAGCGCTACGGCAACCGCAAGCTCTACGACACCCTGGAAAGCCGCTACATCACCCTGGACGAGATCGCCCGGCTGGTGCGCGCCGGCAGCGACGTCAAGGTCATCGACAACGAGAACGGCGACGACCTGACCGCGATCACGCTCGCCCAGATCATCCTCGAGGAGGAGAAGCGGCACACCGGCGTGCTGTCGATCGGCCTCCTGCGCGATCTCGTGCAGCACGGCGAGGACGCGCTCGCCGAGCTCCGCTCGCGGGTCGGAAAGGGCGTCGAGGCCATCGGCGAGATGGGCGAGAAGGCGGGCCGTCGGGTCTCGGAGATCATGACCGGCGCGGTGAAGAGCGACCGGCGCGGCCACGACGTCCCGCCTCCCGAGCCCGGCAAGGGGCTGCTCGACGATCTCCTCGCCGCGCCGCAGCGTCGTCTCGAGGCGCTGCAACGCTCGATCGACGAGCGCATCAAGTCGTCGGTCGGCCGGATCACCGGCCACCCCGCGTTCCAGCACGAGATCCGCCGCATCGAGCGCTCGATCAAGAAGCTCGAGGAGCGCGTCGCGCGCTTGCGGCGCGAGCAGGTCGAGCCTCCTCACAGCGGCGATTCCGAGCGCTGAGCGGTGGCCGTGCCGGTGCCCCGCATTCCCGGCCGAGTCGGGGCGCGCCGGAGCGCGATCGCGGCGGCAGGTTCCGTTGACACCGCCCGTGCCCCAGGCGTATCTGAGGGTTTCGGGAGCGCCCCTCGTCGTTCACGCGACTACAATCACGGACGAAAGGAATGTCGCTATGCGTCATCTGCTACGCAGCACGGTCTTCGTCGCCGCACTAGCGTGTCTCATCCCGTCGGCTCCGGTCGGTGCCGACGTGCAGGTCGGCGACGTGATCGGTCCGGCAGACGCCGACAAGGTGAAGGACCTGATCTCGCCGGGGTTGTACTGGGCCGTCCAGTACGGACTGCCGATGAAGATCGTCGAGCCGCAGCCCATGCCGATCAAGACGGCGTACCGCGAGGCCACCGAGAAGTACTCCTCGCAGGTGAAGCTCACCGACGCGAACGGCGTCGAGGGCTACGTGGCCGGCTTCCCGTTCCCGAACACGGACTCGAACGACCCGCGGGCGGCGATCAAGCTGATGTGGAACTTCGCGTTCCGGCCGAACTTCGAGGAGGATCTCGACCTCCGGAACTTCGACGCCGACACCGGCCCGATCTCCAAGGATCGGCCCCTGCAGGTCGAGCGGCACTTCCTGATCGACCACTTCCGCCGCCTGCGCTACGTCGGCCGGCTCTACAACGATCCCAAGCCCGTGATCCCCAACAAGGAGGGCTTCGAGTACAAGGAGACCCTCCACCCGCTGATCGAGCCGTTCGATCTGAAGGGCGTCGGGTTCACCTACTATCGCTACCTCGATCCCTCCAAGCAGGACGATAGCTGGCTGTACCTGCCGTCGCTCCGGCGCGTGCGCCGGCTCTCGTCGGCGCAGCGCTCGGATGCGCTGTTCGGCCAGGACACCGACCAGGACAGCTACGGCGGCTACGCCGGGCAGGTCGCCTGGATGGACTGGAAGCTCCTCGGCGCCCAGACGATCCTCGCCGCCATGCACACCCAGTCCTATCCCGTGAAGTGGGCCGAGGGCGCCGCCGACTGGGCGTTCGACGGCGAGTGGGAGAAGCGCGAGGGCTACATCCTCGAGGGCATCTCCAAGCTCCCGCAGTACGCGTTCTCGAAGCGCGTGCTGTACATCGACAAGGAGACCTTCGAGTGCCCGTACTCCGACATGTACGACCGCGCGGGCGAGCTCTGGAAGATCTGGATCAACAACTTCGCGCACCGCACCGAGGCCTATCCGGGCTCGACCCTGAAGTACGACGAGAAGACCCTCTTCGTGCCGTCGATCATCATGGTCGACATGCAGCTCGAGCACGCCACCAAGGCGTCGCTGCCGAGCCACCGCTTTCCGGGTGAGCCCGGCTGGTACTGGTCGCAGGGCGACAAGGCCGGCACGACCGAGGACCAGTTCACGATCGCCGAGCTGATCCAGTCCGGGCATTAATTAGATTTCGCCCCCGTGCGCGCGGCGCCTGCGGCGCCGTGCTCCGATGGGCGTCGGCCCGCGAAGCGCGGTTCGCGGGCCTGGCAATTCTGATTCGCCCCCGTGCGCGCGGCGCCTGCGGCGCCGTGCTCCGATGGGCGTCAGCCCGCGAAGCGCGGTTCGCGGGCTGACGGCCACCTACCGGCCCGTAGCGTCTCGCGGCGCTGCGGGCCGTCGTGCTTTCAACGGCAGAGGAAGACGGGGGCGGTGGTGTTGCGCAGCACGTACTCGGTAGTGCTGCCGAGGACCATCTCGATGATGCGGCTGTGGCCGTAGGCGCCGATGAAGAGCAGGTCGTGGCCGCCCTCGGTCATCACGTCGACGATGACCTCGTTGGCGTAGCCCGTGCGCGCCAGGCACTCGGCGTCCACCCGGTAGGAGGTCACGTAGCTCCGCGCCTCCTCGAGCGTGCGCGTGGCGGCGGCGTCGTCCTTGCCGACGTGCAGCACGGTGAGGGGCAGGGTGAGGATCGACGCCAGCTCGGCGGCGTGGTGCATGGCGGCGGCGGCGCGCTGGCTGCCGTCGTAGGCGAGCAACGGGCGCGTGATGGGCTGGAACTCGATCGGCACGACCAGCACCGGCTTCGGGCACTTGCGGGCGACGCTCTCGGTCGTGCTGCCGAGGAGCCCGGTCGAGAAGCGCTCGTTCAGGCCGCGGTGGCCGACCAGGACGAGGTCGGCGGTGCGCGCGTGCTCGCACACCTCGTTGGCGACGATGCCGGTGACGAGGCGGCTGTCGGCGCGCACCCCCTCCTCCCGGCAGCTCTCGAGGAAGCCGTCGAGCAGGGTCCGGCCGCGCTCGTGCAGCACCTCGCGCATCTTCGAGGAGAAGTCGAGGTAGGGCTCGAAGCCGAGCGATCCGGAGACGTCGTGCAGGAACGAGCCCGAGCCCTCGATCGAGACCACGTCGACGACGTGGAGCCCGACGACGGTGGCTTGCATGCGGTCGGCGAGCCAGATCGCGTAGCGGGACGCCGCTTGCGCGTGCTCCGAGCCGTCGAGCGCGACGAGGATGCTCTTGATCATGGACTCACCGGGTCGTTTACCACTATGATCGCCAATCATGAAGCGCAAGGAGCCGCCGGAGGTGGAGGCGACGCTCGAGGAGCTGCGCCGGGCGGCGCGGGAGCTCGGCCTCGAGGTGCGGGAGGAGGAGATCATGCGGGAGGTGGGCTACCGCGCGCACAGCGGCATCTGCCGGGTCGGCGAGCGCACCGTGGTCGTGCTCGATCGGCGCCTGCCGGGCCGCGACCGCATCGAGATCCTGTGCGCCGCGCTCGCGGGTCGCGATCTCGAGGGTGTGTTCCTGTCGCCCGCGCTCCGCGCCCGACTGGCCGCGCGCGCCGCGGCGCCGGCGGCCGGATGAGCCGATGAGCGCGGCGCTCCGGATCCGCGCCGAGCGCTTCGCGGCGTTCAAGCAGGCGCTCAAGGAGCGCAACCTCAAGTCGACCTCGCAGCGCGATGACATCGCGCGCGTGTTCTTCGCCACCAGCGGGCACGTGAGCGTCGAGGAGCTCTACAACGAGGTGCGCAAGGTGAGCCCGCGGGTGGGGTACGCGACCGTCTACCGTACGGTGAAGCTGCTCCGCGAGTGCGGCCTGGCGGCGGAGCGCCATTTCTACGACGGCGAGGCGCGCTTCGAGAACGCCGAGCAGGAGCATCACCACGACCACCTGATCTGCGAGCGCTGCGGGCGCATCGTCGAGTTCACCAACGACCGCATCGAGGAGCTGCAGGAGACCGTCGCCGCCAAGCTCGGCTTCGTCATCAGCCGGCACAAGATGGAGCTCTACGGCCTCTGCGCCGCCTGCCGCGCCGGCAAGCGCGCGCGGCGCCCGGAACGCGCTGCGCGGCGCGGCGGCGTCATCGAGACGTAGTGCGGGCCCCCCGCGTCAGCGGGGGAGGTGCTGGTTGAGGGGCGTCGGGAGGCGGTCGGGCCCTTCGACGGCGGCGCCGGCCGGTCAAACGGGGCGGTTTGACAGCCGGGCGGCGGTTCCGTAGAAGTCCTCCCGAAAATGAAATTCATTCTCAGTTGTACCGCGGCCGCGCTCCTGGTGTGCCCGGCCCCGGGCGAGGCCGGGCGCCTCCCGGCGCCGGCCGAGCGCGCGGAGCTCGTCATGGGCACGGTGGCGCGCGTCGCCATCGTCGCCGGACCACGCGACCCGGCGACCTACGAGGCCGGGTTCGCGGCGCTGCGCGCGGTCGACCACGCGATGTCGCTGTACCGTCCCGACAGCGACCTGGTGCGCCTGAACGCCCACGCCGGCCGCCACGCCGAGCCCCTTCCGGACGACCTCTTCGCGCTCCTGGTCCGGGCGCGGGAGCTGAGCGCCCTTACCGAGGGCGCCTTCGACCCGACCGTCCTGCCGCTGCTCCTCGCCTGGGGGGCGTATGCCGACCTCGCGCACCTCGAGGCGGGCGATCCGGCGGCGGTCGGCTTTCCGGCGCTGCTGCTCGACCCCGGGGCGCGGAGCGCGCGCTTCCTCCTGCCCGGCATGGCGCTCGATCTCGGCGGCATCGCCAAGGGGTGGGCGCTCGATCGGGCGCGCGCGGCGCTCGCCGCGCGCGGCGTCAGACGGGCCCGTCTCGACCTCGGCGGCAACCTGGCGTTCGTCGGCGACGGTCCGGCGCCCGGATGGGAGGTGGCGGTGCGCGACCCGGCGCGGCCGGCGGCGACCCTCGGCGTCGTCGCGCTGCCGGCGGCGAGCGCGGTCGCGACCTCGGCCAACTACGCGCGCGACTTCGCCGCCGAGGGCTGGCGGGCGCCGAGCCACGTCTACGATCCACGCACCCGCCGTCCCGTGCTGTCGCGGCTCGCGGTGACGGTGTGGGCGCCGGATGCGACCACCGCCGACGCGCTCTCGACCGCGCTCCTGGTACTCGGGCCGACGGCGGCGCCGCGCGTGCTCGCGCGCGTGCCCGGCGCCGGCGCGCTCTTCGCCGACGGCCGCGACATTGCCGTCCACGGACACCTGCCGCGGGCCTGGCGCCCGCGGTCATCTGCCACCATGGAGGAACTCTGATGCTTCGACCCTCGCGCCGTGCCGCCCTCGTCGCCCTCGGCCTCGCGCTCTGTCAGACTACCCTCGCGCCGCCGGCGCGCGCCGCGGACGACGACGTCGTTCGCGCCTACCGCGAGCGGCTCGACGCCATGGAGCGCGAGATGCGGGACCTGCGCGAGCGGTTGCGTGCGCTCGAGGCCGAGCGCGGCGCGGCGCCGGCCGCCGCCGCCGAGCCCGCTCCGCCCGCCGCCGCTCCGGCGGTCGCCGCCCCCGAGGCCGCCCCCGCCAAGGACGCCGCGCAGGACGAGCAGATCGGCATCCTCGCCGGCGAGCTCGACCGCCTGAAGACCCGCCTCGTGCTCCCGGAGGGCAAGGAGTACAAGAGCCTCTACGGCTTCGGGCCGGCGGCCTCGAAGGTCTACCAGGTCGAGCGCGGGCTCTCGATCGGTGGCTACGGCGAGTTCAACTACCAGAACTTCGTCGCCGACGAGGGTGGGCGCAGCGACCAGTTCGATTTCCTGCGCTTCGTGCTCTACACCGGCTACAAGTTCAGCGACCGCATCGTGCTGAACAGCGAGATCGAGTTCGAGCACGCCACCTCGAGCTCGACGGTCACGTCGGGCGACGGCTCGATCTCGGTCGAGTTCGCGGCGCTCGACTTCTTCCTGTGGGAGCCCTTCAACGTGCGGGCCGGCCTGCTGCTGGTGCCGGTCGGGTTCCTGAACGAGCTGCACGAGCCGCCGTTCTTCTTCGGCAACATCCGTCCCTCGGTCGAGCGCCAGATCATCCCGACGACATGGCGCGAGGGCGGCGTCGGCTTCTTCGGCACGCTCGCCCCCGGCCTCGACTACCGCGCCTACCTCATGGGGAGCCTGAGCGCCGAGGGCTTCAGCTCGGAGGGCGTCCGAGGCGGCCGCCAGCAGGGCAACCGCGCCGACTTCGACGACCTGGCGGGGACGGTACGGCTGGACTATACGCCGGTCGTGGGCACGCAGGTCGGGGCGTCGTTCTGGGCCGGCAACACCGGCGGCAACGAGGACTTCATGGGCCAAAAGCCCGGCGCTTTCACCCTGCTGTGGGAGGCGCACGCGCAGGTCGAGTACCGCGGCCTGTGGCTCCGCGCCCTCGGCACCATGGTCGAGGTCGACGACGCCGACGTCCTCAGCCTCGCCCTCGAGGACACCATCGCCGAGAGCATGTTCGGCTTCTACGCCGAGGCGGCCTACGATGTCCTGCCGCTCCTGCTGCCGGACACCACCCACTACCTGGCGCCCTTCTTCCGCTACGAGATCTACGACACCCAGGACGACGTCCCGAGCGGCTTCGCGCGCGTGCCCGGGCGCGACGTACAGGTGTACGCCGTCGGCGTCTCGTACAAGCCGCTGCCGCAGGTGGTGCTGAAGCTCGACTACCGGAACTTCCAGAACGGCACCCGGAACGCCCTCCCCGACGAGCTGAACATCGGCGCGGGGTTCATCTTCTGAGGGCGGGCGGGCCGCGCGTCGCCGCGGCGCTCGCGGCGGCCGCGCTCGTGGTCGGGTGTGCCGCACGGGACGCCGGCGCCGGGGTGCTGCTCGCCAAGGACGAGGCGCTGGCGCTCGCCTTTCCCGAGGCCGAGCGCGTCGAGGAGCGCGTCGTCCTCCTCACCGCGGCGCAGAAGGCCGAGGTCGAGCGCCGCGCCGGATCGGCGCTCGAGTCGCAGCTCTGGACGATCCACGTCGGCTGGCGCGGCGGCGCGGTCCTGGGCTACGCGATCATCGACACCCACGTGGTTCGCACCCTTCCGGAGGCGTTCATGGTCGTGCTCGAGCCGAACGGCGCCGTGCGGCGCGTCGAGATCCTGGCCTTCTACGAGCCCCCCGAGTACATGCCCTCGGGGCGCTGGATCGCGCAGTTCGAGGGCCGCGCCCTCGACGCCGACCTGGCGCTCCGCCGCGGCATCCAGGGCATCACGGGCGCGACCTTGAGCGCGACGGCGATGACCGCGGGGGTGCGGCGCGCGCTCGCGCTCTTCGCGGTGGCGGTCGGCGGCGCCGGGCCGACCCCCGCCGCGCCGACCCCGGCGGGGCAGGGCTGAGATGCGCTTCACGGTCTCCTCGGACTGGCGGGACAACCGTCTCCTCAAGCTCGTCCTGGTCTGGTTCCTGGTCTTCGTGGCCCTGCTCTGGATCACGAACGCGCTGCTGTACTTCGGCCAGATGGGCCTGACGCCGTCGTCGGTGGTGCGCCACTACCGCGGCGACGAGGCCGCCTTCCTGCAGCCGCGGAGCTTCCAGGTCCTGCTCGAGATCTCGCACTTTCACCTCTTCGCGATGGGGATCCTGGTGCTGACCATGACGCACCTGGTGCTGTTCGTGCCGATGCCGAACCGCTGGAAGGCGTGGATCGTGAGCCTCTCCTTCGCCTCGGCGCTGGCCGACGAGGGGGCGGGCTGGCTGGTCCGCTACGCGGCGCCGGGCTTCGCGTACCTCAAGATCGCCGCGTTCCTCACCCTCCAGACGACGCTCGCGGTCATGGTGGGCGCCGTGCTGTGGTCGCTCGCGACCGCCCAGCCGAACGACTACCGGAGCGGCGCCCCCGCCGAGGACGACGAGGCGCCCTGAGGCCTGCGGCCGCCCCTTGACGGCCGCCGACCGCTTACGTATTGAGAATGACTATCACTATCAACTGGACCTGTGGATGAAAAACGCGAAGAACGCGAGCCCGCTCCCCGCCGGGCGGACCGGCGCCCGCCGCGAGATCCTCGCGGGCGACAATCCGTTCCGCATCGAGGTCTGTGAGTGCGGCGCCCTGCACGTGACGATGGGGCACGTCACGGTGCGCATGGCGCCGGACTCGTGCGAGCTCCTGACCGCGAACCTGCTGTCGGCGTTGCGGGAGCTCGAGCGACGTCGCGGCACCGTCACCCACTGAAGCGTCCCGAAGATGAAGGAGCGGACCCGATGACGAAGACGACGAGAGCGATCCTGTGCGGAAGCGCCCTGGCCCTGCTCGCGGCCTGCGGTGACGGCGACGGCGGCGACGGCTCGGGGCAGCCGACCGCGGTCACCGAGGCCGAGGTCGTGGAGCGCTACGCGGACCTCTTGCTCGCGAACTACCGGGCGATCGAGGACGGCGTGGTCGACCTGCAGTCCGCGGTCGAGACCTTCGTCGCGAGCCCGAGCGCGGCGACGCACCAGGCCGCCAAGGACGCCTGGCTGGCGGCCCGGCCCGCCTACCAGGAGAGCGAGATGGCGCGCTTCTACGACGGCCCGATCGACGACCCCGTCGACGGCCCCGAAGGCCAGATCAACGCCTGGCCGCTCGACGAGCGCTACGTCGACTACGTCGAGGGCGCGCCCGACTCCGGCATCGTGAACGATCCCGCCGGCTTCCCCGAGATCACCGCCGAGGTGATCGCCGGCGCCAACGAGGTCGGGGGCGAGGCCAACGTCGCGACCGGCTGGCACGCGATCGAGTTCCTGCTCTGGGGACAGGACCTGAGCGCCGACGGTCCGGGTGTGCGCCCGTTCACCGACTACGTGACCGACGGCTCGGGGACGGTCGCCAACCAGGATCGCCGGGGCCGCTACCTCCAGGTGGCGACGGCGCTCCTGCTCGCCGACGTGCGCAGCCTGATCGAGGAGTGGGAGCCGGGCCGCCCGGGGAGCTTCCGCGCCGCCTTCCGCGCCGCCGATCCCGCCGACGCGCTCGGGCGCATCATGACCGGCATGGGCACCCTCAGCGGCGGCGAGCTCGCCGGCGAGCGCATGAGCGTCGCCTTCGAGACCCGCGACCAGGAGGACGAGCACTCCTGCTTCGCCGACAACACCCACGTCGACCACCGCCACAACCAGATCGGCATCATGAACGCCTACTTCGGCCGCTTCGACGGCACCGACGGGCCGGGCATCGACGACCTCCTGCGCCAGGCCGATCCCGCCCTCGAGGCGACGCTCTCGAGCCAGCTCGCGGCCAGCCTGGCGGCGATCGAGGCCATCCCGCGGCCCTTCGACCAGGCCATCCAGGGCACCGACGACGCGCCCGGGCGCCAGGCGGTCGCGGTCGCGATCGACGCGCTCTTCGACCAGACCGACTCGATCGCGGCCGCCGCCGAGGCCCTCGGCCTGGAGATCAGCACGACCCTGTGAGCGGAGGCTCCCGGAGATGCCCTCGAGGCACGCGCTTCGTGCGGGCGTGATCGCGCTCGCTCTCCTCGCGACGGCGGGCGGCGCGCCCGGTCTCGCGGCCTGCGGAGACGCCGACGGCGACGGCCGGATCGACGACGCCGACGCCGTGCGCGTGCTGCGGGCGGCGACGGGGCTGCCCGCGGTCTGCGATCCGGACGCGTGCGACGCCGACGGCGACGGCGTCCTCGGCGACGTCGACGTCGTGCACGCGCTCCGGACGGCGGCCGGGCTCCCGAGCACGCAGGCCTGCGCGCCCGTCCTGGCGCCGCCCGGCGATCCACGCTCGGGCGGCGACAGCACCGTCTTCGCGCTCTCGGACGACGCCTTCGGCTTCCCCGCCGCCGGGCTCACCAACGACGAGCGCCGCGATTTCTTCACCGGCAACGCGCTCTTCAACCGCAACTGGGTGACCGCGCCCGCGTCCACCGACGGCATCGACGGCCTCGGCCCGGTGTTCAACGCGCGCTCGTGCTCCGCCTGCCACGTGCGCGACGGGCGCGGGCGCCCGCCCGTCGATCCCGGCGAGCCCGCGGTGTCGCTGCTCGTGCGCCTGAGCGTCCCGGGCGAGGACCCGTTCGCCGGGGCGGTGCCGGAGCCGCGCTACGGCCTGCAGCTCAACTCCTTCGGCATCCTCGGCGTGCCGGGCGAGGGCGCCGTGACGATCACCTACGACGAGGTGTCGGGCGCGTTCGCCGACGGCGTGCCGTTCGTCCTGCGCCACCCGCACGTGGCACTTGCCGATCTGGCGTTCGGCCCGCTCGATCCCGCGACGCGGATCTCGCCGCGCGTCGCGCCCGCGATCTTCGGCGACGGGCTGCTCGCGGCCGTGCCCGACGCCACCCTGCTCGCGCTCGCCGATCCCGACGACGCCGACGGCGACGGGGTCTCGGGGCGGCCGAACGCGGTCTGGGACGCGCTCGCCGACGCGCCCGGGCTCGGCCGTTTCGGGTGGAAGGCGAACGTGGCGTCGCTGGAGGAGCAGACCGCGGGCGCGTTCGTTGGCGACATCGGCATCACCACGCCGCTCTTCCCCGCCGAGAACTGCGCGCCCGGCCAATCGGCGTGCGCGGCGGCGCCGACCGGCGGCACGCCCGAGGCCGATCAGCTCAAGGTCGACCTGGTGACCTTCTACGTGCACACCCTCGCGGTGCCGGCGCGGCGCGACGTCGACGACCCCGAGGTGCGCCGCGGCGAGGCGCTCTTCACGGCGGCCGGATGCGCCGCCTGCCACGTGCCGACGCTCGCGACCGGGCCGTTCCCGTCGATCCCCGCCCTCGGCAACCAGGTGATCCATCCGCACACCGACCTCCTCCTGCACGACCTCGGCGAGGGGCTCGCGGATGGGCGCCCCGACTTCGACGCCGGCCCCCGCGAATGGCGGACGCCGCCCCTCTGGGGCATCGGGCTGGTGCCGACGGTGAGCGGCCACGATCTCTTCCTGCACGACGGCCGCGCGCGCGGGCTCGAGGAGGCCATCCTCTGGCACGGTGGCGAGGCGGCCGGCGCGCGCGCGGCGTTTCGGCGCATGACGGCGCCGGCGCGGGCGGCGTTGCTGCGCTTCCTGGAGTCGCTGTGAGCCGGCGCCCGGATTCGCCATGGCGCCGCCGGGCAGCCGCCGCCGTCCTCGCCCTCGCCGTGCTCGGCGCGGGCGGCCGGGCCGCCGCGCAGACCTGCGGCGACGGCACCGGGGACGGCGCCGTGACCCAGCCCGATGCCATCCGCATCCTGCGGGCGGCGGCGGCGCTGCCGGTCGCGTGCGACCTCGGCGTCTGCGACGTCGACGACGACGGCCGGCTCACCACCGACGACGGGGTGGCGGCGCTGCGCGCGGCCGCGGGCCTCCCGGCGACGCTCCGCTGCGGCGACCTCGGCCCGCGGCGCGGCATGCTGCGGAGCCTGACGGTGGTCGTCATCCTGCCCGCCTACCGCGCCCTCGACCAGGCCGCCGCGGCGCTGGTCGCCGCCGTCGACCTCCTCGCCGCCGCCCCGGCCGCCGACACCCTTGCGGCCGCGCGCGCCGCCTGGCGCGCGGAGCGGCGCGCCTGGAAGCGCACCGAGGCCTTCCGCCTCGGACCCTCCGAGACCCAGCGCACCGACGCCCGGATCGACTGGTCGCCGATCCGCCCCGACAACGTCGAGAGCACGATCGCGGCGGGGAGCGTCCAGGGCGCGTCCGACGTCGACGCGCTCGGCGCCACCGTCGTCGGCTCGCTGGCGATGGAGCACGTGCTCTTCGACCCCGCCGGCGACGCCGCCGTACTGGCGGCGGTCGCGGGGCCGGGCGGCGCCGATCGGCGCGCCTACCTGCGCGCGCTCGCGGCCAACCTGAAGGAGCGTACCGCCGTGCTGCGCGCGGCCTGGGAGCCCGCCCAAGGCGACTTCGGCGAGGAGCTGGTGAACGCCGGGCTCATCGGCGGCGAGTTCGCGAGCCTGAAGGCGGCCGTCGACGAGCTGGTGAACCGCGTCGTCTTCACCGCCGAGCAGGTGGAGGAGCTGAAGCTCGCGGACCCGCTCGGCCTGAACGGCGGCGGGATCGACCCGACCCGGCTCGAGTCCCCGCGCAGCGGGAGCTCGCGCGCCGACGCCCTCGACGAGCTGCTCGGCATCCGCGACGTCTACCTCGGCCGGCGAGCGCCCGAGGTCGGGGGCGGCATCGGGGGCGTGCTGGCCGGCGTGAGCCCGGCCCTCGACGAGCAGGTGCGGCGGCTGCTCGCCGAGGCCATTGCCGCCGTCCGGCGCATCCCCGAGCCCCTGAGCGCGAGCCTCGTCGCCCGTCCCGACCTGGTCGAGGACGCGTACGTCGCCGTGCAGGCGTTTCGGCGCGCGCTCGTGCTCGACCTCGCGCCCGCCCTCGGCGTGACGCTCACCTTCGGGGGCACTGATGGGGACTGAGTGGACGCGAAGCCTCGGCGCCGAGGTCGACGCCGCGTCGCTCGCGGCCGTCCGGATCGCCTTCGGGCTGCTGATGCTCGTGGCGGTGGCGCGCTACTTCGTGCACGGCTGGATCGCCGAGCTCTTCGTCGCGCCGACCTACTTCTTTCCCTATGCCGGGCTCGCCTGGATCCGGCCCTGGCCGGGCGCGGGCATGTACCTGCACTTCGCCGCTCTCGGCATCCTCGCGCTGGCGATCGCCGCCGGTTACCGGACGCGCGCCAGCGCCGCGCTCTTCTGCGTCGGCTTCACCTGGGTCCACCTGATCGACAAGACCAACTACCTGAACCACTACTACCTGATCAGCCTGGTGGCCGGCCTGCTCGCCGTCCTGCCGGCGGACCGCGCGGCCTCGCTCGACGCCCGACGCCGGCCGGAGCACGCCGCGGCGACGGTGCCGGCGTGGGCCGTGTGGGCGCTGCGCGCGCAGCTCGGGCTGGTGTACGTCTTCGGCGGGATCGCCAAGCTGCACCCCGACTGGCTGCTCCACGCGCAGCCGCTCAAGATGTGGCTCGGCGCGAGCGCCGGCGCGCCCCTCGTCGGCCCGCTCCTCGAGACCGCCTGGATGGCCTACCTCTGTAGCTGGGCCGGGGTGCTCTTCGACCTCTCGATCGTGCCGCTGCTGCTCTGGCGCCGCACGCGGCCCTTCGCCTACGCGGCGGTGATCGTCTTCCATCTGCTGACGGCGTGGCTCTTCCCGATCGGGATGTTCCCCTGGATCATGATCGCGCTCACGACGGTCTTCTTCGCGCCCGACTGGCCGCGCCGCTGGCTCCGCCTTGCGCCGCGGCCGGCGGTGGCGGCGGTGCCGGAGCGGGCGGCGGCGGGCCGGCTCGTGCCCGCCTTCCTCGCCGTGCACCTGATCGTCCAGATCCTCCTGCCGCTCCGCGCGCTGGCAGCGCCCGGTGCCGTGCTGTGGCGCGAGGACGGCTTCCGCTTCGCGTGGCGGGTGATGGTCATGGAGAAGAACGGCCTCGTCACCTTCCGGCTCCGGGACGGCGCCACGGGCGCGACCTGGACCGTCGATCCGCGCCGCCGTCTGACGCCGCTCCAGGCGCGCATGATGGCGACGCAGCCCGACATGATCCTCGCCTTCGCCCGCGTCCTCGCGGCCGAGGCGCGCGCCCGCGGCCACGCCGCCGTCGAGGTGCGCGCCGACGCCTTCGCCGCACTGAACGGCCGCCCGGCACAGCGCTTCGTCGACCCCGACGTCGACCTTCTCGACCCCGGGCCGCGCGCCGGCTGGATCCTGCCCCTGCAGTCCGCAGACTCCTAGCTCGGAGGCAGGCGGAACACCCGCTCGGCGTTGGCCGTGGTGACCCGCGCCACCTCGGCGAGGTCGCGCTCGAGGACGCGCGCGACCTCCTCGGCGACCTGGCGCACCAGCGCCGGCTCGTTGCGCTTGCCGCGGTGCGGGACCGGCGCGAGGTAGGGGGCGTCGGTCTCGATCAGGAGGCGGTCGAGGGGGGTCGCGCGCACCACGTCGCGGAGCGCGTCGGCGGTCTTGAACGTCACGATGCCCGAGAAGGAGAGGTGGAACCCGAGCGCGAGGCAGGCCTCGGCCTCGGCCCGGGTGCCGCTGAAGCAGTGCATGACGCCGCCGATCGCCGCCGCGTCCTCCTCGCGCAGGATCGGCAGCAGGTCGGCGAAGGCGTCGCGGCAGTGGATCACGAGCGGCAGCCCGGCGCGCCCGGCCTCGCGCACGAACCGCCGGAGCTGGGTGCGCTGCACCGCGGGCGCGGAGTGCTCGTAGTAGTAGTCGAGCCCGGTCTCCCCGACCGCGACGACGCGCGGGTGCGCCCACAGGAGGCGGAGCTCCGTCCAGGTGTCGTCGGCGATGTCCTTGGCGTCGTGGGGGTGGACGGCGACGGCGGCGTGGACGTCGGGGTGCTCCTCGGCGAGGGCGACCGCTGCCCGGTTGCTCGCGAGCGGCCCCCCGGCGCCGACGGTGATCAGGCGCGCGACGCCGCAGGCGCGCGCCCGGGCGAGGACCGCGGCGCGATCGGCGGCGTAGGCGAGCTGGTCGAGGTGGCAGTGCGAGTCGATCAGCGGGTGGAGGTCCGCCGGCACGGGAACGGCCGAGAGCGCGCGCCGCGCCGCCACGTCGTCGCCCACCGCCCGGTCCTTCAGCTCTCGATGCGGGGGAAGAGCGCGACCGGCTTTCCGAGCGCGTGTCCGGGGGCGAAGGCGGCGCCCCACGCCGGCCCGGGGAGGGCCAGGCCCTCGGGCGGCAGGCCGAGGAGGTCGGCAATGCGGGCGGCGGTCTCCGGGATGAACGGGGCGGTGAGCTGCGCGGTCGCGCGCAGCGCCTCGGCGAGGTTGTGGAGGATCGTCCCCACCCGCGGCCGCGCCGCCGGGTCCTTGGCGAGCGTGAACGGCGCGGTCTCGACGATGTACTTGTTGGCGTGGTCGGCGGCGCGCCAGATCGCCTCCAGCGCGCGCGACAGCATGAGGTCGCGCACCTGCGCGTCGACCTCGCGGGCGGCGGTGGCGAAGGCCTCCTCGAGCGCCCGGTCCTCGGGGCGGACGTCGGCGCGCGGCTGCACCGCGCCCTCGAAGTAGCGCTGCTGCATGGAGAGGGTGCGGCTCACGAGGTTGCCGACGTTGTTGGCGAGGTCGGCGTTGACGCGCGTCACCAGCGCCTCTTCGCGGAAGTCGGCG
>Ga0299906_10002358_pt1 | contig 15716 bp, 12 predicted proteins | sample RVTome_14_FD_200259 | JGI IMG/M metagenome (GOLD analysis project Ga0299906, IMG submission 200259) | Soil microbial communities from uranium-contaminated site in the Upper Colorado River Basin, Wyoming, United States - RVT145D125 (version 2) ... | reverse complement strand
GTGGCCGACCAACGAGTCGCGAACGTCGGCCGGCACGGACATCGAGGCCGTGCCCGTCTCGGTGCGCATCTCGCCGCCCGCGAGTTCGTCCGCGACGAACCCGACCAACGCCGTCCCGAGGCTGCCGACGCGGACGATGTCGGAACGCGAGACGACGCCGACGAGCCGGCCGCACTCGGTGACGGCGGCGCCGGTGATGCGGTTGGAGACCAGGAAGTCGCCGAGCGCGCCGAGTTCCATGTCGGGCGGGACGGACAGCACGCCGGACCGCATCACGTCCTTCGCAACGAGCGCCATGCCCGATTCGCTAGCAACTCGGTGCCGTGCCGACAAGTCGGCCGGTCGCGAGACACGACCGCGCGACACGACCGCTCAGCCGAACAGCCAGCGGCCCAGACGCGATCCCCAGAAGAGCTTCATGCCGCCGGCCAGGTCACGCATCGTCTTCTCGGTGTACGGATAGGATGCGACCGGTCCCCTGGCGAAGCGCTCCATGATGATCGGCATGGCGTGGCAGTAACCTCGAAGCCCCTCGGGGCCGTTGACCACGCCCAGCCCGGACTCCTTCACGCCGCCGAACGGCACGTCGTTCACGCCGTAACTCATGGCCATGTCGTTCACGCTGGCCGCCCCCGTCTCGATGCGCGCGGCCAGCTCGACGCCGCGCGCCGTGTCCCGCGTCCAGACGTTGCCGTTCAGGCCGTAGCGCGAATCGTTGGCGAGCCGCAGCGCCTCCTCCTCGTCCTTCACCTTCATGATGGCGACGACGGGGCCGAAGGTCTCGTCCTGCATGATCTTCATGTCCTGCGTGACGCCGGTGAGCACGGTGGGCTGGAAGTACAGGCCCCGCTCGTTCGGATTGCGGCCGCCGCCGACCTCGACGTGCGCGCCGCAGGCGACGGCGTCCCGCACGTGGTCCTCGATGATGGTCATCTGCCGGTCCCAGAAGGTCGCGCCGACGTCGCAGTGGTCGACGTCGCTCGACTGCCGCAGCGCCTTGGCCCCCTCGACCACGTTCGCCACGAAGCGGTCGTAGACCTCCTCCGCGACGTAGATGCGCTCCGTCCCGCAGCAGTACTGCCCCGTGTTCATGCACGAGCCGATGAGCGCCCCTTTGGCGGCGCGCTCCACGTCGGCGTCCTTGCAGACGATCATGGCGTCCTTGCCGCCGAGTTCGAGCGTGAACGGGATCAGCCGCTCGCCGCAGGCGACGGCGATCTTGCGTCCGGTGGCGACACTGCCGGTGAACGCGACCTTGTCGGGTCCGGCGGCGACCAGGTCCGCCCCGGTCGGTCCGTCACCCAGGACGACCTGCACCACGCCGTCGGGCAGGCCGATCTCGGCGAAGAGCTTCGCGACGAGCTCGCCCGAGCGCGGCGTCACCTCGGACGGCTTGATGACGACCGTGTTGCCCGCCATCAGCGCCTGCACGGTCGGATTGAGCGACAGGACGAAGGGCCCGTTCCAGGGCGTGATCACGGCCACGACCCCACGCGGCTTGTAGACGATGACGGCCTTCTTGAGCAGGCCCAGCACGCCGTGCAGGCGGCGCCGCTCGCGCTTGAGGAACCTCGCGGCGCGCTTGGCGTAGAAGATCAACGAGTCGCAGGACGCGTAGACCTCCATCGAGAGCGCCTCGGCGCGCGGCTTGCCGGTCTCGCGGATGACCGTGTCCATCACCAGGTCCTGCTTCGCGATCAGCAGGTCGGCGAGGCGGTACATGTACGCGGCCCGCTCGGCGAACGAGCGCGCCGCCCAGGCGGGCTGCGCGGCGCGCGCCTTCGCGACGGCCGCCTGCACCTCGTCGCGCGTCGCACAGTCCAGCTCGTCGATCGGATCGAGCGTGACCGGACTGCGCAGGCGCAGGCGGCGGTGACCGTCGTGGGCTTCGATGGGCTCGTAGATCGCCATGTGTTCGCTCCTCGCACGAGGGTCCTAGCAGGGCTGCCCCTCGGCATCGAACCCGCCGGGCCCGCCGGCGTCGGTTGACGCCCGGAGACGACCTGGGTAGCTGCACCCCCGATGGACGGGCGGTGGAGGTGAGCGACGACGGGGACGGCGCCCCACGCCGCGTTCGCGGGACGCTGCGCGAACGCCTGGCGGCGGCGCTGCGAGCGCTGCGCGGGGTCGACCCGGCAGCGCTCACGACCGCGGAGGGCTGGGAGCACTATGCCCGCTCACACGCGGGGCCGGGGCAACTGGGCGACGAGTGGAGCCGGCCCGCAGAGCTGGGCCTGGATCCCGACGCCGGCGAGCTCGTGCCGACCCTCGACCGGCAGGTGCTCGCGCCCGCGCTGGCCGGCACCGGCACCCTGCTGGAGATCGGCGCCGGTGGGGGACGCTGGACGGCGGCGCTGCGACCGCACTGCCGCCGCCTGATCGCGGCCGACACCTCACCCACCATGCTGGCCCTGCTGCGGCGCCGCTTCGCCGGCAACGACGGCGTCGAGTACCTGCACCTCGACGGCCAGGGCCTGGCGCCGCTCGCCGACGCGTCGGTCGACGCCGTCTTCTCCTTCGACGTCTTCGTGCACCTCTCGCACTGGGACGTCTTCAACTACCTGCGCGAGATCGCCCGCGTCCTGCGCCCGGGCGGCCGCGCCGTCATCCATCACGGCCACGTGCTCTCCGAGCTGGGGTGGGCCAACTTCCTCTCGGAGCTGCCCTACACCGTGAACCGCCACATCCCGTTCGGGAACTTCTCGGTGATGACCCCGGGGCTCATGCAGGCGCTGGCCGAGCGCGCCGGGCTCGCCGTCGAGGCGTGCCGCACGGACGTCGTCCCGCGCGACGCGATCGCGCTGCTCCGCAAGGCGCGGCCGGCGTCAGGGAACGAGGTCGGGACGTAGCCGGACGGTCGCGGCGGCCGGCGTGTCATGAGCCAGCAGGCGCGTAAACGCCACCGCCCGCTCCCGGCTCATCACCGCCAGGATGGCCGCGACCTTCTCGGTCGCCATCTGACCGAAGACCGCCCGCAGCGTCTCGTCGTCGAGGCGGTCGAGGATCGGCGCGGCCTGCTCGGGCACCATGCTCTCGTAGATGCGCGCCACGCCGCCCTGCAGGCGACACGCGGCGTCGGTGGCGGCGGCGGCACGGGGGCGGCCCGTCCCGAGCACGTCTTCGAGGGTGCGCTGCAACGACAGCAGCGTCGCCGCCCGAGCGTCGAGCGCACGCTCGCGCCCGGCGAGCGTACGGCGACGGTCGATCAGCTCGCTCAGCAGGTCGGACGGCGAGTCGGCCGGCGGTCCCTCGGTGCGCATGGTTCGCGCCACGCCCGGTGGCGGTGTCGGCAGCGGATCGACGCCGGCCTGCGCCCCCGGCTCGACCGCGATCCCGAAGATCGCCAGGCCGAGCGCCAGCGGGGCCAGGCCCGCGATCAACCATCCCCCTCGCACCTTCATGGTGCCCTCCCCCCGCGTCCGCCGGTTTCGCTGCCGCCCGCCATGGCGCGCGCCGCGCGCACCAGCAGCGGGTCATCGGCCTGCCGCAGCACGGCCAAGCCGGCATCCCTGGCCTCGGTATCGCCGGTGGCCGCGGCGCTGCGCACCAGCCCGGCGGCCGCCGCCTCGCGTTGCGCCGGCTCGGCGTCCAGGTCGAGCACCCGCCGGTACGCGTCCTTGGCGTCGTCCCACGACTCGGCGTCCTGGGCGGCGGCGCCGGCCGCGAGCGCGGCGCCGGCGATCTCGGCCACCAACGCCGCATCGGGTCGCTCGCCGAGCGCCGACTGCGCCGCGGCGAGGTCGCCGCCGGCCAGCGCCAGGCGCGTGCGGATGCGAGCCAGGGCCTGTCGCGACGACTCGTCCAGGTCCGCAGTGCGCAGCGCCGTGACGGCGGTGCGCGCATCGATCACGTCTCCCATCTGCAGCGCCGCCTCGGCACGCGCGAGCCGCAGGCGGGCCGCGCCGGCCGCGCCGGCCGCGACCTGCCGTGCCCGCTCCGCCAGACCGGCCGCTTGCAAGGCGTCGGCGAGCGCCGCCCGCATGGCCGGCGTTGCGCCGCGCTCGAAGGCCCGCTCGTCGGCCGCGTAGCGCGCCAGCAGCTCGCGCCAGTCGCGCTCGACGGGCCGCCCCGCCGGCTCCCGCTGCGTCCCCGGACGTGCCATCGCCGCCGGTCTCTCGCGCGGCACCGCCGCCGGGCGCGGCGCCCGCTGGGGCGGCGGCTCGACGTCGGGTCGCGCATCGAGGTCCGGCTCGGCTGCGAGCGCGGCCGTCGCCGGGGTCGCGAAGGACAGCGTCACCGTCCCGCCCTCCTCGCGCACTGCGTACGGCGTCGCGGCGGCCAGCTCCACCACCACGCGCGCCGTACCGGCGTCGAACTGGCCCACGCGGACGCGGCGCACCACGCCGCTGCCCTGTACCTCGCGGTGCGCCGTGGGGGCGAGCACGACGCCGGGGAAGTCCATGTACAGACGCTGGAGCTGGGCCTCGGTCCGGGGCAGCTCCTTCGTGTAGGGGACGACGCCCGCGGACAGCGTCACCCGCACGCCGGCGGGCACGCCTGCGTCGATCGCCACCTGTCGCAGGACCACGGGCGACGCGGCCGCGCCCGGACTCGACGCGGCCACCAGCAGGCAGACCACCAGGCCAGCGACCGTTCTCCGGCCAGGCGCGTTCTCCACCACGGCATTCCATGCAGCAAAGGCAATGCCACCCGGCGTCCGGATGCCGACTCGTGTTTTGGGCACGAGTCCGACAGAGTCCCGGACTTTTCGGGTCAGACGGTTGACGTGCGAGGCTTCGCGGCGCGGATGCCGATCGAGAGCTGGTACTCCGGATCCCGGTGCTCCAGCTCCGCCGGCCGCAGCTCCTCGGCGGCTAGACCGTGGAGCGAGGCGATCGTCGCCATGACGTTGCCCGCACTCTCGACGGTGACCTGAGACGCACCGAAGGCCTCGGCCGCCAGGGTGCGCGCCGAGACCGTCGTGAAGCCCCAGGCCCAGTGCTCGCCCCAGTCCTCGTGGGGACTCACCTGGCTCATGCCCGGCACGGTCGCGAGCAGCACGCCGCCCGGCTTGAGGACGCGGTGCAGTGTCGCCATGGCGGCGCGCACGTCGTAGATGAGCTGCAGGGTCTGCGTGACGATGGCGCAGTCGAAGGTCTCGTCCGGAATGTGCGCGGCGCTGGTGAGGTCGCCGACGATGGTCGCCCGCGGGTCGTCCGCCTCGAGTGAGAGCACGTCGACCGCGTACACGCGTTCGCCCCCGAAGCGGCGCGTGTAGGTGTCTTCCTTGATCTCGAGCACGCGGCCATGCACGTCGGCGGCGTGCGCCGCCAGGAAGCCCTCGATGTAGTAGCGGTCGATCGGCCGGCCTCGGTCGAAGCCGTACTCGCGACTGATCGGCGTGAGGCGCCGCAGGCTGCCGAAGCGCACGCGCCCGACCGGCGGCGCCCATTCGCCGCGCTCCCATTGGGTGCGCAGCCAGCGGCGCGTGCCGCTCGGGATGACTCGCTTGGCGAGGCCGCGCAGGGCACTCACGCCGCTCGTGTCCATGTGCTCCTCCAGGTGCTCCTCCAGCGGCTCGGCGCCGGCACCAGGGCCGCCAGCCAGGCGGCGAAAGCCGGGCCGTCGAGATCGGGGACCTCGAGCCGGGGCAGGTCGAAGGGATCGCTGCCTCGATGGGCGAGCTCGCCCGCGCTGCCGCAGGCCCCGGCGAATCCCACCGTCCGCACGCAACGCTTGGTCTCGGCACTGAGATCGCCGTGCGGGTACGAGAAGTGGCGTACGGCGACCTCGCCGTGGCGCTCCAGATCCTGCCGGCTGGTCTGGATCTCGCACACCTGCTCGGCGACCGGCAGATCGCCCAGGTACGGGTGGCCGACGGTGTGCGCGCCCAGCTCGATGAGCGGGCTCGTCGCCACCGCCCGCAGCTCCGCGACCGACAACGCCCGCGGCGTGCCGGGCGGCGGCGGCGACGTGTCCGCCCAGCCCCGCAGCCGTCGCAGGACGCGCCGGCGCTCCCAGGTCGTCAGGCCGCCGACACGGCGGTGCACGGCGAGATACGCCGCGAGCCGCCCGTTGCGATCGGCCGGCATCGGACAGGACCACGAGCGCCCGTCGATCACGAGTCGCAGCTCGGGCGGCACGCGGGCCGGGAGCAGCACCAGCCGCTCCAGCTCGTCCCACCAGAACGGCTCGCCGTGCTCGAGCGGCCCGGTGGTGACGAAGAGCGTGGCCGGGACGCCGGTACGTTCGAGCACCGGCAGGGCGGCGCTGCGAAAGTCCGCGTAGCCGTCATCGAAGGTCACCACGACGCCGCGCCGGATGCGGCGCCGAGCGGTCACGGCGTCGCACAGCGTCGCCAGCGGCATGACGTCGCCCCGCTGCGCCAGCACGGCCATCTGCGCCGCGAAATGGGCCGGCCGCACGGCCAGCCGCCAGGGATCGTGCGCCACCTCGGCGACGCGATGATAGAGCAGCACGGCCGACGCGCCGCGCAGGCCGTCCCGCACGCCGCCGGCCAGGCGGCGCAGGCGGCGCATCGGAGCCGAGTGCGACCAGCGCGGCATGCCAGCGCTCACGCGGACCGTCGCAGCACGGCGCGGCGCTCCAGATAGAAGACGTGCTCGTGCCGGTACTGGCTGTGGGTGACCACGGACTCCTCGCGGACGTGGAGGCCGGCGAAGTGGCGTAGGAGATCCTGCTTGCGGAAGGCGACGTCGGGAATCCCGGACCAACTGCCGATCTCCTGCGTGCGACTCGCGAAGGGCGTGAACAGGATCAGCACCATGCGCCGGCGAAACGAGGCCAGCGCGTTCAGGAGAATCGGCTCCCAGTCGAGGTTGTGCTCGAGCACGTGCCGCATGAACACGCAGTCGACCTCGGAGCGGTAGTGCCGCAGGTCGGTCACGCAGTCGACGTCGAGGCTCGGGCTGCCGTCGACGGCGCGATAGTCACTGCGCGTGACGAAGCGCCGCGCGTAGCCGGTGCCGGCCCCCCAGTCCTCGATGGCGCCGTGACCGTCCAGGTGGGCCATGCCCTTGCGATAGGTGACGTCGTCGCCGCAGGGGAACGGCGCCGCGTTCGCGTACCGCCAGCGCCCCAGCATGTTGCCCAGCCACTCCGGCGTCGGCTTCTCGGCGCGCACCGTGAGCACGACCGGATAGTCGCCGTCATGGTGGGCGATCTCGTGCGGGCGCAGCTCGCGCGCCGCGATGCCGTGCAGGAGCGCCGTGGCGGCGAGCACGTTGCCGTGCGAGTCGACGACCACCTTCTGGGCGGGAAAGACCTCTTCGAAGAGCGACCGCGTGGAGAGCGCCGTGAATCCCCAGTAGGTCGCGTCGACCTCCGGGGCCCCGATGCTCCCCGCGCCCGGCACGGTGGCCAGCACGACGCCGCCGGGCTTGAGCGCGCGGTACAGCGCCGCGAGCGTCGCGGCCACGTCGTAGGTCCGCTGCAAGACCTGCGGCGCCACGATGCAGTCGTAGGCGTCCGCGGTCAGGTCCTCCCGACGCGCCGGGCCGAGGTCCTCGACCGCCAGCACCTCGCGGCTCGACATCGAGGGGTCCGCGAGCAGCGCCGTGTGCTCGGCGTCGCCGATCTCGAGCACGCGCCCGCGCACGCACGACGCCTCCCGTCGCAGGAAGGCGTCGACGTAGAAGCGGTCGACCGGCTGGCCACGCTCCCGGCTCGGGTGCACGCTGACGGGCGCGCGCCGCCGCAGGCTGCCGAAGCGCACCAGACCGACGGGCGGCACCCATTCGCCGGCGTGCCAGCGGGCACGCAACCAGCGGTACGCCGGCCCGGGCAGCGCCGCACGCAGCACCGGATGCAGCTCGCGGCGCGCTCGGCGCCAGAGGTAGCGCAGGCGGGCCCGCGACCCGTGCACGAGCGGGTGGTCGTAGGGCAGCAACGTGCGGCGCAGCGCCGCCGCGAGCCGGGCGTCGGCCGTCATGCCGGCGACTTCCAGGTACTCGCGCAACCAGCGCAGGAAGCGACGCCGGGCGGGGTGCGGCAGCTCGGGGTGATACTCCCCCGCCCGCACGGCCTGGGCGCAGCTCGAGTTCTCGTGCTGGCGGTAGCGGTCGGAGCAGGTTCCCGTGACGAACACGCGCGCCCGCAGGAAGATCTTGCTGAGAAAGACCTGGTCCTCGTAGGCCCCGCGGAACGCCGGCTCGAAGCCCCCGACGCGCTCGATGACCGCGCGGCGTACCAGCAGCGAGCAGATGCCCGGCATCGTACCGCCGTCGTTCTCCAGGGAGCGCACCAACAGCTCGGGCGGCTCGAGAATGGTGTCCGGGGGCACGCCGAGGTCGCCGAAGTGATCACGGCGGGCGTCGCTGGCGTTGCCCGTCCACCCATACCAGTACTCGGACGGCCCGTAGACCATGTCGACGCCGGGGTGCGCCTCCAGGATGCCGACCTGCATGCTGAGCTTGTGCCGCAGCCAGACGTCGTCGGCGTCCAGGAAGGCGACGTAGGCGCCGCGCGCGTGCGCCAGGCCGAGGTTGCGCGAGGCGCTCATGCCGAGGTTGGTGTGGCCCGGATGCTCCAGGTAGCGCACGCGCTCCGGGTCGCGGGTCGCGTGCCGCTGCGCGATCGCCGAGCTGGCGTCGAGCGAGCCGTCGTCGACGAGCAGTAGCTCCCACCGCGCCCAGCTCTGGTCGTAGACGCTCGCCAGCGCCTCCTCCATGAACTCGGCGGCATCCTTGAAGATGACGATGCAGCTCACCAGGGGTGCGGCCGTCATGCGACCTCCCCCACCGCCCGCAGCCCGTCGTGCGCGGCTTCCAGGCGGGCGAAGACGCCGCGGCGGCGGCGCAGCTCGCCCGCGCGTCCCACCTCGCGCACCCGCCCGGCTTCGAGCAGCACGATCTGATCGGCGGCCTCGACCGCGGCCAGGCGGTGCGTCACCAGGATCACCGTGCAGCCGGCGGCCCGCCGGGCGACGGCACGATGGATCAGCTCGGCGGAGATCGCGTCGACGGCGTTGGTCGCCTCGTCGAGGATCAGCACCTCGGGATCGCGCAGGAAGGCGCGGGCGAGTGCGATGCGCTGGCGCTGCCCGCTCGAGAGCCGCACGGCGTCGTCCCCGACCCGGGTCTCGTAGCCCGCGGGCAGGGCCCGAATGAAGGCGTCGGCGTCGGCCTCGCGCGCGGCAGCCTCGATCGCCTCTCGCGACGCCGGCGCGGGCCGGCCGTAGGCGATGTTCTGGGCGATCGTGGCATCGAAGAGATGCGCGTCCTGGGAGACGAGCGCGATGCAGCGCCGCCATTCCGCGGCCGGCACCGAGGCCAGCGCGCTCTCGCCGACGCGGATCTCGCCCGCGCTCGGCTCGGCGAAGCGCAGGAGCAGCTCGACGAGCGTCGACTTGCCCGCGCCGGAGGGACCGACGACGGCCGTGGTCATGCCGCTCGGCACCTCGAAGGTGACGTCGTGCAGCGCCAGCGGCGCGCCCGGCTCGTAGCGGAAGTCCACGTTCCGAAAGGCGATGGGACCGCGCAGGCGGCGCGCGGGCAGGGCCGGCGTCGGCGGCAGGGAGGCCGGCTCGCGACAGCGTCGCATGACGGCCGCGACCGGGGCCGAGGCCGCCGCCAGCTCCACGCGCGCCGTGTCGAGCTGCTGCATCTGCGGGTGCAGCCGGTGCAGGATGGCGAGGAACGCGAGTGCCGCCGGCACCAGCGCCGGGGACGTGATCGCCACGCCCAGTACGACGAGCATGATCATCGCCACCGAGAGCTCGGTGGCCGGTGCGACGACCGCGTGCAGTCGCTGCAAGCGCTCGAAGGTACGCCGCTCGAGCTCGGAGCACCGTGCCAGGGCCGCCGCTTCGTCCCGCTCGCGCCCGAAGGCGCGAATCGTGCGCATGCCGTGCAGGCTCTGGAGCATGCGCTGCGCCATCGCCTCCCAGGCCCGCATCTCGATGCGCGAGAGCGAGGCCACCCGGCGCGTGAGCCAGCGCACGAGCACACCCACGAGGGCCAGCGCCACCCCGACGGCGAGCGTGAGGCGCCAGGAGATCAACAACAGGACCGCGCCCAGCACCAGCACCTTGCACGCACGGGTGGCCATCTGCGCGACCGTGCCGAGCGCGGCACTGGTTTCCCAGGTCTGGCTCTCGAGCAACTGCAGCAGGGCACCGCGTTCGCTTCGATCCAGCTCCGCCTGCTCCACCGACAGGAGCCGGGCGAAGACGCGGCCGCGCAGATCGTGCACGACGCCGCTGGTGAGACGCGCCAGCAGGAGGCCGTGGCCGAGCGTGCTCAGACTGCGCACGACGATGAGCACGGCGAGACCGGCCAGCAGGGTCCACGAGCGCAGCGCCGGGTCGACGGCGGCCAGCAGCCCGCCGAACGGGCCCGCGGACAGCCCGGCCCCCCCGTGGCCTCCCAGCAACGGGATGAGCAGCCCGATCCCCAAGCCCTCCGTCGCCGCGACCACCGTCCCCAGCGCCACCAGGGCGCCGACGGCCGCCGCCTGGCGACGCAGCAGGGGCGTCAGATCCTTGACCACCTGCAGCTCGCTCACCTGGCCGATCCTCGCCCCGTCTATCGGCGGATCGCCGGGGCTGGTTGAATCGCGCTGCCGCCGCCCAGCACCGCACGCCGTGCCGCGTCGGCGAGCCGTTCGCCGTCGAGACTCCGCTCCACCCAGGCGCGCGCCGCCCGCCCGAGGCGGCCGCGCGACTCGGCGTCGTCCCCGAGGCGCCGCATGGCCGCCGCGAGCGCCGCCACGTCCCCGCAGCGCACCAGCACGCCCGTCTCGCCGTCGCGTACGATCTCGGCCGGCCCCCAGCGATCAACGGCGATCACCGGCACGGCGCTGGCCATGGCCTCGAGCACCGAGCGACCCAGCCCTTCCGGGCCGCGATTGGGCTGCACCAGGACGTCGACGGCGGCGAGCACCTGCGGCACGTCGTCGCGCGCCCCGAGAAAGTCGACGCGCTCGGCGATGCCGAGTCGCGCGGCCTCGGCGCGCAGGTGCGCGGCGAAGCCGAGGCCCGCCTCGGTGCGATAGCCGCCGGCGCCCACCACCAGAAAGCGGGCGGCGGGCAGGTCGGCCGCGACGACGGCCGCCGCCTGCAGGAAGAGGTCCTGCCCCTTGAGCGGGGTGAGCGCGCCGAGCACGGCGAACCAGACGGCCCCCGGCGCCTTCGTGAGGTCGGCGGCCGCGGGCGTGCCCGGCCGGAAGCGCGCGAGGTCGACGATGTTGTAGACCACGTCGATCGGCACGCGCGCCGGAAGGACCGTGCGCAGCTCGGAGGCCACGAAATGGGAGATGGCGATCGCCCGCCCGCAGCGTCGCGACACCGCGCGCAGCAGGCGCCGGGACAGCCCGCGGTCGGAGAGCGCCTCGCGGCCGTACCAGACGAGCGGCGCGTCGCCGTCGCGACGCGCCAGGGCGGCGAGCACGTGCGCCTTGATGCCGTTGCTGACCACGACGTCGGGCGCCAGCCCGGCGAGCGTGCGGCGCAGTCGCCACACCGTGGACGGCGTCGTCAGCGCAGCGCGCAGCACGGCACCGAGCGCCGGGCGCCCCCGGGCGCGTTCACCCAGGTCGAGCAGCGCCGCCGGCCACGGGCGCACCAGGACGTCGGCCCCGGCGGCGCGCGCAGCGGCCACCAGCGGCCCCGCTTCCGGCACGATCAGCGTGACGCGCACCGCATCCTGCCAGCGCCCCAGCAACTCGAGCAGGCTGCGCTCGGCGCCGCCGAGCATGGCGGTCGGGCCGACGACCACGACGTGGGGCTTCACGAGGTCACCTCGAGGCGATGGCGCGCCTGCCATTCGAGCAGCACGAAGAGCGACCACAGGCGTGCCCAGCCGACGCGGGCGTCGCCGCCGCGAAAGGCCGTCATGAGGCGCGCACCGAGCGCGCCCGGCAGGCCGAGCGCCCGCAGGCGCTCGCGGTCGTGCAGTGTGGAGGCCAGCCGCTCGCCGAGCGGCCCGTGCAACCACTGCGCCCAGGGCAGGACGAAGCCGCGCTTGGCGCGCGGCAGCCGGTGGTCCGGATGCAGGCGCTCCACCAGGGCCCGCAGCAGCCGCTTGCGACCGCCGAAGGGACCCACATGCGCCGCCGCCGGCAGCCCCCAGGCGGCGGCCAGAACCGCGGGGTCGAGGAACGGCACGCGCATCTCGACCCCGTGCGCCGAGGCGAAGACGTCGGCGTCGCGGAGCAACTGGTTGCGCATGTAGAAGCTCATCTCGAGCAGCGAGACCTGGCGGAACGGGGGCGTCCCCGCCGGCACGTCCAGGGTGTTCCAGGCGCAAGCGGGCAGTCCGTAGGGCGGCGCCGCGGCGGCGTGCGGGCCCGCCGGCATCCCCCACCCGAGCCCGCGCTGCAGCACGTAGGCGTCGCGAACGCTGCGCACGGCGCCGGCGTGCCCGACCTTGTCCCACTGCGCGCGGTCGCCGAGGCCCAGCGCGGCCGCCCCGCGGCCCAGCGGAGCCAGCCAGGCCGCATGACCGGCGAGCAGCGGCGCCTTGGTGAAGCTGGTGTAGCCGCCGAAGAGCTCGTCGCCACCGATGCCGGAGAGCAGCACCGTGATGCCGCGCGCCGCCGCGGCCCGCGCGATCACGAAGGTGTTGATGCCGTCGACGGTGGGCTGGTCCATGGCGTCGAGCGCCGCCGGCACCAGGGCGAGCACGTCCTGATCGGTGACCGAGACCACCTCGTGACGACCGTGCAGGCGCGACGCGGTCGCCCGTGCCACGGCGGCTTCGGAGTACACGGTCTCGTCGAACCCCACGGTGAGGAACGTGGGGGCCGGCGCGGCGCCGGCTACGCTGGCGATCGCCGTCGAGTCGACGCCGCCCGAGAGCAGGATGCCCAGCGGCACGTCGCTCACGCAATGGGCGCGCACCGACTCGGCGAGCGTCTCGTGCAGCGTCGTCAGCGCGCGCTCGTGATCGAACGGCCCCTCGTTCTCCGGCATCGCGAGCGCGTCGTGAACCGTCACCACACCCTCGGGCTCGCTTCGCCGGCCGTCCGCCTCCACCGTGAGCACGTGGCCGGCCGGAAGGGAGCGGACCTCGCTCGCCATGGTGTGCGGCTCCGGGATGGCGCCGTAGTGCAGGTAGGCCTGCAGCGCCGGGCGGTCGAGACTGAGCGGCGCCAGCGCCCCCGCCTGCAGCGCGCGCAGCTCCGAGGCGAAGGCCAGCCCGCGGCGCAACGGCTGGTAGAGGAGCGGCTTGATGCCGAACGGGTCGCGGCCGAGCAGCAGGCGCCTGGTCCGGCCGTCGAAGAAGCCGAAGGCGTACATGCCGCGCAGGCGCGCGAGCGCGGCCGGCCCCCAGGTGACGAGGGCCGCGAGCAGCACCTCGGAGTCGCCGCGCGTCCGGAAACGGCGGCCGCCGGCTTCGAGCTCGGCGCGCAGCGCCCGGAAGTTGTAGATCTCGCCATTGAAGACCAGCCAGGAGCCCGTCGCCTCGTCGCGCATCGGCTGGCCCGCGGCTGCCGAGCGGTCGAGGATCGCCAGGCGGTTGAAGCCCAGCACCACCGGTACGTCGTCCGAGGCCACCGTGACCACGCGCCGGTCGTCCGGACCGCGATGTGCCTGCCGGCGCGTCATGCGCTCGACCGCCTCGACCAGCGTCGCCGGCGGCCGGTCGGTCAGCGCCCCGGCGATGCCGCACATGGTGCGGACCTCCTCCCTGGCGCCGGCAACGCGGCGGCACACGCCTGCCACGCCGTCTCCACGTCGATCTCCGTGAGGCAGCGCAGGCCCTCGCGCGTACAGTCCGACAGGTAGCAGTTGGCACACGGCACGTCGCGGCGCAGCACGACGTGTGCGTCCCCGTACGGATGCCAGCTCGCGGCGGGCTCGCGCGCCGCGAAGATCGCCACGCACGGCGTCCCGACGGCCGCCGCGAGGTGCATGGCTCCCGTGTCGTTGCCCACGTAGAGATGACAGCGGCGCAGCACCTCCGCCGACTCCAGCACCGTCGTGCGTCCCGCCACGCTCAGCCAGCGGCCCGCGGGCCAGTCGGCGGCGAGGGCGGGCGCGAGGTGCGCCTCGTCGGGCCCGCCGACGATCACCACGTCGGCGCCCGCCGCGATCAGCCGCCGGCCGACCTCCGCGTAGCGCTCGACCGGCCAGCGCTTGCTGGGCTGCTTGGAGCCCGGACACATCGCGACCAGGGTGCGCTCGCCGTCCAGCCCGCCCGCGGCCAGCAGCGCCGCGACCCGCGTCCGGTCGCTCGCCCGGCGGGGCACGTCGAAGACGACGGGCTCCGCGTCGCCGCGCCGGGGGGCGACGGCGTCGAACAGCCGCTTCACCTCGGACGGATAGGTGCGCGGCTCGCGCCGCAGGCGACCGAGGAACGTCGCCTTCTCGTTGCGGGCCGTCGTCACCCGCCGCGCGCCGGCGAGCCGGAAGAAGAGGCGGTCGCGCCAGGTGCGCAGCCCGCCGTTGCGGTCGCTGCCCAGGTGCACCACCAGCTCGACGCGCAGCCGGCGCACCCGAGCCCAGACGCGCAGCAGCCCCCGCGGGTCGGCCAGCTCGCCGCTGCGATAGGTGACCACGTCGTCGAACCAGCCGAAGTCGCGCAGCACGTCGTCGGCCCAGGGCACGGCGCCGCCGTCGTTCGCCGTCATCAGCACCAGCCGGGCGCCCGGGTACTGGCGGCGCACGGCCTGCATGGCGGGCAGCGCCACCAGCGTGTCGCCCAGCGTGCCGCAGCGGTAGACGAGCACGGTGCGCGGCGACGTCATGCCGCCACCCTCAGGTGATCGAGGATCTCCGCGAGACGCGCGTCGTACGAGTAGGCCGACGCCAGGCAGCGCCGCCGGCCGGCCGCGGCCACGCGCCGGCGCTCGTCGGCGCGCTCGAGATAGTGGCTCACCTTCGCGCAGAGCTCGCGGACGCCGTCGAAGTACGCGGCCTCGGTCCCCTCCTCGAAGTGCGCGAGATGCTCGGGGGTCCGCTCGGCGAGCATGAAGGCGCCGCACGCGGGCAGCTCGATCGAGCGCTGCGTGATGGCGTCGCCCGCCAGGCGCGAGAGCAGCCCGAGACCGATCTTGGCGCCGGCGATCGCCTTGGCGTAGTCGTCGCCGACGACCGGCCCGCCGCACGTCGCCCGCGCCAGCGCCGGCGTTCGCACGCGCTCCCATCCCGGGCCGCGCACCGCCAGGTGGATCGGCAGCGCGGCCAGGCGCGCCAGCAGGCGCTCGCGCTCGGGCTCCCAGCGACCGATGAAGGAGACGTCGCAGGCGAAGCGGGCGGCGTCGTCGGCGCCCAGCGTGCGCGGGCGGTGCAGTGCCGGGTCGAAGGCGTTGCCCGAGAGCAGCACCCGCCGCGCCCCGGCCCGGCGGAGCCGCGCCACGTGCGGCGCCTTGGTGGTGACCACCAGGTCGTAGGCGGGCAGGCCGCGCCACAGGTGCCGCGAGGCGTTCTGGCGCAGAAAATAGTTGTCGGGCGAGTAGTGGACCAGGCGGCGCACGCCCGCGCGCCGGGCGGCCGCGAGCAGGCGCGGCGACACGAAGAGCCCCTTGTCGACCCAGAGGATGTCGGGCCGTGCGGCCAGCGCGGATTCCAGGGCCGCGTTGTAGGCGCGCACCATGGGACCGAGCCGCAGCCGCCCCTGCACCCGACGCGCCACGGGACCGGCGCGGCGCACCGCCGCGAGCGAGTCGACGCCGACGGTCTCGTGGCCGAGCCGCTCGAGCGCCTGGCGGCGCATCTCGCAGGTCTCGCCGGCCGCCAGCGGCCCCGTGTAGAGCACCCTCACGCGCCCTCCTCGAGGGCCGGGCGACGGCGCGCGGCGGCCAGGGCGTCCGCG
>Ga0299906_10002357_pt1 | contig 15719 bp, 24 predicted proteins | sample RVTome_14_FD_200259 | JGI IMG/M metagenome (GOLD analysis project Ga0299906, IMG submission 200259) | Soil microbial communities from uranium-contaminated site in the Upper Colorado River Basin, Wyoming, United States - RVT145D125 (version 2) ... | reverse complement strand
CACTCCTTGGGGGATGATGTGGTCTGAGTACGGGAAAATTCCAGTAGATTTAGAAGTAGACCCCGTCGAAGCTAGGGCTGAGCGAGACCGCCAAGTTCGCTCCCGTATCCAAACCGTGGAGGGTGCACGTCAGTTGAGGGTGCTATTCCAGAAGTCTTCCTAGATCGCAAAATCAATCTTGTAGTCTAGTCAACCAGTATGGCAAACATCCGACTTCAACGTGACAAGGTTACCTCCAAAATTTGGGGGTAACGATCCAGCTGAAAGAGATGTCCTGTTTGGGGAACTGTCCCTTCGATTCTGACTTCAACTTGTCGTGGGGAAAGAAAGTCATCACTATCAACCTGGAGCGATGGGAGGACTTGGATGCCGGTTTGGTCTCAACCCTCATTCATGAAGCTGCCCAGGCGCTTGCAAAACGATCCTCATCTCGGATACCAAACTGGCCCTTATTTGGATGGGAGTACGCCGTCGCCTCCCAGTGTGGGGTAGTCAGAACTTGGTTACGAGGTTATTCGGACTACTATGTCGATACAGTAGCTATCCGGGGTTATCTGGGACGCCTCACCTCGAAAAAACAACGGTCCGTCTTGCAAGAACGACTCGAGGCCGCTGAGGCCGGGGGTCTTGTCATTGACGGTCAACCCGTTGTGTTGAGGTAGGGGGCTAGTCCCAATCTGGTGGGGCGGCGAGCTGTCGGCCGTGCTCAGGGTCACTAGACTTCTAGCGTCACGCTGTAGGCTGACACCCCATCAAACATCGGTGTAAAAGGGAACCCAATGGGAGAAGTTCACGTCATTACAGGGATGGCTTTTGGCGATGAAGGGGTGGGGAGTCTTACAGACTTTTTGGTCCGTAGGCATCAGGCTGGGACAGTCGTTCGGTACAACGGGGGTGCTCAGGAAGCTCACAGCGTCGTTCTGCCCGATGGGAGGTACCACACATTTGCTCAGTTTGGGTCAGGGACTCTAGCCGGTGCTCGGACCCACTTGAGCAAGCATATGGTTGTGAACCCAATACTTTTAGGGTTAGAGGCCACCAACCTCAACCAAGTTGGTGTGGAGGACCCCCACAGCCTCCTCACAGTCGATGCTGAGGCTCTGGTTACCACCCCCTATCATGTGGCGGCAAACCGCTTCAGCGAGCTACTGAGGGGCTGGTATGGCTCCTGTGGGATAGGCCTAGGGGAGACCGTACTAGACGCTTTGGAGACACCTCAGTTGGCGTTGAGGGTTCGAGACTTCGAGGACCCCGACACTATGCAGCACAAGCTCTTGAATTCTCGAGCTCGAAAGCTGAAGAGGTTAAAGGACAGGACTTCCAATCTCACTGAGGCCGCCAGCATCGAGTACGAGACCCTACTCGACCTGGATATCGTCGACCAGTGCATATGGGCCTACAGGGGATTCCCCAAACGGTTCGAGGTCGTAGACAACTACCTTCAAAGCTTATTGAAGGACCCTACCGAAGTTCTCGTCTTCGAGGGTGCTCAAGGGGTTCTTTTAGATGAGGACTACGGGTTTCACCCCTACACGACGTGGGGTCACACCACGAGAAAGAATGCTCTCAATCTTTTGGGGGATCACACCAAGGTCAAGTGGATCGGTGCTTTTCGATCCTACTTCACTCGCCATGGGGCGGGACCGTTTCCAACGGAGGACCCTCAACTATATTTCGAGGGGGATCACAATACTCGAGGGCCGTGGCAAGGACCCTTCCGGTTTGGGCACTTCGACATGATCCTGGCTCGTTACGCACAGGCTGTCATGCGTTGCGATGAAATAGCTTTGACGTGTCTCGACCACCTAGACTGCCCCACGCCCAGCTACGGTTACCAAGAGCGCTTCCCCTACCTCACGGTAGACGAGGTCAAACAACCGCTTCCATGGGATAAGCTCCTTCTCGCGAGGCAGCCATCTCCCCCGGATTCAGAGCAGTTGGCTAGAGCCTTGTCTCAGGCAACACCAGTCTACCACCGCCCGTTTCGGGACCCCCCAGAGTTTTTTGCCAACCTGTCTATTCACCTAAAGGCTCCGGTTACTCTCTTGTCCTACGGCCCCACGTATCAGGACAAAAAAGAGCACGCGTGGAAAAGAATGCCCTGGTCATGAGAGGACAGTCTCCAACATGCGAACTTGGTCGTCGGGGAGAGTGCCTTGACAATAGTGAGCGATCATTTCGGCAAAGTTCTCTTCAAAACTGGTGCTAGCGTATTGTGATACGAAGGCGCCGCCCTCATACTTGAACCAGTTCTTCAACTTGATGTGGCCCTTCTTGGCAGGGTCTGCTTTATCGTGTATCCTGACAGCCTCCTCATAGCCATCGGTCAAGAATACCTCGCCAAATACATAGGTAGTGCGACCTTGAGTGAACTCTGACCCCGGCTTTGGATGTTGGTTGGGGTCCCTCATCATAGAACGGATGGCCTCCCTGTGGTCTCCTTTGAGGCGTTTGTAAATGGACTTGATCTCGTCGTTCTTGCTCATGAGGAACTTGCGGTGCAGGCGATGACCCAATTCATGGATCACGACGGACTCGGCAAGACCTTGTTTCCCTTTTAAGTTACCTCGAATGAACAGTTGGTCACTGTCTATCTGGTAAAAGGCCAGGACCCTCCCTTGCCTCAGTTGATTCGTTACCTGAGCTGTCCCGTAGCAAACTTTGGACAAACCTCTGGCCTTGAGCTTGCGTACCGCGTTCTCAACTACTTTTTTGACGTCCCCCATCTGTTTAGTACTAAACCCCCCGGCATTGATCAAGGTGATACAACCTACAGGGACCACCGTAGACGAGTCTTCTGTGTGTAGGTTACCGCGGTTGAGTACCCTCTTGACCGTCTCCAAGAATAGTCTGTATTCTTTGAGGGTGGCCTCGTAGGTTTCCATCGCTTTCTCGGGTCGGATCCGGTTGAGTCTGGACTTGGAAAAAGCCTTTGAAGCTCGCTCTATGACTTTCCGGTCTTTGGGTTCCATTTGGTACCCTTGAATGAGACCCCAAAATAGTCGTTCTATCCCATGACGTTTGACATGAGCCAGGGCCGCCCTGACTTCTGCCCCCGCCTGAATCTGCTCTATCCAGTCATCCCGCCGTTCTTTGTACCGTCTCTCGTTTTTAGCAAGAGTATCAACGATGCTCTCGAACGTTTGGAGTAACTTGTGCAGGTCATTACTGCCAATCCTTTGACGGTCGTAGTCATAGGTCATGCCACTACTGCCAGTGCTACAAATAAAATTGCTTGGAGTGGTCACTGGCGTGGGCTAGTCCCTTGGTCGTGAGACGTCAACTTCCCAGGATAGGACGTTTTCTCAAGACTCGGGCACGTGATCAGTGTAATATTGGGGTTACCTTTTCAAAACCAAGGAGTAAGAAGAACTTGCCTAAAAGCGACATGATTGAAGTCAGGGGCACAATATCTGAGGCCCTCGGAGGAGGGCAGTACCGTATCAAGACTGAGGGCGAGAACGGCGCTGAGGTCAGAGCCAAGTTGTCAGGTAGACTCCGGCAGAACCACATACGAGTACTACCGGGAGACGATGTGACTGTAGCAGTCTCCCCATATGACATGACCCACGGCATCATCACGTATCGTGGGAAGCCTCGTCGGAAGTGAGGTCTACTTGACCCCGTATCCAACAACCTCGGGTCTCGCGTAAGAGTTGCTCACGCTTAGACCACTCCTTTTCCTTTGAGTAGCGCCCTAGCACCAACCCCGTCAGGAGACCTATCAGGAAGGTTACCAGTCCGAAGAGGGGGTTAGTCAGATATTCCATGGGGTTTAGGCTGTTTTGGTACACCAACAGGTCAGCTTTGCCCGGATAATAGGTCTAGGGGCACTTACAACTACCTGGTTTTACTAGAGTTTTTTTGATCCCTGTTAAGCTAGAATGCCTCGTATCAGATGTGGTTTCTGTCAGGACGCAGCCACAAGATTTTTTGTCACGCTAGACAACTCCTTGTGGGCTGTATGCGATGAGCACACGGCCCCCTTTGAAGGGATCAGTGTCGAACTCGACCCCAAAGTGTATGACCTCGAAAGCTTAGTCGACGAAAACTAGGGCGGGCTTTGCCTGAATGGTTGCCCATGAAGCCCTTCGGCACATTCGAAGCTATTTCAATGTCTCTAGTAGGCCTAGGGAGGTGTAAGGAAGGGTTCAACTACCTCAGCACTGGGCCCTGACTGACGCCATCTGTGGGTCGTTAGTACAAGATCGGACAACAGACAATGGTGACTTTATTCTCCCCCCAGGTTGGAACTCCTGACCATGGTTGAAAACGAAACATCCGACGAAAAAAGGACAACGACTGAAATTGAGTGCTTCGAGATTCACGGCGACCGTTTGTTGGTGCGCATCGAACGCACGCCCAATCAAGATCATTTTGGGCTGGGCATCGTTGTTGTTTCGGGACCAGAACTCTGGTTTGGTTTTCACGGTCGTCGGGTTGCCTACTTTCGTCATGCCGGCATAGATATCGAGTTCGATGGTATCCCACACGTCGTACTCAACTACAACGATGTCATAGGTTCGTGGCCTGCGCCCCCTGAAAGCCTCGAGGAGAAAAGCGCGAAGACTGAAATGCCTCACGAGAAGGACAAAGACCACGGCGAACTTGGATGATGGCAGACCTCACGACCCATTCCCGTTGGTTGTTGCAAAAGATCAGTGTATACTCATGGTTATGCAAAGTACATACTTCTGGGGGGAGTTCGAAGAAAAAGCACAACTTCTCCTCAAACATCTCTACCGTTTGAGTCCCAACCATAAAATGTTGGACGGTAGAACTGCCCAAGAGCACATTGTTGCCATTCAAACAGGATCAGAGTTAGGACAACGCCTAATGGCTCGACCCGTCAAGGTTTTTATCTCCGGAACAGGATACAGGAGATTTTAGGCTACGAGACAAAAATCAAATAGGCGACTCCCCGCCGCAGGAGGAGGACGGGGAGTCTGATTAGTGTCAGGGAGAGGGGGTAGCCCCTGCACCATCTAATATGGCGAGGTTCATTAACAGATTTGAGCTTTGATAGGCTATTTTTCTTTTGCACGGGGAGGGTGCGCAATTTTTGAGGTCGATCCTAGTCTCAGGGTATGGCACAGCAAATCACCCTGAACGTCGAAAAAGTTACTCTAATCGAGGGTGACACATCAGATACCCTCTACCTCCACCTCGACGCCCCCAGTTCCTATCCGCGGATGGGCTACACCACCTCAGTCAAGGTGGAAACACAGAAGGGGTACGCTCGTGAATGGGCGTCGAAGATGGGTATAGAAGTTACCAATACCATCCAGATGTAGCTCGAGGGTACGGACCCTCGTCGAGAAGGCCGCTGCCCTGGGTTTTTCGTTGATTCAGGGACATGCCTTTGTGGGTGAGCGGTGCGTAGGCAATCTTCCCCTTTTCAGGCTTCCCACGTTGGGGAGCAGCGTACGCGTCGCGGGGATCGCTCTGCCAGGCTGGGAGGTGAGTGCGGTGGGGGTAGCGTGCCCCACCGATTCTCAGGGGCGCTTTTCCAACAGCGCGACGGCTGGAGGTACCTCGGGCGCACCGAAGGCGCGGCAGGGTTCGCTCGCCCGATCGTCATCAAGTGCATCCCTCCCACATTTGCTGGGCGACCCCGACATGTTCGGAAACTTCACTCTATGGATCGCACTTTTTAAAGAGGTGTCTAGTCTTGGGGCATGACTGACCTGATTGAACGAACTAAAATGCGCCTAGAGCGCATGATCGACGAAAAGAAGGCTCAAATAGCCTCAAGACAAGAGGATCTACAAGAGATCCTCTCAACAGGGAGGTTGCACGTGTGGAGTGCCACGGAGGCCGAGTTCACAAAACTCCGTGTGGAACTCGAGCTCCTCGAGTACCTCATGAAGAACGAGCTCTACGTGCTCCTCAACCCAGAGGAACCAACCAATGATTAAAATCAAACAAAATTGGCTAGGGCCGCCAACCGTTCAGGCGTCGGAATTGATGCCTGGGGACTTGGTCGAGTACGACCCCGAAGCAATGGCAGACAGGGAAATCTCAGCGTCTGTTTCACGCCCTGAACAGGTCAAAGACGACAACTGGGGCGTCCACAACAACTCAGTCGTGCGACGATACCGCAGGTTCAACGACGAGCGAGCCCCTTTCCTGGTTTGTTCTGTCGAAAACAACGAAGTCCGAGCCCTGGGAAAGAGCGGAGAAACGGAGCGGTTGAGCCCCCATTGGTTGATGCGGAGATTTGGCAGGCTAGGGGAATGACCTACCACCTAGATTCCCGACAAGACCTCGCCCTCCGAGCGCTCCTGTCCCACGAAGGGGGAGGCGCCGCCTGCGCCCTCTGCGAGGGTCCCCCCGGGTGCGGAAAGACCGCGTTCGGGGAAGAGCTGGCACGTCGGCTCGACGTACCGCTCGTCTATGCCCTGCTCCACGCCTGGACAGACTCTGACGAGCTTTTCGTGGGCGTCGACGTAGCAGCCGCAGTGGCAGGAGATGCAGCCTCTGTGCGTCAGCCAGGGGTACTGGCTAGGGCAGCCCAGCTGTCGCTCGAGCAACAGGTCGTGCTCGTGCTCGACGAGGTCGACAAGACTTCGGAGCGGTGCGAAGCGCTGCTCCTCGACTTCCTCCAAAGCGGCAGGGTTCCAACCCGACCAGGAGAGCACGTCCAGGCCAACCTGGGGCGCATAATGGTGATCATCACGAGCAACGGGGAGCGTGAGTTATCGCAGGCGCTGCTCCGGCGGTGCCGGCGAGTGAGGTTCGAGCCTCTCCCTACGGCAATCGTGAGGGAGATCGTACGTGAGAGGACGAATGCCCCGGCAGGGGTAGTCACCACGACGATCAAGGCGTGCCGAACCCTTTCTGAAAAAGAGTCCGTCGACTTGTCCCCCCAGGAAGTCGCGCACGCTACCCGGGAAATCTGGACCCTTGCCCAGTCTAGAGACGACGTGGTAGAGATCTTGTTGGGGTGGGCTGTTCGGTGTACCCCACCGTCTCCCGACATCCTAAAATCCGTGGCAGACCCCGTCTGGGGGGAAGTCATGATTGCTAGAAGAAACGTCCCCGCGCACGCGGGGGTGAACCGAAACTAGATCGCATTTTATCCCCTAGAGCCTAGTCTGCTGGTGTAATGAGAAAGCATGAGTCCCCCAGTGCGGCCCCATTGAAGCTTTTCAAGTTTCTGCTTTTCTTGGTAAAAACCTCTGTACTGGGGGACTCATGCTGACTCTTCGAAGTCTTCGAAGTCAAATGAGCCGGGGAAAAATCCCCACTAACACTAAAGTAAAAGTTACGAAAGCCTACTTTAGGTATCACTTCTACTTCTGGCCGGGAGACGTCCTCCACACCTCTCTCCCTTGCTCGGGACCATTGACTACCCAAGTAGTGGATCGGTGGATTACCGAGTTCGGGCCGGATTGGCCTACGAAGGAAAGGCCTAAACAAACTCAGGAGGTTGCCCCCACTGTAACTGAGTCCACGGACGACAAGCACGGCGGGGACAACCAGTCGGGGGAGTGCCCCCCTAATGACGACGAAGAAGAAGGAGAACAATCATCGAACGAGACAAGGGGTTCGGCACCTCGCGCGGGCAGCTCTGAAGGTAGCACTACTTCAATAGAAGAAGGGCATCAGGCGACCGCTTCGAGTGGTGATGGCACACCGACGCCGGACCAACGTGGAGGAGGAGCCGGAGACCCCGGCGAGCCGACCACACAACAGCTCTCAACAACTGATACGGCGGACACCCCGGCAGAAATGTCGGACGCTGCTAGCGCCGTGTCAGCGGAGGAGGGTAAGGTGCCTCATATCGGCTTTGGGGACGAGGAGGAGGCAGCGTCAATCTCGTCGAGTTCGACTCCCCCTGAGTCAAGTTCGGGCCCACCGGACGATGGCTCCAGGGGCGAGTCGGCTACCCTATTAAATAAGTTGGTCGAGACCTTGAGGGGTCTCGCCGATAAAACGAAAGAGACAGAGAAGCGGAGATGGCTGCGGAAAAAAGCCGGCCAAATTGAGCGAGAACATTCCAGGAAGCGTTCTCTTCAAATACTCCAAGACAACGCTCGTAGCCTGGGGAGTGAGGTCGTCGCGGCACTGTCGGAGTACCTCCAGGCCGAAGAGGACTCAAAGAAGACTACTCGAGTCTCCCTCTGCAGTCGCCCAGTGTTTGGGGGAGTGAACGCGGACCTCTCCCGTGCTGCTGAGGCCAAATCGAGTCGTTTGAGCCGGCGCATCGTCAAGGCTCTCGAAAAACTAATCGAACGAGAAATGGGAGTCTATGGTGAGGCCACCCCTCGCATCAGCGCGAAGAGACTCATTGTCGAGATGCGGGGCAAGTCCTACAGACTTGGGAGGTGTCGAAAAGAAGAGTACGAGACCAAGCTGGTCGTGCTCGCTGTCGACGCGTCGGGAAGTTGCTCTAGCTACAGTGAGGAGTTGGTACAAGCGGCCGCACAAGTCGTGAAAAGTGATCATAGGGTCGTCCTCCTAGTACACTCCAACGGAGAACCCGTGGAGTCGTATGGCCGACTGACCAACCTCGTAGCCAAAAAGGAGCAGGTCTGGGCCCTACTAGCCCAGAAAACAGGTTTGCTCGTCGCGTTAGGGGACCACGACGCGGCTTGGGCCTACGAGGTCTTCAGTCGAAAAGGGAAAGTCGTGTGGCTACACAACTACTGTGCCAGCCACGGTGTGTCGCCCGCTGCTAGATGCGTGCGAGAGCTCTGGGCTACCATGAGGCAGGGGGTGGGGTCCCCCGAAACAGTCCTTGAAGCCCTTCAACAAGTCCGGAGGATGACGCATGCAAGACAAGGAGAGCGAAGGCGATTTACCCGAGAACCTTCGCGGTCGGGGTCGCGGTGTGCGTGAGATCTCGGCCACGCCGGGGGGCAACGTCTTACAACGCAATCCGGAATCCGGCTTGCATTTTGGGTGTGGTTCGCCCCACAATACTTGTGTGAGTGGCTACTGGACGCGAGAAGACGAAGCCGGCCATCAGCGGGTGCTGAGACGTCTCCGTGAAATGACGGTGGACGAGGCGTTTGCTGTCGCGGTTCGGGCCGGCATCTACACGCCGGAGGGCGAGCTGACTGCGCCGTACCGTAGCGACGACGAAGACGACGACTCTCGTCCCGCGTCCACCGAACCCTGATTTTCCCCCATCCAAAGGAGGCTCAGACCCTCCACCTCTGAGACGACCCCAATATGAAAAATCTGATCCAAGTTTGTGGCGAGCCCCTTTGTAACGTGCGGGACCTGGGGCGCCTAGCCCTGCTGGCGGATTCGAGCGACGATCCCATCACGACCGCCCTCGCACTACTCCACGAAGCTGGCCTGCAGGCAAAAGCCGCCGAGCGCGACGCAGCCGTCATACTCGGCGGAACCGCGGTTTCAGACACGCCCATGGGGCTGATCTTCGAGAACACCTTTACCATCGAGCCCCAGGAGGCCGGTTTCGTCGCGGTGGTGACTGGCCCGGGCAACCTCTCGCGTGAGTGGCCTGCGGCCAGCAGACAGGCTGCGGCATCGCGCGTGATCGAGGAATACCGAGCCCGTGGTGTGCTCTCCTGATCAGGTTCCTGACACGAGTCGAGGAATTACTTGGATCTTGATTGCCACGCAGCACCGTCCCAGTATTCACCCACCAAAAGGGCCCCAGAATATTGGTAGACGCGGGCACCTTCTCCCAGCTCAGTGGAGAGGTCCAAGGCAGCCTGGGGGCTGATTACACCCAAAGACTCAGGCCTATCCCCCGAGTGATATAGGACTTTGGTTTCGTAGAGAAGCATACTCCTAGACTAGACCTATTCTCTAGGAATGCGCCCCCACTCTTGGGTTCGGACGCCCCTCAGTGTCTTGGACTTATTTAAATGGCTCGAGCAGTACGCATTTGGGATTTGGGGGTCTAGATATTGGTCATGACTATACGAGCCCACGCCCTGTACCCCTATGAGGGTACAGCCTTCATGCAAAGGTCGCTGTACGACCGTTCTGTGGGGCCAGAATGGCCCCCCTCTTTGTCAGAGGGGGACGAAGTCCAGGTACACGACGAGCAGGAGTGGATCTGGACGGTCCGCCTCTTGGCGACTCCAGTAAACGAGGGGGTAAAGGTCGAGGTCGTTGGAGACCGTCGAGCCTCCCCTCTTCCTTCCCCCGAAGTCCAGTCCGACGGGACAGCTCTGTTGAAGCTACCCAACATCTCGGGGCACGCACACACACGCGCCTGGCAGGCGGGGGACATCGTCCGGGTAGGGGACAGTACGTGGAAGGTCAAGGGGCGCCCTAAGTACCATTCCTATAGTGCTCGGGTGCACTACGCACTCGTGTCGGTCCCGGAAGAAAGTTGGGCTACGAGAGCGGGACGCATAGTCTTTTCGGGAGAATTTCAGGCTCATCGGGCGATTGGTACGGCGGTCGAGGCGGGGAACGAATGGCTCCACGTCAAGAAAATCCAACGTCGTCGTTACGGGTCCGCAGAAGGTGAGACCTTCGGATATACGTACGTAGGTTCCGGAAACTACGTTTCGGCCGAAAAAGCCCAAAAGATCAATGATCGCCACGCCCCCTCGCGTCTTCAACGGGCCATCGAGGCGGGAGTTTCCATGCCCCGTGACTGGACTTACCCCTCAGGGACCACGGACCTCGCCATCGAGGTCCGTAATGACTTCGCTTCCCCCAAACAAATGGTCGTCTCGGGTCAGGACGTCTACTACGTCAATCCGGTGTATGACGACTCTCCGATAGTCACTAGACTCGCGGTCACACCCAAGACGGCCAAAAAATTGGCCAAAGATCTCGGATGGAAATTGCAGGATTAGCTAGCGCGCCCAGCTTCTCATGTCTTTTTCCAGAATCCCATCGACCTTCTTAATGAAAGCCTCCTCCCCCTTCCCGTCTGGGCCAAAATAGACCAGATATTCCATTTTCTATGGGGTACACCTAATTCAGGGCCGCAAGAACCGTTTTCGAGTCTAGTCTTTTGGTAAATACCTGATGACCCCCTAGGTGCGGTGTACCTAAAAGAAGGGAAATAAGATGGAACAAGCGGTTATCCCGACAGGGTTCAATGAATTGAATAGGGCAATTGGTACCGGCGGCTACCCCCGGGGGCGAATCGTCGAGGTCTTCGGACCCGAGTTGAGCGGCAAGACGACTTTGGTTTTGAACGCGATTGCCTCGGTCCAACAAATTGGGGGAACGGCTGCGCTCATCGATGCAGAGCACACCTTCGACCTGAGTTACGCGAAGGCGACCGGAATCGATCCAGCTCTCCTGCTGATCTCTCAGCCCGACTACGGGGAGCAGGCGCTCGAGATCGCCGAGCTCTTGACGAAGAGCACGGTCGACCTCGTGGCCATCGACTCGGTCGCCGCGCTGGTGCCCCGGGCTGAAATCGAAGGGGACATGGGCGAACCTCGCATTGGTTTGAGGTCTGCCCAGCTGAGTTGGGCACTGCGCAGGCTGACTGCAGTGGCCCATAGGACCAATACCACGATCATCTTTACCAACCAAGTATTTAGCAACCCCGAGACGACGCCAGGAGGCAACGCTCTGAAGTTCTACGCCAGCGTACGGATAGACGTTCGCCCCATTGGCGAACAGAGATACCGGGCCAGGGTCGTGAAGAACAAGTGTGCGCAGCCATTCGCAGAGGCCGAGTTTGGGATCGATTCCACATGAAAGCTCTGCTTCGCTCTTCAACCCAAGAACTGCCCCAGCAAATGCTCACTTCTCTAGGCATCTGCAGCGGTTGGGGCAGCCACAACTTCAGCACTTACGTCCAGGAGCTGGAGCACGAGTGGGCACAATCGAATTGGCATGCGTGCGTTTCGGCTCTGTCGCAAGCCCTCCTGGCGGCACGATTAGTCGAGCTGGCCCTTCGTGGTGCTCAACCACCCTCGTTGCTCGAGCAAGTCAGGCAGGAGCGCGGCCATGAACGGGTCCTGTTAGCTCTCACTGAACGCCCCCTAGACTTCCTACCCCTGCCTCAACGCAAGCAACTGTACTCAGACATCCACCACTACCTCTTCACGACAGGTACTTTCGGACCGGGAGGTCTCTTTGATGCGGCACGCATGCGGCCTGGACAGCCAGGAGCCCTACTATCGGGACTACTTCGCCACTACCCCTGGGTCCGATGATGACTTGACTTGGGCTGATCTGGTGGCGAGGAACATGGCGGCCGTGCGGCAGGAGCCGAATGACTGGTGCCGTCTAGAGAAGCTCCCAGCGCTACGCCGGGCTGAACGCGAACCAAAAAGTATCCGGGGTGCTCCCTCTCCAAGAAAAAGGGGGATCGAATACGGACTTGGGGGTCTAGACTCTGTACATGAAACTCTCACAAGAACAAGCGGCATGTCTCCACAACGCCTTCGAATTCGGGATGACCGTCGACGGGAACGCCTGGGCGGCAACGACCGTAACTCCGCTGGGACAAGTCATCGTCCTGACAGGGGAGGAAGACCAGTATATCCACGCAGTAGTCATTTCGGGAAGTCTGGCCCTGGCCATCAACCCGGAGGCCCTGCAGATCCTGCTCAGAGGCGAGCGGCATGAGTTCTGAGGCTACCCCGTTCGATAGGGCTCTTCTAGTTGTCCTGGACTACATCGTCCAAGCCCGCAAGGGGGAGTACTCGCCGAACGACCAAGATAGGATTCGGGGCTGGATACTGAATTTTATGGGGTATCAAGTGCAAAGGAAGCTCAGATCCTCCACTTCTGAGACAAGTACCATCAAGGAATGTCCGCCCAAAACCCAAGACACCTACTACACGACGAATACCATGATCCAAGCCGTCCTAGCCGGTGACCCACAATTCGAGGTCCTGAGCCAAGCCGTACGAGACTTCGCAGCCAACGTCTGGGAAAAAGGTCTCGCCGATCAGGTCGAGAAAAACCCCCACCGGGGAATGGAAGGGACGTTTGGATCAGGTAGCCTGCTCACCTTCACACACCGAGCAATTTCAAACCCCACGGCAGGCCGTGTCTTGCTGTCCTTCACCTCGCCCAAATACTCCGTGACCGCCCTGGCCCTCGACAAAAGTCGCCCCTCGAGAATGGGCCTCCACGGAATCGAGAGCTCGATCCCTCGAGCATTGGAACTGATCAGAGAATGCTCCGCCGCATGGCAAGAAGGTCGGCTCGAAATGAAGACGGCTAGCACATACCCAACGAAGGCCGAGACTACATCTGGGAGGCTTTGAACACAGTGGGAAAAGAGAAGTTGGGTCACCAGCGTGGATGCGCGCGCATGACCGTCGACGGGAACGCCTGGGCGGCAACGACCGTAACTCCGCTGGGACAAGTCATCGTCCTGACAGGGAAGGAAGACCAGTATATCCACGCAGTAGTCATCTCGGGAAGTCTGGCCCTGGCCATCAACCCGGAGGCCCTGCAGATCCTGCTCAGAGGCGAGCGGCATGAGTTCTGAGGCTACCTCGATCGATAGGGCTCTCCTAGTTGTCCTGGACTACGTCGTCCAAGCCCGCAAGTACTCGCCGAACGACCAAGATAGGATCCGGGGCTGGATACTGAGTTTTATGGGGTATCAAGTGCAAAGGAAGCTCAGATCCTCCACTTCTGAGACGAGAACCGTCGAGGAATGCCCGCAAATGACTCCCAAAACCCAAGACACCTACTACACGACGAATACCATGATCCAAGCCGTCCTAGCCGGTGACCCACAATTCGAGGTCCTGAGCCAAGCCGTACGAGACTTCGCAGCCAACGTCTGGGAAAAAGGTCTCGCCGATCAGGTCGAGAAAAACCCCCACCGGGGAATGGAAGGGACGTTTGGAGCAGGTAGCCTGCTCACCTTCACCACGGCAGGCCGTGTCCTGCTGTCCTTCACCTCGCCCAAGTACTCCGTGACCGCCCTGGCCGCCGACAAAAGTCGCCCCTCGAGAATGGGCCTCCACGGAATCGAGAGCTCGATCCCTCGAGCACTGGAACTGATCAGAGAATGCTCCGCCGCATGGCAAGAAGGTCGGCTCGAAATGAAGACGGCTAGCCACATACACCCAACAGCGTAAAAATCCCCACAACTAGGTTACCCGAGGAGGTGGGAAGCCAACTTGGAGACTTTGACACAAGGAGAAGCAGTAATGAAAACAGTCTGGACGGCAAATATCCCTCCCCATCGGATTGACCTCGCACGGTGCGTGCGTGAGGCGCCAGCGGATGCGCTGGTGGTCGTGGTTGAATGGGTTACTCGCAGTTACCAGGGGGACCGACGTTGCGCGCTGGCGGCTCTCACGCCTTTGGGTCACCAGCGTGGGTGCGCGCGTGACATGCGGCACACCGGGGAGCGACCCGGCGACCGTTGTTTTGGAATTAAAAACGATGGTTCGGAGACCCCTTGTTGGGGTTCTGCGGATGAAATGCGAACGTGTGTCGACTATGGACTCTCGTACGGAAATCCGTCTGCAGTCCACGAGGAGGCAAGGGCGTGGGTCAAGGAACTCCGGCTTCGGGAATCACGACAGGTTCAGGTTACCATGACCGCGTACGGGGCACCCCGCCAGGAAACGGAAATCGGGTTTGCAGTCAGCGTGAGTCCATGAGTGATTGTACGTATTGCCACGGCGTGCGGCTGGTGGGCCTATTCTCTGCCCCGAATGCTCCGCAGGGCAAGATGGCCACCAACCAACTCGGCCATGTCGGACGGGCCGACGCTGGAGCGAGCCAGAGGTCTGCATGCTCGAAGCCGTGGCTCAAGCTCGGGCTCCCGTCGAAGACGCAAGTCACATCGCCGCCACCCTCACGCCCGACCCTAGACCAGCGCAGAGAACGCAGCAAACGACGACCCTCACTTGGCGTTCCGGACATCAAGGTGCAAAGACGTCCTTGTTCCAACCCGGTTCAAGACCCCAAAAGCCGCCCTCTGCGGCTGGGTCGTGGATTCTTCGGGCCGCGGTGGCAAGTTGCTAGGCTGCTGGCTGGAAAACCTACCTTCGAACGCTGACAACGGTACGCACCGTGCTGGATAGCTACGGGGCTTCGGAGGACACTGAGGCTGGTTTCGGGTCGTTCTACCAGGACCTCCGAACGCGAGTCGTGGACAAGGTCTCAATACACAACGCGATAAGGCTCTCGCAGAGATGTTTTACGCCTCGAGTACCCTGATGGCTGCGTGTGGTCGGGGCGCCACACCGATCACTGCTTCGTTCGAACTGGTGCGGGGAGGTGCCCTCAGAGCGTATGCGGCTGCCCGTGAAGCTCTGGAACTTCGAACTAGACCCGCTGAGGATCTCCTCCCATTCGACGCTGAAGACGCTAGTCTGACTGGACTGTGGCGGGCGCAGCGCGAGGAAGTAAATGGAACTCCGCCAGCAGGTGGTTGAGCTTCAGAACTAAAAACCCCCAAAATTTGCCGCCCCAGGGAAAATTTTGAGGCCCCACCCTCTAGCCACCCCTTGCAAAAAGGCCCCCTCGAATCCCCCCCCCCACTCCCCGGGTAGTCCGTAGAGTGACCCCAAGTGAGAAGGGAGGCGCTGTTAGGGGGCTGTAGGGCCAACCAGAGAGGGGGAAAGGGCTTGGAGCTTCCTTTGAACAGATCCTGATAAGGGGGAAGAGGAAGGGAAGGACTGGGAAGGAAGGAAGGAAGGGGGGGAGGGGGCTGGAAGGGGGGAGCGGGAGGACTGGGAAGGGTCGGTGGGTTGGAAGGGGGGAGCGGGAGGACTGGGAAGGGTCGGTGGGTTGGAAGGACTGGGTAGGGCTTGGGGGAGGGCTTGAGAATTCGAAAA
>Ga0299906_10002356_pt1 | contig 15719 bp, 12 predicted proteins | sample RVTome_14_FD_200259 | JGI IMG/M metagenome (GOLD analysis project Ga0299906, IMG submission 200259) | Soil microbial communities from uranium-contaminated site in the Upper Colorado River Basin, Wyoming, United States - RVT145D125 (version 2) ... | reverse complement strand
CATGGGAACGATAATCGGCCTGATCCTCTTGTCGATGGTCGTGATCTCCATCATGGTGTACGTCGTTCGCCGCATTCGTGGCGACATGGTGCACGAGCGGTTCGTGTACACAACAAAGGAGTAATAACCGGTGAACGTGTGGCTTGTGATCTACGTCGGGACTTCGATCGGCGGAACGATCGGTCCTCTGCCAGTGACCATGAAGGAATGCCAGTTCAACGCGACGCTCTACAACATCGAAATGATCACGGCAGCTGAGCGCGGCAAGTTCCGCACCGGTGAGGCTGTCATGCCGATGCATCGGATCATGACGTTTGACTGCGTCGAGGGCGATCGGCCGGAGATCACGTTCGGCGGCGAGGACGTTACCTGATGCCGGTTGACAAGGGTGAGGACAACGATCCTCACGAAGCTATCGAGCTTGCCATCCACAACGAGACGGCCAAGGCGCGTGACCGGCGTATCGCTGGCGCTTGGGATATCACGCTGGCGACGGAACAGGGTCGGGCCGTGATGTGGGATATCATCGTGCGATCGGGCAAGGACGAAAGCCCGGCGCGCGCGAGCGGCGACGAGACGCAACGAATGATCGGCCGTCATGACTTCGGCCGTGAGCTTTACGAGACGATCAAGGCAAGATATCCTCGTCGGTTTCTGGAAATGCTACGGGAGAACATGTGATGAAAACCCTGCTTGAACAGTATGGCCTGAGTGGTGTGTTGAGGTCGCCGGACGAACCGGCCGCTGATCCGTCGCCGGCTCCTGCGCCTGCTCCTGCTCCTGCTCCGGCTGCTGATCCGGCCGCGACGCCAGCGCCGTCCGGCACGATCCTCGGCGACGCGACCAAGACTGCGGCCGAACAGGCGGCGGCGGCCAAGGCCACGGAGGATGCGGCCAAAGCGGCTGAGACTGCGGCGGCCGAAGAATACAAGAACGACGACGCCAAGACGCCGGAGGAAAACGCGGCGGCGAAGAAGCTGCACGACGAGGCCAAGGAAGCGGCCAAGGCCGAAGCTGACAAGAAGGCCAAGGAGGAAGCGCCGAAGGACGAGCGCACGGCGGAGGAGATCGAGGAGGCGGCCAAGGCATACAAGTTCGACGTTCCGGAAGGGTTTCAGCTTTCGGAGGCGATCGAAAAGCCATTCCGCGAACTGGCGGCAAAGAACAATCTCTCTCAGGAGACGGTCAAGGAACTGACCGGGCTGCAACTCAAGCTCTATCAGGACCAGGCGGAGACGCACGCGAACACGGTCAAGGAGTGGGGCGACCAGACGCGGGCCGACAAGGAGATCGGCGGACCGAACTTCGACGCGAACAGCGGCAAGGCTGCGGCATTCATCAACGAGTTCTTCCCGCCGTCGGCTGCGGCGCTGCTGGACAAGACCGGGCTGGGAAACCATCCGGACTTTGTGAAAGGGTTCGTTCGTGCCGGCATTGCCATGGGCGAAATCCCGACTTTCAGGAACAACGCCGGGGCAAACAATCAGGAGAGCGTGCAGGACATTCTGTATCCGTCCGCCGCCAAGCCATAGACAACGCGCGAAATCGCGTGTAAAGCGGAACCATAAGCCATGCGACTGCCAGCGCTGGAGGGGTCTTAAAAACCAAACGCAAAGGCAGTCGCTACAATGGCAACTCTCGGCTCAAGCTACCTCAATCTCATCGACACGATCAAAGCGACCACGGACGGCAAGCAAGTCGCCGCGCTGATCGAAGTCCTGATGCAGTCCAATCCGATCCTGGCCGATGCCGTCGCGGTTGAATGCAACATGGGGCGCGAGCATCTTCACGCCATCCGCACCGGCCTTCCCTCCGTCGCATGGGGCGCGCTCTACAAGGGCGTTCCGCAGTCCAAGTCGATCCGGCAACAGGTCAAGGACACGACCGGGTTTGTCGAGGGTATGTCCGGCGTCGATACGCGGCTGCTGAAGATCACGCCAAACGAGGGCGCAATACGATTGCAGGAGGCCAACGGCTTCCTTGAGGCGATGAACCAAGAAGTCGCCACCGGCATTTTCTACCACTCCACCGCAGCAACTCCCGAAAAATTCAAGGGCCTCAATGCCCGCTATGGCGCGCTCGGCGGCTCCGGTCCCGGCAACCAGATTATCGACGGTCTTGGCACCGGCTCGGACAATACGTCGATCTGGTTCATCACATGGGGCGATCCGTACACCACGCTGCTCTATCCGCAGGGAACAAAAGCCGGCCTCCAGCGCGAGGACAAGGGAGAGCAGCGCGTCGTCGATGCCGTCGGCAACCCATTCTACGTGAAGGAGGAATATTTCTCCTGGCACGTCGGCATGTCGGTCGGCGACTGGCGGTTCAATGCCCGCGTCGCGAACATCGACGTATCCGATGCGGCGGCTGGAACGGTCAACCTCAACGCGCTGATGACCAGCGCCTACTACAAGCTCCAGAACCGTCGTGTCGACCGCAACGGCGGCAAGATGGGCGCGGCCGGCGTCAAGCGCCTGGCGATCTACATGAACCGTGACATGCTCGCGGTCCTCGACAACCTCCAGACCAATCGCGGCAACACGGACAACTACGTCCGTCTCGTGCCGAAGGAGGTCGAGGGGCAGGAGGTGCTGACGTGGCGCGGTATTCCGATCCGCGAGACGGATGCTCTCCTGAATACCGAAACGCGCGTCGTCTGATAGCGGCGCGCGACGGGAACTGACAGGCACACAAAGGACAACGGAAATGATCTTCGACAAAACCTTGCAGTTCTCGGACGCTCAGGCCATCACGGCCGATGCCGCATCGACCAACATCATCGACCTTGGCGCGACCGGCACGTCGTACGGCCATGCCGCCGCGCTGCTGCGTGATCTCGGTATCGGGGCACAGGTGCCGCTCCTCGCGCAGATTGTCGAAACCTTCGACAACATGACATCGATCGAGTTTCAGCTACAGGGGTCCGTCGACGAGGCGTTCACCTCGCCAGTCGTGATCTCGCGGCAGACCGTCCTGCTGGCGGATGCGGTCGAGGGCGCCCAGTTCCAGATCGATTTTCTTCCGCGCGGAACGAGCTACCGCTACCTGCGCATGTTCTATGATGTGACGGGCACCGCTCCGTCGGCCGGACAGGTTACGGCCGGCATTGTCGCCGCCGTCCAGCCGGACAACGCCGGGCCTTACTAATCCTCGGGGAGAGGCGTAGCCGCGCGAATGCGGCATTCTTTTTCCCAAGCGCATGAAACACAACAGGAACGATCGCCATGAAAATCGACGAAGCCCTTGCCAAGCTGGAAGCCAAGAACGACAGGGATTGGACCGAGAACGGCGCGCCGTCGCTGACGCGAGTGCAGGTTCTCATGAAGGACAGTTCCATCACGCAGGAGCAGCTTGACGAAGCGGCCGGCGACATGAAGCGGCCCGACACGGCGATCGGCAAGAAGACGGTCAAGGCCGTCGAGAAGCGCGCGCCGGCCAGCGAGGACCAGCTTGCGAAGCTCCTCGATCCGGAAACCGGGCAGTTCCAGCTTATGGAAGACTACGAGGTCAAGGATCGGGAAACCGGCGAGGTGATCACCAAGCAGCGCCGGAAGAAGGTTTTCGTCCGCAACATGCACGTCGCCGCGATGGAACGCGGCTTCGCCAACGGCGCGATCCGCGATCCCGGCGACACGTTCATGTACACCGGCGAGCTTGGCACATGGATGATGCCGGCAGACCACAAGCGCGTCGAGGAAATCCGCGCCGAGTACGCCAAGGAGCGCGCGGAAAGCCTGCGCCCGGCTCCGGTGCCTGCGGCAGACGTGTAATTTCAAGGGCCTACGGCGGACCGGCAAAGGGCGGGCGGCAACGTCCGCCCTTTTCTCTCTCAAGGGGATGGCGATGGAACTGGTAAGCGTCAAGCGCACGGCGGAAGACAAGAAGAAGGAACGCGAGGCGTGGGACAAGCCGTCCACCGAAACGATGGACGACTATCCATACGGGCTGTGCCTGCATCTTGACGCGGAAACGCTGGAGAAGCTGGGGATCACCGAGACGGACTTTGACGCTGGCAACTCTGTCGGCATTGTCGCCGAAGCGATGATCACGGAAGACGCGGCGCGCTCGGTCAACGGCAAGGTCAAGCGCTCGATCTCGCTCCAGATCACCAAGCTATCGGTCAGCCAGGCGGCGGCCTCTGTCGACCTGTCGGAAACGCTTTACGGGAAATAATCCATGAACCTCGACAAGGTGGCGATCGGCAACATGGCGCTGGCGAACCTTGGCAGTCCGCCCGTTCAGGATTTCAACCAAACAAACGTGTCAAGCCGGGCGCTCAAGCTTCGTTATGACGAGGCGCGGCTGCAAGCACTGTCGGCCACGCTGTGGAACTTCGCTTCGCGGTGGAAGGTCGGCGTCGAACTGGACATCGATCCCAAGCCGCCATGGACGCGCGTCTACAACTACCCTGCCGATGCACTCCGGGTGCATGAAATCCAGCGATCGAGCGTCGACGAGAAGAACATCCCGTTCGAAGTCACGGATCGGATGGACGCCACCGGAAAGCTGATCCACACCGATCAGGAAGCGCCGGTGTTCATCTACACAGTCGACAAGGAAGACGTGACGACGTTCGATTGGGACTTCATCACGGCGCTGTCGTGGCTGCTGGCCCACAAGATCGCGATGCCGGTCACCAAGTCGACGAAGCTGCGTGACGACAGCATGAAAATGTGGCTGGCGCTGGCAGATAGCGCCGTGGCAAACACGAAGAACGAGGGCGTCACGGATAACGACATCACGCCAGGCTATCAGGCGGTGCGCTGATGGCCGACGCAAGCCTCACTCAACCGTCATTCACGGCCGGCGAGATCGCGCCGGCTCTCTATGCTCGCAAAGACCTGGCGCGCTATCAGGTCGGTGCGCGCAAGATGACGAACATGTTCGTTCATGCGCACGGCGGCGCGTCGAACCGGGCCGGCCTCAAGTTCGCGGCCGAAGTTCCGGACAGCGCCAAGACAACGAGGATCACGACATTCGAGGCGGCCAGCGACGAGGCGTTCCTGCTGGTGTGGGGCGACGAGGTGCTGCGCCCTATGTTCCGTGGTGCGTACCTCGATGCGGGCGGCGGCGTGCCGTACGAGATCACGACGCCGTATCCGTCGCCGGACCTGGCAAAGCTCTATATGGAGCAGTCGAACGACGTGTCGACCGTGGTCCATCCTCTCCACCTGATCCGCGAGCTTGCCCGCTATGACAATCTGGACTGGCGCATAACTCAGGTTGCGTTCGCCTCGCAGGTGCCTGCACCGGAAGTCATCACCGCCGTCGGCACGGAAGGCTATACGGGCTATAATAGCTCACACCTGCCGAAGTTCTACACCTACAAGGTGTCGTCGGTCGGCATGTCCGGGGAGGAAAGCCTGCCGTCGTCACCTAGCACGTCCGACATTGCGCTCGTGCTGGGCTTTGAGCAGAATTTCGTCACCCTTACATGGTCGCCACCGGGGGCCGGATACGCGGGAAGCTCACCACCGGGTGCCCTGCTTGGAGCCGGTGGATTTTCCTATTACAATCGAGGTTTCTCGCTGCCGAACGACCGCACCATTAGCAAGCTTGGCGTCTGGTCAATCTCGGCGATATCCGGCATCGTCGTTCGGGTAGCAGAACGAACGTCACCCGGCAATTACACACCGGTTGCGACAGTTACATTCAATCATCCTGGAGGCGGATGGCACGACGCCGATCTTGCTGTTCCGTATGTCGTTCCGGCATCCGGCGTGTTCTATGTCGGAACCTATTCCACTGTGTCGATACGAGCATCGACCGGGCCGGCCGGCTATCAATCCGGAAACTTCACCGGGCCTTCGGGTGGATTTAGCGAAGGTAATACTAGGCCACCATCGGTGCGCGCCTTTCTTGAAGGTGAAGACAGCGATGTTGTGGTCGACAGCTACAACATCTACAAGGAGGAGAATGGACTGTTCGGCTATATCGGCCGCACCTACGACACGACGTTCAAGGATACCAACTTCACGCCGTCGTTCTCGCAAGGTCCGCAGTCTGGTGAAAACCCGTTCGTAGGCGATGGCAATTACCCGTCCGTCGTGACGTTCTGCCAGCAACGGCGCGTGTTTGCCAACACGATCAACCAGCCTCAGACGGTCTTCGAAACGCAGTCGGCGAATTACAACAACATGGGAACGGCGACGCCGATCCGCGACGACGACGCGATAACGTTCACGCTGGCTTCGAAGAAGAAGCAGGATGTCTACCATGTGGTCGCGCTCGACAAGGGCATGATCGTTTTCACGCGATCCGGCGAATGGAAAGTGACAGGGCGTGATGGCGACGTGATCACGCCGTCGTCGGTCTTCCCGTCGCCGCAGTCGGCCTACGGTGCCGATCGCGCGCTCAAGCCGCTGATCGTCGGCGAGCAAATGCTGTTCGTGAAGCACGCCGGCCGCAACGTGCTGGAGCTTGGGTTCTCACTGGAGGCCGATCGCTACGTCGCCAACGATCTGACGATCCTGTCAAACCATCTGTTCGAAGGACGCAACGTCGTCGCGTGGGACTATGCCGCCGCGCCTTACAGCGTCATCTGGTGCGTAATGAGCGACGGCAAGGCGCTGTCGCTCACCTACATGAAGGAGCATGACGTTTGGGGCTGGGGCCGGCACGAGACAAGCGGCAAGTTCCTCGACGTGTCTGTCGTTCCGGAAGACACGCGCGACGTTCCATACTTTCTCGTCCGCCGTCGCATCGGTGGCGTGTCCAAGCAGTTCATCGAATACATGGCCGATCGTGAGTTCACCGATATCAAGGACGCGTTTTTTGTCGATAGTGGCTTGTCGCTGGATAACCCGATCGAGATCACGGCCATCGCGCTCGGCGCGACGACGACATGCACCTCGGCTGCACATGGCTTGGTCAATGGCGATACGATCGAACTTGATGGCGTATACATCATCGACGACAACGAGGATGTGGTAATGACGCTCGATGGCCGCTGGATCGTGGCAGGAGCGACAGCGAACACGTTCCGGCTAACCTATGAGTACGACAACATCGACGCGCTTCCGCCGATCACTGCAGGCGATGATCTAGACACTACCGACGTAGCGGGCGGGTACTACGATGGTGATGGCGTCTTCCGTAAGGGCTTCCTGTCCGTCGGCGGCCTCGATCACCTTGAGGGGCGCGAGGTGGTCATCCTGGCCGATGGCAGTGTCGTCGAGGGCGAGACGGTGGTAGGAGGATCGGTCATGCCCGATCCTGACGTGAAGCACTTCCGCGCGCATGTCGGCCTATCGTTTCAGGCGGTGCTTGGGACGCTTGACCTGTACAATTCGCAGGGCGACGACACTGGCATCACCAAGGGCGTGCCGACGGTGTTCGCACGGCTTCTCAAATCGCGCGGCCTCAAGTTCGGCCGACTGGAGGATGACGTGTCCGAAGAAGTCTATACCCGCGACGACGAGGATTATGACGATCCGGCCGAATTGCAGAACGGGCTGTACAAGGTCGAGTTGTGGGAGGATTGGGTGCCGGATCAATCACTGTTCATTGTGCAGGATTACCCGCTGCCAATGACGGTGCTGGGTATCACTCTGAAAGTGATGTACGGCGGTGACTAGAACGGCGATCGTTCCCTATGAGGCGGCACACGGCGAGATCGTCGCGGCCAGGATGCGCACTATCGACCGCAAGGAAATCTACTATACCGCGATGCTGACGCCGCACGCGGCCGTGGGCTTCACGACGGCGATCTCTGTCGGCAAGTGGACAGGCCTTGTCGATGGCGAGGTCGCGGCGGTGTTCGGCGTGGCCAGGCGGTCGGCCGTGTCAACCGTCGGCGTGCCGTGGCTGCTGTCGACAGACCTGATCGAGCGCGCACCGGTAACGGTCGCTAGGCAAAGCCGCGTCTACTTCGATCGGATCGCGCGCGCCTTCCCGCTCATGGAAAACCATGTGCTTGCCGAAAATGTCGTCGCGGTCGGCTGGCTGAAATGGCTGGGGTTTGATATGGAGGAAGCGAAACCATTCGGCGCATTCGGCGCGTCCTTCATTCGTTTCGGAAAGGGGCTGGACAAATGTGCATAGCGGCATTGGCCGGCTTGCCGGGATTGATCGGGGCAAACTTCGGCGGCATCCTGTCTGCGGTAGGCACTGGTGTCAGCGCGGTTGGCACGATCGCTGGAGCGCAGGCGGCAGGGGCGGCGGCATCCTACAAGCAGAAGCAGGAGGCCATGCTCGCCGAAGACGCGTTGAAGCGCGGCGCGCAGGCCGAAGAAGCACAGCGGCGCAAGGCGGCGGCTCTGGCCGGGCGTCAACGCGCGGTCCTGGCCGCGTCGAACATCGACATCGGCTCCGGGTCGGCGCTGCAAATCCAGACGGACACGGCACAGTTGAGCGAGCTTGACGCGCAGGTGATCAAGGACAACGCCAGGCGAGAGGCGAATTACCACACGGCCAATTCGGACCTTGCCGGAATGGAAGCGAAAAGCGCCTCGTCGGCTGGAATGCTCGGCGCGTTCTCGACGGTGCTGGGCGGTGCCGGCACGCTCGCAAGCAAATGGTACAATCCGGTTCCGTCGAGTGGTGGCGGTGGCGGGTTCTCTCTCACATCGCGGCCGTCATGGGCGGGGGCTAATTCATAATGGCAAGTCTTCCGCTCTACGATCCGGGCGGCACGCAGCGCACCGACGCGCAGCGCGCCAACAATCCCTCGGCTGACGCCTTTGGCGGCGCGACCGCTCGCGCGCTCACCGGCCTCGGCAACGCGACGCAGGGTCTTGGCGGCAAGCTGCTGGAGCTTGAGGCCAAGCAGAAGGAACTGGACGACAGCACGGCCGTCGTCGACGCGGCGGCGGAAGCCTCGAACCGGCAGCGCAAAGCGCTCTACGGCGAGGGCGGCATCTTCACGCGCACCGGCAAGAACGCCGACGGCATGACCGATACCGCGCTTGAGACGATGGATCAGATCGGCAACAAGGTTTCCGAACGGTTCACCGATCCGAAGCAGATTGCGACATTCCGTCGACTGTGGACCGGGCAGACGCAATCCACGGCCGATGCGGCGGCCAAGGTGGAGCTTCAACAGAAGACGGCATACCGAACCGCCACGAAGACGGCGGCCCTCTCCAGCCTCACCGATGACGCCGTGGCGGCCTATAACGACGAGGAGGTACTGAGCGAGAAGCTCACGCAGGCGCGCGAGACGATCCGAATGAACCCGGATGGCCTGCCCGACAACATGATCGGACAGATGGAGCGGGAGAGCATTTCCGCCATGCAGGTCCAGGTCATTCAGCGCATGGCGCAGGATAATCCCGGCCGCGCGCTGGATTATTACGAGCGTCACAAGGGCGACGTGAGCGGCGCGGATCACGCCAAGGTCAACGCGATGATTACCGGCGTTGCCAAGATGCGGGAGGCCGGACAGTACGTCGAGGAGTTCGCGGGCGGCGGCAAGGCCGGCGAGATCGTGCGCGCGGTGATCGGGGCGGAAAGCTCCGGCGATGCCGGCGCTGTCTCTCCAGTCGGCGCTGCCGGCCTCATGCAGCTTATGCCTGACACGGCGCGTGAGGTGGCGGCGACACTGCCCGGCCTCGGATCGCGGATCGCCGGCATGGACGACGCCGCCTTGGCTGCTTACTGGCAGACGCCGCAGGGGAAGAAAGACAACGTTCGGCTCGGAACGACGTACCTCAACAAGCAGTTGGTCAAGTACAACGGCGATCTTGAGGCGGCCCTGGTCGCGTACAATGCCGGTCCTGCCAACGCGACCAAATGGCTGGATGCCGGGCGCGATTACTCGTCGCTGCCGAAGTCGGAAGAAACGCTTCCGTATGTGAAGAAGATTTTCGCCTCGCTGGGCTACTCGATCGGCGGCGACACGTCGGCCGACATTCAGGAGGCAACCAAGGGCGGCACGTACTTCAAGGGCGATCCAGACGCGTTCCTTGCGACCAAGCTCGCCGCTGGTCGGCCGGCCTCGTACATCACGGACATGAAGCCGGCGCTGAAAAACCGCCTCGCCGGGATGATCAACGATGCGCCGGATTTCGTGAAGGCCGGCTTGAACATCTATTCCGGCGCGCGCTCGAACGAACGGCAAGCGGTGCTGTGGGCGGCGGCGCTCAAGAAATACGGGTCTGCGGCAGCGGCTCGCAAGTGGGTCGCGCCTCCTGCCGGCGAGGTGATCGACGGCAAGGCATCGAAGGGATCGCAGCACGGCCACGGCAACGCGGCCGATCTCGGATGGAAGGACGGAAGCCTTGCCAACGCTCCTGCGAACGTCGTCGCGTGGGTCCATGCCAATGCCGGCAAGTACGGGCTGGCCTTCCCGCTCTCGAACGAGAACTGGCATATCGAGACGATCGAGGCGCGCAAGGGCGGTGCGGCCAAGGGCGACCGCACGCTCGATCCGGCAACGCGGCGAGTTGGACAGGCGTTCGACAATCAGGGCGACGTTGATGTCGTCGAGGGTCGCGGCCGGATCGAGCTTGCTCCGGATACCGCCAATCCCGCTGACATCTACACCAAGAACGCCGCGCCGTTCACCATACAGCCGGACGCGACCAGCCTGACCGACTGGCTGCAAAGCGCGCGCGACACGCTGTCCGACAATCCGTCCCTGCTGGCAGAAGTCGAACGCCAGTTGACCGACAAGGCGCAGATGTCGACGGCGGCGCAAGCTGCGGCAACGACGCAACTCAAGACAGAACTGTTTCGCACGATCGTCAACGGCGGCTCGGTCAAGGATTACGATCCGCTGGCGCTGGCGTCGTCTCCGGACGCCGTAAAGTCGATGCTGGAGTTCGAAAGCTCATGGAACCGTGGCAACAACGAAAGCGATCCGGCGACGTACTATCAGCTTTCGATGATGGACGGGAAGCAGTTGAACGATCTCGGCCCGAACATCGTCGACTATGCGTCGAAGCTGTCAAAGGCAGACCTGAAAGGCTTCATCGACAAGGCCGGCGAGTTCGCCAAGACTGGCGGCCTGGCGTCGCGCGCGACCGATCAGACGCGCACGCAGATCGTCACGTCGGCGCAAAACATCCTCGGCCTCGATCCGAACAAGCGGCCTGCCGACGCGGTGCGGATGGCAAACCTGAACCGGGCGTTCGACACGCAGATAGGCGGCTACATCGAGACGAACGGCAAGGAGCCGGACGGACCTGTCATGCAAAGGATGATGGACGATCTACTGCTTGAAGGCCACGTCAAGAAGGAATGGAGCCGTGATCCGGCCGCGCGCGTGTTCGAACTGACGCCGGAAGATCGCAACAACTTCTACACGGCGGAAACGATCGACGACGTTCCGGCCGATGCGCGTCCGGTCGTGGCGCAAGGCGCGTCGTCCGTATGGGGCCTGCCGCCTGGCCAGGCGGTTCCGGAAGACATGGCGGTGTCGTTCTACAACGATTACAAGGTCGTGCAGCTTGGCGGCGCGCCGACGCCTCCGCAAGCTGTCTCGCCTCGTATCGCGCAAGGGCTTGCCAATGTGCTAAAGCGCGTGCCAACTGCGGAAGAAGTCGCGGCGTTCTATCGCGAATGGATACTCAAGGCGACCGCACAGGGTAGGTAAATGGCTGACGACGTATTCGCCTCGATGCTGGAGGGCGTGGCCGATGGATCGGTGGCGCTCGACAAGCCTCCGGAACAAGACCCGATTTTCTCCGGCTTGCTCGACGAGGCGAAGACGGCGGAAACGTCGCGCAATGCGATCGCCGCGCAACAGGCAAGCCAGGCGGTACCCGAACAGTATGCGGATCATCTGAAGCTTTCCAAGACGTTCGGCGTGCCGGTCGATTTCGTCGGCCGCAATGAGAAGGTGCTGACGGCATTCAAGGGCTTCACCGATACCAAGCGGATGATGGACGACAATCCACCTCTCGCGAAGTGGTACGCGACCGGCGACAACCCGGCCGCGATCAAGATGGACGAGCTTCGCCACCTGAATGGCCTGTCTTGGATGGGCGCGGCCGTCGGCTCGTCGTTCATGGACAGCTACCGCAACATCAATTTCAACGATCTCCAGTACAAGAAGATGATGGGAACGGCGAGCGGCGACGAGCTTGCATCCCTGTCGACGCTGGAAGCCAACCAAGAGCCGCGCACCTATGCGGCCGATACGTTTTGGCAGCAAGGTCTGGTCGGCGCGGCGGCTCAACTTCCGGTGATGGCCGATATGGTTATCGGTGGCATACGTCGCGGCATCGAGGGCGCAACCTACGGCGGGACGATCGCCCTTCTGGCGGGCCAGGCTGGGCCGCAGGCGGCCATTCCGGAGGAAGTGCTGACCGTTCCGGCAGGTATGGCCACTGGCTACGCGATCGGCTCCATGGCCGGTTCCTACGAGCGCGCATCGCAACAGATGGCGGGCGGCGCGTTCTACGAGTTCTCGCAGATGCGCGACGAGACGGGGAAGCCGCTCGATCCGGAAGTCGCCAAGGTGGCGGCGATCATCACCGGCTATTCGGCCGGCGCTCTGGAAGCGCTGTCGTTTCAGAAAATCGCGTCCGTCGTGCCTGGCTTGGACAGCGTGAAAAGACTTCTCACCAAGGACGCGATCAAGGCGGCGCTGATGCGTCCGAACGTGCGCACTGCGTTACAGACGTTCGGCAGGAACATCGCGGAAACCGGCGCGACCGAAGTGGCGACAGAAGTCGTGCAGGAGGCAATCCAGATTTTCGCCGGCGAGGCGACCAAGGCGTATTCGAACGAGACGGATGGCGGCCAGTTCACCATGACGACGGGCGGCGAGGTGGCCGACAGGCTTGCCGACACGTTCGAACAGACGCTTGCCACCATGATGGTTCTCGGCCCGGCGCTGTCGGGATCGCGTCTCGGCCAGGATATCCGCCGCGCCAAGCACGCCGCGCAGGACATGCGCATGATCGAGGCCATCAACGAACACGCGAAGGGGAATGAACTGAATGTCCGACTGCCGGAGAAAGCCACGGAAGCGGTTCGCGCTATTACAGAGAACGGACCTGTACAGCACGTCTACATTGCGCCGGAAGCTTTCACGCAGTTTTTCCAGACAGCCGAACAGGCCAACGACTTCGCCAAGACGATCGGTCTGACGGAGGAGTTCGCGGAAAGCCAGCGCCTTGGCCGCGACATGGAAGTGCCGATCGAAAACTATTACGTCAACATCGCCGGGACCGAGATCGGAAACGCGATCAAGGAGTTCGTGAAGCTGTCGCCGGATGCTATGTCGATGCGCCAGGCGACGGATTTCAATGATGCGTGGGACGAGGCACAGACGACGCTTGCCGAAGAACACGCGGCCGGGATGGAAGTCGACAGCGCCGCGATGGTCGGCGAGGAACTTGTATTTGAGGACGTGAAGACGAAGGCGATGAACGCCGGCATCGTTCCTGATCAGGCGGCGCAATACGCCAAGCTCTATTCGCAGTTCTTCCGCACGATGGCCAATCGTTCCGGTGCCGATCCTAATGACCTGTATCGGCAATATGGTTTCGACATCAAGCGCGCGTTGCCGACTGAGACGGAACTGAAAGCGGTCGACAATCTCGATCTCGCGCTTGAGGTGATCCGACGCGGCCGTGTCGATCCGCTGCGCAAGCAGGTTGCCAAGGCGGCAGGACCATCGCTTCTGGAGGCGATCATCGCGCGCGGTGGCATACAGGACACAGGCGGTGAACTGGCGGGGATGGACATACCAGCGCGGGCGATCCGTGCACCGGTGCAGAACGAGTTCGACAGCGCTGATTGGACAGGTGCGGCTCCTAAGGTCGACGAAAACCAGTACGGCGCGGATGATGTGGCACGGCAGATGTGGGAGGAGGGATATTTTCCTGACATGGAAGATCGCCCGACGCCGGACGATCTGATCAACGCCATCCGCGAGGAGACGGCCGGGCGGCCTCGTCGATCGACGATGTACGACAAGACGGCCGATCCGAAGATACAGCAAGCGGACGGGCTGGTGAAGTTCGCCGACATGCTGGACCAGCTTGGCCTCGATCCGAACACGATGACGAACGAGGAGATCAGGACGGCGATCGACGAGGCGGTGAACGCCGATCCGAATGCGGCGGCGCTATTTCAGAACGGAGCGATCCCGCTTGACGCCCTTGCGCTCGAAGGGGACGCGGATAGCGCCGTTGCGCTTCAAACGCTGATGGACGTTACGGCCGGTAGTTCCAAGGAGTACGCCGATATCGCGGAACGTATATCCGGCCTCTCTGAGGCGGATCGCCTCGGCAGTGTCCCATCGGTCGCGCCCATGCTCTCTGAGATGCGCAGCGCTGCTGCTGTAGAGCCGAAGGTTCTCGATGCGATTGTCGAGCTTGTCCCCGTTGATATGGTGAATGACCTCTTCGGTTCGCAGGAGGCGGCCAAGGTGGCTCTCCATGATGAGGCGATGCTCAAGGAAAGTCTGGCATTCGACGCTGTATTGGAAATAGCCAGTCGTAGCGACGCAGCCGCGCCGGTTCGCCTTCTTGTGATGGAGGCGGCACGCCTGACTGCAGAACATGGCGACCGCATTGCGAACGCGCGAGGGGAAACGGCGGAAGGTGATACCACACCAATCGCAGGTAAGGCTGAGACTTTTCGGCAAACTGATACCTCCAACGGCCAAACGGTCAACGCTAGCATCCAGTTTGGACGCGATCCGACCTCTCCTCGTACTATCATAAATCTGTTTGATAATGCAAATTTGAGCAGTTTTTTGCACGAAAGCGGGCATTTCTTTCTGGAGGTGTTCCGCGACATGGCGGCGGCTCAACCGGCCGTCGAGGGCGAGGCTCCGACGCAGATACAAGAAGACTGGCGCGCGATCCGCGACTACCTCGGCATAACCGACGACAAGAACATCGGCGTCGACGCGCATGAGAAGTGGGCGCGCTCGTTCGAGGCGTACCTGTTCGAGGGCAAAGCGCCAAGCCAGGATATCGCCACGGCGTTCGCGCGCTTCCGGTCATGGCTGGTTTTCGTCTACCAGTCGATCAAGAAGCTGAACGCGCCGATCAACGACAAGATGCGCGAAGTGATGGATCGCCTGATCGCGACCGACGAGGAGATCGACGCCGCGCGGCGCGCGCCTGAGTTCCGGCCGGCATTCCAGACGCAGGAGCAGTCCGGCCTTACCGACGCGCAATGGAAGACGTACACCGAGACGGCCGGCCGCGCGGTCGATCGTGCCAAGCGCGAAATGGACGCGCGCATGATGAGCGAGATCGCTCGCGAGACGACGAAGGAATGGCGCGAGGCGAAGCGCGCCATACGCGCCGAAGTGCAAGCCAGCATGGAACGCCTGCCGGTCTATCAGGTGATAAACTACCTGCGAATCGGCGAGGGCCTTCCGGAAGGCACGGCGAGGATGCATCTGGACAAGGCCGGGATTGTCGAACTCATGGGCGAGGGTGCGCTGCTTCGCCTGCCTCGATCCGTGCCGCCGCTGTACCGCGCCAAGGGCGGCGTTCATCCCGACGTGCTGGCGGAAATGTTCGGCCTCAAGTCCGGCCACGAAATGCTGACGCTCATGATGTCGGTCCCGTCGATGGGCAAAGCGGTCGCGGATGAAACCGCGCTGCGGATGCGCCAGACCTATGGCGATCTCATGGGCGACGCCGTAGCGCGCGCCAGGGTGGCGGCGGCGTCGATCGTGAACGACGACACTGGAGAACTGATCAACGCCGAAATAGGCGTGCTTGTGCGAAAGGGTCTAGTCTCTACGGCGATCAACAAGGCTGACGCTCGCCGACTGGCGCGGGAAATGGTGAGGGGCAAGACCA
>Ga0299906_10002355_pt1 | contig 15730 bp, 14 predicted proteins | sample RVTome_14_FD_200259 | JGI IMG/M metagenome (GOLD analysis project Ga0299906, IMG submission 200259) | Soil microbial communities from uranium-contaminated site in the Upper Colorado River Basin, Wyoming, United States - RVT145D125 (version 2) ... | reverse complement strand
TCCTCGACCCGCGGGACGCGGTAATCGGCCAGCTGGCTGATGTGGACCAGGCCCTCCTTGCCGGGCAGGATCTCGACGAAGGCCCCGAAGTTCATGATCCGGGTCACCTTGCCCAGGTATTCCTTCCCGACTTCCACGTCGCGGGTCAGGCCCTCGATCCAGCGGACTGCCTTCTCGCCGGCCTCGCCGGAGACGGCGGCAATCTGGATCGTGCCGTCGTCCTCGACGTTGATCTGGGTCCCGGTCTCGGCGGTGATCTGGCGGATCACCTTACCGCCGGCACCGATGACGTCACGGATCTTGTCGACCGGGATCTTGATGGTCGTGATCCGCGGCGCGTACGGGCTCAGCTCGGATCGGCTGGCGCTGATGACGGCGGTCATCTTGTCCAGGATGGACAGCCGCGCGATGCGCGCCTGTTCCAGGGCATCACGGAGAATCGAGGTCGTGATGCCCGCCACCTTGATGTCCATCTGCAGGGCGGTGACGCCTTCGGCAGTGCCCGCCACCTTGAAGTCCATGTCACCGTACATGTCCTCCTTGCCGGTGATGTCGGTGAGGACCGCGTAACGGCTGGTGTCCGGATCGGTGATCAGGCCCATGGCCGCGCCGGCCACCGGGGCCGAGATCGGCACGCCGGCGTCCATCAGGGCCAGGGTGCTGCCACAGGCGCTGGCCATGCTGGTCGAGCCATTCGAGGACACGACCTCGCTGACCACCCGGATCACGTACGGGAACTCCTCGACCGATGGCAGGACCGGCATCAGGGCCCGCTCGGCGAGCGCGCCGTGACCGATCTCGCGCCGGCCTGGCCCCCGCATCGGCTTCGATTCACCCACCGAGTACGGCGGCATGTTGTAGTGATGCAGGTACCGCTTCTCGGTCTCCGGAGAGATGGTGTCCAGGCGCTGGACGTCGCTCGAGGGACCCAGGGTCGCGATCGTCAGGGCCTGGGTCTGGCCCCGCGTGAACAGCCCCGACCCATGGGTCCGGGGCAGGATGCCGACCTCCACCGAAATGGCCCGGATGGTGGTCGTATCGCGTCCGTCGATGCGGATGTTCTCCGACAGCACCAGCTCCCGGACGGTGGCCTTGGTCAGGACGTCCATCAGGGGTGAGCCGATGCCATGGCGGCGCCGGACGTCCTCCAGGGCCTGGCCCTGCTCGGCCCGGTTATAGGCCTCCCGGCCGCGGCGCACCTCGGCCGCGATGTCGGCCCGAATGGCGTCCAGCCGCTCGACGAGTCCGCTGGTCAGGCTGATGAACACCTCCGCCGTGGCCTCCGCGTCTGGCATGGCCCGATGGGCGGCCCCATGGTCCTTGCCGAAGATGAATCGCATGAGGTCGGCCAGCTTGTAGCTCCCCGCGTCGGGGTACAGCTGGTAGGCCAGCTCCAGCGTGTCATACACGGCGCTCGGCTCCCAGCGCACGTCGTTGGGGAGGTGACGCAGCACGAACGGCAGGTCGAAGCTCACGTTATGGGCCACGACCGCCGCGTTGCCGACCCACTCGACGAAACGGGGCAGCACCTCGGCCGCGGTGGGGGCCTTGGCCACGTCCTCGTCGGTCAGGCCGTGGACCTGGTGGCCGACGATCGAGCGACCCGGGTTGACGAGGGACTCGAACCGATCGACGACCTCACCATCGCGAACCCGCAGGGCGGCGATGTCGACGATGTAGCCGTGCTCTGGCTTTATCGAGGTGGTCTCCAGATCGAGGATCACGAACTCGGCGCCGGGGCGGCCGAGCGCGCTTCCCAGCTTGGGGATGGACTCCGCCCGCGGGCCGAAGAACGGCGTGCGCTTGGGCGCGCCGGCGCTGGAGACGAGCTTTTCCTGAAGCTCGATCGACTTCTGAAGCTCGGCATGCCCCCAGGTGATGGCCTCCAGCATGGTGGCCTCGGGCAGGATCTTCGCGCCGGCCTCGACCATCATGATCGCGTCGCGCGTGCCGGCCACGACCAGGTCGAGCGTGCTGTTCTCGAGCTGGCTGGTGGTGGGGTTGGCCACGAACTGGCCGTCGATGTATCCGACGCGGACCGCTCCGACGGGGCCCATGAACGGGATCGCGCTGACCGACAGGGCCGCCGAGGCGCCGTTCACGGCCAGGATGTCGGGGTCGTTCTCCTGGTCGGCCGACAGGACGGTGAGGACGACCTGAACGTCGTTCTTGTAGCCCTTCGGGAAGAGGGGTCGAATCGGGCGGTCCGTCAGGCGCATGGCCAGGATGGCGGCCTCGGACGGGCGCGATTCGCGCTTGATGAATCCGCCGGGGATCTTGCCCGCGGCGTACATCCGCTCCTCGTAGTCCACGGTGAGCGGGAAGAAGTCGATCCCCTCGCGGGGCTCGGCCGAGACGGCGGTGGCCAGCAATACGGTGTCCCCGTAGCGGACCAGGACGGCTCCATCGGCCTGCTCGGCAAGCTTGCCCGTCTCGAGCGAGAAGGTTTGCCCACCGATCTCTGTTTCAACCTTGATAGCCAAGAATGTCCTCCAATGGGGTGATGTGTCCGGCGCGGCCAACCCAATGCGGGTGGCGCGGCTCGGAGTGGGTGCGTCGCGGTCGACGCGGGAGTGGGTAGACCCGGCGTGACCGGGTCACGGGGTGAAAGACGACGTTACCGGCGCAGGCCGAGACGGCCGATCACCGCGCGGTAGCGATCCACGTCCGTGCGGACCAGATACGCGAGCAGGCGGCGGCGCTGGCCGACGAGCTTGAGCAGCCCGCGGCGCGAGGCATTGTCGTTGGGGTAGCTGCGCAAATGCTCCGTCAGTGACTTGATCCGCTCAGTCAGGAGCGCGACCTGCACTTCGGGAGATCCGGTGTCGCCATCATGCGTTGCATAGTCGGTGGCGACGGCGACCTTGGTAGCCGGGTCGAGCGGCAAATGTTCCTCCACTTTCAATCTGTCGGTTCGTTGCATCGTATCAGACGATCCCGGCCATCGCCGCTCGGGCCGCGACCTCGTCGCGCCGCATCTGGGCCGTGAGCTCCGCCGCGGACTCGAACCGTCGCTCGTCGCGGAGCCGCCCGACGAGCTCGATCCGGAGATGCTGACCGAAGAGCTCGCCGCTCCAGTCGAGCAGGTTGGCCTCCACCACGACGTCGCCCTGGTCGTGGAACGTGGGGCGGCGCCCGACGCTGATCAGCGCGCCGGTCGCGACGGGCGCGCCCGCCGTCCCGGCCACGAGACCGGCGTAGATGCCCAACGCCGGCAGGGCGGGACGGTATTGAAATGCGAGGTTCGCAGTCGGGTAGCCAAGTCCCTGCCCGCGTCCGTCGCCACGCACCACCTCGCCGCTCAATGACGGGCGGCGGCCCAGCAGCCGCGTGGTGGCGGGAATGTTCCCTTCCGCCAGTGCGCGTCGGATGCGGGTCGACGAAATCGGCCCGTCGTCCAGCTCCGGGTCAACCAGGACGACTTCGTAGCCGCGGCTGGCGCCGATCTCGGCCAGGCGTGATGGCGTGCCGGCTCGGTCACGCCCGAACGCGGTATCGGCGGTCATCACGATCGCTGCGGGTCGGAATCCGGGCGCCAGCGCCTCCAGGAATGCCTCGGGCGGCAGCTCGCGGACCGAGACGTCGAAGCGAAGGGCCACCGGCTCGACACCAGCCTCCTGGATGCGGACCAGGTTCTCGGACAGGGGCGCCAGGCGCTCCACCTTCTGGCCGGGCCGGATGACCTCGATCGGGGGCGGATCGAACACGAGCGCAACCGGGCGAGCACCGCGGGCGGCGGCAGCCTCGCGCACGGCCGACAACAGGACCCGATGACCCCGGTGCACGCCGTCGAACACCCCCAGCACCAGGGCCACGGGGTGCGTTGAATCCCGCGCCGCGACCTCGGCGAGGGTCAATGCCCGATCGGCTGCGGGTTCGGTCACGCCGACGACTCGGCCAGGACCTTCTGGGGGTGGAGGACTCCGCCGGCGAGCAGGCCAATGCCCAGGACGCCCGACGGGCCGCGGACCAACACGCGCCCGACTCCGGGCCTCGGCAGCTCCCCGCCATTCGCGAAGCGACGGGCCTGCTCCTGGTCGAGCAGGAGCTGAGGCAGGTCGACGAGCCGCTCGAGGGGGATCAGCGCCTCGTCGAGCCGGCCCTCGCGTGCCAGCGCCTCCAGCTCGGACGGTGTCCGGGCGTCACTCGCCATCAGCCCGGCCGCCCCGGTACGTCGCAGCGCATGCAGGTAGCCGCCGCACCCCAACTGCTCACCGAGGTCGCGGGCGATCGAACGAACGTAGGTTCCCGGGCCGGTCTCCAGGTCGAGGTGGAGGTCGAGCCACCCGTCCCCGGCCGTGGCATCCAGGAGCCGCAGGGCATGCACCGTCACTTCGCGCGGTGGCAGGTCCAACGCCGATCCGCGACGGGCCGCGCGGTGGGCCGTACGGCCACCCTGCTTACGGGCCGAAAACGCGGGCGGGCGTTGTCGGAACGTGCCCACGAACCCACGCAGCGCGGCCTCAGCCGCATCCAGGTCGGGCGGAGGCCCGCCTGGCTCCAGAGGCCCCTCCCCGTCGTCGGTCGCCGACCGAAATCCGAGCCGCACAATCGCGTCGTAGCGTTTGGGGCCAGCCGTGAGCTCCTGGCTCAGCCGGGTGGCGCCGCCAACCAGGATCGGGAGCACCCCCGAGGCCAACGGATCCAGGGTGCCGGCATGACCGATGCGTCGCATCCCGCTCAGGCGGCGCACCAGGCCGACCATGTCGTGGGAGGTGGGGCCGACTGGCTTGTCGAGGTTAAGGACGCCGATCATCGGCGCGTTTCAGCTCGCGCTCGCATTCCGCCAGCACGCGGTCTCGAGCATCCCCCAACGGCGCGTCGACCGTGCATCCGGCGGCGCGCGCATGCCCTCCACCCCCGAACGCGGCTGCGACCGCCACCGCATCGGCTCGCGCCGAGGTCCGGATGCTGATCCGGGTGACGGTCGGTGCCTGCTCCTTGAACAGGAGGACGATGTCCGCGTCACGGGCCAGCCCCAGCAGGTCGATGAATCCCTCGCTCGCGTCCAGCGCGGTCCCGGTCTCGGCCATCATGGCGGCGGTCAGGGCAGCGTGGATCACCCGCCCGCCGCTCGCCGACGCGACGCCGGCCAGCACGCGGCCCCATAGCGCCAGGGTGGCGAACGGCTTCTCGGCGTAGATCGCGCGATGGATGGCCGCCAGCGATGCCCCCGCCTCGACCAGCGACGCCGCCACGCGCAGGGTGCGAGGGGTGACGTTGGGGTGAGCGAAGGTGTGGGTGTCATTCACGATCCCGGCCAGCAGGACCGTCGCCAGCTCCGGGTCCAGCTCGACGCCAAGGTCGGGCAGGAGGAGGGTCACCATCTCACAGGTCGAGGCCGCCTCCGGGTCGACCATGTTGACCGCCCCGAACCCGGGGTTGCTCACGTGATGGTCGATGTTCAGGATCCGCGCCCGAGCCAGCCAGTCGGCGTGATCGGTGGCCACCCGTCCGACCCGAGCCAGGTCCCCGGCGTCCAGGACCACCGCCAGGTCCGGCTCCAGGGCCGGGGCAGTCCGCACCTCCGCCACGCCCGGCAGGAACTGGAGGTAGGGCGGCACCTGATCGGCCATCACGACCTCGGCCGGGACTCCGTATCGGTCCCCCACCATGCGGATCGCCAGTGCCGCTCCCAGCGTGTCGGCGTCCGGGTTCTCGTGACCGATGGCCGTGATCCGCTGGGCGCCGCGCAGGGCGTCGACGGCCTCCTTCATCGGTCCTCGCCCTCGGCGGTGTCCAGGTCGCGCAGCAGCTTGAGGACCCGGTCGCCGTCCGCGATCGATTCATCGGCCCGGAACACGAGCCGCGGGATGTGTCGGATGCTGAGGCGCTCCGCCAGCCGGCGTCGAAGCCAGCCGGCGGCATCGGTCAGGGCGATCAGGGTCTTGGTCTGGTCCTGGTCGGGCCCGTACACCGATACCCAGACCCGTGCCTGGGTGAGGTCCGGCGCGGTATCGACCCGGGTAACGGTGGCGAACCCGAGCCGCGGGTCGTTCATCTCGCGCTGCAGGATCTGCATCAGCTCGGCGCGAATCTGGCTGTCCAGGCGGTCGGTGCGCTGACTCACCGGGTTTCCGTCCCCTTCCTGAGGCTCAGGCGGACGCCTCCGACACCATCTGGAAGCACTCGATCACGTCGCCCTCGGCGATCTCCGGCGATCCGGCCAGCCCGATCCCGCACTCGAATCCGGCCGCCACCTCGCGGATGTCGTCCTTGAACCGCCGCAGCGACTCGATCCGCGTCTCGGTGACCAGCTGGCCACCCCGCATGAGTCGGGCCGGGGCGCCGCGCAGGATTCGGCCGTCGAGCACGTACGAGCCGGCCACCTGGCCCGCCTTGCCGGCCTTGATCAGCTGCCGCACCTCGGCATGACCTTCGATCTGCTCGACCTCCTTGGGGGTCAGGAGCCCCTGGAGGGCCAGGCTGATGTCATCGGTGAGCTTGTAGATGACCTCGTACAGGCGGATGTCGACGCCGGAGGCCTCCACCGCTCGCTCGGCACCGGGGTCCAGCTTGGTGTTGAAGCCGACCACGACCGCGCCCGATGCGGCGCCCAGGACGACGTCGGACTCGTTGATGTCCCCCGCCCCTTCGCTGAGGATGTTGATCCGGACCTCGCCGGTGCTAAGTCGGTCGAGCGCATGGCGGATGGCGCCCAGCGAGCCCTGGACGTCGGTCTTCAGGATGACCCGCAGCTCCTTGACCTCGGCGTTCTGGATCTGGGCGCTGATGTCTTCCAGGCTGGTCGGGCCGCGCCCGTCACCGCCCGGTCCGTGGCGCTCGACGACCTCGGCCGCGTCGCGGGCTGCCTTCTCGTCAGCCACCACCCGGAGCTGGTCGCCTGCCTCCGGCAGGCCCTGGAGCCCGAGGATCTCGACCGCCATCGCAGGCTCGGCCTGGCGCACGCGCCGGCCGGCGGCGTTTTGCAGGGCCCTCACCCGCCCGTACGTCTTCCCCACGGTCACCACGTCCCCGACCTTGAGGGTGCCGTTCTGGACCAGCACGGTCGCGACGTTGCCGCGGCCCTTGTCGACCTTGGATTCGATGATCGTGCCGTACGCCTCGCGGTTGGGGTTGGCCTTCAGGTTCTGCAGGTCGGCCACCAGACCGATCATCTCGAGCAGATCGTCGATGCCGCTCCCCTGCTTGGCCGATACCGGGACCGCGATGACGTCCCCGCCGTACTCCTCGATCAGGACCCCCATGTCGGCCAGCTCCTGCTTGACCCGATCCGGGTTGGCATCCGGCTTGTCGATCTTGTTGATGGCCACGATCATCGGCACCCGGGCGGCGCGGACGTGGTCGATGGCCTCGCGGGTCTGGGGCATGACGCCGTCGTCGGCGGCCACCACGATGACTGCAATGTCGGTGACCTGGGCCCCACGGGCCCGCATGGCGGTGAACGCTTCGTGGCCTGGCGTGTCGAGGAACACGATGCGCCGGTCGCCGTGGACCGCCTCCGAGGCGCCGATGTGCTGGGTGATGCCGCCGGCCTCGCGAGCGACCACCGCCGTGCTGCGGATGGCGTCCAGCAGGCTCGTCTTGCCGTGGTCGACATGACCCATGACAGTCACGATCGGGGCGCGGGTGACCAGGTCGTCGGGAGCGTCCTCGCCCCACGGCGTGATCCGAACGCCGTCCTCGGCGGCGGCGCCCGGCGCGACGAGTTCCTGCGCGTCGGCCGCGGTCTTTTCGGCGGCGCCCCGCTCGACCAGCTCGTACCCCAGCTCGGCCGCGACGAGGGACGCGGTGTCGTAGTCGATGGACTGGTTGATGGTGGCGAAGATCCCGTTGCGAATGAGCTCGCTGATCACCGCTGCGGTGCTGATGCCGAGCGCATCGGCCAGGTCCTTGACCACGACCGAGGTGCCGATCTCCACCGGGCCGCTGGGGCGCGGCAGAGTCGGAGTTTCGACGCTTGCGCTGGTCGACTCGCGGCGGCGCGGGGGCCGGGGGCCGCGGCGCTGCTGGGTGTACCTACGAGGCGGCATGGGCTCCCCCGCTCAATCCGAGGGCGCGGGCAATGGCCTGGTCCCGTCCCGTGCTTGCCTGGCAGGCGGGATCGGCGCACACGTAGGTACCCCGTCCCGGCATGCGGCCCGAGGGGTCGGTCACCGCCTGTCCGTCCGCGGTGCGCACGACGCGCTGCATCTCACGCTTGGTCCGCACCTGGCGGCACACGGCGCACGTGCGCTGCGGCTGGCGATCAGGCCGGCGCTTGGGCATCTTCGTGGGCCTCAGTACCGTCCGCGCCGTCCGCATCTTCCGCGCCTTCGGTGCCGTCCGCAGACGGCGCGACGCGCGTCCCGCCTGCACCGGCTGCGGCCACGCCCGCGTCGGAGCGGATATCGATCCGCCAGCCGGTCAGCTTGGCTGCCAGCCGGGCGTTCTGGCCCTCGCGGCCAATCGCCAGCGACAGCTGGCGCTCGGGGACGATCACGTTGGCGATTCGGTGCTCCTCGTCGATCCGCACTTCGATGACCTCGGCCGGAGACAGCGCCTCGGCCACGAACTGCGACGGGTCCTCGTTCCACAGCACGACATCGACCTTCTCGCCGTTCAGCTCGGCCACGATGGCCTGAATCCGCGCCCCCCGCTGCCCCACCGCCGCGCCCTTGGCGTCGACGCCCGGCTGGCGGCTCTCGACGGCGACCTTGGATCGGCTGCCGGCCTCGCGTGCGATGCCGCGGATCACGACTGACCCGTTGTAGATCTCGGGGATCTCCATCTCCATCAGGCGGCGCAGGAAGCCACGGTGTGTGCGGCTGACGACCAGCACCGGGCCTCGCGTGGTCCGGCGCACCTCGAGAACGAACACCTTGAGGTGCTGTCCAATCCGGTAGTGCTCACCCGGCAGCTGCTCGCTGACCGATAGCACCGCCTCCACCCCGCGGCCCATGTCGAGCACGACCGCCGATTCGGTGGTTCGGGTCACGACCCCGGTCAGGATCTCGCCCTCGCGGCTGACGTACTGGTGGTAGACCACGTCTCGCTCCGCCTCGCGCAGGCGCTGGCGATATACCTGTCCGGCGGTCTGGGCCGCGATCCGGCCCAGCTGGGCCTGGGTCACGTTTTCGGGGATTCGCACGCGCCCGCCCACCCCTACGCCGGGCTCGATCTCGATCGCCTCGGACACGGTCTTCTGGAGCTCGGGATCAGTCACTTCGGTGTCGCCGGCGACCACTTCGTACTCGCGATAGACGCTGATCTCCCCGGTCTCGGGGTCGATCTTGACCACCACGTTCTCGGGTGCTTCCGCGTTGCGCCGATAAGCCGATTCGATCGCCTGTTCAAGGGTCTGGAGCAGGATGTCCTGGGGCACGCCCTTCTCGGCGTTGAGCTGCAGGAGGGCGCCGATGAAGTCGCGGTTCACGCTGGCACCTCCCTGCCGGGCGAAAAACAGGACGTGGGCTCGCAGACCGACCCACGTCCTCAATAAACAGCTGTATCGGTTTGGTCCGCACCGGTCGCAAGACCGCTCCGGAGTATACCAGCGCCCTCCGGGGACGCCAATTCCGGGGAGTTCGTCAGCCTCTCAGCGGAAGATCAGGTACTGGACGATTCCGACGACCAACGTCAGCCCGATCGCGCCCACGACCAGGCGGCCCGCCCACCGGGAACGTTCGAGCATCGCCAGCTCCCAATCGCGTAAAGGCGTGACTAGCCGGCTGGTAAGCGGCCTGGCCTAGGTTTGCCGGCGCGACCCGGCCGGGCGTTGTTGTACATCGCACATCGAGGGGAGTCCATCCTGTGAACCGAGTCATCTCGTCCGCGCGTCCGCTCTGGCGGAGGCTGCCGCTCGTCATTGCGAGCGTGGCCATCCTGATCGTCATCCTGCCCATCCTTGCACTTGCCGTGGCCGGGGGCCTCGGTGGAAGCATCGAGAGTGTGATCCGATGAAGCGCCTCATCCGGCTCCTCCTGTTGGCGTCGTTGGCGTCGTCCATCGTCATGGTGGGGCCCACCTATGCGGCCGAAGGCACGCATGGCGCAGCGAGCCGTACCGGCATGGGCCGCGCAGCCTGTCGCGACCTGATCGACAGCGTCTTGCGCTCCGGCACGCGAGACGACATCAAGCAGGCCGTCCGCAAGGCCCGGGACAGTGACTGCTGGACCGAGCTATCCAGCAGCTGGTCGGAGGTCAGTGCCGTTGGAGTCCAGGCGGTTCTCGCGGCGATCAGCTGCGGGACCTTTCAAGGCAACTTCGGTGTCGGCATCGCTGGCATCCAGGTCGCCACCAGCCGGACCCGGATCGGGGTTTGTTCGGACGGCTACCGATTCACGAGCATCCCGCAGCCGCCGTACTGCTACGTGACCTCCATTCCGGCCTATTTCGGGGGTGCGCAGCCACCGGATGGGTGGTGCGGCTTCTGGTATCACAACAGCGCCAAAACGGCGATGACCACGGGCAACAACTTCTGGGTTTCGACGTATGTGATTTCGTGGTGGAAGCGCTTCGGCTGGATGCGCTTCGATCTCAAGGCTGGTCCGCTGTACGCCTACAACCTGCGGGGGTTCTGCTGCGAATAGCGGCCGATGGTTGTTCGAGAAGAGGGTCTCGGCGGGTCGCCGGGGCCCTCATTTCGTGCTCGGATCTGCTCCCCGGAAGGCGGGTCAGTGTGCCAGCGCTAGTCTGCGCAGCTAGGGTAGCCATCCGGGCTGCGAGGCGTGAGCCAGAAGTAATACCAGCCGGCATCGGTGGCGAAACTGCCTGCGCCGACTCCATCGAGCGACAGTTGGCGAGGAGGAGGATCTGCAAACGCGCTCGTCGGGACTCCCAGCTCGCGCATCAGCCTCAGCGTCTCGAACGCCTGGCCTAGGTCTAGATAGCCGCAGCGTTCCTGCCCGACTGACTCGCCGAACTGTTCGATGGGGCCGTCGAACGGCCAGGCCGCGCCGGTCACGGATGGCGCGCCAATCTCAGGAGGTGGTGGCGCGTTGTTCGGTGGCTCGAGCCAGAACAGGTAGCTGCCGCTCACATACGGGCGTGCGACGGGCTCCAACCATGCGGCAGCGCCGAGCCAGCTCTCCACGTCCAGTAAGTGGATCGCCAGCTCCTCGAGGACACGGCGCTCGGCGGACGGCACCCAGTACACTCCGTCTTCCTCGCCCAGCCAAGCGACCGCGGTGACTACGACCCGTGCCGTCCCCTCGCCGAGGGTGAAGGTGTTGAACCCCACCTCGTGAGGCGGCCCGTCGGGCGCACCTGGCAGGTGCTCCACGTCGTAGTCGGCGCTCTCCTGCAGGAGCGGGAGGACGAGCACGTCACGTTGCACCTGGGCTAAGCCCGACGGGCTGAGCTGACGAACGAGGTTGCTGCGCCACCCAAGGACGACACGTCCATCGGCCGTCAGCGTCAGGTCCGGCGGGAACACGGGCATGTCGGAAAACATCCTCGGTGTTACGGCACCGTCGCGTCGGAAGCGCAAGAGCATCGGACTCGTGGCCGGCTCAGTCGGGACGGCCTCCAGCCACGGCGCGCCGCCATCCCCCATTGCCACCCAGCCGCTCTGACTGTCGAGGTCGATCACCTCGTACCACGCATAGCCGGCGGCCTCGAGCGGACCCGACATGACCCGCACGACCTCGCCCCGATCGAGGTTCCGCACGACGTCCGCGCTGGTGCTGGCCGTGGTCCGCATCCGCAGCCCATCGACGCTGACCTGCAACAAGAGGGCGCCGGGCGGTGGGGATGCGCTCGGCTCCGGCGGTGTCGAGCTTGGCGCGGCAGACGGGCTGACCGATGCGCCGGGGGTCGGCGAGGCGTCCGCTGTTGGCGGGGCATCACCGAAGACCCCGATCGCGAGCCCGACGGCAACGCCCACCACCACGACTGCACTGACGGCGCTGCCCGCCACAAGGCGCGGGTGACGCTTAAGTTGATCACGCAGGCGATTTCGCATTAGTCCAGGTCAGGTCCCGCTGGCCGGGTCGTACAGCTCGGCGGAGGCCAGCCCCTCGATGCTCGTGTAGCCGCCCGCTACCAGCACCCTGCCATTGAGTAGCAGCGTGGCCGTGTGACCGCTGCGGGCCTCGGTCATGCTCGCTGCGGCAGTCCATGTCCCGTTGCCGGGGTCATACAGCTCGGCCGATGCGAAATGGGTGCCGCCGCCGTAATCGCTGCCGCCCGCCACGAGCACCGTGCCATCGGGCAGCGAGGTGGCCGTGTGATCGTTGCGGGCCTCGATCATGTTCCCGGTGGCGGTCCATGTCCCGTTGATGGGGTCATACAGCTCGGCAGAGACCAGCATGGTGGCGAGGTTACCGCTGCTGTCGTTGGTGTAACCGCCCGCTACCAGCACCCTGCCATCGGCCAGCAGCGCGGCCGTGTGGCCGATGCGTCCCTCGGCCAGGCTCCCGGTGGCTGTCCAGGTCCCGCTGCTCGGGTCGTACAACTCGGCCGTGCCCAGGCCGAAGAACTGGCCGCCCGTCACGAGCACCCTGCCATCGCCCAACAACGTGATCGTCGGGTCTGCGCGGAGCTCGATCACGTTCCCAGTCGCGGTCCAGGTCCCGCTGTCCGGGTCGTACAGCTCGGCTGAGGACGATGAGCCGCTGCCGCCGCCCGCGACCAGCACCCTGCCATCGAGCAGCAGCACGGCGATGTGACCGCCGTGGCCCTCGACCATATCCCCGGTGGCGGTCCAGGTCCCGCTGTCCGGGTCATACAGCTCGGCCGAGGTCAGGGGGCCGCTGGCGCTGCCGCCGCCCGCAACCAGCACCCGGCCATCGAGCAGCCGCGTCGCGGTGTGACCGCCATGGAATCCGATCATCTCTCCGGTGGCGGTCCAGGTCCCGCTGCTCGGGTCGTACAGCTGGGCAGAGGTCAATGGGCTGTCGGGGATGGGGCCGTAGCCGCCGGTCACCAGCACCGTGCCATCGAGCAGCAGTGTGAACGTCTCGCCGGTGGCCTCGATCATCTCTCCGGTGACGGTCCACGTGGGTGCCGACGACACAGGAGCGGTGGGACTCGGGCCTGACGACTCAGACGCTGCGGGCGACGGGTCTGGCGTCGGGGAGCCATCTACCCAGGGGAGCTCGATCAACCCCGATCCGACCGCGACCACCGCCGAGATCACGAGGATTGCGACCAACGCCGCCACCAGGAGCAGCGCGGGCCGCGCCGATCGCTGCGGTCGACGCATCTCCAACTGCAGGAGGGCGTAGAGGCGGTCCTCGAAGCCTGGATCGACCTCGGCCGGCCCGGCATGCGTCGAGAGGCGCTGGAAGAGTCGTTCGTCGTTCATCGGTTTGCCTCCGAGTAGGCCTGACGAAACGCGTCGCGGCCCCGGGCCAGGAGTGAGGCTGTGGCGGCTTCGGTCTTGTCGAGGCTGCGCGCGACCTCGCGGACGCTGAGCTGATCCATGTAGTGCAAGACCAGAACGGCGCGCTGCAGGGCCGGGAGCAGGGCCAAGGCGTCATCGATGTCGTCCGGCACGGTTGGCGGCGCCGACTCGGCCCGGCCCGCGCCGAGCTCCCGGGCACTGAGCGCTGCCACGCGGCGGGTATCACGTTCGACGCGGCGGAAGTGGTCGACGAGCTTATGACGAGCAATGCCGATCACCCACGTGGTGGCATCGGCCTGGCCCCGAAATCGGCCGTAACTGCGCACCGCCTCGACAAAGGCTTGCTGGGTCAGTTCCTCCGCCAGCTCAGGATTGCGCCCGCAGCGGTGGAAGAGGTACCCGTAGACGGTCGGCAGGCTTCGGTCATACCAGGCGCGAAAGGCCGGCTCGTCAGCGAAGACGGCCCCCAACTGGGACCGATCCCCGGTGATCGTGGTCGGCGGTCGCACGCTGCTGTCGGCCTCGAATGGCATCTACAGGTTAGTCGTCTGAGAAGCCCGAAATCGATCGCTGCGGAATCTCGTCGCGACTCCCTAGCTCCCGACGGCCTCCCGGGCTACCGCGGCCCCGCAACCTCGGAGTGTCAGCGGGGACGATCGTCCCGCGCAAGGACCCGCTTGCGCATCCGAATCGCGTTGGGGGTGACCTCGACCAGCTCGTCCGCGGCGATGAACTCGATGGCCGACTCCAGGGTCATCGGCCGCGGAGGCGTCAGCCGCAGCGAGTCCTCGGGGCCGTGGGAGCGGACATTGGAGAGCTTCTTCTCCCTGGTGGCGTTGACGTCCATGTCGCCGCTCCGGGCGTTCTCGCCCACGATCATCCCTTCGTAGACCTCCTCCCCCGCGCCGATGAGGAGCTCCGAGCGCTCCTGGAGATTGAACAGCGCGTAGGCGGTCGACGAGCCGGATCGGTCGGCCACCAGCACGCCGTTGGTGCGGTGGGTCACCTCTCCGGCCCACGGTCCGTAGCCCTCCCCGATCTGGTGCAGGAGCGCGGTTCCGCGCGTCTCGGTCAGCAGCTGGCCGCGATACCCGATCAGGCCGCGGGTCGGGATGATGTACTCGAGGCGTACGCGGCCATCCGCGTCGGTGCTCATCTGCTCCAGGCGGGCCTGGCGGGCCGCCAGGGCGGTCTGGACCGCACCGATGTAGTCGGGCGGGATGTCAACCGTGATGCGCTCGTAGGGCTCCTCGGTCTTCCCGCCGACCTCGCGCAGGATGACCTCCGGGCGGCTCACGGTCAGCTCATAGCCCTCGCGCCGCATCTGCTCGATCAGGACCGCGAGCTGGAGCTCACCGCGGCCTCGGACCTCGAACACGTCCTCGGTAGCGGTCGGCGCGAATTCGATCGAGACGTTGCCCAGCACCTCCTTCTCGAGGCGGGAACGGATGTGTCGCGTGGTCAGCAGCTTGCCGCCACGGCCTGCGAGCGGCGAGGTATTCACCCCAAAGGTCACTCGCAACGTCGGGGCATCCACGTCAAGCCGCGGCAGGGGACGCGGGTCGGCCGGATCGGTCAGGGTGTCGCCGATGGTGACCTCTGGCAGCCCCGCCACCGACACGATGTCGCCCGGTCCGGCCTGGGCGATGTCAACCCGGTCGATCCCGTGTGCCGTCTGGAGGGCGGTCACCGAGCCGGTGAGCGTGACGGTCCGGCCGGGCTCGACCGCGCCGGCGGTATCGGCGGCTTCTTCGCGGACGACGGTGATCCGCTGGCCGGTTCGAATCGTCCCGTTGCGGATGCGGCCGACAGCCATCCGTCCGACGTAGTCATTGGCCGAGAGGTTGGTCACGAGCAGCTGGAGCGGATGGCCATCGATGTAGATCGGTGGTGGGGTGACCTCGATCAGCACGTCAAGGAGCGGCCGCAGGTCCGTCCCGGGTTGGGACAGGTCACGCGTGGCCGTGCCGGCCTTGGCGTTGGTGTACACCACGGGGAACTCGATCTGGTGCTCATCGGCCCCCAGGTCGATGAACAGCTCGTACACGTCGTCGAGCACCTGCGCTGGCCGTGCATCGGCGCGGTCGATCTTGTTGAGGTCCACGATGACCGGCAGGTGGCGCTCCATCGCCTTGCGCAGCACGTAGCGGGTTTGGGGCAGCGGGCCTTCCGAGGCGTCGACGAGGAGCAGGACCGCGTCCACCATCAGCAGGGATCGCTCGACCTCGCCGCCGAAGTCAGCGTGGCCGGGAGTGTCCACGATGTTCAGGCGGACCCCCTGGTAGTCCACCGTTGTCTGCTTGGCCATGATCGTAATCCCCCGTTCACGCTCGAGATCCATCGAATCCATGACCCGGTCTACGAGCGCCTGGTTGGCACGGAACGTCCCCGTCTGGCGCAGCATGGCGTCGACGAGGGTCGTCTTGCCGTGGTCGACGTGGG
>Ga0299906_10002353_pt1 | contig 15735 bp, 12 predicted proteins | sample RVTome_14_FD_200259 | JGI IMG/M metagenome (GOLD analysis project Ga0299906, IMG submission 200259) | Soil microbial communities from uranium-contaminated site in the Upper Colorado River Basin, Wyoming, United States - RVT145D125 (version 2) ... | reverse complement strand
AGCCGGACTGGATCGCAGGCTTCCTTGATCAACTGGTGCGCTATCCGTCCTACACGGAGTTGGGTTCCGCCATCTGGATCATGACCAGCTACTACTTGGCCACCCCGCCGCTGTTGGCCTGGGGGTTGACCGCGCTAGCGCTGGCAGCGCTCGGTTCCGTGTGGTGGCGGTTCCGGTCTGCGCCCGAGGCCTGGATGCTGTGGGTGGCTGGGTTGACGTTGCTGGCGACCCACTTCGTGGCGCCACGGACGGCGACGACCCATTTCGCTGTCTATCTGTTACCGCTCTTCTTGCTCTTCGAAAGCTGGCGTCGGGCCGGCAATCCCCAATCGATTGTCTGGCTGACCCTGGCGGCCGTGTTCGTCGGCAGCTGGGTGTTGTTCCTGGTGACCGTCAGTGGCAATCAGGAGAGCGCCATTAACTACCTGCCCATTCCACTTTTGCTGCTGGCGGCGATTGTTTGGCGGCCTTCAAGGTTGGTCCTCTCCTCCACAGCGGCGGCGGGGCAATGAACCGCCTTCCGCCGCGCCTCCTGCTTGGCATGTCGCTGGTCGTCGGCCTCGGTCTGCGACTGGCGTATCTGGCTGACCGGCCCATCTGGTACGACGAGGCATTCAGCCTACTGCTGGCCAGAAGGCCGGTCCCCGAGTTGCTGGCGGGTACGGCGGCCGATACGATGCCGCCGCTCTATTACCTGCTGTTGAAGGGCTGGCTGGCATTTGGTGAATCAATCGCCTATGCGCGGCTAATGAACGTTTTCTTGGGTGTCGGCTTGATTGGGTTGGCCTACGTGTTGGGACGGGCTTACTTTCAGCCACAGGCCGGAGCCTGGGCAGCCATCTTGTTGGCTGTCTCGCCGTTCCTCATCTACCATGCGCAGGAACTCCGAATGTATACCTTGCTGGCAGTCGCCTTGGCTGGCTATGCCTGGGCTTGCCAGCGGATGATTGGACTGATCGGGCGCGATGAGGGTGGGTTGCTCGGCGCCATCTGGCCGGTGACGGCCTGCGCCGCCGTGGCGCTCTACACCCACAACCTGGCCATCTTCACATTGGTTGTGCCCAATCTGGTGCTCCTCCTCCGGCGCCGGTGGGCCGAGCAGCGCGCACTGCTGGTCGCCCAGGGAACGGCCCTGCTCTTTTTTACGCCCTGGCTGGTTCTTGTTCCTGGCCAGATCCAGAAGATCCAGGCGGCGTTCTGGACGCCGCAGCCGGGTCTACTCGAACTGGTCCAGGCCATTGTGAGCCTGCACGTCAACCTGCCTGTCGCCGACTCCTTAATACCGGTGGTCGTATTCGGTTCGCTGCTGGCGATCGTCTTGGTCGCCTACGGCGTGGTGCGTGGCCGCGACCAGCTCCGCTGGATGCCGCTGGGTTTCATGTTGCTGCCTCCGGCGCTGCTCTGGATTACTTCCTATCTAATGCGACCAGTCTTTGTCCCCCGGGCCTTCATTCTGAGCTTGGTGGCGTATGCGTTGGTGGTTGGCTTGTTGATCGTGCGGCCCCCATTGCGCGGCCTCGGCTGGGTGCTGCTGGTCGTCATGCTGGCTACGGCCGCGATCGGACTTCCATCCTTTTACACGTTCCGATCCTTCCCGCGCTCACCGTTTGACCAGGCGGCTGAGCGTTTATCGGCGAGCGTCGGAGCCGGTGACCGGATCGTGCACGACAACAAGCTCAGCTACTTTCCCATGGTCATCTACCGGCCGGACTTGCCCATGGCTTTCTTGGCTGACGAACCGGGCTCTCATAACGATACGCTGGCACACGAATCGGCCGCAGCACTTGGGCTCACGCCCCAGCCGGACATCGAGTCGGCTACTGAAGGTGCGCCCGCCGTCTGGTTCGTGGTCTTCCAGCGTGCGATCGACGAGCATCGACAGTTGGGCAAGGGCGAGCACCCCGCCATCGCCTGGCTCACGGACCACTACACCCTGGTCGGGCAAGAGGCGGTGGGAGACCTGTGGTTGCTGCACTTTGGCCCGCCCGTCCGTGCGGAACTCACTTCAACCCAACCGGTCGGTTGGATGCTTCCATGAGCATGGACAGGCGAGGCCCTGGCCGGCCGGCATCACCGGTGGCGGTCGGCGGATTGTTGGTGGGGTTGACGGCATTGGCCTTTCTGCTGCCATTTGCCAACCAGCGGTTGATTCAACAGACCGGCTTTAGCCAGGCGTTGGGCCTAGAGCTGGCAGCGGGTCATGCACTGTTCGTTGCCGATGGATCGCCTTACGTGGTGGAAGATCTGGCAAGCTCGGCGCAGGTCCTGCAGGGCGAACTGACCCAGCTTCAAGACGAGGCGCTCACCGAGCCTTACGATCGGCCCGTCTGGGGGTTGGCGCCATTCGCGTTGCTGGCGGTGCTTCCGGCGGATTGGGTGCTGGCCATCTGGCTCTCCCTTGCGCAAGTCAGCCTGCCGTTGATCGTTTGGGCCAGCCTGCGCCTGGCTGGATGGCGTCCGGAACCGCGTGTTTCCGGTAGCTTAATGCTGGCCTCTTTCCTTTGGTACTACGGTGCGCAAGCGGTCCTGTCGGGGACACCGACGGCGCTGGCCGTCGGATTGGTGGTCGGCAGCATGGCCTTTGCCCGTTCCGGCCTCGATTTCCCGGCTGGCTTGCTGTTGGCGTTGGCCGGGTTTGAACCTTGGATTTGTTTGCTTGGTCTGGTGTTTCTGACGGTGTGGGGCGCCGTCGGCCGGCGTTGGCTGCTGGTCGCCACACCGTGGCTTGGGTTGGCCGGGTTGAGCGTACTCAGTTGGAGCTGGCTGCCAGGCTGGCCGGTTGCCTGGCTGTCGGCTGTGGTTAGCCTGCGCCAGGCGGGGCAGGACGGCTCGCTTGTGCTGGACCTGGTTAACGGACCCCTGGGCCTGCTCCTGGTCGCGCTGCTGGCGGTCCTGCTGCTCTGGCAGTGGGCGGTGACAGCCGGCAAGGGCCAGCGCTGGTTCGGCTGGGCGGCCAGCCTGACCCTGGCCATTGGCTACCCGCTGTTGGCGGTGCCCAAACCCGCCTCGGCACTGCTCTTGCTGCCCGGCTTGTTCATGTGCGTAGGAGTATGGCTGGACCGCTGGCGTCGAACCGGCGCCCTGATGGCATTGGTCCTGGGCCTGGCGTTGCTAGCCGTTCCTTGGGCCAGTTTTGCGCTGCTGCCCACAGCCAGCGGAGACATACCCCCATGGCTGTTGTGGTTCCCGTGGCTGCTGGTCTTCCCGGCGTTGTGGTGGGTGCGCTGGTGGGCGGCTGTCCCTGCCCAATTGCCCGAGACCGGATGGACGGAAGGCCGAGGTCCACGTTGACAACGCCAGCCGACTTCCCCAGCCGCGTACAAGCGCCGCCAACCTGGCGGAGTAGCAGAGTTTTGTCCGTGCTGGCGGTCACATGGCTGCTGCTGACGGTCGCCGGCTACTATGTGTGGCACAAGCCCATCGGCCCCCAGGATCTGTTTCGCCTGTCAGGCGCAGCCGCCAATCTTGGGTTGCCCCTGCTCCTCATGGCGGGAGCCCTGGGGGTCGGGGCGCGCCTCCTGCCCCAGCCGACGGTTCAGCCGACCTGGAAACCCTTCCTGCAGCTGGCCTTGGGCTGGGCCTGCCTGGCGCTGGTCTTGGTCACCCTGGGTGCAATGAATCTGCTGACACCGGTGGCTGCCTGGTTGGTGCTCGGCCTGGCGCTTGTGGCCGGTTTTGGTCGCTATCGACAGGCCTGGAAGGATCTGGCAGCCGCCCTGGTTGGCCTGCGCCCATCGTCGTCTCTTGGCAAGATCCTGGCGATCGGCGTTGCGTTTCTGGTGCTGGCCCCGCTGGCCGAGGCCCTGGCACCCCCTGTCCACTTCGATGCCCTGGTCTACCACCTGCATCTGCCCCAGGTGTTTGCTACCGAGGGTGGCGTAGGTTTCATTCCAGACAACCCATTCTGGGGGCAGCCATGGGGGGGCGAGATGCTCTTCTCCTGGGCCTGGCTCCTGCGCGGCCCGGAGGCGGCTGCTGTCTTGGGTTGGTTGATCGGCTTGGCTGCCTTGTTGTCTGTCATGGCTCTCACTCGCCAGCTCTCAGCACAAGCACCCTGGGTGGCGGTAGCCGCCATGCTGTGCGGCTACTCGTTGTGGGCCGCCCTTGGCTGGGCCTATGTCGATTGGCTCGCTCTGTTCTATGGGGCCGGCTTGCTGCTGGCGCTGGTCGGCTGGCGGACAACGCTGGACGGGCGACTGGCGCTGCTGGTGGGTCTGCTGGCCGGGGCCGCCATCGGCGCCAAGCTGACCGCGGGGGTCGGGTTGATTGCCGGCCTGGTGGTGATGGTCTCGAGCAGCCGGCCCGGTCGAGGGCGCTCGATCGCCGTAGCCCTGGCTGGGGGTGCACTGTTTGTGTTGCCTTGGCTGATCAAGAATTGGCTCGGGGCTGGGCACCCGCTGTACCCCCACCTGGGGTTGGGTCACAACATGACCCCGGAGCGGTCTGCGTTCTTTAGCTACGCTGACCGCCCGTTGCCCATCTGGCTGGCCGCCGTGCAGCCGCTGGCCGCCAGCTGGCTCGGCGTTGAAGGCGCCGCCGGCTATGCGGCCAGCATTGGGCCGCTGCTCATGGGACTGGCCCCGGCGGCCTTATTGCGCAGGCGCAAATTGCCGGCACACGCCGGCGCCATCGCGCGCTTCCTGCTGGTCGGCTGGCTCGTGTGGGCGACGGCCGCTGCGTTCAGTGTGATCCTGAGCCAAACACGCCTATATTTCGTCTTGTTCCCGGCCTGGGCTTACCTGGCCGCCCTTGGCTTCGATGCCCTGGGTGAGGTTCGGATAGGGCGCGTCCGCTTGGGTCGGCTGGCCGCCAGCCTGGTAGTTGTCGTCCTGGCCATGAGTGTCTACCAGGCGCTTAAGTCAACCATGGAGGCCGCCCCCTGGTCTGCCTGGCTTGGTGGTGAACCTCGGGCCGCCTACCTTGCACGCCGGCTTGGCCCTTACGCCCGTGCGATGCAGCAAATCAGCCAATCGCCGGAGGAGCTCGTCTTGCTGTTGTGGGAGCCGCGCGGACTGTACTGCTACCCAACCTGCAGTCCGGACTCATGGATCGACCGCTGGTGGCTGGCTCGACGGGCCGGGCTGCCGGTGTCGGCGCAGCTTGAACAATGGCGGTCGGCGGGCTACCGTCAACTGCTGGTCAACCAAGCCGGGGTCGCCTTCCTGCAAGACGAAGACGATCGCTACCTGGAGTCGGATTGGCAGGCCCTACACGAACTGCTGGCCACCTTGCCACTTGTGGAGTCCTTCGGCGGCGCCTACGAACTTTACCGGTTGGCGCCATGAGCAGATTACGCTGGGCCATCCTGGCGGCGGCCGGGTTGGGGGCAGCTTTGCTGGCCGCCTATTGGGTTGATGCGCCCGGCTACACGGATGCCGATTACTACCAGGCGAACGCGATCCAATGGGCTCGCGGCTTGGGCTTCGAGCAACCCTTCATCTGGAACTTCCTGGCCGATCCGAATGGCTTACCTCAGCCGGCGCATCTATATTGGATGCCATTGACCAGCCTGCTGGCCGCCGTCCCGATGAGACTGGCGGGTGAGTCCTTCAGGTTTGCGCAGCTGCCGTTCTTGCTGTTGGCCGCTGGATTGCCTTTGCTGACCGCGTGGTTGGCGCTCAGGATGGGGCTCGAACCCGACCAGGCCTTTTTGGCGGGCCTGCTGGCAGCCCCCAGCGGCTTCTTCTCTCCGTACCTGGTAACGACCGATGCCTTCAGCCTATACGCTTGGATTGGCAGCGGCAGCCTGGTCGCCGGCGCGGCCGCCTACCGGCGGCAACGTGCATGGTTGTGGCTGGCGGCCGGTCTGTTGGTGGGGGCGGCCCACCTGACACGAGCCGATGGTGTGCTGCTCGGCCTGCCGCTGGCCATGGCCGCCCTCCTGGGGCGCCAGCGGCGAGCGAGTTCGCTGGCCGCATTGGTCGTGGGCTACCTGGTCGTCTTCGGGCCGTGGATGCTGCGCCTCATGGCCGTCAGTGGCAGCCCGCTGCCGCCAGGCGCGGGGCGGGCGCTTTGGCTGCGGAACTACGACGAGCTTTTCCTCTATCCAGCCAGCCAATTAACCCCGCAGCACCTGCTCCAGGCCGGCTGGCGGTCGATCCTTGGCGACCGGCTGTCGGCGCTCGGCCAGAACCTGGTCACGCTGTGGGTCGTCAACGGATTGGTCTTCCAACTGCCGCTTGCGATCATCGGCGGGTGGTCACAGCGCGACCGGCCCATCGTCCGCCTGGGGGCGGCCTACGGTCTGCTCCTGTTGCTGGCCATGAGCCTGGCCTTCCCCCACCCAGGAACCCGCGGCGGTTTCTTCCACTCGTCGGCCGCTTTGATGCCGCTGCTCTGGTCGCTGGCCTCGGCCGGGCTCTACACCAGCCTCCGCTGGCTGGCACCGCGCCGCAGCTGGCAGCTGGCGAAAGCCTGGTCCGGCTTTGGCTGGGGCGTCGTGGCCGTGGCGGCCGTGGCCACCGGCTTCTTGCTCTATATCCGGCAGGTTCGACCCCAGCAAACCGGAGGAGGTTGGGGGACCAGCCAGTTGGACTACGCCGAGGTTGGCGCCTGGTTGCGCCAGCACGATCCTTCTCTTGGCACGGTAGCCGTCAACAATCCCCCCGGGTTCTGGTTGGCGAGCGGCTTGCCGGCGGTCGTTATCCCCGTCGGAGGTGAATCCGAACTGGCTGAGGTTGTCCGCGAGTTTGCTGTCGACTGGGTCGTGCTCGAACGCAACCACCCACTCGGGCTCAACGAGTTGTACGCCGAGCCCGCCCGGGCGAGCTCCATGACCTATGAGCACACCCTGACGATCGAGGGCGCCAGTCCCATCCACTTGTACTCGGTCGGGAGCGGGCCTTGATCCAACCCCAAGGCAACCGCCTGATACCCCGCTTGGGCCCCATCCTATTGGGGGCCGTTGTGCTGTTGGCGCTCGGGCTGTTTGCTTGGGCTAGCCTGCTGCTCGAGGGCCCCGGTTTCCCACTCGACGACGCCTGGATCCATCAGACCTATGCCCGCAGCTTGGCGCAAGGCGAAGGCTGGCGCTTTGCCGGTCAACCGTCGAATGGCTCAACCTCGCCACTGTGGACCTTGCTCCTGATCCCGGGACACCTGGTCGGCCTGGCGCCCAGCTTATGGGCGGGCGTTGTCGGGGCAGCCTTGTTGTTGGCGCTCGGCTTGCTCGTTAAGGATGAGCTTGGGCGACATCTGAGGACGGAGTCTTGGCTGGCCTGGTTGGGAGCGGCACTGGTTGTGCTCGAGTGGCACCTGCTCTGGTCGGCTTTGTCGGGGATGGAAACCCTGGCCGCCGGTTTCCTGGCGCTCGGCCTTTCGATCGTCCTTTGGCGGCGTAGACAGGTCGGTCTGCTGGCCGGCGTGCTGGTCGGAGCCGGAGTTTGGATCCGGCCGGATTTGCTCACTTTGCTCGGGCCGGCCGCCTGGGTAGCCCTCCTGTCGGCTGGCGATCGCCGGCAGCGGACGACAGCCTGGCTGCGTTTTGGCCTGGGGATGGTGGCGCTGGCTGGCCCATACCTGCTGTTTCAATTCCGGCTGGCCGGCCAGCCCTGGCCCAGCACGTTCTACGCCAAGCAAGCTGAATATGCCGAACTGCTCGCATTGCCATTGGCCAACCGCTGGTTGGGGCTGTGGATGCCATTGCTGGCCGGGTCCTTGACCGCGCTGACGCCGGGCGTCATGGTTTGGGCCTACCGCCGTCTGCAGGAGCGGCGCTGGGCCGACCTGGCCCCCTTACTTTGGGTCGAGGGTTATGCGCTCTTGTTTGCCCTGCGGCTGCCAGTCAGCTACCAGCACGGCCGCTACCTACTGCCGCTGCTGCCCGTACTGCTGACGCTCGGCGTGCTCGGCTGGGCCGACCTGTGGCAGCGTTGGCAAGCGGGCCGGACGGCATGGATCACGCAAAGGGTGTGGGCCCTGACCATTCTGGCGACGACGTTGGTTTTCGGCTGGTTAGGTGCGAATGCATTTGCGACCGATGTCGCCATCATCGAGACGGAAATGGTGCGCGGTGCGCGCTGGATTCGAGCGAACACCGGGCCATCCGCCCTGGTTGCAGCCCACGATATCGGGGCTTTGGGCTACTATGGCCAGCGGAGCATCCTCGATCTGGCGGGACTGGTTTCGCCGGAAGTCATCCCCATCCTGCGTGACCAGGAGGCCCTGTCCGACTTGCTCGACCAGCGTCGGGCCGACTACCTGATGACCTTCCCCGGCTGGTATCCGGCTCTCACGGCTGGACGGGTGCCGGCGTTTCAGACGGAAGGCCGGTTCAGCCCGGCCGCCGGCGGGGAGAATATGGCGATATTTCCATGGTGATTTGCCCGGTTTGCTACCGATTCAGCGCCTGTGCTATACTCGCGCCAGTCCTTTTAAGGTAGGGGTCGCAATGGAAACCATCGGTCTTGTCATCATCGATGATCACCCCTTATTCCGGGAAGGCGTTCGCAACGTCATCGATGCCGAGGATGACCTGGAGGTGCTCGCCGAGGGGACCAGTGGCGACCAGGCGATTCAATTGATCCGCAAACTCAGGCCGGCTGTGGCCCTGATAGACATTAACCTGCCCAACATGAATGGTATGCAGGTGACGCGTACGCTCGACGCCGAAAACCTCGGCACCTCGATTGTGTTGCTGACAGCCTACGACGATGTGGAGCAGGTCCTGCACGCCTTCCGGGCGGGAGCCAAGGCCTATTGCTCTAAGGACGTGCATGCCGGCAAACTGGTGGATGTGGTACGGCATGTCGCCCGCGGCTACTACGTCGCCGGCGACCAGGTCTACGACAAGGATGGTCTGGAACAGTGGTTGGAAGAGGGGGTTGAAACCATCCGGCGGCCGCATCTTGAAGGCGATGTCGAGGCCTTTGCGCCGCTGTCTCCCAGGGAGATGGAAATCTTGCAGTATGTGACGCGGGGCATGAGCAACAAAGAAATTGCGGCCCGCCTTGGCATCAGTCACCAGACGGTCAAGAACCACATGACGTCAATCCTGCACAAGCTGGATGTCGAAGACCGGACGCAGGCGGCCGTTTATGCACTGCGCCATGGCTGGGTCCGGCTCCAGGATACGCGGAAAGATCCCTCGGGCGGGTAGAGGCCAGGATGACCGAAGCCGAAGAGACCACCACCGAACAAACCCCCGTTGATGCCCTGATCGAGGAGATGCACACCGACCTCGAGAGCGTCACGACTCGGCTCAATGAGATCACAATGCTCGTCGAGCAAAGTCAGGGGGAGGTCGACAAGTTGGCGCAGCGAAATGCCAGCATCACGACCCGCCTGCATCAAATCCAGGCCAATTTCGACACCATGCCGCGTGAGGACATCCGAACGGTCTATGAGTCGTCCCAGGATGCCCAGCAGCGGCTTTTCACGATGCGGGGCCAGCTCGAGAAGCTGGAAGCCGACCGGTCGCACCTGGATAGCCGGTCCAATCTGCTGCGCAAAGCGTTGAGCGTCTTGGAGGGTGGCCCGGTGGTCGCCCCGGGCGAGCAGCCGGACAATGGCAACCTGGGCATCGAACAGGTTATTGAGGCCCAGGAGGAAGAGCGGCGCAAGATATCGCGCCAGATCCATGACGGCCCGGCCCAAGCGCTGGCCAACTTTATTCTACAGACTGAGATCGCCATGCGTCTTTTCGACCAGGACGCCGACGAAGCGAAGAGTGAACTGGCCCGGCTCAAGGAAGCGGCCGCCGGCACTTTTGCTCAGGTACGGGATTTCATCTTTGACTTGCGCCCGATGATGCTCGATGACTTGGGTCTGGCGCCTACCGTCCGGCGCTACACCGAAGCCTTCGAAGAAAAGTCGGGCCTGGATATCAACACGGTGATCACGGGCACTGAGCGCCGCCTGGCCTCCCATCGTGAAGTGATTGCCTTCCGAGCCGTCCAAGAGTTCCTGGCTAACGCCCGGGAGCACGCGCAGGCGACTCAGGTCAAAGTCATGTTGGACATGGATGATCGTCAGATCCGTGCCGTCGTCGAGGACAACGGCATTGGTTTTGACCAGCAGGTTCTGGATACCACCGAGGGCCCGCCGGGCGGCTTGCAGCGCCTTCGCAACCGGGTCCATCAAATTGGGGGAACCCTTGAAGTTGACTCGTCGGAAGGCGGCAGCCGCTTGATTCTGTCGCTCCCAGCCGGCGACTGAGCCCTTGCGGGCATCGGACGGAGGTCCTATTGTGCCTTTCGCTGCCAGCTCCCTATAATGGAGCCAGCTTGGAGCAGAATACAAGCGAGTCTGCAGCGGAAGGAGGTGAAAGCCATGTTGTTTGCGCCGAAAGAGAAGGGCCAAGGTCTTGTAGAGTATGCGCTCATCCTAGTTTTGGTTGCGGTCGTCGTGATCGTTATTCTCGCGCTGCTCGGACCGGCCATCGGGAACGTGTTCAGCAACATTGTCGAGAACATCTAAGCTTGTCGCCTGCCCAATTGACACCGTGGGCGACATCCACTGAACGCAGCGGAGCCCTATCGGCGATAGGGCTCCTTGCGTCAAAAAGCCGGCCGCATGTACGGACGTGGGGCCGGCTTGACAAGTTGGTTCGAACCGGTATGATAACCGGCCAAGCAGGTTAAAGAAACCTGTCTTAACGATATTTAAGGAGGCACCATGCGCCGCGGTCGCATCTTCATTCTCCTGGCTCTCGTTCTCTTGCTTGGCGCTGTCGCCGCATTCCTGCTCTTGACAAGGCTTGGCGGCCAGCCATCCGGTCAGGAGGCCCAAGCGACCCCGAGTGGGCCGGTGGGTGAAGCCCAAATCGTGATCGCTGCGCAGGACATTGCGCGCGGTTCCGAAATCCCGGCCGACGGCATCATCCTGTCTCCCTTCCCGGCGGACTTCGTCGTCGAGACCATGGTGACGGACGTCGAGCAGGTGATCGGCAGGCGGGCGCGCATGGATATCGCCCGCGGGGTGCCGATCACGGAACGCATGCTGACCCAGCAAGCTGGCGACCTGCTGGGGACCGGTTCCGAGGCGGCCATTGCCATTCCTCCAGGCATGACGGCCATTGCGGTGCCGATGGACCGGTTCTCGGGTGTGGCCTATGCCATTCAAGATGGCGACCAGGTCGATGTGATCATCTCGATGCTGATGGTAGATGTCGATCCGGAATTTCAAACTTTGCTGCCGGACCACACGGCCATCCTGGTCGGGCCCAATGGTGAGGTGCTGACCGGCACTGGTGCGACCACCGTCGAAACCGGCGCCGAAGGCACGTCGGCAACCTCGCCGGAACCGCTGCCGCTTGGCCGCGTCGATGAGGAAGAAACAACGGGTCAGCAGGTCTACCTGCTGCCGGTCGGCGCCCAGCGGCCGCGCTTGGTGTCGCAGCGCCTGATCACCAATGCGACCGTGCTGCACGTGGGTGACTTTGCTCTGCCCGAGGAAGAGGAAGAGGAGCCGGCCACTGAACAGGCGCCAGCCGGGGCTCCGGCCCAACAGCAACAACAGGTGGTCGTCATTGAGAAGCCGACGATCGTCACGCTGATCGTTGCTCCGCAAGACGCCCTGGCGCTGAAGTGGGCGCTGGAGGCGGGCGGGGACTTGACCCTGACGCTGCGGGCGCCCAACGATGACGTCAATGAAGCCACAACCAGCGTCACGCTGCAGTTCCTGATTGATACGTACAACATCGCCGTGCCTTCGAAGTTGCCGTACGGCACCGAGCCTCGGCTCGAAGCCGATTCGCTGCGCTGGCAGCCCAGCCAGTCCAGCTCGGCACCGGCGCCGGTAACCGAGTAGCCCAGGCCGGCACCAAGCTGGTCGAAGCCCGAGACTAGGATGACCGAGAGTTCCGAAGGCCAGATCCGGGTTCTGATCGTCGACGATATCGCCGAAACGCGCGAGAACATTCGTCGGCTGCTTCAGTTTGAGACCGACATTGACGTTGTCGGGGCAGCCCGCTCTGGGGAAGAAGCGCTGCAGATCGCTGCTGATATCGAGCCCGATGTCGTGCTGATGGACATCAACATGCCCGACATGGACGGGATTGCGGTGACCGAGGCTTTGCTGCGCGATGTGCCCTATGCGCAGGTCGTGATGCTCTCGGTCCAGTCCGAGGCCGACTATATGCGCCGGGCCATGCTGGCCGGCGCCCGCGATTTCATCGCCAAGCCACCTTCGGGCGATGAGCTGATCCGGACCATCCGTTTGGTGTCCGAGCGGGCCAAGGAACAGAAGGCCAAGCTGGCGGCGGTGCCGGTCATGCAGTTGCCCGGCACGGGCCCGATCCGCGGGGTCACGGGTGCGATTGAAGGCAAGCTTCTGGCCGTCTACTCGGCCAAGGGCGGTGTCGGCTGCAGCATGCTCGCCACCAACATCGCACTTGGCTTGCATACTGATGAGACTCCGACTGTGCTGGTCGATGCCCATCTTCAGTTCGGCGATGTGTCGGTCTCGCTCAATATGCAAGTCAAGAATTCCTTGGTCGACCTGGCGGCTCGGGCCGACGAGCTCGATCGGGACTACGTCGAAGACGTCCTGATCACGCATGAAACGGGGCTCAAGGTGCTGGCGGCACCGCCTCGGCCCGAGATGGCCGACGAGGTGCAGGCCGACCAGCTGCGCAAAGTGCTTTCGTTCTTGAAACGCAACTTCGCCTACGTGGTGGTCGACACCAGTTCGACGATGGACGACATCACCTTGGCGGTGCTGGATGCCTGCGACGTGCTGATGACGGTAGCGACACCCGACATCCCGTCCATTAAGGACACCCGCTTGCTGTTTGATCTGTTGAGCGTGCTCGAGTTCCCGCGCGAGCGCATCTTCTTCGTGCTCAACAAGATGGAACGCAAGACTGGCATTACCGCCGAAGCCATCGCCGAGAACCTGAAGCGGCCGGTTGAGGGGCAAATACCGTCCGACGAGAAACTGGTTTCGGCGTCCATCAACAAGGGCATCCCATTAATCCTGGGCGATAAGGGTAAGGCACCTGCAAGGAATATCCTCGAGCTGATTGGTACACTGAGGCAACGATTGGTTGCCCAGCCGGAAGAAGAAGTGCTCGAGGCCGAAGCTGAACGACCCCGCCTGGCCAGCCGGTAGGATCGTTTAGAGATCGAATTTCGCTGGTACTGGAGGTAGACCGTGTCGCTACTAAAGCGGATTGAACAGGGTCAGTCATCCGAACCTGCTGCCCCCGCCCGTGTCTCTTCGTCGGGGCAGGGCAGCGGGACCTCTCGGTTGAGCGGGATCAGCTCGCGACGAGCTGCACCGCCCGGCTCGGCTGCCCGTGATACCTATTACGATCTCAAGACGCGCGTCCAGAACAAGCTGCTGGCTGAACTCGATCCGACGATGGACGTCAGTCAGACCGCCGATGTCCGTCGCACGATCGAAGAGCTCTTCGAGAATATCCTGGCCGAGGAGAAGATCGTCCTTTCCCGCCCCGAACGGCGGCGTCTGTTTGAGCAGATTGTTGCCGAGATTCTGGGCCTGGGCCCGATCGAGCCGCTGCTGGCCGACGAGACCCTCACGGAAATCATGGTGAATGGGTCCAAGAACATCTTCATCGAGCGCGCCGGCAAGCTCTACCGTGAGCCGGCCTCGTTTGAGTCGGACGATCACTTGATGCGGATTATCGACCGCATTGTGGCGCCGCTTGGCCGCCGGATCGACGAATCGAGCCCATACGTTGATGCCCGCTTGCCTGATGGCTCGCGCGTCAACGCCATCATCCCTCCGATCTCGCTGGTGGGTCCGGTGCTGACAATTCGTAAGTTCGCCAAGATCCCAATCACAATCGAACAGCTCGTCGAGTGGGGCACCATCACACCCGAAGCCGTGGAGTTCCTCAAGGCATCAGTGATCTCACGCATCAACATGATCATCTCCGGCGGTACCGGTTCGGGAAAAACCACCATGCTCAACGTGGTTTCCCAATTCATCCCGTCGGATGAACGCATCGTGACCATCGAAGACGCCGCCGAGCTTCAGCTGCGCCAGGAGCACGTCGTGTCCCTGGAAAAGCGCCCACCCAATATCGAGGGCCGCGGCGAAGTGACCATCCAGAACCTGGTGGTCAACTCGTTGCGAATGCGTCCCGACCGGATTATCGTCGGCGAGATCCGCGATTCGGCCGCGCTCGATATGCTCCAGGCGATGAATACCGGGCACGATGGCTCACTGACAACGGCTCACTCCAACAGCCCGCGCGACACCCTGTCGCGCATCGAGACGATGACGATGATGGCCGGCATGGAGCTGCCCCAGCGGGCGATCAGGGAACAAATCGCCTCGGCGCTCCAACTGGTGGTCCATCTGGAGCGCCAGCGGGACGGCACGCGCAAGGTCACCCACATCACCGAGATCCAGGGCATGGAAGGTGACGTCATCACCATGACCGACCTGTTCGTCTTCGATCAGACCGGCATTGAAGATGGCAAAGTGATTGGTCGGCTGCGGCCGACCGGCCTGCGCCCCAAGTTCATGGATCAGATCGAAGCTTCAGGAATTCACCTGCCGCCGTCCATCTTTGGGATGGGTGACCGGATGAGGTATGCCTAAGCGATGAATCCTACAACAGTCCTATTCGTTGGGGGCGGATTAGGATTGCTCCTGCTGGCGATTGGAGCAGTCCTGTCGCTGGTCGGACGGCAAACGGTCGTCGAGGAGCGGCTCGGCCGCTATTCAGAGACAGGCGGCATGTCCGCCGCTGGTCGGGGGGAGGTGGTCGAGGCCGATGTCGACCGTCCCAGCCCGCTGGCCGATTTGCTCAACCGGCTGGGCGAGGGCACCGACCTTTTCGAGAACATATCGCGTGGGCTGGCCCGGGCCGACATGAAATTCCGGCCGGCCGAGTACATTGCATTGGTCGTGCTGGCGGCCGGCGGTGCCGGCGTGCTGGCCACGGTCCTGAGCCGCTCGATCCTATTCGGAGCTGCCGCCGCCCTCGGCGGCGCCTTCATCCCGGGCATCTACGTACGGATGCAACAAGGCGCCCGGTTGAAGAAGTTCGATGGTCAGCTTGGTGACATGCTCAACCTGATGGTCAACGGCTTGCGGGCCGGCTTTTCCACACTCCAGGCGATGGAAGCGGTCAGCCGTGAACTGCCCGCCCCCATTTCGACCGAGTTTCACCGGGTCGTCCAAGAAATGCAGCTTGGCCTGCCGATGGAAGAAGCGCTCGACCATATGCTTCGGCGCATCAACAGTGATGACCTCGATATGCTCATTACGGCGGTCAACGTCCAGCGGGAGGTCGGCGGTAATCTGGCCGAAATCCTTGACACGATTTCCTACACGATTCGGGAGCGCGTCCGAATCCGAGGCGAGATTTCGGCGCTGACCGCCCAAGGGCGGGCGACAGCCTGGGTGATCTCGCTGTTGCCGGTGGCGTTGACCGGGATTCTGTTCCTGGTCAACCGCCCCTACATTATGCAGTTCTTCAACCCGGAGACACGCACCTGCGGTATTCCGATGCTGCTTGGCGCCGCGCTCATGGTGATCACAGGGTTCTATATCACGCAGAAGATCGTCGACATTGACATCTAGGTCGATACTAGTTGTCTTGAGGTTCTGGGAGAGCTAACCGAATGCCAGCACTGACAATCGTTATCTTGATCGGTGGGGCGATACTACTGGCAGTCGTCTTGATCATTGCCGGTATCCGTGCGCCGCAACCCGGCGACCCGATCCAGCAGCGGTTGGCCGAGTTCACGATCTCCGAACAGCCGGTCACCCTGGAAGAGATCGAGCTGTCGCAGGCGTTCTACGAACGCGTCATCCTGC
>Ga0299906_10002352_pt1 | contig 15736 bp, 14 predicted proteins | sample RVTome_14_FD_200259 | JGI IMG/M metagenome (GOLD analysis project Ga0299906, IMG submission 200259) | Soil microbial communities from uranium-contaminated site in the Upper Colorado River Basin, Wyoming, United States - RVT145D125 (version 2) ... | reverse complement strand
AGATAGGTATCGGCGCCGGGCCCGCCGGTGGCGGTGACCGTGATGCCACCGGTCGATTGCAGCCGGACCTTGTCGAAGTACACCTCGAAGGTGGTCGCCGCGTCCGGGTTGTCGCCGGTGGAATCGGAGTTGTCCGGCCAGGCCATGAAGGCCTCGCCGCCGAACGCCGCGATGCCGGTGTAGTCGCCGAAGTCGTTGAGGTCGGAGTTGGGTGGTGGAGGCGGAGGCGGATTCTGAGGCGGAAGGTCGGCCCGGTTCTCCGCCGAGGCGGCATCGCTGACCCTCACGTTGGGCAGGAAGGTGAGACCGCCATCGATGCTGGCGGTGACGAAGTATTCCACCTCGGTGTTGACGGCGTTGTCGGTGTCGATGTCTCCGGGCGTGCCGTCGTTGCGGTCGTTGCGCGCGTCGTACCAGGACACGAACAGCACGCCCGACACCGGATCGACGCTGATCGCCTGGAAGAACTGGCTGAAGCTGTTGGGGTCCTCGTTGACCTGGACCGCGGAGCTCCAGGACGTACCATCGTTGTCGGAAAAGCGCGCCAGAATGTCAAAGTCATCGCTCTCGTCCGGCGACTCTTCCGCGTACACCAGATGCAGCCGCCCGCGGTTTGGGCCGTGGCTGTGGTCATACGCGACGTACGGGCTGGCGAAGGTGTTGCGGTCCGGGGTGGCGGGAATACTGTCGAATCCGCCCGCACTCGAGGTAACCGGTGTCAGGTCGGCGCCGAAGGACAAGCCTCCGACCAGCCCGTCCACATCGCGGTCGATCAGGATGTTGACCAGACCCTCTCCGTTGGACGGGTTCTGCCAGGTGACCACGATCTCGCCGTCCGGACCGATGGTCGGCACGGCGTAGTTGTTGCCGCCCGCGACGTCGTCTGCCTGCACAGGCGCGGAGAAGGCGCCCATGTTCCCTCGGCCGGTCACCGACGCAGCATAGGCCTGGATGCTCCCGCTGCCGTCGCGGTGCGTGACCACCACCATTTGATTACCGGGCGTCGACGGATCGATGCCGGTGGCGATCCATGGCTTGTCGGTGAGCACCGCGTTGGCCAGCACGTTGACCGTCGGATAGGAGCGCCCGCCGTCCGCGCTCATGGCGTGCACGATGGCGCGCGGGGTGGCGTTGGTGGCGCCGGTGGGGCGCTGCATGTACACCACGTGCACATTGCCGAACGCGTCCATCGCCACGGCGCCGTCGAAGCGGTCACCGCCGGCCAGTCCGTCCTGGGCGGGGCCGATGTTGATTGTGGTCCAGGCCTGCCCCGAGCTGGTGCTGAAGGCCGTGAACTGGTCGGGCAGCGCCCCGCCATTGGCCATCGCGACCAGGTTGCTGGGAATAGCGGGATTGATCGCGATGGCGGTTTCGGTCTGGCTCTGGGTGAGCTGGCTGGCGTTGACGTCTGCGCCGGCAATCAGCGTGGTGACGCCGTCGAACGCACCGCTGACCGAGAGCAGCAACCTGCTCTCGAGCGCTTCGAAGATGGGCTTGCGGCGGAATCTCGCGCTCGGGTCGGCGGAACGGTGGCGACGGAATACGCGCGAGTCAGCAGGACGGCCGAGCATGAATCCCCCCCTGGTTCCCGGACGGCGGGAACGAGTGGCCGCCGGCCGTGGAACGCCATCAGGCCCCGCCGCGCGTGCAGGTCTCCCGCGCGGTCGGGCCGAGTTGCTGGTCAGGATTGCCAGGCGGCGCGCCCAGCAATCCACCGAAAACGATGCTTCGGGAGGTGGACTGCCGCGCTGTCCGCGAGATGGACAGGCTTCCCCCCTTTTCGCCTTACAGCGGCGCCTCTCGGTTGTCAGGCGGCGACATGATGTGTCGCCGTAGTCCCAAGTTCACGCTACCGCAATGCAATATGCCCGACTTCTCGACAGGGCGGGCTTAGCGCGGCTCGAGCGGTGAAACCGTCTCGCACCGCAGTAGAGGGGCGCTTTGTTAACTTTGTGATAATTCAACACTTCCGCTCTACATGCGCGACTTTACTCCGCTATTTTTACAGTGTGAAGGGCCGCACATGAGCTGGAAGAATCAAGCGCGTTCGAGGCCGACTCAACATGCTGCAAGTGCAGCACAAAGGCCGATTCCACAGGCGGCGCAGGACGGCGACAGGCGGTGTCGCCGGAGTAGACGGGTGATGTCGCTAGACCTGACGCGCAGTGTCGCGAGCGTAGACTTTTCAGCGTGGCGATGCGATCCGCGGCCTGCGCAGCGCCCGCATCAGGCCTTCGCCGCGTTCACCGGCAAGGATCGAATTTTCGGAAGCCTGCTAGAGCGGGCTGACCAGATGTCCGCCGTCGACGGCGAGGATCGCCCCAGCCGGAACCCATCAGCCACGCCGCAGGCGCGGCTCAGCTTTCGTACTTGAAAGACAGCAGCACGCGCGTGCGATACGCCAGCACCTTGCCGTCCTCGACCTTCATGTCCATCTTCACGACCTCGGCGATGCGCAGACCGCGCAGCGTCTGCGACGCGGTTTCCACCGCCTTCCTGGCGGCGTCCTCCCAGGACTGCGTGCTGGTGCCGATCACTTCCACGACTTTGTAGACGGTATCCGCGGCTGCAGATTGTTTGGCCATGCTTCCTCCCGGATGGCGATCGCGCGCGAGCCGCTGCCCGCACGCGCCATCCATGATACTCGGATAGCCGCGGCACGAGCCCGAATGCAAGCAGGGCCCGGACAACGCTTGGCCTACGTGAGGTTTTTAATTCGCGCCTTAAGGGCGCATTGGAGGCGGGGGTCGGAATCGAACCGGCGTACACGGCTTTGCAGGCCGCTGCATAACCACTCTGCCACCCCGCCCGCGGATCGCGGGGAGAACTCTCCGCGACGAAGGCAGCATCCCGGTTGCGCCGGGGAGCAACGCGCATTCGCGGCTGCGCGCGCAGCGTTACCGAGGCGGGCCGCCTCGACACAGCGCGCGGCGCCCTGGCCGAGAAACTAAAAAGGGAAAACGAAGTGCATTCACTTCGATTTCCCTCGTTGTATTCTGGAGCGGGAAACGAGGCTCGAACTCGCGACCCCAACCTTGGCAAGGTTGTGCTCTACCACTGAGCTATTCCCGCGGAGCGAAACCGGAATTATAGAGAGCCGGGAGGGGGTGTCAAGGCGGGCCCTGGCCCGGCTCCGGCACCGGAACCGGGCGCCGTCAGCGCTCTTTCCCGGAGATCCACGGCATCGCCCGGCGCAGGTAGTAGCCCATCGACCACAGCGTCAGCAGGGCGGCGATGTAGATCAGGACAGTGCCCACCTGCTGCGTGTCCACCCCCAGCAGGATGCCGTTGAACAGCAGGAGCAGGATCGCCGCCATCTGGCAGCCGGTCTTGACCTTGCCCAGGAAGTGCACCGCCACGTTGCGGCTCTGGCCGAGCTCGGCCATCCACTCGCGCAGCGCCGAGATGGCGATCTCGCGGCCGATGATGACCACGGCGATGATCGCATCCACCCGCTGCAGGCCGACCAGCAGGATCAATGCGGCGGCCACCATCAGCTTGTCGGCGACCGGGTCGAGGAACGCACCGAAGGCCGAGGCCTGATTGAGCGAGCGCGCCAAGTAGCCGTCGAGCCAGTCGGTGATGGCGGCGAAGGCGAACAGCGCGGTCGCCGTCATGTTCTTCCCCGGTCCGCTGAGCCAGGTGTCCGGCACGTAGTAGATGGCGAGAAACAGCGGGATCAGGATGATCCGCAGCCAGGTGAGCAGATTGGGGATGTTCGCGGGCATCAGTGCAGATGCTGGTAGATGCGTTCGGCCAGCTCGCGGCTGATGCCCTCGACCTGGGCGATCTCGTCGATGCTGGCCGACAGGACGCCACGCAGCCCGCCGAAGCGGGCCAGCAGCCGCTGGCGGCGCTTGGCGCCGATGCCGGCGATGCTCTCCAGCGTGGACGTGCGCCGCGCCTTGGCACGCCGGCCGCGGTGGCCGGTGATGGCGAAACGGTGCGCCTCGTCGCGGATGTGCTGGATCAGATGCAGGCCCGGGTGGTCCTTGGGCAGGCGCAGCGGCTCATGCCGGCCCGGAACGATGAGCTGCTCGAGGCCGGGCTTGCGCTCCTCGCCCTTGGCCACGCCCACCAGCGCCACCTGCGCCAGTCCCAGCTCCTCCATGACCGCCATCGCGCTCGACACCTGGCCCTTGCCGCCGTCGATCAGGATCAGGTCGGGCACTCTGCCCTCCCCCGCGACCACCTTGCGGTAACGCCGGTCGAGCACCTCGCGCATGGCGCCGTAGTCGTCGCCTGGCGCCACGTCCTGGATGTTGTAACGGCGGTACTGGTCCTTGCGCATCGCACCCTCGTCCCATACCACGCAGGAGGCCACGGTCGCCTCGCCGCCGGTATGGCTGATGTCGAAGCATTCGATGCGCTGCGTCGTGGCCGGCAGGCCAAGCGCGTCCAGCAGGGCGGCCAGGCGCGCCTCCTGAGTGGCGTGCAGGTGCAGCCGTTGGCCGATGGCGACCCGGGCGTTGGTTTCCGCCATGGTGAGCCAGGCACGCCGCTCGCCCGTGGCGCTGGCGCTGATCTGCACATCGTGCTCCGATTGCTCGGACAGCAGTTGCGCCAGGGCCTCGCTGTCCACCTCGTGGTTCACGACGATGAGCGGCGGCACCTCGCGCTGCAGGTAATGCTGGCTGAGGAAGGCCTGCAGCGCCTGCCCGGCCTGGTAGCCTTCGCCGTGCTCCGGGAAGAAGGACTTGTCGCCGCGGTGCATGCCGCCGCGGATGGTCACCAAGTTCACGCACAGCACGCCCGATTCCGCCAGCAGGGCTACGATGTCGACGTCGCGCGCACGCTCGCTGCTCACGAACTGGGCCTGGCGCACCCCGCGCAGCGCCCGCACCTGGTCGCGGTACACCGCCGCGGCCTCGAAATCCAGCCGCCCGGCCGCGGCCTGCATGCGCTCCTCGAGCTTGGCCAGCACCTCGTCGTCGCGGCCGAGCAGGAACAGCTCGGCGTTGCGCACGTCCTCGGCGTAGCTCGCTTCGTCGATCAGGCCGACGCAGGGCGCGGTGCAGCGCCGGATCTGGTGCAGCAGGCAGGGCCGCGAGCGGTTGCTGAACACCGTGTCCTCGCAGGTGCGCAGCCGGAACACCTTCTGCAGCAGCTGGATGCTTTCGCGCACCGCATGCGCGCTGGAGAACGGCCCGAAGTAGCGGTTCGCCCGGTCCAGCGGGCCGCGGTAGAAGCCGAGCTTGGGATAGCGGTGCCCGCTGACCTGCAGGTAGGGATAGGACTTGTCGTCGCGGTAGAGGATGTTGTACCGGGGCGCGAAGGTCTTGATCAGGTTGTTTTCGAGCAGCAGCGCCTCGGACTCCGAGCGCGTCACCGTGGTCTCGAGCGCGGCCACCTGCGCCACCATCAGCTGGATGCGCGGCTCCAGGCTGCCGGTCTTCTGGAAGTACGAGGCCACGCGCCTCTTGAGATCGCGCGCCTTGCCCACGTACAGCACCTCCGCCGCGCCGTTGAGCATGCGGTAGACGCCGGGCAGGTGCGGCAGCCCGGCGATGACCTCGGTGAGATCGGCGCCCGCGGCCGCCGGCGCCGGCGGCGGCGCATAGGCGCGGGCGTGAGCGGGGACCTTGGTCATGCGCCGGGGACGAGAAGGATCAACGTGCCTCGAAGTCGGGCGGGATGCGCTGGAACATGGCCGTGGCGGGCCGTGCGCCGTGCGTATTATAGCGGCGGCCGCGTGCGCCGCCTTAGGCATGGGCGGCGTCTTCGGGTAGAATCCGCACCTTTCCGCGTCCAAACCCGCAAGCCATGGCCAAAGTCCTCGCCACCGAAATCCGCGCCGGCAACCTGCTCGAATGGGACAAGCGCGTCTGGCGCGTGCTCAAGTCCTACCACGTGCACGTCGGCGGGCGCGGCGGCGCCTTCATGCAGGTGGAGATGAAGGACATCGAGGCCGGCACCAAGACCAATCAGCGCTTCCGCACCGACGAGAAGGTCGAGCGCGCCTTCGTCGAGAGCCGCGAGATGGAGTACCTGTACAACGACGGCAGCAGCTACGTGTTCATGGACAAGGAGACCTTCGAGCAGCTGAACCTGTCGGCCGAGCTGCTGGAGGGCCAGGTCGAATACCTGCTGCCCAACACCGTGGTGCAGGTCAACTTCCACAACGAGCGCCCGATCGGCGTGCAGCTGCCGCCCAGCGTGGTGCTGACCATCACCGAAACTGAGCCCACTCTCAGGGGCGCCACCGCGACCGGCTCCTTCAAGCCGGCCAAGACGGAGACCGGCCTCACCGTCATGGTGCCGCCGTTCGTGGGCGAAGGCGAGAAGATCAAGGTCAACACCGATTCGGGCGAGTACGTCGAGCGCATGTAACGCCCGGCCCGGCATCAGCGGCGGGTGAACAGCCGGATCACGGATTCCTCGCCGCCGCCGTGGGCGGACAGCTCCGGCTGCAGCGTGACGTGAGCGATGCCGAAGCGCCGCTCCAGGATCGCACGCGCCTCCTCGAGGACGCCCGGCCAGCGCTCCAGGCTCGCCAAGCGCAAGTGAGCGGACAGCGCGACTTGCCCCGACGAGATGTGCCAGATATGCAGATCGTGGACGTCGTGCACGTCGGGGATGCGCGCCAGCGCTTTGCCCACCTCGTCCAGCCGGATGCTGCGCGGCACGCCCTCCATCAGCACGTGCAGCGCCTCGCGCAGCAGGTGGATGGTCGAGCCCAGGATCAGCACCGCGATCGCCAGCGACAGGATCGGGTCGATCGGCCTCCAGCCGGTGAAGTAGATCACCGCCCCTGCCAGCAGCGCGGCGAAGGAGCCGACCACGTCGGCCAGCACGTGCAGCAGCGCTGCCCGCCGGTTGAGGGTGCGCTCGCTGCGGCTCAGGATGTACGCCACCACCAGGTTGAGCAGCAGGCCGACGAGCGCGACCCCCATCACCCCCAGCCCTTGCACATCGGGCGGCGCCATCAGCCGCTTGACCGCCTCCACCGCGATCAGCAGCACCACCAGCAGGAGCCCGAGGCCGTTGACGAACGCGGCGATCACCTCCGCCCGCGCCAGACCGAAGGAGTGACGCGAACCGGGCGGGCGCTGCGACAGCCAGGCGGCGAACCAGGCCAGCGCCAGGGCCGCGGCGTCCGACACCATGTGCCCGGCATCGCTCATCAACGCCAGCGACCCGAACCACCAGCCCGCGGCAAACTCCACCGCCGCATAGCTCACGGTGAGCGCCATCGCCCAGATCAGCGCCGTGCTGCCCAGGCCGGCGCCGTGCCGGTGCTCGTGGGCGTGGTCGTGCGCGTGCGTCATAGGCCCGCTACGCCTTCCCCGCTGCCGAGGGGGAGAGGTCAGCGAACTCCTGCGCGTGCTGTTCCAGGGCAAGGCGAGCCGCGCACCAGTCGGCATCGCCGGACAGAGCGCCGAGGCCGCAGGCCGCAGCGCGCGCATACAAGCGCTCCACGCGTTCTCTCCATCCGTTCGGCGCGGCCCAGCGCAACCCGGCGAGCAGCTCGTCCGCCGAATCCGGGCGGTTGCACACCAGCGCCACGTCGCAGCCCGCGCTCAGCGCCGCTTCCGCGCGCTGCACCACGCCGCCGGCGACGGCGGCGCCTGCCATCGACAAGTCGTCGCTGAAAATCACCCCGCCAAAACCGAGTTGCCCGCGCAGGATGGTCTGCAGCCACGTTCTGGAGAATCCGGCCGGGGCGGCGTCGACCCGCGGGTAGACGACGTGCGCCGGCATCACCCCCGCGAGCCCGCGCGGGATCAGCGCACGGTAGGGCGCCATGTCCTCTTCGATTTCCTCGAACGCGCGCTGGTCCACGGGCACAGCCAGGTGCGAATCCGCGCGCACGTAGCCGTGCCCCGGAAAATGCTTGCCGACCGCGCCCACGCCGCGCGCCTGCAGGCCGCTCATGAGCGCGCCCGCGAGCGCCGCGACCGCCGCCGGATCGCGGTGAAACGCCCGGTCGCCGATCGCCCCGCTGCTGCCGTAGTCGAGATCGAGCACGGGCGTGAAGCTGAAGTCCACCGCGCAAGCATTCAGCTCGGCGGCGATGAGCACGCCCACGCTGCGCGCGGCGGCCAGGCCCTGCTCGTGGTCCGCGGTCCACAACCGTCCCAGCGCCGCCATCGGCGGGATCGCGCTGAACCCGCCGGCGCGGAAGCGCTGCACGCGCCCGCCTTCGTGATCCACGGCGATCAGCAGGCGCGGCTCGCGCAGCGCGCGAATTTCTTCGGCGAGCCCCGACACCTGCTCCGGCGAAACGTAATTGCGCGCGAAAAAGATCACTCCGCCCACCAACGGATGCAACAGCCGCTCGCGGTCGGCGTCGGTCAGCTCCGTGCCCGCCACGTCCAGCATCACGGGGCCGAGGGGAAGTCGCATCGGCGTCACGCACGGCTCCTTTCCAGCACGACGAACGCGCACGCGACGCTGCGCTCGTGCGTCAGCGTGACATGGCGGGCCCCCACGCCGTGCGCGTCGAGCAGCGCCTCCAGCGCAGCGTCCAGGTGCAACTGCGGCTTGCCCAGCGCGTCGTTGGTGACGCCGATGCGCGTCAACGACACCGGATGGCGCAAGCCGGTGCCCAGCGCCTTGGCGAAGGCCTCCTTGGCCGCGAAGCGCCCGGCGAGATACACCGCGCGCGCGAAGCTCGCCCGGAACCCCTCCCACTCCACGTCATGCAGCACGCGCCCGGCGAAGCGCTCGCCGTAGCGCGCCAGCAGCCGCTCCACGCGCGGCACTTCGACCACGTCCGCCCCGATGCCGAAGATCATGCGCCCCGCGCTTCCCGCATCAGGCGTTTCATCTCCCGCACCGCCTCGGCGAAGCCGGTGAACAGCGCCTGGGCGACGATGGCGTGCCCGATGTTGAGCTCGACGATCTGCGGGATGGCGGCGATCGCCTGCACATTGCGGTAGTGCAGACCGTGACCGGCGTTCACCCGCAGGCCGAGCCCGGCGGCATGCGCCGCGGCCGTGCGGATGCGCTCCAGCTCGGCCGCGGCCCGCGCGGTGTGCTCGGCTTCCGCGTACGCGCCGGTATGGATCTCGATGACCGGCGCGCCGGCGCGCTGCGCCGCGTCGATCTGCACCGGGTCCGGTGCGATGAACAGGGAAACGCGGATGCCCGCGTCGCCCAGCCGGCGGCAGGCGTCCCGCACCCGGTCGAGCTGGCCCGCCACCTCCAGCCCGCCCTCGGTCGTGCGTTCGGCCCGCCGCTCGGGGACCAGGCAGACGTCATGCGGCTTGACCCGCAGCGCGAACGCGAGCATCTCCTCGCTCACTGCGCTCTCCAGATTCATGCGCCCGGCGAGCGCTTGGCGCAGCAGCAGCACGTCGGCATCCTGGATGTGCCGCCGGTCCTCGCGCAGGTGCAGCGTGATCGCGTCCGCGCCCGCCGTCTCCGCGATCAGAGCGGCCTGGATCGGGCTGGGATAGACGGTGCCGCGCGCCTGGCGCAGCGTCGCCACGTGGTCGATGTTGACACCGAGGAAGATCATGCTGGCGGGATCACCGGTCAAAACTGCTGCATCTCGCGCAGCAACTGGCGGCTGTTCAGGGTCTTGCCGCCGAGATAGTGGTTGATGACATGGCGCATGAGCGCGCGCGCCTGGTACAGGGTCGCCGAGTCGGAGTAGTCGTCCCGTTGCATGTCGAGCAGCGACCGCCCGGTGAGGCTCGGTGCGGAGGCATCGCTCGCTCCCTGCCCCGCCGGCACCGGCCCGCGCTCCAGCACGTAAAGATACTCCCCCTCGGGGGCCAGCGGCTCGCCGTCCACGTCGTGCGTGAGCAGCAAGCCGTAGCCCAGTTCGGCCAGCATGCGGCGCTCGAACCTGCGCAGCACCGGTCCAGGCGCCAGACCGTCGTGCAACGCCGCGAGCGCCGTCTCGTAGTCCAGGTACAGGCGCTCGTGCGGGTCGTCGCGCGCCGTCAGCTTGAGCATCAGTTCGTTCAGGTAGAAGCCGCAGATCAGCGGCAGCCCTGCGAGCTGATAGTGCCCGCCCTGCCATTCCGCGCGATGCAGCACCTTCAGCTCTCCCTTGCCCGACCACGACAGCAGCAGCGGCTGGAACGCCATCAGCGCGCCGCGTAGCATCGACGCCGGCCGCCGCGCGCCTTTGGCCACCAGGGCGATGCGCCCGAAGTCGCGCGTGAACGCCTCCACCACCAGGCTGGTCTCCTTGAATGGATAGGTGTGCAGCACGTAGCCGGCCTCGCCATCCTGCGGTTTCGGCCGTGCGCGCGGAAGTGCAGCGGGCGCGTTCACGCGTCAATCATAGCCGAGGCGCTTGAGCAGGGCGGCGTCGTCCATCCAGCCCTTCTTGACCTTGACCCACACCTCCAGGAACACCTTGCCGCCGAACAGCTTCTCCATGTCCAGGCGCGCCTGGGTGGCGATGGCTTTCAGCTTCTCGCCGCCCTTGCCGATCACGATCGCCTTGTGGCCGGGCCGGTCCACCAGCACCGATGCCGCGATGCGCCGCAGCCCGCCCTGGGTGTCGAAGCGCTCGATCTCCACGGCGGCGGCGTAGGGCAGCTCCTCGCCCAGCAGCCGGAACAGTTTCTCGCGCAGCAGCTCGGCCGCCAGGAAGCGTTCGCTGCGGTCGGTGATCTCGTCCTCGCCGTAGAGCGGCGGCGCTTCGGGCAGCAGCGCCGCCAGCTCGTCCAGCAGCTCCCCGGTCTGCCCGCCGGTCTTGGCGCTGACCGGGACGATGGCGCGGAACGGGAAGGCCGCCGACAGCCTGGCCAGGTAAGGCAGCAGCGCCGCCTTGTCCTTCACCAGATCGATCTTGTTCACCGCCGCGACCGCCGGCATGCCCGCCGGCAGCAGCTCGAGCACCCGCCGGTCCTGGGTGCCGAAGCGCAGCGCCTCCACCAGCACCAGCGCCACGTCCACCTCTTCGACGGCCTGCGCCGCCGCCCGGTTCATGCGGCGGTTGAGCTCCGTCCCGTGACCGGTCTGCAGGCCGGGCGTATCCACGAACACCAGCTGGGCGTCGGGCCGGGTGACGATGCCCACCACTCGGTGGCGGGTGGTCTGCGGCCGGCGCGAGGTGATGCTGACTTTCTGCCCCACCAGACGATTGAGCAGGGTCGACTTGCCGACATTGGGCCGCCCGACGATGGCGATGGTGCCGGCCCGGTGCGCCTTCGCCGAGTGCGCCCTTAAGGCGCGACCTGAAAACCGTTCCCCACCTCTCACGGGGCGGGGTGCCGGCGGGGCGGTGTGGTGTGCGGCGTCATCGCTCATCGCGTCTGAAGCTGATCGGAGGTTCTCACTCCGAATCGACGGCGGTTTCGTAGGCGGCCCGCGCGGCGCTCTGCTCGGCGCTGCGCCGGCTCGGCCCTTCCCCCTCGGTGCGGATGCCGAGCTCGGGGATGAGGCATTCCACGTGGAAGTGCTGCTCGTGGGCCTCGCCGCGCACGCCCACCACGTTGTAGCGCGGCAGCGGCAGGTGCCGCGCCTGCAGCAGCTCCTGCAGCAGGGTCTTCGGGTCCTTGCCCTGAGTCCTGGGATCGAGCTCGGTCAGCAGCGGATCGTACAGACGCTCCACCACGGCCGCGGCGGCCTCGAAGCGGCCGTCCAGGAACACCGCGCCGAGCACCGCCTCGAGGGCGTCGGCGAGAATCGACGGCCGGCGGAAACCCCCGCTCTTCAGCTCGCCCTCGCCCAGCAGCAGGTGCTCGCCCAGGTCCAGCGTCAGGGCCAGGCGCGACAGGCTGTCCTGGTTCACCAGGTTGGCGCGCAACCGCGACAGATGTCCCTCGGGCAGTGCCGGGAAGCGGCGGAACAGCAGCCAGGCGATCACGCAGTTGAGCACGCCGTCGCCGAGGAACTCGAGGCGCTCGTTGTGGGGCGCGCCGTAGCTGCGATGGGTGAGCGCCTGCCGCAGCAGGCGCGGGTCCTGAAAGCGATAACCCAGACGGGCGAGCAGGTCCGCTTCGCTCATGCTCCCCGGCGGCGCGTCATCTCCCGCCCTCGGCGACGAAGTCGATGCAGGCGCTGACGTTGCCGAACAGCGGGATCTGCACCGAGTACATGGCGATGACCTCGAAGCCGTCCCCCAGCTTGTTGATCTCCAGGTCCTGGCCGCGGATCGACTTGATGTCGTCGATCTGCGCGCGGCGGTCGAACGCCAGCTGCACATCGCGCACCTGGCCGCCGCGCGTCTCCGGGGCGCGCGCGATCTCGCTCACCGCCTTCTTGACGGCGAAATATTCGATGTAGGCCGGCAGCACCTTGAAGCCGATGAGGGCCAGCACCACCAGCAGGCCGGACACCAGCAGCAGTCCGATCAGGCTCAATCCCCTTTGCGTTCGCATCGCGTTCTCCGCCCAATGCCGTTTCAAGTTGTCCTTAGTTGATACGCGTTCCAATACGGCTGAAGTCGCTGAAGTTCCACCAGATCATGAAGGCCTTGCCGACGATGTTGCGCTCCGGCACGAAGCCCCAGTAGCGGCTGTCGCTGCTGCTGTCGCGGTTATCGCCCATCAGGAAGTAATGCCCGGGCGGTACCTTGCATTGGAAACCCGATTCATTGTATGCACAATTCTCGCGGTGCGGAAAATCGCGCACTCCCGCCACTTGCATCGGCGGCGCATCCGGGTTGATCAGCACGGCGTGGTTGTGCTGCCCCAGCGCCTCGCGCAACCGCTTGGTGGTGACGTAGTTGAGGCCGCCTTCCGCGTACTGGTAGTCCGACTCGGGTGTGGTCGGCACCGCCTGATCGTTCACGAACAGCTGCTTGTTGCGGTAGGCCACGGTGTCGCCCGGCTCGCCCACCACGCGCTTGATGTAGTCCAGCGACGGGTTGTCGGGGTAGCGGAACACCATCACCTCGCCGCGCTGCGGCCGGTTGATGTCCAGCACCTTGACATTGACCACCGGCAACCGGATTCCATAGGTGTACTTGTTGACCAGGATGAAGTCGCCAACCAGCAGGGTCGGGATCATCGAGCCGGACGGGATCTTGAACGGCTCCACCAGGAACGAGCGCAGCAGGAACACCAGCAGGATCACCGGGAAGAAGCTCTTCGAGTACTCCACCCACCAGGGCTCGCGCCCTGCGCGCTGGTGGATCTCCCCGAGGATCTTGTCCTTCCTCGCTTGATAATCGGCCTGCGCCTCGCCCGGCTTTAGGGCGAGCGCCGACTCGGCCTGCAGCAGCGCCGCGCGCACCGCGGCCTGCCGGCGGCCCGCCAGGAAGAAGCGGTCCAGCAGCCAGATGCCGCCGGTCACCACCAGCAGCAGGAGCATTGCGAGCGCGAAGTTCATGGCGGCCCTGGAGTTGCGTGCGGGCTACTTGCCCTCGACCTGAAGAATGGCCAGGAAGGCCTCCTGGGGGATCTCGACCGTGCCGATCTGCTTCATGCGCTTCTTGCCGGCCTTCTGCTTCTCCAGCAGCTTGCGCTTGCGGGTGATGTCGCCGCCATAGCACTTGGCCAGCACGTTCTTGCGCAGCGCCTTGACCGTCTCGCGCGCGATGATGTGCGAGCCGATCGCGGCCTGTACCGCGACGTCGAACATCTGCCGCGGAATCAGCTGGCGCATCCTCTCCACCAGGTCGCGTCCGCGATGCTGGGCGCTGGCGCGATGCACGATCAGCGACAGCGCGTCCACGCGCTCGCCGTTGATGAGGATGTCGAGCTTGACCAGATCGGCGGCCCGGAACTCCTTGAAGTCGTAGTCGAGCGAAGCGTAGCCACGGCTCACCGACTTGAGCTTGTCGAAAAAGTCCATCACCACTTCGTTGAGCGGCAGCTCGTAGGTGAGCATCACCTGCCGGCCCAGGTACTGCAGGTTCTTCTGCGTGCCGCGCTTGCCGTTGCACAGCGTCATCACCGGACCGACGTACTCGCTCGGCACCAGGATGGTGGCGGTGATGATCGGCTCGCGGATCTCCTCGATCCGGGAGGCGTCCGGCAGCCGCGCAGGGTTCTCCACTTCGAGCAGCCTGCCGTCGCCCAGCCGCACCTGGTAGACCACGGTGGGCGCCGTGATCAGCAGGTCCATATCGTACTCGCGCTCCAGGCGCTCCTGCACGATGTCCAGGTGCAGCAGGCCGAGGAAGCCGCAGCGGAAGCCGAAGCCCAGCGCCTGCGAGGTTTCCGGCTCGAAGCGCAGCGAAGCGTCGTTCAGGCGCAGCTTCTCCAGCGCATCGCGCAGCGCGTCGTACTCGTTCGCCTCGACCGGGTAGAGGCCGGCGAACACCTGCGGCTTGATCTCCTTGAACCCGGGCAGCGGCGCCAGCGCGCGGCGGTTGGCGAGCGTGATGGTGTCGCCCACCCGGGCGCCGTCGAGCGCCTTGATGCCGGCCACCACGAAACCCACCTCGCCCGCGCCGAGCGAGTTTTTCTGCACCGACTTGGGTGTGAACACGCCCACCTGCTCGCACAGATAGCTCGCGTGCGATGACATCAGCAGGATCTTGTCCTTCGGCGCGAGGCTGCCGTCCACCACCCGCACCAGCATCACGACACCGACATAGTTGTCGAACCACGAGTCGATGATCAGCGCCTTGAGCGCCGCCTTGGGGTCGCCCCTGGGCGCCGGCATGCGCTGCACCACGGCCTCGATCACGTCCTCGACCCCCTCGCCGGTCTTGGCGCTGCAGCGGATCGCGTCCGCCGCCGAGATGCCGATGATATCCTCGATCTCGGAGATCACGCGCGCCGGATCGGCCGAGGGCAGGTCGATCTTGTTGAGCACCGGCACCACCTCCACGCCCTGCTCGGTGGCGGTGTAGCAGTTGGCCACCGTCTGCGCCTCCACGCCCTGGGAAGCGTCCACCACCAGCAGCGCGCCCTCGCAGGCGGCGAGCGAGCGCGAGACCTCATAGGAGAAATCGACGTGACCGGGCGTGTCGATGAGGTTCAGCAGATAGACCTTGCCGTCCCGCGCCCGGTACTGCAGCGCGGCGGTCTGCGCCTTGATGGTGATGCCGCGCTCGCGCTCCAGCTCCATCGAGTCCAGCACCTGGTCGGCCATCTCCCGGTCGGAGAGGCCGCCGCACAGCTGGATGAACCGGTCAGCCAGAGTGGACTTGCCGTGGTCGATGTGCGCGATGATGGAAAAGTTGCGGATGTGCTCCATCAGGAGAGGGCACCGGCGGGCGGGTACAGGCGCCCGCCGCGTCAGATAAAGCCGCGATTCTAGCTGATTTTTCGGGACGCGCGGGGGTAACCGGCCGGCGCGGCCGGCACGCGGGCGGCGCCGGCAGTCTGCAGACGCAGCCCTGGGGTCGAGCGTGGACCGGACCGGGGCCACGTCAAGCGACCCGGTCCGGGGCGGGTGGGGCCTCAGTTGCCGTTGATGCGCAGCGGAACGTAGATGGAGCCCTCGCCGCGGCGCACCAACAGAGCCACGGTACGGGGCTTGTCGCCACTGCCCAGCAGGCGGTTGAGCTCTTCCACGGATTTGATCTCGGTATTGCCCACCGCCAGGATGACGTCGCCGCGGCGGATGCCGGCGCGCGCGGCGCTGCCCTCCGCATTCTCCACCAGCACGCCGCCGGACACGTTGAGCTCGCGGCGCTGGTCGGCGGACAGCTCCGACACCGTCAGACCGATCTTGCCCAGCGTCTCCCCGGAAGGCTTGCGGCTCTGCTGGCGCTTCGCGGCGCGCTCCTCCGGGGTCTCGCCTACGGTGATCTGCAGGTCCTTGCGCTCGCCCTTGCGCCAGACCTGCACGCCGACTTTGGCTCCCGGACGGGTGGAAGCGACGATGCGGGGCAGCTCGTTGGAGCTGCCGATCTCCTTGCTGTCGAACTTCA
>Ga0299906_10002351_pt1 | contig 15738 bp, 15 predicted proteins | sample RVTome_14_FD_200259 | JGI IMG/M metagenome (GOLD analysis project Ga0299906, IMG submission 200259) | Soil microbial communities from uranium-contaminated site in the Upper Colorado River Basin, Wyoming, United States - RVT145D125 (version 2) ... | reverse complement strand
GCGCGACACAGCCCGCCTCATTGAGGCACAGGTGAATCCCCACGCCGAGGTCCGGACAATCCGGAATGATCTCGTTGATCGCGTGGTCGTAGGCATGACCGTTGGCTCGCAAACAGGTGCTGGTCAAACCGCCGTGCTGATGGGCCAGGCGAATCCCTTCGTTGAACGCGTAGAGCAAACCGAGATCGTCCGCCTCGAGAATGACCGCCCGACCGTCGATGCGCCGTGGCGCCCGACGCAACCACCGAGCCACGTTACCTCCGCGCGCGGGTTCGGAAACAACAGTCGGATCGGGCGGACGTCGTTCGAGAATCGCAGCCATCGCTGTTCGATTCGTCGGTCCCGTAAGTAGGCGACTTGAGTTCGCGGACGTCGCAAAGCATGAAGTGATTCACCCATCGATCGTCGAGAGAAATGCTCGCGGTTGCCGTCCGATAAAACGATTAACCGTCATCGACGTAGCGCCGGTACGCATCCAACGTGGCCTTGGCCATCGCGTCGGCGGAGAAGTGCTCGCGCACCGCCTTGCTCCCCTTCTCGCTAAGCTCGTACCGAAGCTCAGGTTCGTCCATGAACCGCGCCAGCCCGGCGGCAAGATCGGCGGGGTCGTCCGGATTGACCAGCAACACACCGCCCGTCGCCGACATCAATTCAGGAAAGACGCCGTGTCGCGGCTGGACCGCGGGTACCCCGGCGGCCAGCGCCTCGAGCACGCACAAGCCGCGCGGATCGCGATAGACCGTCGGCACGGAGAAGACGGTAAGGCGCTGAAGAAACCGGATTTTCTCGGCCCGGTCGACCGTGCCGACGAACTCGAAGTCGTGCTCGAAACCGTACTCGGCCACTTTCGCCCGAACTTCGTCGAGGTAGTCGCGCTCCTGCGGGGCGAGCCACCCCGCAACGAGCAACCGACACCGACGACCCTCGGCCGACCGACGCAAAAGCTGAACCGCCTCGACCAGCACGTGCAGTCCTTTCTCCGGGCAGATCCGAGCGAGGAAGCCGACGGTAAAGACCTCCGGCGGCGGCGGCGCGGCGGTGTAGCCTTCGAGATTGATGCCCGACGGCACCGCAATGATGCGCTCCCGGTCGATCCCGTAGCGCTTGGCGGCGACTTTGGCGTAATAGGTGCTGATCGAAAGAAACCCGTCGGCGTCGGCGGCCCGTTCGCTCAGCAGCGCGAGGCACTGATCGCGATGCGCGTCGGGCAAGCCGTCGAGAAAAATATCCTCACCCTGCAACCCGACCAGGACCGGCACGTCGAGTTCGGCTTTGATCTGTCGCGCCGCCCCGACCAGCAACACCGTACTGAGTTGCACGAGATCCGGCTGGATGGTGGTCTTCAGGGCTTCGACCAGCTTGGCCAGCTCCTTGCGCAACCGCCCGTCCTCACCGGCGAGCATGGAGGCGGTCAAACTCCCGAGCAGCTCGGGGTCGGTCTTGGTGTTCACCTTCGCCGCCCAGCGCACGAGCTTGGGCCAGTTCAGCAGGCGATCGACCAACCACGGCGTGTGGCGAAACACGGCCGACTTCTGTTGCAGGTAGACGTTGATGCCGCCGAAGAACAGTCGGCTGTCGCTGACGTCACGATCATCGGTGTGCAGCGGCGTGTAAGTCGGCAGGAGCGTGACTTCGTGCCCCGCCGCGATCAGCGCCGCCGCCAGGGCGCTGTCGCGAATGCACATGCCACAGTACATCTCCCCGGCCCCGGCGGCAATGTAGGCGATCTTCATGTCGATTCGTTCAGGAAACACCCCGCCGAGGAGAGAAGAACTTGCCGATGGTTGCGTCGTCGGGCGGAGCACTGATCAGCGAGACAACGATGTGTACCACGGCCGAAGCCGCGAAGATCGGCACGACCGGCATCATGCCGCCCCACGCACCGAAATGATCCGCCCAAACGAGAAACTCACGGTTCGCTCCGTAGTCAGCCTGCTTGAACAACAAGAACGTCAGCGCTGCAACGGTCACGACCGACGCGATCGCGCCCCATTTGGTGCTGCGCCGCCAATACACGGCCGCAAAGACCATCGGAAACAAGCTGGCGAAGCCGGTAAAGCACCATACGCCGAGCTGAAACACCGCGCGCGGCTCCTTGAGCGCGATCAGGAACGTGATCGACACGATGGCCACGACGAAGAATCGGCCGATACGAACCTTTGCGCTCTCGTTAAACCGATTCGGACGGGCGAAGCGCACGAGGATGTCGTTGGTGAACATCGAACCAATGCACAGGAACTGCGAATCCAGCGAAGACATGATCGCGGCCAGGATGCCGGCGGTCAGCATCCCGACGAGCACCGGATGGGCGGACTCGCTGACGAGCTTGCCCAGCACCGCATTGGCGGGCAAGGCGGCGGGATACTTCGCCGTCGCCCACACCCCCAGCATCACGCAGGGCACCCAGACGATCATGATGCAGATCGGATGCCCCACCACCGACAGACGGAACGATTTGGCCGATCGCGCCGTCAACCAGTGCTGAAACAGATGCGGAAACATGCCCACGGACAGCGGAATCAGGCAATAGGTCAGGAATTGCATCCTGCCGATGTGATGTCCACGGGTCAGCTTGTCGGCCGATGCGGACGCCAACACTTTTTGAGTAGCTTCGACCGCCCCGCCGAGTTTGGACGCGATCACATAAAACGTTACCACGCCCAGCACCATGAATATCAGGGTTTGAAACGTGTTCGCCCATACGGTCGCCCGCAGCCCACCGAACGAGACGTAGAACAGTACGACCACGCAAACCATGCCCATGCCCGCCCATCGCGGCAAGCCGCCGGTGGGATTTGCCTCGCTGGTGGGAAACGTGCCCGCGGTGACTTTCTCGAGCACCGCGCCGGAACCGACCACCCCCATCAGGATGTAGACGATTACCAGACCAACGACGACGGGGAACAGCAGCAAGGGCAGTAGTTCGGATTGATATCGATCGCGAAAGAACGCGAGTTGGGTGAGATAGCCATGGCGTTTGCCGAAAGACCAGATGCGAATGCCGATCAGAAAGAACACGGCCGAGTGAATGATCCCGGACCATGACGCCATCATCCCGTATACGCCGATACCCTCCTTGAACGCCTCACCCGTGCTCCCGACCAGCGCGAATGCGGTCATGGTCGTGCCGAACAGCGACATGAGCAGCATGAACGGTCCGATGGAATGGCTGGCCAGGAAGAAGTCCTTCGAGGTCCGCTCCAGCAGCCGCGTCGCGAGAACACCCAGTCCCATCAACGCCAACAGGTAACCTACGATGATCGCCAGCGCAATCGGTCCACCCGCGGACGAGCCGCCCTGCGCCAGCGGCCATCCGCTTGTTCCGTAAGCGAGCGTATCAATCATGGTTCTGTGTTGATCCGGTCGGGGTACTGATTTCGTCCAGTTCGTTCGGCCAGGCAAACAGGATGACGAGCCACCAGGTACCAGCGGCCGCGATGGAGATCAGCGCGTGCCAGAACAATCCGATGGGCATGAAGCCGAACACCAACGTCTTACTGTCCCACCACCAGAAGTCCTGGTGCAGAATCGCCAACGCCACGATGGGCAGGTACCAGATCCATTTGTTCATAAAGTTACTCTCTCGTCCGATCAGGCTCGTCCGATCAGGTCGACACCGGTTCGCCGAGGTCGCACATCCGCGCCATGGGAGTAAAGATTTCGTGCACCTCTTTTCGAAACACGTCGCCGACCAACAGCGCGACCAGGTTGTCGCGATGCTCGGGGTGCTCGGCCAGGAAATCCGCGAAGCTGAACCCGCGAGCATAGAAGGCATACACAAGCTTGCGAACCGCCGCCACACCGAAGGCGAGCGTTTCCTGAAAGACTCCGAGACGCGCTCCCGACAAGTCGCCGGCTTCGAGGGCGTCGTCGATCGCGTCGGCGGCGAATTCGCCGGATTTTAGGGCAAGAAACACGCCGGAGGAATAGATCGGGTCGATAAAACCACCCGCGTCGCCGACCAGGACCCACCCGTCACCGGCGAGGCGATCGAGTCGGTAGGAGAAATCCCGCAGCACGTGCACGTCGGTCTGCCGGGTTGCGCGGGTCAGCCGCTCGGCGACGGCGGGACAGGCCGCGATCTCGCGATCGAGCACCGCGGCCGGAGCAGCGCGATCACTGCCGAACAGTTCTTCGGGATCACCCACCACGCCGACGCTCACCCGGTCGTCGGGCAGCGGGATGTACCAGAACCACCCCTTGCCGCTCGGGGTGTAGACGATCAGCGTCGCCCCTTCGTCGATGCCGGAGTCCCGGTGGGCCCCACGATAGTGCGCGAACACCGACGCCTTGCGCAGCCGCGCGTCCGGGCGTTTGAGGTCGAGTTTGCGGGCCAAGAGCGCACCCTGCCCGGTTGCATCGACGACGACCGAAGCGCCGATGGTTTGTTCCACGCCGGTCTGGGCACGCGTGACCACGCCGGTCGCCTGCGTGCCGTCGAACAAGACGTCGCTGACGTGCAGTCCCTGCCGGACGGTGACGCCCTGCTCGGCCGCATTGTCGAGCATCATGGCGTCGAACTCGTCACGCGGCACTTGCCAGGTCACCGAGCTTTCGTGCGGATTGGTTTCCTGGAAATAGAACGGCCGGGATGCGCGACCCGAGCCGCCGATGAACTGCACCGAATGTTTGCGGGGAAAGCGCGACGCCTCGAGTCGTTCGAGCATGCCCAAGCGTTCGAACGACCAGTAGGTCTCGGGCATGAGCGACTCGCCGATATGAAATCGAGGGAACCGCGCCTTCTCGGCCAACAACACGCGCCGATCCTGTTGGGCCAACAGGGTGGCGACCGCGGCTCCGCCCGGACCGCCGCCGATCACAACGACGTCGTAGTTCTCGTTGTCAGGTCTGTTGCCGATCATGGGGTTGGCGATCCCGGACCCGGGGCGACGATCTCGAGCAACTCGACCGCCGGCGTGTGGGCGGTATGAATGGCGGCCACACGTCCGTAGCCGATCGTCTCGGGCCCCCGGTCGAAAACATCCATGATCTCCGCGGCACCGCTGATTTTCAAGTACGCGATCGGCTCGATCCGACGCATGACGTTGTGGTGGATCAGGATGGCGCCGAGCGGCGTGACCCCCTCGCGGATCTCGCGTCGCACCGCCTCGCTGCACACCCGCATGTCGATGCGCATTGTGCAATGCTGCACGATCCTGCCGGTCGAACGCAGCGCCAGCAGCGACCGTCGGGCGTAGTGCGTTTCGTCGATCTTTTCGACCACCACACGGACCTCGACCGCGCCGCCGTGATGGTTCTCGAGGGCGACGGTCATGTGATTCTCGTGGACCAGCAGGTCGCGGTACGCCGGGGGCACCTCGCTACCGGGCACGACCGTGAAGGCGGTCAGCAGCGCACGCTCGTCGAAGAGGGTAAGCAGATCGACAAGCATCGCAGGGTGGGAAACGGGCATGATCAGGGCAGTCCCGCGCCGCGGTGCTTCCGCTCGACGCGTTCGACGGCGTTGATGTCGATCCGCTTGACGGCGCCGTCATAGAAAACGAAATGAGACGCGCCGTCGTGTCGGCCGAGGCTGGCGTGCACCCGAGTCGCCACCGGCCCGGTGCCGCGACGCACCAACGAATGAAAGTGGTCGTCAATGACCCGCGGACGTCCGAAGCTGCGCGTCTCGGTCAGCCCTTCGATGAGCAGCATCGCATCGCCCGGCCGGCGCGGATCACCCAGACGACCCTGCCGTCGTTCCTCGCCGCGAAAACTCAGCCACGCGGTCCGCACCGGCGGGTCGGCCATCGGATCGTCAGGCCCGGCCTGCGTCAACAGGATGTGCTCGACCTGCCGCCCCACCACCTTGACCTCGACCGGCTCGGGATCGGCGGGACAACGATAAATCTCCCAGTTCTCCTGCACATACGGCGCGATCGCCGTCGGCCAGGCGTGGTCGGCTTTGGGGTGGGCGAACTTGGTGCTCTTGTAGTAACTGCCCATGTAGGGCAGCCGGCCACGATGATCCTCGGCATACATGAACACGGCATTGAACGATTCACGAAGCTGGGCTGCGCAGACCACCGCCTTGGCCTGTCGGCGAGCGTCCGAAAAGGCCGGCAACGAGATCGCGACGACCACCGCGATGATCCCCACGACCGTCAACAGCTCCAGCAGCGTGAACGCGGTGCGTCCATGTCGCCGAAGCGATGCCCCATCTGCCGTCATACTGTTCCTCGGGTCGGCCCGACCCCGTTCCGCATCCGCCTAAACCGGCGGCGCGGCTGTTACATCACCCAGGTATCCGGCTGGTCGACGACGACGGCGCGCTGCCGGCGGCGGATGTAAACCGCGGCTGCGGGTACGAGAATGAGCCCGATCATCATCAGCCCTTGCTCGGTCATCGACGGGACCGGCGCGGGACCGGCCACCAGATCGAACTCGATTCGGATCACCGGGTGCGTGGTCAACGCCGTCCAATCGGTCAGCGTATAGACAACCCCTTCACCGAACCCGTTGAAGTTCGGGATGCGTGCTTGGCCATTCGCGTCGAAGTTGAACAGATCGTCCGAGGGCACCGCGGGCGAAACCCCGCTGCCGTCGGGAAAGCGAAGCGGATCGCCCGGCACCGCCGCACCGCCGCCGTCGGGAACCCGCAGCACGAGCAGGTTGCCGATCTGTTGCGTCGGCGTGGCCACGGCTTCCTCGATGTCGTCGAACCAGGCCGCGGTGTTGCCCAGTACGTCCGGCGGGTAGCCGGCGTTGATCACCGCGTTGACCACGCCGGTGAAGTCCAGCACGATCGCATGAGCCCGCTGCTGCCCGTTCTCACTACTGACCTTCATCAAGGCCACGTCCAGGTTCGGGTCGCCGGGATCGGTCGTCACCAACAACTGTGCGAACGCATCGAGGCCGACGATGTACTCGGTCGCGCTATTGGTCTCGAACGGCGCCGGCTGCGGCCCGATGAACCCCGGCGGCCGGGACATGCTGATGAAGAACTCGTCGCCGACCACATCGCCCGCCAGCGCCGGCGCCGCCGCCAACACCACGGAGACACATGTTGCTATCCACCCGAATCGAAACATCTTCAGTGCTCCTTTTCCACCTCTTACGTGTACCGTATCCCCTGGTGCTGCGGCTCGAAAAAGGCCGGCAACAGACCGTCAACACGCAGCAGACCCGCCCGGGTCAGCGTGATGACGGTCCGGTCCACGGTCAACATCCCTTCGTCCCGCCAATGGCGCAACGGCTCGGAAAACGTTTCCAGCACGTCCACGCCGAATTTTTCCCCGAGCGGTGCGACATCCGTCCGCCCGAACTTGAGCTGTAAAATGAACTCGCGAATCAACCGTTGATGCGGCGTCGGCTTCAGCGCCCGGGCCAACGGCAGCGTACCCGACGAGAGCGCGGTGACGTAATCCTCCCACGCATCGAGATTCTGCACGTGCATGCCGCCCAGATGCGAGAAGCTCGCCACCCCAACCCCCAGCATGTCCGCGCCGCGCCACAGGCTGTCACGATACTCGAACCGGGTGTCCGACGCATCCTTCACCATCGTGTATCCGCTCGACACACGATACCCGGCCTGTTCCAGCGCGTCAAACGCGAACGCCACCCACGCCCGTTTCGTCGGCCAGTCCGCCACCGCCCCCGATCCGCCGTTGGTCTCACGCGAAAAGACCGTGTTGTACGGCAACTCCATCTGGTAAATGGTCACGCTCTCGGGAGCCAGCTCGATCGTCTTGCGCACGCATGCCTGCCAGTTGGAATCGGTCTCGCCCACCATCCCCGCGATCAGGTCGATGTTGATCTGGTCGAAGCCGACATCGCGCGCCCAGCCGTACGCCCGAAAGATCTCCTTGGACAGATGGGCCCGGCCGTTGACCTCGAGCACCGTGTCGTCGAAGTTCTCCACGCCGAGGCTCAGCCGCGTCACGCCGATCCGCTTGATCGTTTCGAGCTTGTGCTTTTGCAGCGTCCCCGGCTCACACTCGAAGGTGACTTCCCGCGCGGCGTCCCACGAGATCAATCGCGTGATGCGCTCGACCAGCGATTCCAATTGCGCCGCCGACAGAAACGACGGCGTACCGCCCCCGAAATACGCGAACCGCAACGACCGCTGGGCAATCGACGGCTGCTGACTGTACAGCTCGACCTCGCGCGTCACCGCGGCGAGATAGCGTTCGACATCCTCGGCGTTCTTGTCGGTGAACACGCGGAAGTAGCAAAACTTGCACCGCTTGCGACAGAAGGGAATGTGGATGTACAGCCCCAGCGGCGTGTCCACGTCGGGCGGAGAAGTCAACGTCGATCGCACCGCGTCCAGATCATCCGGTCCCCAGGTCGAGAACGGCGGATAGTTCGAGATGAAGTAACTGCCGACTTGGGTGGCATCGGGTTGTTCGGCCGCCTGCGTACTCATCTGTCCACGTCACAAATTCAGCACCGATCCGAACCCCGAGCGCAAGCGAGGGGCCGTCGTGTCCACATTGATCCCGCTAGAAAGCGGAACGATACACCCCCAGCAGCGTCGTCGCATCGACCGGGTGCGGGTTGAACTTCCCCGTCCATTGCGTCGCCGCCTCGGCCGCCAACTCGGGCAGACGAACTGCCTCGATCCGGTGGGCCGACAGTCGGTCCGCCACTCCGGCCGCTCGAACCAATTCCGCCACCCGCGACGCCAGTCGCTCGGCGGGATCGTCGGCTTGGCCGTTACGACGCGACCGACACAACGTCAGTTCACTATACCAGATCGAGGCCACCGACGCATTGAGGCGGATCACGTGCGGCAGCATCAGCCCCACCGCGATGCCGTGGGTGAGCCCGTAGTGCGCGGTCAGCGGATTGGCGCAGGCATGGGCCGCCCCGAGCATCGATTGCTCGATGGCCGCCCCCGCGAGATGCGCGCCGAGCTGCATCGCCGAACGGGCGTCCAAGTTCGCCGGCTCGGCGAGCACGGTCTCGAAGTTTCCCTCGAGCAGTCGCCATGCCTCGCGCGACAACATCTGCGACCAGGGCGTTCGCCGCGTCGTCACGTGGCTCTCGACCGCATGGGTGATCGCGTCGATGCCCGTCGCCGCGGTGACCGACGCCGGCTGCGAAACGGTGAGCGCCGGATCGAGGATCGCGATCCGGCACGCCGCCTTCTTGTCGCCGCAGGCCATCTTCGCGCGTGTCTTCGGGTCGGCGATCAGCGCGAACGACTGGGCTTCGCTGCCCGTCCCCGCCGTAGTAGGCACGGCGATCATCGGCAGCATGGGCCGGGCCGCCTTGTCCACACCCCAGTAGTCCCGCATCTGTCCGCCGTTGGTGAGCAGAAAGTTGATGCCCTTGGCGCAATCCATCGCGCTGCCCCCACCGAGCCCGACGATCCAATCGATCTTCTGATCGCGTGCGACGGCCAGTCCGGCGTCGACGTGCTCGGTGGTGGGATTCGTTTCGACGCCGTCAAAGAGCACGACGTCCAGACCGGCCGCTTCGAGCGACGCCCGACCACGCGCGGTGTGCCCCGCCGCCTCGACCCCGGGATCGGAAACGAGCAGCACCCGACGCGCACCGCCCTCGCTCGCCAACGCACCGAGCCGATCGAGCGTCCCCGGCCCGAAGACCACGCGGGTGGGCGATTGCACGTCGAACGAATTGTCGGACAGTTGCGACATCTTCTTCTCGGTGGGTAGTTGTTACGACACGGTGACTACCGATGTTCGCAACCCCCGTCATAGTTTCTGGAAAGCGCGGGGTCGCATCAAGAAGTCGACGAGGTTGCCTTCGTGCGGTTGCAGCCAGTTGATCTTGATGGTCGGGATCGGCCCGATGTTGAGCCGGTCGATCTTCCGCGAGCCGATCGCACGTCGAATGAAGCCTTCATCCCCCGTGATGCACGTTCCCACCAGCGTTCCCCCGGAGCGTTCGAGCATCTGATCCTGCGGGCACGCGACCACCGACACGAACGGGAACATGTACTCGGTGTTGGCCAGCGGCGGCTCGGGCGAGTCGCAGTAGATCAGGGTCGGCCGAAGGTAAGCGCAGCGCTCTTCGCTAACCAGTCGCGCGCCGTCGCGGTACTTCGCGGTCACGTCCTCACCACCCGCGGCGAGATCCTTGTCGATCGTCGCGGAGATCTGTTCGGCCACGGCCGGATTGGTGAACGCCGCCAGAGCCGAGTCGGGATCGCTCGGCGGTTTGGGCGCGACCGGACCCAGACGCTCGGCCATCGCCTCGGCGATCTCCCGTCCGTGACGCGACACCCAAACACCCGAACACGAGATGCAACTCCGCCCCGAGTTGATCAACACGCTGTCGACCATCACGTCGAGATAGCGCTCCCAGTCGTCCACACAATCGTCGCCGAGAAAGATCTTGCTGAACCCAGGTCCGTGGGCCTGCACGCTCGAGTCGGTCGCGTACCGCTCGACCGTGGGCGTGCCGCCGAAGATCACCGAGCGTTCGCAACCGCGAAGCACCGCCGCTCCGGCGTCGGGCCCGCCCGGATAGAGGGAGATCGACGCGATCGGGATGCCGGCCTTGAAAAACGCCTGCGCCATGCGGTACGGCGTCCAGGGTTCCTGCGGCCCGGGCTTGAGCACCAGCCCGACCTTGAGGGCCAACACCGGCAGCCACAACGCATGCACGCCGGGCGAGTTGCTCGGCAACACCAGCCCCAGCACGTCCGACTCGGCCATGTAGGACAGCATCCGGCCCGCATCGTCCTCGCCGTACCCGTCGTCGAGCACGCGGAGATCGAGCCCGCGGGTCAGCCCGTCGAGCACCGGCTCCATCTGCGTGAGCACGAAGTGGTTCTTCTCCATGTTCTTCCGGCACATGTGCTCGGGCAGGCCGGTCGAGCCGGACTGTTGTCGCACGAAGTCGTCCGGCGACTGGGTGTCGTCGCCCAGCGGCAGGTCGGCGGTCATGAACAGTTCGGCGGCGTTCTTGAGGATCGCGATCAGGTCCGCGCACGGAATGTCCAGCAACGCCGCTCGGGCCTCGGCCGACTTGCGCAAGTCGCGATCAATCAACCCGGGATTGGCCTGCGAAACCTCGGCCATCGGCTCGCCGGTCGAAAAGTGCACGACCGTGTCGGTGTCGAGACTCTTGTACGGTTCACCTCTACGCAAAATCGGAACATGGATCACGGATGAATTCCTTTGTGATTCGCTCTCGGACGCCAATGTTGTTTGCTCTCGGACGCCAATGTTGTTTGCTCTCGGACGCCAATGTTGTTTGCTCTCGGACGAGAGTAGATGGTTCACGCGGACACAGCCTGTTGATTCTCGATTTCCACCCAGGTGCAAAACGCCTCGTCCGTGGACTCGTCGGCCGCAAATTCGATGCTCGGCGTGGGTTTGGGAATCGGCTCGGCGGATTCACGCATCAGTTCCAGGTGCATTGCAATGGCCTGTTGAATCATCTGGCGCGCATGCTCGACGGTCGTGCCCGTGGCGACACAGCCCGCAAGATCCGGCACATCTACGCTGTAACCGGTCGCGGTCCGGCGAATGATCACGAGATAGCGCATGCCACCATTTCTCCTTATGCTACGCGTCGTCCAATAACCGGGCTTGACGCAAGATCGATCGCACCGTCTTCGGGTGCACCTCGTCGCCGGGCTTGCCCGCTGTGGTCACTGTACCCGGTTTTTCCGGATGCTGAAACTGACGGTGGCTTCCGCGTTGACGCACTTGCTGCCACCCGTCGTCGCGGATCATTTTCAGGACGTCTCTGACTTTCACAGATTCTTGTTTACTATCCAGACGTCTTCGCCTCGTGTGCTCTGCTCGAGTACGAGAATCTGCTCATAGATCAGCCGCAGATTCCCGCTTGCGGTAGGATCCGACGGTAATGTGACCGATACGCGAGGTGCGACCTCGCACACCGTGTCGCCCAGCCTCAGCACGTACAGATGGATATCCCCCTTTGTAAGGAACGTCTCACGCCAATACGCGTTTCCCGATTTCTGCGTCCCATGCACGTACTGTTTGATACGTTGCCTGAGATCACCTGTCTCTCCGATCAAAACGCCCGTTCCGCCCGCATGAGGACCCTCATGAATGCCCCCTTCCCATTTGTAGATCGCGGGCCCCCAGTGACTGCAGGTCCGGGCATCCAAACGTGTGGTACGATGCGCGTCAAACGTCAGATGCGTTCCAGCACAGGTGAAGGGTTCCCATTCATACTCAAACTCGAATCCGGCTTTTCGCACGGACGCCTCGCCACCGGGCTTGTTGTTGCTGGGCTTCACGATGTCGTTGTCTTCACCGCGTGCCGATGGCCGTCGCACCACCCGGGTCAGCTACGACCCGCACGTTGCTTGCGGATCTCGCGCATGGCCGCGCGATCGAACAGATCCGCATTGCAGCTTGTGCAATGGTAACGGACCAGACCTTGGACGACGGTCCCATCCAAAAGCGTACAATCACCTTGGATTTGTCGCAGGGATTCCTCGCCACATTCGGGGCAGGGGAGTACGGTGGCGACGGGATCGAGAGTAGTTGCACTAGCTGGTGCTTTTTTTCGAGGAGACGAGGACATAGAACACCTCCCGATCACCGGATTTCAGGATCTTCCCTTTCGTATAGACTGCAACGCCATCGAACGTGACACCAACAATCACATAGAGATACTCTGCCTTTGACGTCTTCGGATTTCTCGAGCGGAGACGTTTCGCAATCGAAGGCGCATTGAGAATGGACTCGCAGACCAGCTCTTCGTCGAGGTCATCATGGTCCATTTCATCCTCGGCCTTTTGCGTAAAGAGCACGTGGCCTCGCAGCACCAATCGCTTGATTCTCTGCAAGTCGTCCACGTGAGGCTCTCACGAAGCTGGCCAACCACTGTCAGTATACGCCTTCGACGACCGAGGTGGCAAAGCCGTGGAAGGGTCGTACGCCGCTGACGCCGTCCCAGGGGTAGAGGGTGATCGGCTTTTCGCGTTCGCCTTCGTCGCGCTCGAGGAAGCGCGGGACGAAGAACTCCTTGGTCAGCGTGGTGAGCATGACCCGGCCGGTCTCGCCGTAGTCGACGGGTTTGTCCGCGTCGTCGAAGTCCACGACCTGAATCACCGCCCGGGGCTGCGGGGCGTAGTAGGTGATCTTGTAGTTGTCCTCGGGGACCAGCGGCTTGCCGCAGGCCAGACCCATCAGCGTGTTGCCGTAGGTCGGCGTCATGTAGACGCCTTCGAGCAGTTCATCGCACGCGAAGCGGTACCACTGCGGCGTGAACTCGGTCCCGCCCGAGAAGATGCCGGTGATGCCCGCGTCCTTGAGGCTGATCTTCGTGGCCAGGGCTTCGAGCAGCTTGGGCGTGGTGAACACGCACTTGATGTCGTGACCGGCCGAGAGCACGGTGACCGCTTGGTCGACCACGTGGTCCTTGTAGGCTTCGAGGTGTTCGGACCAGCCCTTCTTGACCAGTTTGATGACCCAGCGCGGATCGAGGTCGACGCAGAAGCAGATTCCGCCGCGATATTGCGCGAGGTGCTCGACCGCCAGCCGCAACCGCCGCGGCCCCGACGGGCCGAGCATCAGCCAATTCGCGCCGCGCGGGAAGTGCTCTTCGGGCAGCGTCTCGCTGAACAGCTCATAGTCGGTGCGAAAATCATCGATCGCCACCCGGCTCTTGGGAATTCCCGTGCTGCCGCCCGTCTCGAAGACGTAGATCGGCTTGTCGGCGTAGGCCTTGGGCACCCAGCGCCGCACCGGCCCGCCGCGCAGCCATTCGTCCTCGAAGTGGCCGAACCGCTCGAGGTCGTCGACGGTGTTGATGTCGGTCAGCGGATTGAAGTCGAACGTCGACGCCTTTTCGAGCCAGAACGGCGTGCCGGTCTCGGGCGAGAAGTGCCACTGCACTACCTCACGCACCTGGGCATCGAGCCGCTCCCGCGCCTCGCGCAACTGCGCCTCGGTCGGCGGGGCGACCTTTTCATCCAACGAAAGTGTTTGTGCTGTCATAGTTCGATTGTTAAGTCTTGAAGTTTCATTCGCCGAACAGAGCCCCGATCCGAATCTCGAAGTCGGTTAACCGTGGAGTTCCGTAACCCTGATCGGGCTGGTCGTAGACCGTCTCGTCCCATTGCTTCGCGCCGCGGGTCAACACGGTGAACGTTCGCTGGTGTGGATCGATGATCCAGTATTCCTCGATCCCGGCGAGCCAGTAATCCTCGCGCTTGTCCACCCTGTCACGTCGTTCCTGCCCCGGAGAAACGATTTCAGCCACCAGAAACGGAACGAACTCTTTCCAAACCGTGCTCCCCCGAGTTTTGCCCTCCCAGGTGCGATACGCCACGAGATCCGGCTCACGTACCCGTACTTTGCCGGGGATCACGACGCACGCACGCTGCGAAACATGGGCGATTTCCCCGGGGTGGGCCTTGTAATGTTCACCCAGTGCGGTCTGTAGAAAGAAAACAACATCGTCATGCGCACCGCCCGGCGTTGGTGACATTTCAACAACTCCGTCAACCAGTTCGTACCGACATCCTTCCGGCAGATCGGCGGCGAGATACTCGTCGACCGTGAACCGTACCTCGGGAATGGCGTCGGGCGATAGAATGGCGACCATGATTCAGTACCTCCAGGACCATGATACCAAGCCCCGGGGCTGGATTCACCTTACTTCACCAGGGCATAGAGGCGCGAGCGGGTCATGACGTAGAGCACGCCCTTGGCCGCAACCGGCGTGCCGTAGACCGTGTCGTTCATCATGTTTTCGGCCAAGACCTTCGGCTTGTTCGTTCGGTTGCCGTGCTCGAGCACCACCACGTCGCCGTCCTCGTCACCGAGATAGACCTTGCCGTCGACGACGTAGGGCGAGCCCCAGACCGCGGCCAACGTGTCGTAGGTCCAGAGCTTCTTGCCCGTCTTCAGGTCGAGGCAATTCAGGAACCCCGACAGGTCGACGGCGTACAGCAGTCCGTCGGCGATGGCCACGGTCGAGATGGTGCGATTGAAATCCTTGTCGCCGAAGTGCCACAGCTTGGCCGACGCGGTCACGTCGCCCTTCTTCGAGGCATCGATGGCCCAGAGATGCCCCGGCCCTTCGCCGTGCTCGGGGTCCTGCCCGACCGCGATGAAAACCTTGTTGTCGAAGAACACCGGCGTGGCAATCAAACTGTTGCGCGTGCCGCGACCGCCCAACTCCCACTTGGAATCCTTCGGGTTGCAATCGAACTTCCAGATCAACTTGCCCAGTCCGTCGGCGTCGCCCTTCGGCTCGAAGGCGTACAGCCAGCCGTCGCCGCCGGGGAAGTAGACCTGCCCCTGCCCGTCGACCTCACCGTAAGCCGGCGACGACCACTGCCCGTGCAGGATGTCGTCGCCCGGCGAGCCGTCCTCCCAGGCCAGCGTGCCCGTCTTCTTGTTGACGGCGAGAAAGCTCGGCGCTCGCGGCGAGGGAATGTTCAAGTGCCCCTCGTCGACGCCGTTGGAAGTCAGCAGATAGATCAGGTCGCCGACGATCACCGGCGAGGAGGTCGCCAGGTTGTGTGGGAACACGCCCAAATCCTCGGACATCATGTCGAACGACCAGACGATGTCGGCCGCTTGCTTGCCCGTGATCTTTTCGTCGGTCACGGGTCCGTCGTTCTCGCCGTCGGCAAACCCCTCGACGTCGACGCAGACCAGCTCGCACCGGTTGCTCACGTAGTAATAGCGGTCGCCCTCGACCACGCCGGACGAACAGATGCCCTGCTCCGGCCAGTCGTTCACCCGGCCGGCGGACAGTTTGTCGTGGATCGCCTGCCAGAGGAACTCGCCGTCCGACTCGCGGAAGCACATCACCACGCCCTTGTCGCCG
>Ga0299906_10002349_pt1 | contig 15748 bp, 13 predicted proteins | sample RVTome_14_FD_200259 | JGI IMG/M metagenome (GOLD analysis project Ga0299906, IMG submission 200259) | Soil microbial communities from uranium-contaminated site in the Upper Colorado River Basin, Wyoming, United States - RVT145D125 (version 2) ... | reverse complement strand
TGCCGAGATGCTTGGCTATCTCCCCGCGGAACTGCTCGGTCGTAACATGCACGATGCCATGCACCATTCGCGGCCCGACGGCTCGCACTATCCCGTCGAGGAGTGTCCGATTTTCAACGCGTTTCGCCGGGGTCAGCCGTGCCGGCTGGAAGACGACGTGCTGTGGCGGGCCGACGGCGGCAGTTTTTGCGCCGAATACTCGTCGTATCCGATTCTCGATCAAGGCGAAATCACCGGCGCGGTGGTCACGTTCGTCGACATCTCCGAACGCAAGCACGCCCAGGAGTTGCTGCGCCGGGCGCACGACGAACTGGAGCTGCGCGTCGCTGAACGCACCCGGGAACTGACGGTCGCGGTCGCGGAGCGCGCGCGCTCGCACGCGCGGCTGCGCGAGCTGTCGGCGCATTTGCAGACCGTGCGCGAGGAAGAACGCACCCGCATCGCGCGCGAGGTGCACGATGAGCTCGGCAGCGTCCTGGCCGCGCTCAAGATGGACGTCGGCTGGCTGCAAAGCCGTATTCGTGACGATGGGCCGCTCGCGCGGAAAGCGACGGCGATGGGAAAGCTCATCGACAGCGCGATCGTCGAGGTCGGCCGCATCATCACGGATCTTCGCCCGTCGATTCTCGATCACCAGGGCTTGTGGGCCGCCATCGAGTGGCACGCGCAGGAGTTCTTGCAGGCGACCGGCTTGCGCGGCAAGCTGGAACTGAACATCGAGCCGCACGCGCCCACGCCGCGCAACGCGCCGGCGACCGCGGCGTACCGCATATTCCAGGAAATCCTGAACAACGTGGCGCGCCACGCCAGCGCCACCGCCGTGAATATGCAGGTGAGCGCGGATGCCGACGCGCTGACCATCAAAGTGCGCGACAACGGCCGCGGCGTTTCGCTCGAACAATTGCGCCGCGCCAAGTCGCACGGCGTGCTCGGCATGAGCGAGCGCGCGCGTCATTTCGGCGGCAAGCTCGAAATCGGCCCGATCCGCGGCGGCGGCACGCGCGTGCGCGTGTGGCTGCCGCTTACCGACCACCCGGAACCGAACGATGATCCGGTTGTTGATTTGTGACGATCACGCCATCGTGCGCCAGGGGTTTCGCCAGATTCTGGCGGACGTACCGGATTTGTCGGTTGCCGATGAAGCGGCGGACGGCGCCCAGGCTGTGCAGGCGATTCGCCGCCGCGGCGTCGATGTGGTGCTGCTCGACATCGCGCTGCCGGGACGGGATGGGCTCGATGTGCTCAAACAAGTGCATCACGAGTTTCCCAAGTTGCCGGTGCTGGTGGTCTCCACCTATCCCGAGAAACAATACGCGCTGCGCTGTTTGCGGCTCGGCGCCAGCGGCTACCTGAATAAGTGCGCGGACCCCGGGGAATTGGTGACCGCTATTCGAAAGGTCGCTCAAGGCGGCATGTTCGTGAGTCCGACGGTCGCCGAAACGCTCGCCGTCGCGATGCGTCACGACGCCGAACGGCCGCCGCATGAGTTACTGTCGCAGCGCGAGTATCAGGTGTTCACGCTGATCGCCGCCGGCAAGACCGCAAGTCAAATCGCCGAAACGCTATCGCTCAGCGTGAACACCGTAAGTACCTATCGTGCTCGCATCATGGAGAAGATCAGCACGCACAACGATGTGGAAACCGCGCTCTATGCGGTGCGCCACCACTTGGTGGGCGCAATGACGTAATAAGGAGGCGCCAAGACGGCGCGCCACGACCGGGAAATGGATCCGACGAAAAACGGCGCGTGCTCGAAGCTCGACAAGTGGCAAGCGGCCAAGCGCTCGCGCGAATCCGCGGTTGGCTGACGACGACGCCGAGCGGCGCCGTGTTCTACTCGTAGTACCGCACGATGCCCGCATGTCGCCGGTAAGCGCCCGCTCGCCGCTGCGAAAAACGTCGGCCACCGCGCCGAATTCGTCATCCGAAATATCGACCCATGCGCCGACCGCTTTGCGCAGTCGCCGAAAAGCCGTGACGTCCATCTCACGTCTCGCCTTACGGCGCGATGCGCGCGAATAAATCGAGCGCGAGCAACAGGAGGCTCACGGCCGCGGCCACGGCGGCGGCGATGCCGTAACGTTCGAGCTTGGAGATTTCATCGCCCGCGACGACTTCAACGGGTACGGAAGTCAGCTCCAATACGCGGTTGGTCACGGAGTCTTGCAGCATGCGGGTGAGGGAATTCTTGCGCGCGGTGCCGATCACGATATGGTGGCAATTCAGGCGGCGCGCAGTGTCGGTGATGACCGGCGCGCGCTCGCCGACGGCAACGTGCGTGTGAAACGGAACGCCGTATGCCGCGAGGATCGCGCGCGCCCCGTCGAGCGCCCGATCGGCCTGTTCGCGGTGGTACGCGTCGCGGTCGCGTTTGCGTACGAATGTGGCGACATGGCGCGAGAACGGCGGTTGCACGTTCAAGAGATGAATTTCGAGTTCGTTGTCCTGCATGTATCCCCTCACCGCGTGGTGCACCGCCTGCTGCGCGTTGCGCGAGCCGTCGACGGGAATCAAAACGCGAACCCTGGCGCCTGCTTCTTGGGCCGGCGCGCGCGCGATGTCGGTATTCACGCGCTCACGCGCAAACTGCGCCAAGCGCGCATGAATGCGCGACTCGAGCTTACGGTGATTGACGACGAACCCGGCCCACAGCACGCCGGGAATGACGGTGAGATAGAGCAACGCCTTCACAACGGGGTATGTCTCGATCCAGGCGATCAACATCGGCTCGGCGCAAATCATCTTCACCGCCGTCCAGGCGAGCACGGCGGCGCCGAGATAGACGATCGCGGGTACCCGTTCGACCAGCCGCAGCAGTAGCGTGCTGCCCCAAACGACGATCGGTATGCTGATCAGCAAGCCGAGAACGACGAGCACGTAGTTGCCGTGCGCCGCGCCGGCCACGCCGAGCACGTTATCGAGTCCCATGATCGCGTCGGCGATGACGATGGTGCGCATCGCTCCCCAGAACGTGGTCACGCCGCTGACGCGGTCGGCGGCGTCCGCGTTGTTTTCCGGCTCCGGCAATAGCAGCCGGTAGGCGATGAAAACGAGGGCCGCGCCGCCGACGATCAGCAATCCCGGAATCTTCAGCAGCCACACGACGAGCACCGTGAGCAGGCTGCGCACCAGCACCGCGCCAAACGCACCCCAGAAAATGGCGCGTTTCCGAAGGTGGAGCGGAAGGTTGCGCGCCGCCAGCGCGATCACGATCGCGTTATCGCCGGCCAGCACCAGATCGATGATGACGATCGCGATCAGTGCCGAGAAGAATTCCGTCGACAGAATTTCCACTTGTTTCTCCGGGCTGCTTGCCTCGCCAAGACGGCAATGGGTCGAATTCTATGCAGGGAGACGGCAAGCGAACAGTTGCGCTGCTCTCCGGCTCCCCGCGGCTCACCCTAATTGCTTTCGAGACCCAATCGTCGATGCCATTCGGCAATCGATTCCTTCGGGCATTCGTCGAATTTCCGATCGCGCGGACCCGCCGACACGTCGACCCACGATGCCTTGGACCCGAGCATGAGATGAGCTCGCTCGGGCGGCACGGGCAGCGGCGTGCCGATCGCCGACGCGAACGGATGTATCAATTCCGGCCACGTCGGGTCCCACACCCAAAGTGCGGAGCCGCACAGGCGGCAAAAGCTCCGTTGAGCGGAGCTTTCTTCGAGGACGTCGGTTTCTTCGTTGACGACCTTGGCTCGGTACACGGAGATATTTCCCTGTCCCCGAACCGCGGGCGATTCGCTGTCGCCGCTCAAATTGATCGCGAAACCGCCGCCGCCGGTCTTGCGGCGGATCGAGCGGTAGCAAGGATTGAACGGGTAGGGGCGTGCGGACGCGAGCGTGAATTTCACGGCGCCGCAGTGGCACGAACCTTTAAGTTCCATCGACGGCTGGCCTCTCGGTTACGATGCATGTCGATACGTTGGTTGTTGTGCTCGGCATGTACGAGGTGCGCGCAGCAGTCCCCCGCGCCATCGTTGCGGCGCCACTTGTCCGCTCGATGCTCTCGCGGGTCGGCATGTGTCTGTCGCTTTCAACAGTTTGCAGCGAGGATCGCGCGCGGCGCCGGTATTCCACCCGCAGCCGTATCTATAATGAGTGCGCAGAGATCGTACCGTCAATGAAGAACAACAACATGGATTGCAGGAAAAAAGATCGCGCGGCCGCGCCGCATGCCGCGATCGATGCCGATACCAATCCCGGCCGACGCGCGTTCCTGCGCGCGTTGGCCGCGAGCGCCGCCGCACTCGCGGTGACCGCTTGCGGAGGCGCCGCGACGACCAACGGCGGGTCGAATCCACCGGCCAATCCGGGGAGCCCGCCGCCTCCGGCTCCGCCACCGCCGGGTAATCCGCCACCGCCGGGCGGCGCCAATCAGGCTCCGGTCTGGCAGGTCATTTCGACGATCGCTTTCACGCAGGGTGTCGCGGCGACGTTTTCCATCGCCGGTTTCGTCAGCGACGCCGACGGTGACGCGCTGACCATCGTCAAGAACTCGGCAGCGCTGCCGCCGGGAGTAACTTACGACGCCGCCAACAAACGCTTCGTCTATGACGGTGTCGGCGCGGTCGGATCCACGGGCGGCCACGTGCTAACCGCCGACGACGGAAACAACTAATGGCGCAAACTTCCTCGAATTCGTTCACGGTGCAGATCGTGGCACCACCACCACCGCTGACGGCATCCTTTCAACTCACGTCCGCGACGGGCGGTTCGGAAGTTCCGTTTACGATCGGCTACGCGTTTCGCAAGGGTGACGTGCCGAACGGCACCTCCTTGTCGCTCGATGCCGGGACCGCGCAGGTGATCGTGAAGCGGCGCTGGAACGACAACTCGGCCAAGCACGTCGTCATCTCGGGCCACGCCCCCTTGAGCGCGGGTGTTGCGTTGGCGATTGAAGTCGTCAGCGGCGCCGGGTCGGCAACGCCGGCGTTGACGAGCGCCGACATCCAGGCCGCCGCTCCCGGCGCATCCGTTCAGTGCGGCTCGATCGGAACCGTGAGTCTCGCAAGCCTGCTCGGCTCGCCTTTCCGAACCTGGATCAGCGGGCCGGAGATGGTCGAATGCCACTATCGGGCTCAAGTCGGCAGCGACGCGTCGCTGCGCGTTTGGTTTCACGTGCGGTTGTATCGCGGCGGCCGCGTCTGGGTCCGCGCGATCTGCGAGAACGGCTTTATCGATACGTCGAATGCCAACAAGAGCTACGTACCTACCGTCACCATCGGCGGCGCGGTCGTATACAACAACGGCGGTTCCAGTCTGACTCACCACGCCCACACGCGCTGGGACCTCGAGGGCTGGATCGGCGGCGATCCGCAAGTGACACCGAAGCACAACGTCGCGCAGCTGATCGCCACGCGCCTCGTGCCGAATTACTGGAAACGCAATCCGGGCGCGTCGACGCTGAACGGCCTTTACCAGACATACGCGCCAATGCAGCGCGGCGGCTGGACCCAGGACCAGTCCGGCCCGGGATTCCACAACGATATCGGCTTGCTGCCGCTGTGGGACGCGCTCTATTGCGCGAGCGGCGACGCGCGCGCCTACCGGTCGGTCATCGCCAACGCGCGCGCGCTCAACAGCTACGGCATCGTGTGGCGCGACAGCGCGGACAATCTGCCGACGCGGCCGTCCGGACGGCCGACGTGGTCGGTCGACGGAAACCATCAGGGTGGCAGCAACGGCTGGAGCACCGGCCCGCTGAACTGGGACATGGCGCATCACGGCAGCGGCGGCTACGTGGCGTATCTCATCAGCGGCGATTATTACTTTCTCGAAACAATGCAGCACCAGGCGTCGCTGTGTTACTTGTGCAACGACGAAAACGACGGTGTCGGCACGGCACGAATCTTCGCCGGGCAGACGCGCGCGATGGCGTGGTCATTGCGCACGGTTGGACAACTCGCGGCGATCGGCCCGGCGGGCGATGGCGTCACGGGCGACTACGCGGCGCTGCTCGCGAACAACATGACGTATTGGGACGGCCAGAGCCAGCGCTCCGGCCAAAATCTGTTGGGTGTGCTGTACAGCTACGAGCTCGCGACCGGCGGTTACGGTCCGGGTGTTCTCTCGCCGTGGCAGCAGAATTTCGTGACACAGACCCAAGGACATCTGAGCGATCTCGAACCGCTCGCCAGCATGAGCGCGCTTAACTCGGTTCGCAATTACTACGACCGTTGGCCGGTGGGAATGCTCGGCGGAAACGGCGTATCGAACTACTGCTACACACAGGCCGGCAATTACACGCTCAAGGTCGCGAACAGCCAGACCGGCGATACCGCGAATTACTACGACTCGTGGGGTACGGTTTACGAACAAACGATCGGATCGCAGAACTTGAGCTGCGGCACGAGTCTGCAAGGGTCCAGCGGCGGCGATCCCGCGGAGGCGAGCACCGGTTACTGGGGAAATCTGATGCCGGCGATCGCGCAGGCCGTGGACCATGGCGCGACCGACGCCGCCGCGGCGTGGGCGCGCCTGACGTCCGCGTCGAACTGGAACGTCGTCGCCAACAGCGGCTTCGATAACGTCCCCATCTGGGGCATCGTGCCGCGGGGGTTCGGGGGAACCTAAGGTCGAATCCGTCGCGCGGGTTACTCGCGCGCTCCGGAAAAATCGGTTGTCCCCATCATCGTTTCGTACTCGCCTTTCAGCGTGTTGCCATCGGCGGTGGCGCGGAACGCGACCGAAAATTGGCCCATCGGGGTCGAGACCATGGCGGAAAAGCTCATACTCGCGCCGTCGACGTTCAGCTGTTCAAGCGGCGTCGTGCCGGCGTCGCCGGTGAGCGTGCCGCTGTACGCGCCGCCCTCCTGCTTGATCGCGAGCGACGGGGTTTGCACGCCGAACGGGGTTTCCATCGAGAGTTTCCAGTTTCCGATAACGCTCATCGTTTGCTCCTCGGCATAGCGCGGGGGTTGATCGGCGAAAGTGCGCGCGCGCGCGATTACTTAACCGCCGCGCCCAATTCCTTCAGCGCTTCGGCGCGCAAGTCCTTGCGCAGCACTTTTCCTATCGGTGTTTTCGGAAGCTCCGCGCGGAATACGAACTGCTTCGGAATTTTGTACGACGTGAGATGTTGGCGGCAATGTTCGCGCAGCGACGCTTCCGTCAACGCCGGATCGCGCTTGACGACGTAGGCGCGCACCGCTTCTCCGGTCGCGTCGTCCGGTACGCCGATGACGCCCGCTTCCCCGACGCCCGGATGTTTCGCCAGCACGTCCTCGACTTCGGTCGGATAGACGTTGAAACCCGACACCAGCACCATGTCCTTCTTGCGATCGACGATATAGAAGTGACCGTCTTCGTCCATGCACGCGATGTCGCCGGTGCGCAACCATCCGTCGATGATCGCTTGCGCGGTTTCTTCGGGGCGCTGCCAATAACCGGCCATTACCTGCGGACCTCGCACGGTCAATTCGCCGCGTTCGCCGACCGGCACCGCTCGGCCTTCCTCGTCAATCAAGCGCACGTGCGTCCCCGGAAAGGGAATACCGATGGAGTTTACCTTTTCCGGGCCGTCGATCGGGCTGCTGGTGACGCTCGGGCTGGTCTCGGTGAGTCCGTAACCCTGGTACAGACGATGCCCGGTTGTCTGTTTCCAGCGCTGCGCCACGGCGTCCTGCACCGCGGCTCCGCCGCCGACGGTGAGCTTCAACTCCTTCGGCGGGTCCGCGCGAAACCATTCCTCGTGCAGCAGTGCGAGGAACAGCGTGTTCACGCCGATCATAAAGCGAAAGTTGAATTTCTCGAACGCCGACTTCAGATTCGAAATCGGCCGCGGCGACGGGATCAGTACGTTGTGGCCGCCGGCGCGATAGATCAGCGTGCTCACGCCGAGCGCGAAGATATGATACAGCGGCAGCGGCGTGAGCGCGGTTCGGTTTTCCTGAAAATACGGTTCGAGCCCGGTGTAAGACTGCACCACGTTCGACACGAGATTGCGGTGCGTCAGCATCGCGCCCTTCGGACGGCCGGTGGTGCCGCCGGTGTATTGCAGTGCCAGTAAATCGTCGAGCGCCATGTCGACGGTACCGATCGAACGTCCCGCGGCGATATGTTTCGCTCCGAGTTTCAACGCCTGCTCGAACGATTGCGCCGGCACCGCGCACTCGGGGATCATCTTCTTCAGCCGCTGCACGATCTTGACGATGAACTTGCGCGCCGGCGGGAACAGTTCGCCGATGTTCGTCAGCAGCACCGTCTTGACCTGCGTCTTCGGGATGACCTTCGCGAGCTTGTCGGCGAACAGGTCGATGATGACGAGTAGCTTCGCGCCCGAGTCGTTTAGCGCGAACTCCATTTCCGGCGCCGTGTACAGCGGGTTGAGGTTGACGACGACGCAACCGGCCTTGGCGGCGCCGAACAAAAACACCGGGTAGGTCAGGCAGTTTGGGCTTTGAATCGCGACCCGGTCGCCTTTCTGCAGGCCGAGTTCGAAGCGCAGATACGCGGCGAATCGGTCGGTGAGCCGATCGACTTCCGCGAAGGTGAGCGTGCCGGTCGTACCGGTCGGCAGGCAGGTGGTGAAGGCCGGCGAGGCGGCAAATTGGCGGCTGGCTTGGCCGACCAGGTCGCCGAGATGACGGCAGCCGAGGTCGGCGAGATCGGGATCGACGCCGTCCCTATAGTGTTTGACCCAAGGGCGCGCGTCGTATGCTTCGAAGCCGGTTGCGGATGTCGACGCGGTCGAGGTACCGATGGTCTCATCGTTCATGGCACTCTCCTCCGACCCCGAACGCGCGGGATCTCATGGTTGTCGTGTTGGTACGTCTATCGAGAAAATCGTTCCGTCGCGTCAAGCTCCGATCAGAAAGTCCGCTTCGTTCATCTCCAGCAGATTGGCGGCGCCGGATTGAATCGCGAGAGCGTGGCCGCGCGTGCGCGGCAGAATGCGCTCGAAGTAAAAGCGCGCGGTTTGCAGCTTTGCCTTGTAGAAACCCTGCTCCGTGGTTCCGGCCGCGAGCTTTTCGGCCGCCACCTGCGCCGCCGCCGCCCAAAAGTAGGCAAGGGTGACGTAGCCGGAATACATTAGATAATCCGTCGCCGCGGCGCCAGCCTCGTCGGGGTTCTTCATCGCCGCCATGCCGATCTTCATGGTCATTTCACCCCACTCCTTATTGAGTTGGGCCAGGGGGCCGACGAGATCCTTCAGGGCGCTGTTGCCTTCGTGGCCCTTGCAGAACTGATGCACGATCTTGGTAAAGCTCATGAGCGCCTGGCCGCGGCTGCCGAGGACCTTGCGTCCGAGCAGGTCGATCGCCTGAATACCGGTCGTGCCTTCGTACAGGGTGGAAATGCGGGCGTCGCGCAGGTTCTGTTCCATGCCCCATTCGGCGATATAGCCGTGGCCGCCGAATACTTGCATACCGAGGTAAGCGCACTCGACGCCGAGTTCGGTGAGAAAACCCTTGGCGATCGGCGTCAGCAGCGCGAGCAGCGCCTCGGCTTGCGCGCGGCTTCCTTCATCGGGGCTGTGGAGCGCGACGTCGACTTGTTTGGCGCAAAAATACATGAGCGCGCGCGCGCCTTCCGAGACCGCCTTCATGGTGAGCAGCATGCGGCGCACGTCGGGATGCACGATGATCGGATCGGCCGGTTTATCCGGTGCCTTGGCGCCGCTCAAGGAGCGCATTTGCAAGCGCTCGCGGGCGTAACGCGTGGCATTTTGGAACGCCACCTCGGAACTCGCGAGCCCTTGCATGGCGGTGCCGATGCGCGCGGAATTCATGAACGTGAACATGCAATTGAGCCCGCGGTTCGGGGGGCCGATGAGAACGCCGGTCGCGCCGTCGAAGTTGAGCACGCAGGTGGCGTTGCCGTGGATGCCCATCTTGTGCTCGAGCGAGCCGCAGGTGACCGCGTTGCGGCTGCCTATGCCGCCGTTCGCGTCCGGCAGGAACTTCGGCACGATGAACAAGGAGATTCCCTTGGTGCCGGCCGGCGCATCGGGCAGCCGCGCGAGGACGATATGCACGATGTTGTCGGACATGTCGTGCTCGCCGGAAGAGATGAAAATCTTCGTGCCGGTGATTTTGTAGCTGCCGTCCGTCCGCGGCTCGGCCTTGGTACGCAGCAGGCCGAGATCGGTGCCGCAGTGCGGCTCGGTGAGGCACATGGTGCCGGTCCAGTTCCCGGTCGTCAGATTAGTGAGGTAAATTTTCTTCTGCGCGTCGCTGCCGTGCGCGAAGATTGTGCGCTTCGCGCCGTCCGACAGGCCGGGATACATGCCCCACGACCAATTCGCCTGGCCGATCAACTCGCCGAGCGACAGCGCCAGGGATTCCGGTAAACCTTGGCCGCCATATTCGGACGGCGATGCGAGGCCGGCCCAGCCGCCTTCGACGTATAGCTTGTACGCCTCCTTGAAGCCTTTGGGCGTCGTGACCACGCCACCTTCGCTCCATTTGCAGCCTTCCTCGTCCCCGACGCGGTTGAGCGGCGCCAGAACTTCTTCGGCGAACTTCGCGCCTTCATCGAGAACGCTCTGCACGACGTCCGGCGTCGCCTCTTCGCAGCCGGGGAGATTCTTGTAGTGTTCCGGGAAATTCAGCAGCTCGTCGCGCACGAACCGGATGTCACGTAGTGGGGCTTTGTATTCGGGCATTGGGATGGACCTTCGCTACTTGCTGTCTATTTGACGACGTTTATTCACCGCAAAGACGGTCGCTCCAGCGCTTCCCTGCGCTCGCGACATTCGTGCGTCCTGCACAGCGCAAAGAACGCAAAGATATTTTCCGTTTACGATCATGAGGTTTTACCTTGTGCCGTTTGCGTCTTTGCGGTAGATGATCAGTTTCCTTAAACCACTTCAAACAAGCCGGCGGCGCCCATGCCGGTGCCGACGCACATGGTTGCCACGACGAGCTTTGCGCCGCGGCGCCTGCCTTCGATCAGCGCATGCCCGGTCAGGCGCGCGCCGCTCATGCCGTACGGATGGCCGACCGCGATGGCGCCGCCGTCCACGTTGAGGCGGTCGTCGGGAATGCCGAGCTTATCGCGGCAGTAGATCACCTGCACGGCGAATGCCTCGTTCAACTCCCATAGATCGATGTCTCCGACGGTAAGACCGTGGCGCTTGAGCAGCTTCGGTACCGCATACACCGGTCCGACGCCCATCTCATCCGGCTCGCAGCCGGCGACGGCGAAACCGCGAAAGATCCCGAGCGGTTTGAGATTGCGCCGCGCGGCTTCCTCGGTGCTCATCAGCACGCAGGCGGACGCACCGTCGGAGAACTGGCTGGCGTTGCCGGCGGTAATCACGCCGCCCGGTACCGCCGAGCGAATCTTCGAAACGCCTTCCATGGTCGTGTCCGGACGTATGCCTTCATCGGCCGACACGGTGATCTCCTTAGTGAGCATCGCCCCGGTGGCCTTGTCGGTGACGCCGGCGATGGTTTTGAGCGGCACGATCTCGTCGTTGAACTTGCCGGCCGCCTGCGCCGCCGCCGCGCGCTGCTGGCTGCGCACGCCGTACTCGTCCTGCTGCTCCTTCGGAATCTTGTAGCGCTTCGCCACCGTCTCCGCGGTTTGCAGCATGGTCCAGTAAAGCTCGGGCTTATGTTCCTTCAGCCACTCTTCCTGAATGTATTTGGTATTCACGTTTGCCTGCACGGTCGAAATCGATTCCACGCCGCCGGCGACCATGATCGGTGTCTTTTCGTTCATGATGTACTGTGCCGCCATCGCGATCGTCTGCAGTCCGGAGGAGCAGAAGCGGTTCACCGTCGCGCCGGCGACGCTGACCGGCAGCCCGGCGCGGATCGCCGCCATGCGCGCGACGTCGTTGCCTTGCGAACCTTCCGGCAGCGCGCAGCCCATGAGCACGTCTTCGATCTCGCCGCCGTCGAGCTTGGCGCGCTCGATCGCGTGCTTGATCACGTGCGCGGCAAGCGTGGCGCCGTGCGTAAGATTGAATCCGCCGCGCCAGGACTTGGCGAGCGCGGTGCGGGCGGTGGATACGATGGCTACGTCGGTCATGAGTCTCTCCTGCCCCCACCCTAACCCTCCCCCGCAAGCGGGGGAGGGATGGGAGGGGGAAGCGCTAGTTAAAAGTTTTTCCGTCGGCCGCGAGCTTCGCGAGCAGCGGGGCCGGCTTCCAGAAGGTTTTGTCGGTGTACGGGTTGCGCGCGAAACCTTCCATGAAGCGCACGACGCTCATCAAGCCGACCATGTCGGCGTAAAGCATGGGTCCGCCGCGATGGATCGGGAAGCCGTAACCCATCAGATAAACCAGATCGATGTCGGACGCGCGCTGGGCGATGCCTTCCTCCAAAATGCGCGCGCCTTCGTTTACCAATGCGAACACGCAGCGCTGGATGATTTCCTGATCGGAGATCTTTCGCGGCGCGATGTCCATTTCTTTTCGGCTTTCCTCGATGACCTGATCGACGACGGGGTCGGGCAGCGCCTCGCGCTTGCCGGGTTCGTAGCGGTAGTAGCCGGCGCCGGTTTTCTGGCCGAAGCGGCCCATCTCGCAGAGTTTGTCGGCGATAACGGCCTTCGGCATTTTTGGATTTTCGGCGTACTTGCGCTTGCGCACCGCCCAGCCGATATCGCCGCCGGCGAGGTCGGCCATCCTGAATGGACCCATGGCGAAGCCGAATTTCTCGATGGCGCCGTCGACCTGCTGGGGTGAGGCGCCTTCGGTCATCATCGTCAGCGCCTCGCGCGCGTAAACCGCGACCATGCGGTTGCCGATGAAGCCGTCGCACACGCCGGACAGCACCGCGGTTTTCTTGATGGTCTTCGCGAGTTTCATCGAGGTCGCCAGCACGTCCTTCGCGGTTTTGTCGCCGCGAACGACTTCGAGCAGGCGCATGACGTTGGCGGGGCTGAAGAAGTGCAGGCCGATGACGTCCTGCGGGCGCTTGGTGAAGGCGGCGATCTTGTTGATATCGAGCGTCGAGGTGTTGCTGGCGAGTATGGCGCCCGGTTTGCACAGCTCGTCGAGTTTCTTGAAGACCGTTTCTTTCACGCCCATATCCTCGAACACCGCCTCGATCACGAGGTCGGCGTCTTTCAGGTCGTCATAAGAAAGCGTCGGCTTCAGCAACCCCAACCGGGCATCGAGCTTGTCTTTGGTGAGTTTGCCTTTGGCGACGCGGCCTTCATAGATTTTCCGAATCGCAGTGACGCCGCGATCGAGGGCGTCCTGTTTCATTTCAAGCAGCACGACGGGAACGTTGGCGTTCAAGAAATTCACGCTGATACCGCTGCCCATGGTACCGGCGCCGATGACGCCGACTTTCTTGATCTCGCGGGTCTTGGTGTCTTCCGGCACGTCGGCGATTTTCGAGGCCGCGCGTTCGGCGAAGAAAATGTGCCGTAGCGCGCGCGACTCATCGCTCATCAAGAGCTGCGCGAACAGCTCGCGCTCGATCTTCATGCCTTCGTCGAACGGCTTCGTGACCGCCGCTTCGACCGCGTCGATACACTTCAGCGGCGCCGGGAAATTCTTCGCCATCTGGCCGACGCCGGTGCGCGCCCAGAGAATGAACGCTTCGGATTTCATGTGATTGATTTTCATGTCGCGCACGCGCTTGAGCGGCATGTTGTCCTTGACGATCTTCTCCGCCAGCGCGATCGCGTCGTCGAGCAGGTCGCCCTTCGCGAACTGATCGAACAGCGCGCTGCCCATCGCCATGCCCGCCGGCACGCTTTCGCCCGACACGATCAGGTTGAGCGCCGCTTCGAGGCCGAGCGCGCGCGGCAGCCGCTGCGTGCCGCCGCCGCCCGGTAGAAGACCGAGCTTCACTTCGGGCAGCGCAATCTGCGCATCGGGTTTGGCGATCCGATAGTGGCAGCCGAGCGCCAGTTCCAGTCCGCCGCCCATGCAGGTGCCGCCGATGGCGGCGATGACGGGCTTGCCGGAAGTTTCGATGTAGTTGATGACGGTGTGCAGATTCGGTTCGGCCAGCATCTTCGGCGTGCCGAACTCCTTGATATCCGCGCCGCCGGAGAAGAGTTTGTCGTTGCCGATGATGACGATCGCCTTGATGGCACTGTCGGTTTCGGCGCGCTTGATGCCGTCGAGGATGCCGCGGCGGACGTCGTAGCCGAGACCGTTGACCGGCGGGTTGTCGATGCGAACGACGGCAATTCCGCTGCGCGCTTGGTATTCGGTGCTGCTCATGGCGGGCTCCTGAGATGTGAGTTGCGGGCAGAATCGCGGGTCCGCAGATTATGGACTTCGCCCATACACTTGTGTACTGATATACCATACACTAATGTATCGTCTAGTAGGCGTCAACCTAATACCTCAGGAAATGGCCACCGACAAGATCGCTGTACGACCGGACAAGGGCTCGGAGAAGGAGCAACTGAGTCGGGACGCCTGGCTGGACGCGGCCGGCTCCGCTATCGCCGAAGGCGGTTTCGACGATGTACGCGTCTTGACCCTGGCCAAGCAACTTGGCGTTACCCGCGGCAGTTTCTACTGGCACTTCAACGATCACGCCGAACTCATTGTCAGCTTTCTTGATCGCTGGCGCGACCGCCGCTTGGCCGAGCTCGATTACCTGCGCATGAGCGGCGATGATTCCGAAACCGAGTTGCGTCGCATTCTGCGGTTGGCACTGAGCGAGCCCGCATGGAACACGCGGCAAATGCGAGTCGAGTTGGCCGTGCGCGACTACGCGCGCCGCGACCCGTACGCCGCGAAGATCGTCGCCGAGGTCGACCGCGGGCGCATCGAGCACTGCACGTCATTGCTCGAGAAAATAATGAACGACAAGGAACGCGCGCGCGATCTTGCGCTATTGGTCTATGTTGCTACGATCGGCGGGCGCGTCGTGTTAACCGGATTCAGCGAGGGCGAGGTCGCGGTCAATCGGATCGATCAGATGATCTCGGAAATTCTTTCTGCGAAGGGCAAGACAAGCTAGGCGGCGTCGACGGTTTTTCCCGAGGCTAGATTCAATCTCCGCATCAAGAAATTCAGGCTTACCTTTCGGTGAGTTTCAACATAGCAAACCCGTTCCGGCGAAGAATCGTAAAGTGAAATGACTGAAGCGCATTGCGCCGCCTGAAAATTCCCACGCGGCGGATTACGGTTGTGCCGAAGGCCGTGTCGTTCAAACCCCGGTTATCAGAAAATCCAAGGCAGCGACAATTTCATCGCGGTGCGAGCTGACGTTACTTACTGCCGGGCCCAATTCGGCGGCCGCGATTCCAGCAAGCTGCGGTACGAGTAGAAGATACTTGCCGCCGTCGATGTCGACGACTGGCGTCAAGTCCTTCATCGGCTTCTTGCGCAACGCCGTCAGCTTGGCCAATGGAACCACGACACGAGTTTGCAGGTCCGCGAGTAGATCGGATTGGACATCGAGGAGGTAGGGGAACGCAGACTTGGACTTCGGGTTCTTGTTCTTATGGACCGAGAATTGGGACATCAGAAGCTCCGGCTGCTATCCGAATACCCACCGTTATCCGCGAGAAACTGGTTGTAGGCGGCGATGGCATCGGCGTTGTCTTTCTTCCAGCTCTCGCGCTTCGCCGCGGCAACGCGCTGCACCAGCGCTTCTTCCAGCACCGCGGACAAATTAACGCCCGATTCACGCGCGGCTCTTAGCAGATCGCTATTGATGCTCAGGTTCGCCGACTGCCGGCGTGCCTTGCGGTTGTACACATGCGTCATGAGCCTAACCTCGCCTTTGCTCAATCTAAGTGTAGATGTACCGAGGATGCGCATCAACCACGCGCATAAACGATGCGCGATGATGCGATGCTTTTGGGCTAGTTG
>Ga0299906_10002348_pt1 | contig 15753 bp, 13 predicted proteins | sample RVTome_14_FD_200259 | JGI IMG/M metagenome (GOLD analysis project Ga0299906, IMG submission 200259) | Soil microbial communities from uranium-contaminated site in the Upper Colorado River Basin, Wyoming, United States - RVT145D125 (version 2) ... | reverse complement strand
TGCGGTCGCCCCCGCAGCGACCGAGTGCCGCGCCGCGGCCGGCGTGTGCGACGTCGCCGAGAGCTGCGACGGAGTAGCCGTGGCCTGCCCGGCCGATGCGGTCGCCCCCGCAGCGACCGAGTGCCGCGCCGCGGCCGACCTGTGCGACGTCGCCGAGAGCTGCGACGGAGTAGCCGTGGCCTGCCCGGCCGACGCGGTCGCCCCCGCAGCGACCGAGTGCCGCGCCGCGGCCGACCTGTGCGACGTCGCCGAGAGCTGCGACGGGGTAGCCGTGGCCTGCCCGGCCGACGCCGTCGAGCCCGCGACCACCGAGTGCCGCGCGGCGGCCGACATCTGTGACATCGCCGAGAGCTGCGACGGGGTAGCCGTGGCGTGTCCCGCCGACGCCGTCGAGCCCGCGACCACCGAGTGCCGCGCGGCGGTGGACATCTGTGACATCGCCGAGAGCTGCGACGGGGTAGCCGTGGCGTGTCCCGCCGACGCCGTCGAGCCCGCGACCACCGAGTGCCGCGCATCCACCGACGTCTGCGATCCCGCGGAGAGCTGCGACGGCGTCGCGGTCGCCTGCCCGGCGGATGCCATGCTTCCCGACGCCACCCCATGCGACGATACCGACGTCTGTACGATCACCGACCAGTGCCTCAGCGGCGTTTGCGTCGGCGACACGATGACCTGCGGTGACGGCACCGCCCAGACGACCTGCGGCGAGGCCTGCGACGACGGCAACGCCATCGACAACGACGGCTGCGACTCCAACTGCACCGTGACCGCCTGCGGCAACGGCGTTCTCGCCGGTACCGAGCAGTGCGACGACGGCAACGTCCTCGACGGCGACGGCTGCTCGTCGATGTGCCAGCGCGAGCTGCAGAACCCCGTGCCCGAGGCCGGCGCCCACATGGGACGCTCGGTGGCCGTGACCGGCTCCAACGTGATCGCCGGCGTGCCGCTGCACGACAAGATCAACGCGATCAACACCGGCCAGGCGTTCCTGTTCAGCGGCACGACCGGCGCGTTGCTGCGCACCTTCGCCAACCCGACGCCGAACCCCGGCGACGAGTTCGGCTTCTCGGTCGCGGCGGTCGGGGCGAACGTCCTCGTCGGGGCGCCGTACGACGACACGGCGGGTGCGGACGCGGGCGCGGCGTACCTGTTCAACGGCGCCACCGGCGCGCTGCTGACGACCTTCGTGAACCCCGACCCGACGCAGACCCGGCACTTCGGCTGGTCGGTGGCGGCGGCCGGCGCCGACGTTCTGATCGGCGCGCCGGGCGACGCCCCGACGGCGGTTCCCCCGCCCGGCGGCGCGGCCTATCTCTTCGACGGCGGGACCGGGGCGTTGCAGAAGGTCTACCTGAACCCGAACCCCACGCTCGAGTCCGGCGACGTCGAGTTCGGGTTCGCGGTGCGCCAGGTGGGTAGCCTGATCGTCGTCGGCGCCCCGGGGCATAACCTGCCGGGCGGCGGCTTCGAGCTGCCGAAGCCGAACGCGGGCGCCGTCTACGTCTTCGACAAGGACCTTGCGGTGGTGACCCGCACCATCGTCCACGCGACGCCGGCCGCCGACGATCGCTTCGGGCACGCGCTCGCGGTCTTCGGATCGAACGTGCTGGTCGGGGTGCCGTTCCGCGACGCCGGCTTCCTCGACGCCGGGGCCGCGTACGAGGTCAACCCCGCGACCGGCGTGTTCGGGCCGACCTACGCCAACCCGGCGCCGTCGAGCAACGACCAGTTCGGCTTCGCGCTGGTCTCGGCGGGCGCCGGCCGGGTGGTCGTCTCCGCGCCGCTCGAGGACCTCGGCGGCATCGACGTGGGCGCGGCGTATCTCTTCCAGGGCGCCACGCTCCTGCAGACGTTCCAGAAGGCGACCCCGGTCGCCAACGACGAGTTCGGGCGCGCGGTCGCGGCCGGCGGCTCGGTGATCGCCGTCGGTGCGCACCTCGACGACACGCTCGACGTGGACGCCGGCGCCGTCTACCTGTTCAGCGACCTCTCGTGCGGCGACGGTGCCCTGACCAGCGGCGAGGTCTGCGACGACGGCAACACCATCGATGCCGACGGCTGCGACTCCAACTGCACGCCGACCGCCTGCGGCAACGGCGTGCAGACGGCGCCCGAGGGCTGCGACGACGGCAACCTGACGGCCGGCGACGGCTGCAGCTCGACCTGCGCGGTCGAGGGGCTGTGCGGCGACGGCGTGCAGGAGGTCTTCGAGGCCTGCGACGACGGCAACCTGATCAGCGGCGACGGGTGCGACGCGAACTGTACGCCGACGGGCTGCGGCAACGGCGTCACGACGACCCCCGAGACCTGCGACGAGGGCACGGCCAACGGCACCGACCTGTGCTGCTCGGCCGGCTGCCAGCTCATCGACAGCGACGGGGACACGGTCTGCGACGAGGACGACGTCTGCCCGACCGTCGACGACGCCGGGCAGGAGAACAGCGACGGCGACGTCTTCGGCGATGCCTGCGACGTCTGCCCGGGCGACACCGACAACGACAGCGACGGCGATCAGTACTGCACCGGCACCGCGTTCAACGCGCCGGCGCTCGGCGGCGGCGATCCGTGCTCGCGGTCGAGCGGAGCCGAGTGGATCAAGCCGAGCTTCCTCCTGGCGCGTCTCGAGCCGCCGCTCGGTGACGAGAAGATGCGCATCAAGGGCCGCTTCGCCGCCGGCACCAACGTGCCGATCGTGCGGCCGGACGTGTACGGCGTCCAGGTGCGCGTGACCGACGTGACGGGCCGGCTCGTCGTCGACGAGCAGATTCCGGGTGGAGCCTTCAACGGCACCCTCGGATGGAAGTCCGTGGGCGACCCGCCGAAGCGCTGGATCTACCGCGACAAGAACAACCCGCCGCTCGCCAACGGCATCCGCAAGATCCTGGTCAAGGACCTGTCGCGGTTCCAGCCGAACCTGTACGGGCTCGTCATCCAGGGGAAGAAGGGCACGTACTTCCTCCAGGCGGGCGACGAGCCGGTCCGGATCACGATCGAGCTCAACGACACCGCGCTGCCGCCGGGTGGCACGCCGGGCCGCGATCAGTGTGGCGAGGTGGCGTTCAACCTGTCGCCGGAGAAGCCGTTCTGCGAGTTCAAGGCGGGACGGAAGCTGCGTTGTAAATAGGCCGGGGTGGGGGGCGGCCGCCGCGCGCGGCCGCCCCCGCGTTCGGGCGCGGCGTTCGTGGAGGGCGCCGCGCCTTTCCTTTTCGGCCGTCGTCCTGTTAAGGCGGCCTCATGCCCCGAGGCCGCCCGGTGACCATCCACGAGGTGCTGGAGTCCGCGATCGAGCTCGAGCGCCAGACCATGCAGCTCTACACGGCGCTCGTGACCGCCTTCCGCGACGACGACGAGCTCCGGCGCTTCTGGTTCTCCATGGCCCGGCACGAGGCCGGCCACTGCGGCGCCCTCGCCCTGGTCGAGAGCCTGATCGAGAGCGACCCCTCCCTCGGGGACACCCAGCAGGTGCGCTTCGACGCGACCACGGTGACCCGGCTCCGCCGCATGCTTGCCCGCTACCGCGCGGAGGCCCGCCGCGGCGTGACCATCGAGCGTGCCCTCGCGATGGCCCTCGACATCGAGGGCTCGGAGCTCGAGGACGTCGTGGTGGACCTCTTGAAGGTGGTCAAGGACCGGCGCTGGCGGGACCAGGCGGTCCAGATGCTGATCCACGATCTCGGCGACCTGAGCTTCATGATCGAGAAGCACACCCGCGACGAGGTGCTGCTGGCGCGGGCGGACGAGCTGCTCGAGGAGCGGGTCGGCGGGCTCGGGACCGGGGCGCGGCGCCCGCGGACGGATCCGCGACGGCGGCGGGGACGGCCGCCCCGGGCGACGACGGCCGCGCGCGGGGCGAAGCGGAACCGGGCCGGTCAGCGCGGACGCTGAGCCGGCGGGACGGCGCGGCTCAGAAGCTCTCGGAGCGCGGCGGGGTAGGGTCGCTCTGGGTGTCGTCGAGCAGGTTCTCGACGGCGACGCCGCGGCGGCCGGCGAACCGGGCGAGGGAGGCACGCGCGAGCTTGCTCGGGGCGGAATGACCCTTCTCCCAGCGATTGACCGTGCTCACGGTAATGCCGAGCGCGTGGGCGAACTCCTCCTGCGTCAGGCCGAGCCGGCTGCGAAGATCGCGGATTATCGGTGCAAGTCTCTCCACTCGTGCGTGCCCTCCGAAAGGCGTGAGGAGCAAGACGAATGCCATTGCGCCCGCACGCGAATACGCCCCGTTGTGTGCGGCGGCGCACGCGTGAGCGCCGCAAATGTGGCAATTCGCCGACCTAACGTCGCAGCAACAACGGCAGCATTGCGCGTATGATGCGGAGTGTGTCCAGGACTTTGCGGTAGTGCGAGCGGCGGAGCGGGATCGGCGGGTAGTACACGTCGACCATGACCGAGCGCAGCGGAATGCCCGCGCGGGCGGCGTGCACCAGCACCGTGGTCTCGTACTCGAAATGGAGCCCCGACACCGGCAGCGGGAGAACGGTCGCCAGCGGGTAGACGCGCAATCCCGACTGTGTGTCGTCCACGACACGCCCCGCGGCCGCCCGCACGGCGAGGTTGGCGACGCGATTGCCGAGCAGGTTCGCGGCGGCGACCGCCTGCGCGCCGATCGCGCGGGCGCCGACGACGAGCGCCGTCGGGTCCCGAGCGACCTCGGCCAGCAGGACCGGGATCGTGCGGCCGAGATGCTGGCCGTCGGCGTCCATGGTGAGCGCGTGCGTAAAGCCCTGCTCGGCGAGGCGGCGCATCCCGGTCAGGAGCGCCGCGCCCTTTCCGCGGTTGGCGTCGTGGCGGACGACCTCGGCGCCGGCCGTCCGGGCGCGCGCCGCGGTGTCGTCGCGCGAGCCGTCGTCGACGACGAGGATCGGCAGGCCCGCTGTCCAGGCGTCGGCGACGACGGCGCCCACGGTGGCCGCGGCCTCGTAGGCCGGAATGAGCACGGCGATACGGGGAGCGCCGGGTGGACTCACGCCGGCACGACGCGGCGCTGCGCGTGTGCGGGAATGGGGCGCATGGCGCGGCGGTCTCTATCCTCGCGCTCCGCGAGCGTCAACGCGCGCGCCGCGGTTGCGGCCGGCGCGTGGCGTGCCATAAGGTGCCCTGACGCGAGCGAGGAGGTGCGAGTATGCCGCAAGGACCGCGCGGGACGCGGGGGAACGGCGCCGATCTCGAGCAGGTGCTGCAGGAGATTCCGGGACTGGGCGAGGCGTGGTCGCGTCTGCGATCCGGGGGGCCGCTCGTGACGTGGATCCTGCTGGCGGTGGTCGTGGGGCTCTGGCTCCTGACGGGCTTCTACGTCGTCGGCCCCGGCGAGCAGGGGATCGTGCGCCGCTTCGGCCGCCACGTCGCCACCACCACGGCCGGGCTCAACTGGCACTGGCCGCAGCCGATCGAGCGCGTCGACGTCGTGAACTTCGAGGCCGTCCGCCGGATCGAGGTCGGCTTCCGGAGCGTCGAGAGCATGCGGGGTCCAGGCGCGCTCCGGCCCTCGGCCAGCGGCGGGTCGCAGCGCGTGCCCGCCGAGGCCCTCATGCTGACCGGCGACGAGAACATCGTCGACGCCCAGATGATCGTCCAGTACCGGGTCCGCGACCCGGCGATCTACCTCTTCCGGCTGCGCTCGCCGGAGGCCTCGCTGCACGCCGCGGCCGAGGTGGCGCTCCGCAGCATGGTCGGCAACTCCAAGATCGACGAGGTGCTGACGGTTGGCCGCCTGAAGGTGCAGCAGGACACCGCCGTGTTCCTGCAGCGGCTCATGGATGCCTACGAATCGGGCCTGCTCGTGACCGAGGTGCAGCTCCAGACCGTCGATCCTCCCGATCAGGTGAAGGACGCCTTCTCCGAGGTCGTACGGGCCCGCGAGGATCGCGAGCGCCTGATCAATCAGGCCCGCGGCTACCAGGAGGACATCATCCCCAAGGCCCGCGGCGAGGCCGAGCGCGTGCTGCGCGAGGCCGAGGGGTACCGCGAGGAGCGCGTGCTGCGGGCGCAGGGCGACGCGGCACGCTTCAAGGCCCTGGCGGCGGCCTATCGTGCGGCGCCGGACGTGACCCGCGAGCGCCTCCACCTCGAGACCGTCGAGCAGGTGCTCGCCGGGGCCGAGAAGGTGCTCGTCGATGGCGACCTCGGCGAGGGCGTGCTGCCGTTCCTGCCGCTCCGGAAGCCGCGACCGGCCCCCGCGGCCGAGGAGGGCGCGCGATGACGGTCCGGACGCTCTTGGTGCCGCTCGTGCTCCTCCTGGTCGTGGCCTCGATGTGCCTCTACACCGTCGACGAGACCCAGCAGGTCGTCATCACCCAGTTCGGCGAGTTCAAGCGGACGGTGCAGGAGCCGGGGCTGCACGTGAAGCTGCCGGTCGTCGAGACCGTGCTGCGGTTCCCCAAGCGCATTCTCGCCAGCGACGCGAACCCGGCGCGGTATCTCACCCTCGACAAGAAGCAGCTCGCCATCGATCACCTGACGCGCTGGCGCGTCAGCGACCCGCTGGTGTTCTTCAAGACCGTCCGCGACGAGGCCGGGGCCCGCGCCCGGCTCGACGACCTCGTCTTCTCCGACCTCCGCCGGGAGCTGGCGTCGCATCCCTTCGGGAAGATCATCTCGAACCTGCGCGAGCCGATCATGGAGACGGTGGCCAAGTCCGCCGCTGCCAAGGCCGCGCAGTTCGGGATCGAGATCGTGGACGTGCGCATCAAGCGCGCCGATCTCCCCGAGGACGTACAGGCGAGTGTGTTCGCGCGCATGCAGGCCGAGCGCGAGCGCGAGGCCAAGCGCTATCGCTCCGAGGGCGAGGAGGAGGCGGCGAAGATCCGCGGCAGCACCGACAAGGACCGGACGATCATCCTCGCCAAGGCCTATGAGGAGAGTCAGCGCCTGCGCGGCGAGGGCGACGCGCTCGCCACCCGGACGTACGCCGAGGCGTACGATCCCGACCGCGAGTTCTACGGCTTCGTCCGCCGTCTCGAGGCCTACCGGAAGCTCATGGGCGGCGAGAACACGGTCGTGCTCTCGACCGACTCCGACCTGCTGCGCTTCCTCGAGACGTCGGGCACGGAGGAGCGCCGCTGAGCCGGTGGCCGAGCCCGACCTCTACGCCGTCCTGCAAGTCGATCCGCGCGCCGAGCCCGAGATCATCGAGGCCGCCTACCGCCGCCTCGCCCGCAAGTGGCATCCCGACGCCAACCCCGATCCCGCCGCGGGCGCGCGCATGCGCGAGCTGAACGCCGCCTACGCCGTCCTCGGCGATCCCGCGCGCCGGCGCGCGTACGACGCGGTGCGGGCCGGCGAGGGCGGCGGCGGGTTGCCCGCGGCGGAGCGCCTGCCGCGCGCGGTCACGACCGGGCTCCTGGTCGTGGCGGCGCTGGTGGCCGTGCGGCTCCTCGCGGGCCTCGGCCGCGCCGGCCTCGTCGTCGTGGTGCTGGCGGGTGCCGCCTACTGGTGGCTGCGCCGCCGCAAGCGGCCCGAATGACCCTGCTTGTTTGCCCCCCCGGACCCCGCTAGCGTTCCGGCATGGATGGCGAAGGAGGTTCCCGATGACGATCGCAAGGCTTGCCCTCGCGGCCGCGTGCTTGGCGGTGGTGGGCTGCACCGCCGACACGTCCGATCTCAAGACCTTGAGCGTGTCGGACGTCGCCACGCTGCACGAGAAGGACGGCGCGGTGCTGGTCGATGCCAATGGAGCGGCCACGCGCGAGAAGTACGGCATCGTGCCGGGCGCGATCCTGCTCACCAGCTCGAGCGCGTACGCGCTGAGCGAGCTCCCCGTGGACAAGCACTCGAGCCTGGTCTTCTACTGCGCCAGCACCATGTGCTCGGCGGCTCCGAAGGCCGCCCGGCGCGCGGTCGAGGCCGGCTACGCCGACGTCCACGTCCTGCCCGAGGGCATCCAGGGGTGGGTGGAGGCGGGGCTGCCGGTCGACACGCCGAAGGCCGGCTGAGCCCCGCAGCGGGCCGCGCCGGCGCTAGGGAAACTTGGCGTTGTACTTGCCGACGAAGACGATGTTCTGTCCGAACTCGTCCTCGTAGGAATAGGTGAGCGTGCCCTTGTCCTTCTGGAAGGTCGCGCGCGCGGCCTCCGGCTTGCCGCGCATGATGCCCTCGGCGGCGCCCACCACCAGCCCGCCGGTCTCGACGCCGCTGAAGATGTAGCGCGCCTTCACGATCGTCTTCTTGGCGATCATGTCCTCGAGGCCCGTGAAGGTGAGGACGCCGCTGTCCCCCGGGGTGTCGGTGAAGATCCTGCAGTCCTCGGTGTCGGCGAGCGTGAAGGTGCGCGTACCCTGGGTGAAGGCGTCGAGCACGTTGCCGTCGTTGTTGCCGCACTTGACCTTGGTCTCCTCGCCGTTGACGTAGCGCTTGCCCGTGATCTTGACGGGTCCGGCGAGCTGGGCGGCGGCGCTCGTGGCGTCGAGGGCGAACCCGAGGATCAGGGCTCCGGCGAGCGCGGGCACGGCGAGGCGCAGATCGAGCGTGAGCATACGGCACGTCCTCCTTCGGCGGGCGTTTCGGTGCCCACCAGACCAAAACCGGGCGGGGCATGTCAACCGAAAACGCGTCGGCCAGCCTTCACACCCCGCGGGGGGGGACGCAACGCTCTCTTGGGCGTGAGCCGACCAACGTTCCGGGACCGCGTTTGTGCCAGCGGAAGCCCGCTACCACGCAGTCCGCCGTGCGCACGTGCTTGATCTTGACCATCACGCGCTTGCCGGGCTGATAGGTCATGCTCTCGTGCTTGGCGATCACACGCGGCCGCCGCCCGCCCGTAGTCATGGCAGGATCGTGTTCGCGCCTCCGCCGGCGTCGATCTTCTGCGCACCGCCGACGGTCGTGCCGGTGACGTCGATCATGTCGTCGCCGCTGCCGGCCTTGATCGTCAAGTCGCCGCCGACCGTCGAGCTCGTCACCGCGACGTCGTTCATGCCGTCGCCGACGGCGATCTTGGCGCTACCGAGGATCGCCGTCGCGTTCCCGATCTCGACGACGTCGTTGCCGTCGCCGGTCCGGAGGTCGAGCTTGCCGCCGAGCGACGCATCGTCGATGCCGAAGAAGTTGCCGCCGCCGCCGAGCTTCGCCTTGACGTCGCCGACCACGCCGGCCATCTCGATCTGAAGCGCGGCGGTGCCGGCGCCGGTTTTGATGTCGAGCTTGCCGCCGATGGCGACCGCTGCGCCTTGCACGGTGACGGAGCTCAGGCCGCCGCGCAGCGCGAGCTTGATATCGCCGCCGACGCTCGAGCCGTCGTCGATGGTGACGATGTCGTCGTCGCCGCCGGTTGCGACGACGAGCTTGCCGTCGACAATGCTGGCGTCGCGGACGGCGACCACCGTGTCGCCGGCGCTGAGCTTCGCCTTGACATCGCCGTGCACGGCCGAGCCACCCATCACCTGGACGATCTGCTGCCCGGCGGCGGCCTTCACGTCGACCTTGCCGTCGATGGCGCTCGAGTTCAGGACCTGGACGATGTGGTTGCCGGCGCCGAGCTTGGCCTTGAGGTCGTCGTGGACCATCGAGCCGTTCAGGACCTGGACGATCCCGTTGCCGGCGCCCGCCTTCACGTCGAGCTTGCCGTCGACCGCGCTCGAGTCGATGACCTGCACGATGTAGTTCCCGTCGCCGAGCTTCGCCTTGAGCGGACCGTGCACGGCCGAGCCGTCGAGGACCTGCACGATGCCACCGCCCCCCGCGACGTCGACCTTGCCCGCGACCTCGCCCGAGTTCGTGATCTGGAGGATGCCGCCCAGTCCAAGCTTCGCTTTCACACCGCCGCCGACGAAGGAGCCCTCCTCGATCGTGACGATGCCGGACCCCTCGTCCTTGACGTCGAGCTTGCCGTCGATCGCGCTGCCGTTACCGAGCGCGATCTGGTTGCTGCCGATGCCGAAGTCGATCTTCGTGGTGCCGCGGATGTGCGTGAACTCGAGCGCGACGTCGTCGTCACCGTCGCCCCCGTCGACGACCAGCTTGCCCTCGAGATCGACGGCGACGAGCTCGAGCATGTCGTCGCCGCCCACGAGCTCCGCGACGATGCCTTTGGTGACGCCGCTGAACACGGCCGGCGCCCCGACCCCGTTTACGGTCGTCATAGCGTTCGGCGTGAGGCGCAGCTCGCCGGGGCCGAGTCCGCCGTGATCGATAGTGACGTCGTTCGAGGCGTCGTCACCGGCTATCACGAGCTTGCCGCCGGCGACCGCGACGTCCACGTTGCCCGCGGCGCGGGCGGCGGCCGGCGCCAGCAGGGTCGCGGCGACGACGGTCGCGGCGAGCAGTACGGTCGTTCGTCTCGTCATGGCGCTCTCCCTCCGAGCCGCCGCGCGGAGACCATGCGCGGGGCCACCGGCCTGCCACATCGCGCCCGCCGTTGGCAAGCATGTTGCGCCCCAGGGTCATCCGGCGCGCGCGCGCAGACCGTGTTGCCTCATGGCGATCGGACGCAAACGCCAGGCGCTCGCGGGCGGCCACGCCGGCCTCGAGCTCCCAGCAGTTCACGACCGCGAGCGGGAAGCCGCCGGGCGGCATGGCGTGGGACTCCGGCGGCCAGTCCTCGTGGAGGGTGACCTGCTCGCTCGAGACCTCCGGAAGCGCCCGGACCTCCTCGAGCACCGCCGGTTCGACGCCGCGGTAGCGCGGTCCGTGGGGGCCGAAGAGGACGACGCTGTAGCCGTCGCGCCGGTCGTCGTCGGCGTACGCCCAGCGCCGGTGCTGCTAGAGCTGGACGAGCGCCGCGACCCAGCCCGGCTCGAGGTCGGGCCACTGGTCGCTGAAGCGCAGGTGGGCCTCGATGATGCGGCTGCCGATGGTCTCGAAGTTGAATGGCGAGCCTCGCCAAGGTGCTCTGCGGTCCGTCGAGAACACTTGATGGACACTTGGACGCCCGGACGGTAGGAAAAGCGGGCTAAGTCCTTACGCCCCCGTAGCTCAGGTGGATAGAGCACAGGATTCCTAATCCTGGGGTCGCGCGTTCGAATCGCGCCGGGGGCATTGAAGCTTCGAGGGCCCGTGCCGTACGGGAACGCCGCGCTACGAGCCGCGGCGCGTCTGTCGCGCGACCTCCGGCCAGTGTCCGACCTTCTCCCCGGGATCTCACAACCGGAGGGCCCTCCAGCGGATCATCCCCCCGGCAGGTTCGCGACATCGGCAACGCCGGCCTTGTCGAGGATGACGCACGCTTGCGCCGAGCGCCGACCCGAGCGGCACAGGCACACCACCGGCTTGTCGCGCGGCACCTCGCCCACGCGATCGGGCAGCGCGCCCAGGGGAATGTGCACGATGCCCTCGATCGACCCGAGGTCGCCGGTCAGCTCCGGGGCCTCGCGCACGTCGAGGAGCGTGACGCGATCGCGGTGCTCGGCGACCCACTGCGGGTCGATCTCCAGGCCACCGGCGAAGGTATGCGAGACGGGGCCCCAGTCGGGCTTCTCGCCGGGGGTGCCGCTCTCGGGCTCGCCGCGGCGCAGGTTCGCGGGCACGGCGATGTCCATCTTCTGCTCGGGGTGCGGGAGCCCGAGGTTCTGCATGTACCCGACGAAGTCGTCCTCGCTTGCCTCGCCGCCGATGCGTGGGTTCCAGCGTCGCCCTCGTCCACCGTCGTCATCGTGCGCCCGGCGTAGTCGTGGGCAGGGTACAGGCGGCGACGGCCGGGCAGGGTGAAGATCTGCTCGGTGATCGAGCGGTACAGCCGCGCCGCGTCGCCGTACTGGAAGTGTCGACGGTAGGGCGCGACGAGTGGGTCGTGCGGGAGTACATCCGCACGCAGGAGGCCGAGGATCGGCGCCTCGACCAGCTCAAGTTGATGTGATCGCCGGCCGCTTGCAGGCGGCCCCTGTTTCTACCAGCCGCTTTGAGCGGCTCACGCAGCTAATTCCCCCGGCTGTGCCGGGGGATACTTAACCGAGCCGGTACGTGCCTCCGTCTACGCTAGTTTCTCCAGCAACATATTGGCCTCCTGGAGATCGGCAGTGTCAACGCCATCGGTGAACCACGCGTAGACATCCACCAGCAGGTCGCGCGCCTCCTGCCGTTTCCCCTGCTGGTGCCAGAGCCGACTCAGACTCATCGCCGCCCGCAGCTCCAGCGATCTTGCCTCCTGGCGGCGGGCGACGTCCAAAGCCTGCTGCAGCCAGGTCTCCACCTCCGCCGGCGGTGTCCCCGGCTGCTGCAGGAGCAAGCTCCCCCGGAGGCGATATAGCTCCGCCTCCCCCCAGCGTTCTCCCGTGGTCCGAGCGGCCGCCAGAGCTTCGGCCACGGTGGCAAGCCCCGCCTCGACCTGCCCCTCTTGCGCGTAGACATCGGCCAGCAGCGCCAGAAGATACGGTTCCCAGAGCCTGCTCCCCGTCTCGCGCACGGCCGCCAGTTCCTGACGGATCTGGGCGATCTGCTCCTCCCGCTGGCCTAGCGCAGTCCGCGTTCCCGCCCGGAAAATGCACCCTATCGCCCGAAAGAGTGCAAAATCCTGCTCCGTCGCTAGAGCGATGAGCGCCTCGGCCTCCTCGTGCGCGGCGCGGGTGTCTCGGCGCAGGTGAAGGGCAATGGCCCCCAGCATCCTCGTGAACGCCAGAGTCGGGGGGTGCGCCAGCTCCTGGGCGAGGGTGTGTGCAGCCTGGTGCTGCCGCAGGGCCTGGTCGGGATAGCCCAGCAGCCAGAGGACGATGCCCGCCACGCCTCGGCAACACACTCCAGGGTCATGCCCATAGAGAAGGGCCAGCGTGCGATGCTGCTCGGGGTCGTAGAGCGCCAGGCCCTGCTCCAGGTGGGTGTGCGCAAGGGGCAGCTCACCCAGCAGGAACCGCGTGGTCCACAGCGTGTGGTGGGCCTCGACCAGGTGCGCTGTGTCGTCTTCCTGTTGCGCCAGTTGCAGACACTGCTCCCCCAGCTCGCGGGCCGTCTGATACGCTCCCCGCCCGTTGTAGAATTGCCAGAGGCCCCGCAGGACCGAGAAGAGTTGCGGCGTCTCGCCCACGCGCTGACAGAGTGCCCGCGCCCGCGCATAGGCGTGTTCCACTTCAGGGGCGGCAAAGCCCTTGGTGATCATCAACGCCGGACCCAGGGTGGTCTCCAGGAGGAGTTCCCGTTGGATGCGCTCGGCGGTCTCCGGCAGCGTCTGGAGCACCGCAAGCCCCGTCCTCAGGTGGCTGATCGCCTCCAGGTTGGCAGAGCGTCCAACCGCCCTCTCGCCTGCCCGTTGCCAGTACGCGACGGCCTCCGCTGGGTGGCCGGCCTCGGTGAGGTGGTGTGCCAGCAGCTCAGGCTGGGTCGCCACCATCTCGGGAAAATGCGCTTCGAGCACCTGCGCAGTCCGCTGGTGCAGTTGCTGCCGGGTGCTCTTGAGCAACGACGCATAGGCCGCGTCTCGGATCAACGCGTGTTTGAATACATAGCGGGCCTTCGGTGGCCGGCCGCGCTGGTAGAGGAGTTCCGCGGCCACCAGTTGGTCCAGCGCCGCCCTCAAGCTGGCGCCGTCCCGCCGGGCAATACTCCGGACCAGCTCATAGGTGAACTCCCGCCCCAGCACCGCCCCGAGCTGCGCGACCTCCTTGGCCGCCGGGAGCTGATCCAGGCGGGCCATGAGCGCATCCTGCAAGGTGTCGGGGATCGTCACCGTGCGCAGCGGCCCCGTCAACACATACTGGCCCGCGTCCTCCCGGAGCAAGGGAGACGCCAGCAACACCTTCGTCAGCTCTTCGACATACAGTGGCACCCCATCCGTTTTGGTCACGATGTGCTGCAACACCTCGGCTGGCAGGGCTTTGCCCCCTACCTGCCCAGCAATCAGCGTCTCGACCTCCCGACACTCCAAGCGATTGAGCACGAGCGAGCTGAGGTGGGCGCGTGGCGGCCAGGGCGCCCTGAACGCAGGGCGAGACGTCAGGACGTGCAGCATCGGCACCGTGGGCGCCTGCCCGATCACGAGCCCGAGGAGCTCTAGCGTGGTCGGGTCGGCCCAGTGCAGGTCTTCCCACACCGCCAGCACGGGCTGTCGCTCGGCCTGTGCTGCCAGCCATGCGACCAGCGCTTCCAGCGTCTGCTGTTTCTGGTGCTGCGGCGTCCCCGTCGGGGGCGCATACCCGTCTGCCGGGAGCGGGACCGCCAGCAACCCGGCGAACAGCGGGACCACTTCGGCCAGCGGCAGATCGAAGGGCTGCAGCCCCGCCTCCAACTTGAGCAGGCGCGTCGCGGGTGCATCGTCTGGTGCAAATTGCCATAGGAGCTCGAGGTGGATGATCATGGGATACAGAGCGCTGGCGGTGTGATAGGGCGAACAGCGAAAGGCCATGCGCGGTAGGCGCGCCGCACGCACTTGGGCCTGCAGCCCCTTCACCAGGGCTGACTTGCCAATACCGGCTTCGCCGCTGACGAAGACGACCTGTCCGAACCCGGCCCGGCTCTGGTCCCAACGGCGGCGTAGCAGTCCGCTTTCTTCCTCGCGCCCGACCAGCACCGGCACCGTGGCTGTCGCAAACTCCTCGGCAGGGCTGCGCGTCGCCAGCAGGCCACGCACACGGCTGATCGCCATGGGCTCTGCAACTCCACGGAGGGTGTGGGTTCCCAGGTCTTCCAGGGCAAACGTCCCGCGCATGAGCCGGGCCGTCGTGGCGCTGATCACCACCCCGTTGGCCGGGGCGAGGCCTTGGAGCCGCGCAGCGATATTTGGGGTTTCGCCCAGCGCGAGGTGCTCGTGCCGCCCCCCGCCTCCCATCACCCCCACCACGACCGGGCCGGTGTCGATACCGAGCCGTACGGCGAGTTGCACCGCGTACCGTCCCGCCAGACGGGCGTTCAGGGTGGCGATGGCCTCGACGATGCCCAGGCCCGTATACACCGCGCGCCGGGCGTCATCTTCATGGGCCGTGGGGTAGCCGAAGTAGACCAACAGGCCATCGCCGAGATACTGGGCGACGTGGCCCGCGTACTGCTGGATGACCGCGGCCGCGGCCTCCTGGTAGGCGCGCACCACCGCGCGCAGGTCTTCCGGGTCAAGTTGCTCCGAGAGCTGCGTGGAGCCCACCAGGTCGCAGAAGAGCACGGTGAGCTGTCGTCGTTCCGCCTCGTCGGGCACGTTCGAGGTGCCAGGGATTTCGACGAGGTCTTTACCTGTGGCGGCCTGGGCTCCGTCAAGACGAGCTCGCTCCGGTCCGGGCCCTGGTGCTGCGGGAAGCGGTAGTCCGCAGCCATCACAGAACTTGCTTCCGGCCTGGACCTTCGTGCCACAGCTCGAACAAACGACACCCAGCGGTGCGCCGCATTCGCGACAGAATCGTGCCCCTTCGCGGTTCTCTGCCTCGCAGCGAGAACACTCCATGCGCCTTGCGCCTTTCCGACTGGCTCACCGTATCGAGAGTGCACCGAGCGTAACGCGCGGAGGAGCGACACGGCACGAACAGGGGGCTACTGGAGCCTGTCCGAGTAATCGCCACTCCGGTCTCCGCTCCCGGGTGAGTTTGTGGTACACCCCACCCGAGGTCGGAAGCCGTGGAGGGGTGGATGGAGAAACCATTCCGTCGCTGGGAGCCTGAGCAGCGCTGGTTGCTGCCGCCCGCGGTCGAGGAGTTCGTGCCGGCGGGGCACCTCGCGCATTTTGTCCGGGAACTGGTGCGCGAGCAGCTCGACCTCACGGCGATCCTCCGCACTGCTCTACGCGTACTGCCAGGGCGTGTACGCGTCGCGCCGGATCGCCCAGGCCTGTGAGCAGCGGCTCGATTTCATGGCCGTCACGGCGATGGCCCAGCCGGATTTTCGAACGATCAGCGACTTTCGCAAGCGCCATCT
>Ga0299906_10002347_pt1 | contig 15753 bp, 11 predicted proteins | sample RVTome_14_FD_200259 | JGI IMG/M metagenome (GOLD analysis project Ga0299906, IMG submission 200259) | Soil microbial communities from uranium-contaminated site in the Upper Colorado River Basin, Wyoming, United States - RVT145D125 (version 2) ... | reverse complement strand
AACCGGAGCCTGTATGGACGACGAATTCGAAGACTATCTGGACGAAGAAGAAGAGGACACGCTTGAACTGGCCCAGATGGCCATCGACCGGGGGGAGAACGAAGAAGCCCTCGAATATGCCGAGGAATACCTCGAAATCCATCCTTTCGACGTTGAAGCGCTCAATATCTGTGCCGTCGCCGCCGCCAATCTGGGCGATGAGCCCAAGGCCGTCGCCCTTTACCAGAAGGCGCTGCGACTCGATCCGAAAAACGGCGCCCTGCACCATAATTACGGTGTCCTGCTCGAACGACAAGGGGCGTTCGAGGCGGCGCTGTCCCATTTTCGCCGCTCCCTCGAACTGCAGCCCGATTTTCCCGAGGCATACATCAACATGGGCAACACCCTCGATGAACTGGGGCGCACCGAAGAAGCCTTGCTGATGTACGACCAGGCACTGCGGCGGGTCCCGGACTCACCCGACGTCTATTACAACCGGGGATATGCCTTCAACCGTCTCGGCCGCTACCAAGAGGCTCTCGACAATTTCGACCAGGTCCTCGCCGGGACACCGAACGACGCAGCCAGCCTCAACGGCAAGGGCTACGCCCTCTCGGGCCTCGGCCAGGAAGAAGAGGCAATTGAGTGCTACAGCCGAGCCATTGCCCGCGATCCTTCGGTGGCCAATTACTTCTATAACCGCGGACTCTCCCTCTACCGCCTGGGGCGCTTCGAGGAGGCCCTGAGCGATTTTGGGAAGGCGCTCGAACTCGATCCCGATTTCTTCGAAGTCTGGATCGAAATGGCCGGCCTGCTGACCGAACTGGGGCGTTACGAGGAGGCCCTGGACGATCTCGAACGGGCCGAAGGCCTCGATCCCGAGAGCCCGGAGCCCCCTTTCTACCGCGGCGTCATCAGCGAGAAGAAGGGGAATCTCGAGCAGGCGCTGACCGAGTTCGAGGAGAGCCTGCGGCGCGACCCCGAGTCGATTTTCACCCTCAACAACAAGGGGAACGTCCTCATCGACCTCGACCGACTGGAGGAAGCCCTGGCCTGTTTCGACGCCATCCTCGGACGCACCGACCGTTACCCGCTGGCCCATTACAACCGGGCCTGCGTCTTTGCCCGGCAGGGGAAAGTGCGCGAAGCGGTGCGCGAGCTCTCCCTCGCCTCGACCCAGGATGCCAACTTTCTCGATGATGCCCGGCAGGATCCCGACTTCGACCGGATCCGGAAGACGGCCTCCTTTCTCCGGCTGGTCGGGAGCGGCAAAGGCCGGCTCAGGAGAGTCGGAAGATGACCGAGATCCGGACCGAAGCGAAGCTGGCGCAGCGCGCCACCCTCCGGCTCAGCGGGATGAGCTGCGCCAGGTGCGCCCAGACCATTGAAAAGGGGGTCGCCGGCCTGCTCGGGGTCGAGCGAGCGGCGGTCAACTTCGCCGCTGAAAAGCTGACGGTCGACTTCGACGCCGGCCGCCTTTCCATCGACGCCATTATCCGCAAAATCGAGGACCTCGGCTACGGGGCCAGGGTGCCGGGTGGACCGGCGGCGGAGGCGGGGAAGCTGACCTTCGCCATCCAGGGGATGCACTGCGCCTCCTGCGCGGGGGCGATTGAGAAGAGGCTCTCGGCGCTCACCGGGATGGGCTCGGTCAGGATCAATTTCGCCGAGGATACCGGCACCGTCGAGTTCGATCCGGAGCAGCTCGGCCGCGACGAGATCTTCGAGGCGGTGCGCGAAGCCGGCTATACCCCGCTGGCGGAACGCGGCGCTGCCGAGGAGCGCAGCGAAGCCCGGCGGGAACTCTTGTGGGTAATTTTTGCCGCCGCACTCTCTTTCCCGATCATGGTCTTCATGTGGTGGATGCCTTTCGGGGCCGCCACTCACACCATCGAGGCTATACTCGCTACGGTCGTCCAGTTCACCGCCGGTCTCACCTTCTACCGGGGCGCCTGGAAGTCACTGAAAAACCGCTCGGCCAACATGGATGTGCTTGTCGCGATGGGAATCACCGCCGCCTATGGCTACTCGCTGTTGGCGGCCTTCCACCTCTTCGGTGTTTCGGGTGAGGTTTTTTTCGAGACGAGCGCCATGCTGATCACCTTCATCCGCTTCGGCAAGTGGCTAGAGGCCCGGGCCAAGGGGAAGGCGAGCCAGGCGCTGCGCAAGCTGCTGCAGCTGCAGGCCGACCGGGCCATCCTGCTGGAGGAGGGCGCGGAGCGGGAGGTGACGGCCAGCCGGCTGCGGGTCGGCGACCGGGTAGTGGTGCGCCCCGGTGAAAAGATTCCGGTCGACGGCGAGATCGAGAGCGGCGAATCGGCGATCGACGAATCAATGGTGACCGGTGAAGCGGTGCCGGTGGAAAAGGGGCCCGGCGACAGCGTCACCGGCGCCACCCTGAACAGCACCGGCCGCCTGATCGTCCGCGCCACTGCCGTGGGCGAAGAAACGGTGCTGGCGCAGATCGTGCGCATGGTCGAAGAGGCGCAGGGGGACAAGGCGCCGATCCAGCGCCTGGCCGACGCCGTTTCCAACTGGTTCGTGCCGGCGGTGGTGGCGATCGCCGTTGTCACCTTTGTCGCCTGGCGCCTGGCGGTCGGCCAGGAATTCCTCTTCTCCTTCAAGATGGCGATTGCCGTTCTCGTCATCGCCTGCCCCTGCGCCCTGGGGCTGGCCACCCCCACCGCCATCATGGTGGGGAGTTCGGTCGGGCTTGGCGCCGGCATCCTCTTCAAGCGCGCCTCGGTCCTCGAGAACATCTCCAGACTCGATATTCTGCTGCTCGACAAGACCGGCACCCTGACCAAAGGGGAGTTTTCGGTGACCGACCTGGTCCCCGCCGGGGGAGTCGACGAACGGGAGCTGCTACGCCTGGCCGCCGCTGCCGAAAGCGCCAGCAGCCATCCCCTGGCGCGGGCGGTGGTCCGGCATGCGAAAGAAAGTGGAATCGGGATTCCCGAAGTCGAAGCGGTCGAGGAGGTGGGGGGGCACGGCCTGCTCTGCACCGTCGATGGTCGGCGGGTGCTGGCGGGGAACCGGCGCCTGATGGAACGGGAGAACGTGCCGGCCGACGCCCTCGACTCCATGGCCGAGGAGCTTCTCGCCGGCGGCAAGTCGCTCGTCTACGTCGCCCGCGAGGGACGGCTGGCGGGGGTGGTGGCGCTCGCCGACACCCTTAAGGAGGGGGCCGCCGAAACGGTCGGGCGCCTGCGCCGGCTTGGGCTGCGCACGGTGATGATCACCGGCGACCGGCGCGAAGCGGCGCGGGCGGTGGCGGCGCAGGTCGGCGTCGACGCCGTCGAGGCGGAGGTCCTTCCCGGCGACAAACAGAAGGTGGTACGCCGCTACCAGGAGGAAGGCTACTCCGTCGGCATGGTCGGCGACGGGATCAACGACGCCCCGGCCCTGGCCCAGGCGAACATCGGCATTGCCATCGGTAGCGGCACCGATGTCGCCAAGGAGACCGGCGACATCATCCTGGTCAAAGGGGACATCCGCGACGTCGAGCGGGGCATCCGTCTCGGCCGCAGGACCCTGGCCAAGATCAAGCAGAACCTCTTCTGGGCCTTCTTCTACAACGTGGTCGGTATCCCGGTCGCCGCCGGCCTGCTCTACCCGGCCTTCGGGATCGTCCTCAAGCCCGAGTTCGCCGGCCTGGCCATGGCCTTCTCCAGCGTCTCGGTGGTGACCAACAGCCTGCTGTTGAAGCGCTACGCGCGGAAGCTCTAGGGGCAGGCCCCTGTGCCTGCCCTAATGGCGGGCAACCACGGGGGGGTGCCCCTGACAAACCGTGGGGATCTCATGGAACGCAAACCGATCATCGGCGTCATCGGCGCCAGCGAGGAGAGCCCGGCCGGTTACGCCGCCGCCCGCGAGGTGGGGCGGCGCCTTGCCGAGGCCGGAGCGGTTCTGGTCTGCGGCGGCCTCGGCGGGGTGATGGAGGCGGCCGCTCGCGGCTGCGCCGAGGCCGGTGGCCTGGTGCTGGGGATCCTGCCCGGGCCGGAGGCAGCCGAGGCCAATCCTTTCGTTGGCATTGCGGTCCCCACCAACATGGGGCATGCGCGCAACGTCATCATCGCGCACACCGCCCAGGCCTTGATTGCGGTCGAAGGAGAATACGGTACCCTTTCGGAGATCGCCATCGGCTTGAAGCTCGGTCGCCCGGTCATCGCTCTGGGTACCCGGCATCCGGTTGCGGGAGTGGTCGCCGCCGCCTCGCCCGAAGCGGCGGTACGCCTCGCTTTTTCAATGCTTGCCGCCGCGGAGGCAGATAGGAGATTCCATGGCGATTGACCTGGAACGATCACGGGAACGGGCCGGGCAACTGGTCGAATGGGTGCGCGGCAAGGGGCGGATCCTGATCGTCGCCCACGACAACCCCGACCCCGATTCCCTGGCGGCGGCTTTCGCCCTCAGACACCTTTTTCTGGTCAAGACCGGTCAGGAGGCGACCATCGCCTTCGGTGGCATCATCGGCCGCGGCGAGAACCGGCTCATGGTCCGGGAACTGGAGATCGATGCCGTGGCCATCGACACCCTCGATCTCGACGAGTTCGAGGTGGTCTGCCTGGTCGACACCCAGCCCGGGACCGGCAACAATTCCTACCCCGTTGAACTGCCGGTGCACATGGTGATCGATCACCATCCGACGCGCATCTCCTGTCAGAACTGTCGCTGGGTCGATGTGCGCGAGGAGTACGGTGCCTGTGCCACCATCCTCTTCGAGTACCTGCTCTCCCAGGACGTCTACCTCAGTACCAAGCTAGCCACCATCCTGTTCTATGCCATCAAGTCCGAAACCCAGGACCTCGGTCGCGAGTGGCACCGGGCCGACCGTGAAGCCTATCTCCATCTCGTCCCGCTGGTCAACAACCGGATACTGTTCAAGATCACCCATCCCGAGTCGCCCCGCGAATATTTCAGCTCCTATAATCGGGCGATCAAGAACGCGCGGATCTACGAGAACGTTCTGGTCTTCAATCTCTACGAGATCGACCACCCCGATATCGTCGCCGAGATGGCCGATTTTCTGCTGCGCGTAGAAGGGATCGAAACCGTTCTCGGCATGGGCCACTACCGGGAGACGGAGATCCTTTCGCTACGGACCCTGAGCCAGTCAGTGGTGGCCGGCGACGTCATGCAGCAGGTGGTTGACGGCCTGGGGACGGCCGGCGGCCACGGCATGAGCGCCGGCGGCCAGGTTCGCCCGCTGCAGGGGGGCGCGACGGTGCAGCGCGAACTGGAGACGAGCCTCACCCGCCGGCTGCTCGAAACGCTTGGCATGAAGCCGATTCGCGGCAGAAAACTCATTCCTTCCTGAGCCTATTCGCACTGCCGGCCACACCGCTCTGCGTCGGCCGGACCCGCCTTGCGTTGACAGACGACTTGCAATCGGGGTATAAGGGAGCGTTTTTAATTCCGAGGTGCCCATGCTCCGTTCCCTGCTGCTCCTGCTCGTTCTTCTCGGTCTGGCCGCTGCCGCCCAGGCCCGCGTCGAACTCTTTCTTCCCGGTAACCCGTCGGTGACCATCGATGAGGTCTATCTGCGCGACGGTGTCGCCTACCTGGCCATCGACGACGTCCTCGCCCCGCTCGGCCTGCGCGGCCAATGGGATTCGGTCGAGCACATCTACAACATCAAATCCGCAACCCGTTCGGGCCTGATCTCTCCCGGCAGCCATTACCTGCGCCTGGGTGAGCGTTTCCTGCCGCTCTCGCACCCGCCCCGGTTCATCGACGGCCGTCTGCGGGTCGCCGAAGACTTCGTCACGAAACAGCTCCCGGTGCTGCTCGGCGAACCGGTCTATTACCGTAATCTCGATCCGCCGGAGCAACCGGCCGCCGAAGAACTCACCACCATCGACCGGCTCTTTGCATTTTTGCTGCGCAAGGAGCAGCCGGTCGGCGAGCCGGCGCTGCGCGGGGTCGCCATTGACCCGGGGCACGGCGGCGAAGATGTCGGCGCCATCGGTCCCGGCGGCAGCAAGGAGAAGGCGGTCACCCTGGAGGTCGCCAGGCGCCTGGAAAAACAGCTGAAGATGCGGCTGGGGATTCCCACCTATCTCAGTCGCGACGGCGACTATCTGCTCACGCCGACGCAGCGTCTGGAACCGGTCGCTCACCCCGACACCGACGTGCTGATCCAGTTGCATGCCCAGTCCTCATTCGGGCCGGCGGCGCACGGCGTCACGCTGATTGTTCGGCCCCAGGAAGAGACGGCCCAGGGCGCGCTGCCGCACGGCGAAGGGGAGAGCATTCGCCTCGCCCGTTTCCTTGCCGCCGCCTTGCGCAACAGCGGTGTCGACGTGGCCGGGATCATTCAGGCGCCGCTCCTTCCCCTCGGCCGGGGGAACCTGCCCACTGTCCTGGTCGAACTGGGATACCTGACCAACACCGCAGACCGGACGCTGTTGCGCGATCCGGCCGGACAGGAAAAAGTGGCCGGGGCGCTTTTCGCCGGTCTGAAGAATTATATCGATGCCCAACAGGAGGTTGACAGGTGAGCGATACAGCAGAGGTGCGCCGGGATGGCCGCCATCCGGTCGAGCTGCGTCCGGTGACTTTTCAGCGTGGCTTCACCCGTTATGCCGAGGGGTCGGTACTGGTCTGTTTCGGTGAAACCCGCGTTCTCTGCAACGCCACCGTGGAGGAGGGGGTCCCTTCCTTTCTTCGCGGGGAGGGGCGGGGATGGGTGACCGCCGAGTACTCCATGCTCCCCCGGGCCACCCATAGCCGGTCGCCGCGGGAGTCGACCCGGGGCAAGGTGGGAGGGCGGACGCACGAGATCCAGCGCCTGATCGGCCGTTCCCTGCGGGCGGTGATCGATACGCAGGTGCTGGGCGAGCGGACCATCCTGATCGACTGCGACGTACTGCAGGCCGACGGCGGCACCCGCACCGCCGCCATTACCGGCGCCTTCGTGGCGCTGGCCGACGCCGTCGCCGGTCTCAGGCGCAAGGGACTGGTGGCCGGCAACCCCCTCAAGGAAAGCGTGGCAGCCGTGAGCGTCGGCATCGTCGAGGGGAAGCCGGTCCTCGATCTCAACTACGACGAGGATTTCCGCGCCGCGGTCGATATGAACTTCGTCATCACCGAATCGGGCCGTTTCGTCGAGGTGCAGGGGACCGCCGAGGAGGAGCCTTTTACCGCCGCCGAACTCGACGCCCTGCGCGACCTGGCCCTGGCCGGCTGCCGCGAACTGGCGACGCTGCAGAAACGGGCTTTGGAGGGTTAACGTGGAACTGGTCATCGCCACCCGCAACCAGGGGAAGCTGCGCGAGATTCGCAAGCTGCTCGAAGGGACGGAGATACACATCGTCGGTCTCGATGCCTTTGCCGACCTGCCCGAAGTTGAGGAGGACGGGGAGACCTTCGCCGAAAATGCCCGCAAGAAGGCGGTGACGGTGGCCCAATTGACCGGCCGTCTGACCTTGGCCGATGATTCGGGGCTGGAGGTGATGCACCTCGGCGGCGCTCCCGGGGTACGTTCGGCCCGCTACGCCGGGGCCACCGCTGATGATGCGGCCAACAACCGCAAGCTGCTGGCGGCACTCGCCGGAGTCCCTCGGACCGGGCGGCGCGGCGCCTTCGTCTGCGCCATGGCCCTGTGCGGCCCGGCCGGCGACTGCCGCTTCTTCTCCGGCCGGCTCGAGGGTATCCTCGCCGAGGAGCCCCGCGGCGACGGCGGTTTCGGCTACGATCCCCTGTTTCTCGTCCCCGAATACGGCAAGACTCTGGCCGAACTGCCGCTGGAAATCAAGAACCGCATCAGCCACCGCGGCCAGGCGTTGCGCCAGGCCCTCGAATATCTCAGGTCGCTGGCCTGAGGGCGGTCCCACTCTTTTTTCTCCCGTTCCCCCCATCGTCCCCGTTGTGTCTTTTCCCAAGGTCGCTAGACTGTAAGCGCGCGCGGCCGCACCGGGATTGCTCTATTGGTATGCTGTCCTGCCGTTCCACTGCCTGGCGTTCAATGGCATGCTCCGTGGTATTGCTGAGGAGGTCGATCGGCCTCTGCTGGCCGGACCGGAGCGGATCCAATCATGGTCGGCCCGGCGTGTAAGGGTATAATGCCCAGAGGATGCGGTAAAATTTCCGTGGTCCTATTGACAGCCTGCCATAATCTGTTTTGCTTATTGCAGTCTATTTTCAACAAAAGGAGGATTCGATGCGAAAGGTTCAGTTAGGAGTGGCAACTGCAGGCGTAATTCTGATGGTTTTGACCGGCTGTACGGCAAAACTAGCCAAAGAGGACCGGGACATTCTCAATCAGGCCCTGACCGCCAGCCAGAATGCCGCCCAGTCGGCGCAGGCTGCCGAGGCCGCGGCCGGTCGGGCCGACAGCGCGGCCACGCGGGCCGAAGCGGCCGCCGGTCGGGCGGAAGCCGCGGTCCAGAAGGCCGAAGCGGCGGCTCAGTCCGCCGGAGCTTCGGCCGGACAGGCCCAAACGGCCGCTGCACAGGCTGAGCAGAGCGCCCTCAAGGCCCAGAAGGCCTTCGAAATGGGCATGAAGAAGTAAGGGAAGCGAAAGGTCCAAAAGCGAAGGGCCCCGGCATCGGGGCCCTTCGCTTTTGTGCGGCACGGCATCCCGGCCGATGCTGACCCCTCCTGTTTGATCAGAACCCCCCGGCCTCCCTGACCGCAGCCCTTCGCCGGCCCGAAACGGGGACCGGAATCCCCCTCGACTCGGCGATTGCGCGCTCGATGGCCGACCGGTCGAGGGCGTTCCTCCAGCCGATCAATTTCACCTGACGCTCCACCTCTGCCAGCGGGTCGGTTATTGTCTGCCGGTAGTCCCGGTGCGCTTCTACATAGAGAATCCCGTCCTGTGCCCCCACCTTGAGCGGCTTGTAGATGATCCGTACCGGTGTCCCCAACTCAGCCCGTTCGTACAGATCGCGGATGTCTTCAGGGTAGAGTCGCAGACAGCCGTGGCTGACCCGACGGCCGACGCCGTATGGCCGATTGGTGCCGTGGATGCCGTGTCCCGTTGGCGTAAAACCGAGCCAGTGCTCGCCGAGGGGGTTGTCCGGTCCGGGCGGGACGAGAAGGGGAAGCTCGGGGCGCTCCTGGCGGATCGATTGCGGAGGTTTCCAGTGCGGCCGCTTGACCTTGTTGAGGACGGCGAACTCCCCCTCGGGGGTCTCCCAGCCCTCGTCGCCGATGCCGATGGGGTAGATGCGCACCCGCTGCATTCCTGCCTCGTCCCAGACCAGGTAGAGCCGCAGTTCGGCCAGGTTGACCGTGATTCCGGCCTGCGGACGACCGGGCAGGACCGCCGAATAGGGGAGAAGCAGGGGACGGCCGGCGCCGGGCAGCCAGGGATCGACTTCGGGGTTGGCGGCGGCAAGCGTCTGGAAACCGAGACCTGTCGCACGGGCGAGTTGCATCAGCGTGTCATTCGCAGCAGTGAAGATGACCTGGTTGCTGCCGATGACGGGGATAGGTCCGGTCCCCAGGAGGGTTGACGGATAGCCCCCACACACCGGCGCGACGGTGGCCAGCAGCAGGAGGAGCGGAACAAACAGGCGGCAATGCAGAGACATGTCCGGATTCCAGTGGAAAGTATTGTTTTCGTTCCCTGATCGAATAGAATAATGCCAGAGGATGTTGGCAATGGCAATGTATTCCTGACTGATTGGCGAAGGGGCATTGAGGGCTCGATGACGATCCGGGTTAAGCGTGCATATGCTCCCCCTCTCCGCAACGATGGCTGCCGGGTACTGGTCGACCGGTTATGGCCGCGCGGTGTCGGTAAAGAAGAGGCCCGAATCGACGAATGGTGCCGGGAGATCGCTCCGAGCGACGAGCTGCGCAGGTGGTACGGGCATGCACCGGAAAAGTGGTCGGAGTTTCGGCGGCGCTACTTCGCCGAGCTCGGAGAGAAAGAAGAGATAGTAGCCGAACTGGTCGAAAAGGCGAGGGGGGAAGGGTTGACACTGGTCTTTGGAGCGAAAGACGAGGAACACAACAACGCCGTGGCGCTCAAGGAATACCTGGAAATGAGGCTGAACGGTTGAAACGTTCGGTTGTTGCCGATGTTGGAGCATGGGATGGAGCGAACCGGCGTGCGGATGCCGAGCATTGAACTTTGCCGGTCACGAAAAAGGGGGGCAGGTGTCCTCGGGGGACGCCGACTCCTTGTCGGACTGGTCGTCCTACTGGGGTTCGGCGCTGTCGCTGCCGGAACGCTGCAGGCGGCGGAGCCGCTACGGGTAGTGATCAAGGGGGTGGAGGGGCAGGCGCTGAAAAACCTGCAGGCGGCACTGGCACCTCCCCCGGGACTGGTAAGGGACGGCCGCGTCGACCCGGAATGGGCGGAACGCTTTGCACGCCAGGTTCCGAAACTGGCGGTCGAGGCGCTCAAGCCTTTCGGCTATTACCACGCCCGGGTCGAGGCCCACCTTGAGGAAATCGAGACGAGTGCCGAGGAAGTCGAATCGTACCTCGAGGGGGTCGAGACCCCAGCCGAGAAGGTCGCCGGGGGAACGTATCGTCTGACGGTGGAGGTCCATGCGGGCGAGGCGGTCCGCGTCGAGCGGGTGGAGGTGACGGTTGTCGGCCCCGGTGCCCGGGAGAAGGGGCTGCGGGAGCAGATCCGGGATTTCCCCCTGCAACGTGGCCACGTCCTTCGCCAGGACCTCTATGAACAGGCCAAGGGAAAACTCAAGGCTCACGCCCTCGATCTCGGCTATCTGGATGCGGAGTTCGCCGCTCACCGCCTCGGGATCGACCTCGAGCGCAATCAGGCCGAGGTCGAGCTGACGCTGGCGACCGGTGAGCAATACCGTTTCGGCGACGCGCTCATCCACGGTGCCCCCGACTATCCGGATCCCTTTCTGCGCCGCTACCTGGCCTTTGCCGAGGGGGATGCCTTCTCCTATGCCCGGCTCGGCCAGACCCAGCTCAACTACCTCAACTCCGACCGTTTTCGGGATGTCGTTCTCACCCCGCGCCCGGAGCTGGCGAAAGAACAGCAGGTGCCGGTCGGCATCCAGCTCGTCCCCTCCGCCCGCCGAAGGCTGCGCCCCGGCATCGGCTACGGCACCGACACCGGTGCCCGGGCCACCCTGCGCTACAAGGATGTCAACCTGTTCCATCGCGGGTACGAGTTCTCGACCGAGCTCAACGTCGCCGAGCGACAGCAGTCGCTGACAGCTGAATTTATCATGCCGAGCTACCGCAAGCTGAGCGATCATGCCGCCCTGCGCACCGGTTACGACCGGGAGGACATCGACACCTACGAGAGCCGCACCCTTTTCGTCGAGGGCGAACTGGTCCGCGCCCTCGGCGGCGGCCGGCTCGGCTCGGTCTACCTGCGCCTGCAGCAGGAGGATTTCACCATCGGCGAGGAGGATTCCCGTTCGCGCCTGGTCCTCCCCGGCCTGCGGTTCTCCCAGCGCCGTTATGACGACCCGCTACGGCCGCGGCGGGGATATCAGTACCGCACGGAAGTGCGTGGTACCCACCAGGTGCTGGGGTCAGACACCGGGCTGCTGCAGGCGCTCGCCTCGGCCAACACCCTGCAGCCGCTGCCGTGGGGCTTCTCCGTCTTCGCCCGGGTGCAGGCCGGCGCCACCTGGCAGAACGAGCCGCTGAGCGAGATACCGCCTTCGCTGCGTTTCTTCGCCGGCGGTGATCAGAGTGTGCGCGGTTACGGCTACCAGACTCTGGGTCCCCGCGACAGCAACGACGAAGTCGTCGGCGGCAAGAACCTGCTGGTCGGCAGCGTCGAGCTGGAACGGGCGCTGAGCGAAAACTGGGGGGTGGCGGCCTTCTACGATGCCGGCAACGCCTTCGATTCCTTTTCCGACTACGAGATATTCGAAGGGGCCGGCCTCGGCGTGCGTCGCTACACCCCGGTGGGGCCGGTCAAGGTCGACCTGGCGCGTCAGCTCGGCGTTCCCGATCCCTCCTACCGTTTGCACGTGAGCATAGGGTTCGCATGGTAAAGAGGCTCCTGCTCATCACCCTGAGCGTTTTGCTGCTGCTGGCGGCCGGCCTGGTGGCCGGCGTCTGGTGGCTGCTGTCGACATCGGAGGGGAGTCGCTGGTTGCTGGCCGAGCTCTCCCGCCGGTCGGCGGTGACGGTCGAGGCCCGCCAAATCGAGGGACGGCTGCTCGACCGTCTGCGCCTCGAAGGCGCCAGGGTAAGCTGGCCGGGGGGAACGGCCCGTTTCGACGATGTTGAGCTGATTTGGCGCCCCGCTGCCCTGCTCCGCGGGCATTTGACGGTCGACGAACTGTCCCTGGCGGGAGGCGAGGTCGCCTGGGTAGCGCCACCGGCCGGAAAAGAGGAGGGGGTGGAGGGTGCCGCCGGCTTCGCCTGGCCCCGCCTTGCCGGCTGGCCGCTGCGACTGCGGGCGAGCATTGGGGCGCTGCGGATCGAGGACATCGAGCTGCAGCCGCCGGCAGGCGAGGCGCAGCGTCTGGAGCGCCTGACGGCACGCGTGGACTGGCACGACGGGATTTTTTCTATTGCCGCCCTGGACGCCGCCGCGGCCGGTTATCGACTGCAAGGGTCGGCGGCGGCGGGCCTGGCGCGGCCGCTGCTGCGCCTCGACCTGCAGTTGGGGCTGTCCGCGCCGGCGGCCGGCATGGACGGTCTGGCGCTGCATGCCGATCTGGTACCAGACGCCGCCGGATTCGCCGGCCCGCTGACATTACAGGGGCGCAGCGGTGCGGAGACGCGCCTGCAACTGGCGGCCGAACTTGCGTTGGATGAGGATACCCTTCGCCTGCGGCGCTTCGAATTGACCCAGCCTGGCCGGCGGGGGACGCTGAGCGGCGAAGGGGAGGTGCGCCTGCCCGGTGGGGCGCCGAAGTGGCGCCTGCGGGCGACTGTCGCCGATCTCGATCTCGGTCCGGAAACGGGGGTAACGACCGATCTTGCCGGCACCGTGGAGGGAGCAGGGGAGGGCACCGACTACCGCGGCAGCTTTGACCTGGCCAACCGCGCTCCGGACTGGCGATCTGCCCGCCTGGCCGGACCGTTCGCCGGCGACGCCGATGGGATGTCCTTTCCGCAACTGGCCGGTTCCTGGCTGCGGGGCGAACTGGCGGGGAATCTTCGTCTCGCCTGGCGGGAGGGGTTTGCCCTGACCGGGTCCCTGCGCGGGCGCCGCCTCGACCCCGCCGGCATCGTTCCGGAGTGGCCGGGACAGGTGAATCTCGACCTCGCCGGCGATCTCGCCGTCCCCACCTCGGGCCCGCTTGTGGCTCACCTGAACGGCCGTCTGCTCGACAGCACCCTGCGGGGACGGGCCCTGACCGGACGGGTGGAGGCCGAACTGGCGGGCGACGACCTGCGGGTTGCCGCCCTCGAACTGCATGGTGATGGCTTCGACCTGACCGGGCGTGGCCGGCTGGCCGAGCGGCTCGATTTCCGCGCCGAGATCGTCCGGCTCTCCGGCCTGCTGCCGACAGCGCAAGGGGCGCTCGCGGCACAGGGGTGGCTGCGCTGGCGTGACGGCAAACTAGCCGGCGAGATCGTCGGCCATGGGCGGCAACTTGCGTACGGCAACCTGCATGTCGGGACATTGCAGTTGACGGCCCGCGTGCCGGGCGATTCGCCGACGGTGGCGGGAAATCTCCATGGGTCAGGCATCATTTACGGCCGCTGGCACCTGCAGAGTGTCGGACTGAATCTCTCCGGCTCCTTGCAGAAACATGTGCTCGACATGCAGGCCCGCTGGCCAGGGGGGGAGTTGCAGGCGGCTGCCGCCGGCGGCTGGCAAGACGGCCGCTGGACGGGAACCCTGCAGCGGTTGGACGGCCAGGATGACGAGGCCGGGCCCTGGCGGTTGGCCGAACCGGCCGGGGTCGAAGTCGCCGCGGACCGCGTTCGCATTTCTTCCCTGCGGCTGGCCGGCAGAGGCAGCGAAGAACTGCGGTTCGGCGGTGAACTCACCTGGCGGCCATGGCTGGGGGAGGGCGAGGCGCAGTGGAAAGAGATCGACCTTTCCCGGCTCAACCCCTGGCTGGCCGAGGTGGCTCTGACCGGGAGAAGCAGTGGGGAGGCAGATGTCCGCTGGCGAGAGAACCGTCCGCTCGAACTTTCGGGAAAACTCTCTGCCGAAGGCACGATCACGCACGGTGAGCAGGCGGTGAAAGTGCGGCATCTCGCCGCCGAATTCGGCTGGTCCGGGGCGGGACTTCAGGCCAGTCTGGCGGCGACCCTCGAAGAAGGCGGGGGGCTCGATGCCCGTTTTGCCACCTCCGAACCGCTTCGTGCCGATTTCCCGCGGCAGGGAGAGGCAAAAGTAGAGTGGCAGGATCTCGACCTGAGCCTGCTTGATCCCTGGCTGAAGCCGGCAGCTATCTCCGGCCGCAGCTCGGGCGACAGTCATCTGCGCTGGCAGGCGGACGGTTCACTCGTTCTTGCAGGACGAGCCGATGCTGCCGGCACGCTGGTTCATGATGAAATGCAGCTGGCGGTGCGGCAGATCAAGACCGAATTCGACTGGGATGCCGATGGTCTGCGGGCGACCGTGGTGGTGGAGCTGGAAGAGGGGGGGAGGTTCAACGGCCGCGTGCAGTCGGCCCAGCCGGGGCGGCTGGCGTCGCCGGAACGGGGCCACATCGAGGCCGACTGGGCCGAACTCGATCTGGCGCGGTTGCGTCCCTGGTTGCCGGAGGGGTTCGACCTGAAGGGCCGTCTCGGGGGGAAGGCTTCCGGCGACTGGCTGCCGGGTGGGCACTTGGCACTGGCCGGTGAGGCCGCTGTCGACCAGGGGCGCCTGAGCTGGCGGACGGAGGATGGCGAGGTCGCCGCTGACCTGCGCACCGCCCGTTTCGACTGGGAATGGCGCGGCGAGACGCTGGCCGGCGAACTGGAACTGGCCCTGGCCGAGTACGGGGAGGCGAAGGGAACCTTCCGCCTGCCGCTGCCGGCCCGGCTCCCTGTCGCCTTGAACCCGGCAGGGTCGCTGCAGGTCACGCTCGAGGCGAAGGCGCGCGAACAGGGGCTGCTCGCCGCGGTCTTCCCCGGCCTGGTCCAGAAGAGCCGAGGGGAACTGGAGCTGCATGCGCAGGTGGGCGGCACCTGGCAGGACCCCGATCTCGCCGGCACCGTCCACCTCTCCGGGGCGGGAGCCTACTTCCCCACCGCCGGCATCGAGCTGCGCGAGGTGGCACTGACCGGTGAGCTGGCCGGCGACGAACTGCGGATCGTCTCGTTCAGCGCCCGCTCCGGTCCCGGCCAGGTGAACGGAAACGGCAGCGTGAGCCTGCAGCACTGGCGGCCGGCCGCCTACCGCGGCACGCTCAAGGGGGAGCGCTTCGAGGCGGTGCACCTGCCCGAACTGCAGCTGCTGGTCAATCCCGACCTGACCTTCGAGGGGACCGCCGAACGCTTGCAGGTCCGTGGTGAAGTGCGCCTGCCCGAGTTGACCGTTCTTGGGCGCGAACAGCGGGGGGTGGTGCGCGAAAGTCCCGACGTGGTCATTGTTGGTGGGGCAGAACCAGCCGAGCGTGTCCTTCCCCTCGCGCTCGACATCCAGGTGCATGTGGTCCTCGGTGACCATGTCCTGGTGAAGGTCGCCGGCGTCGATGCCCGTCTTACCGGGGAACTCGATCTGCGGGTCGCCGGTCCCGAGACGATCACCGGCCGCGGCCAGATCAGTGTCGCGCAGGGAACCTACTCCACCTACGGCGCCCAGCTCAAGATCGTCCGCGGGCGTCTGCTCTATTCAGGCGGACCGATCGATCAGCCGACCTTCGACATTCTGGCGCTGCGCACTGTCGGCGAGGTCAAGGCCGGGGTGCAGGTCAGCGGCAC
>Ga0299906_10002346_pt1 | contig 15758 bp, 14 predicted proteins | sample RVTome_14_FD_200259 | JGI IMG/M metagenome (GOLD analysis project Ga0299906, IMG submission 200259) | Soil microbial communities from uranium-contaminated site in the Upper Colorado River Basin, Wyoming, United States - RVT145D125 (version 2) ... | reverse complement strand
TCAGGACGGCCGCAAGGTCAAGCATTACTACCCGGTTGAATCGACCGGGTTGGCCACCGGCGTTCTGATTACCGCGTTACATCAGGCGGGGCTGGCCTGCCTTACGCATACGCCCAGTCCGATGGGCTTTCTTAATGCGATTCTTGGGCGGCCCAAAAGTGAGCGGCCGTTTTTGTTGCTGGTGACGGGGTATCCGGCGGACGGGGCGCGGGTGCCGGATATCCGGAGGAAGGGGTTGTCGGAGTTTGTGAGTTTTGTGGTCGATCCGAAGGTTGGCGGACTTGAGTGAGGTGGGATCGCCCGGGCGCAGATGACTGGCTCCCTGCGCATCTGCACGCCCTCCGTCCTTGGCGGTCGTGGCGGGCTCCTACAGCCCGCGATCAGTACATGGGGCGACCCTGCCTTGACTAACCTGTGTTCTGCAGGCCCTGCGCGATACCGTTGACGCTTGCCAGCAGCGCCTCGAACAGCGTCGTGTCCTCGTAGCCCGATGCGCGCCAGCGGGCCAGCAGCGTCACCTGCATCAGGCTCATCGGGTCGACATAGGGGTTCCTCAGCATGATGGCGCGCTGCAACGTCTGGTCGTTTTCCAGCAGCGCTTCCTGGCCGGAAAAGCGCAGAATCAGATCCTGCGTCAGGTTGAATTCCTTCTCGATGACCGGAAAGAATTCCTCGTGCAGGTCGCCGGCCAGCTCCGAATACGCGTGTGCTATTCCAAGGTCGGCCTTGGCAAGCACCATCTCGACATCCGAGGTCAGCGCGCGCATGAAATACCATTCGCAAAACATCTCGCGAAACGCGTCATCGTCGAACTGCTCGATTGCGGCGGCGAAACCGCTGCCCACGCCGTACCAGCCCGGCAGGATATGGCGGCTTTGCGTCCACGCGAATACCCACGGTATGGCGCGGAGATTGTTCACACCTTGACCTCCTCGCCGCGACGCGGGGCGCGAGCCTATTTGCATGCGCTCGATCAGGTCGATAGGGGTCGCCTTGCGGAAGTAGTCGTAAAAGCGCGGCGTTTCGAAAACCAGCTTGCGATAACGCTCCCGGCTGACGTCGGCGACAACCTTCATCATCGCGTGCCATTCCGGCATGTCCGTGCCGCGATGCTGCGGCATCGCGGTCGCCAGGGCCACGGAGCCCGCGGCCTGTTCGAGATTACGCAAGGCGATGCCGCGCAGCCCGTACTTCTCGTTGATGATTTCGCCCTGCTCGGTAACCCGCAGATAGCCGTTGACAGTGCCGGGCGGCGCGCCCAGCACAGCCGCGTGCGTCCTGCCGCCGCCGCGGCTGATCGTCCCGCCGCGCCCGTGGAACAGCTGCAGCACGACCTGTTGCGCCGACACCGTGCGAACCAGCTCGATCTGCGCCTCCTGCAGTGCCCAGCGCGCCGCGGCTATTCCCGACTCCTTGTTGCTGTCCGAATAGCCGATCATCACGGTCTGCCTGCCGCCGCGCTGCTCGAGGTGCTGCCGGTAGACGTCGTGCGACAGAAGCGCCTTCAGAATCTCAGGGCCGCGCTTCAGGTCGTCGACGGTTTCCAGAAGCGGCGCGATATCGAGCGGCACCTCGCCGCGCCGGTTGTGCAATTCGCTCCACTCGGACAACAGGATTACCGAGAGAATATCGTCGACGCCCTGCGTCATGCTGACGATGAAGGGACCGATCGCGGCTGCGCCGTATTTTCGCCGGCCGAACGCGATCGCCTGGAACACCGCCAGCGTCTTTCGCGCTTTCGTGCTTTGCTCGAGCACGGGCGCGTCCTTCTGCAGGATCGCCTCGGCAATCTTCCCGACCCGGTACTCGGGAGTGCGCTCCAGCCATTTCTCGTCGCCGATACATTCGCCGACGACTTCGCGGTGAACCAGCGCGTCCTGGCGCACGTCCAGCGTAACGAGATGGAAGCCGAACGTCGCAATGCGCCGCAGCAGCCTCCGCACGGCAAACAGCCCCCCATGCTCGCCCTTGTTCGCCGCCAGGCTTGCCGCGATCAGCTCGATGTCGGAGTGGAACTCCGCAGCCGACTCGTACGGATAGGCGTCGTCATCGTAAGTGGCCTGCAGCCGTTCCTGTATGAGCCGCAGAAACACGCGGTAGGGCATGTCGCGGTGCCGCGCGGGCACTGCGTGCCAGGCGTGCGGAAACACCGGGGTGTACTCCTCGATCTTTGCAAATATCGCGGCGTCCACGCCGATGCGGGCGCTGGACTGGCTGAGCTTCACCGAAAGCTTGCCGCACTCGCGGTGGTAGAGATCGAGAATGAGCGAGCGCTGCCGCGCCATCGTTTCGCGAATGGTCTTCGCGTTGACGTTCGGGTTGCCGTCCATGTCCCCGCCGACCCACGAGGCAAAGCGGATCATGACCGGTACCTTCAGATCGCGCGCTTCCTCGCCATAGATGCGCAGTGCCGCATTCTCCAGGTCCTCGTAGAATGGCGCGATCATCCGGTACAGGACGTCGGTGACGAAAAACAGAACGTGCTCCAGTTCATCGGCAACCGTCATCTGTTCCGAGGGGTGTTCGTCGGTCTGCCAGCCGGTGGTGGCCTCCATCTTGATATTCTGGATCGCGACGTTCCTTTCCTGCGCCGTCATCGTCGGGTTAAGCATGTCGACCAGGTGGCGCACGATGTTCTGTTCCTTGCGCAGGATCGTGCGCCGCGTCGGTTCGGTCGGGTGCGCCGTAAACACAGGCTCGATGCGGATCGAATCGAGCAGTGCCTGCAGCCCGTCGAGATCGACTCCCGCGGCTTTCAGCTTTACCAGGGTTTCCTCCAGCCCACCCGGCTGATACTGGCCTTCGTCCTGCAGGTACTCGCGCCGGCGGCGGATGCGGTGCACCTTCTCCGCCGTATTGACCATCTGGAAATACGTCGAGAAGGAGCGAATGACCTCGAGCGTGAACTTGAGGTCGAGGCCCTCGAACAGGCTCGCTAACTCCTCGCCGGGCTTTTCATTTCCTTCGCGGCGGCGTATGGACTGCAGCCGCGCGTTCTCGACAAAGTCGAACAACTCCTCGCCGCCCTGTTCCCGCAGCAGATCGCCGACGAGTCCGCCGAGCGTACGCACGTCGTCGCGAAGCGGCTGGTCCTTGTCCTCGAACGTGATGTCCTGTCTGCGCAGAGCTTTGGGCATGTCGGTGGCGTCAGTCGCGGAAGTTTTCGTATTGCAGCGGCAGGTCGACGTCGGCGTCCTTGAGCATACTGATCACGGCCTGAAGATCGTCTCGCTTCTTACCGCTGACGCGCAGTTTCTCGCCCTGAATCGCAGCCTGAACTTTCAGCTTGCTGGCCTTTATTTTCTTGACCAGATCCCTGGCCAGGTCCGACTCGATGCCCTGGCGCAAAATGACTTTCTGCCGTGCCTCGCTTCCCGAGATCTCGGGCTCCTCCTCCTTCATGCAGGCGATGTCTATACCGCGCTTTGCGAGCTTCTGGCGCAATATGTCCAGCATCTGCTGCAACTGGAAATCGGTCTGGCTGGTCATGGTGATTACGTTGTCGTCCAGCGCGTACTTCGAGCCGGTTCCCTTGAAATCGAAGCGCGTATCCACTTCGCGGTTCGCCTGGTCTACGGCATTACTCGCCTCGTGCGAGTCGAACTCGCTTACGACGTCAAATGATGGCATGTGTGGACCTCCTGGCTGTGTGCCGCTCGGCGCGTCGGTCGCCTTGCGAATGGTTTCTCCTGCTACCGATTTTGCTGCCGGGCCCGCAATAGTAACGGAGTCCAGGAGTCTGCGCGGTAGAAAGTATTCCTACTCGGCTCTGGCCTCCTGCTTCGCCCTAACTCCTGCATCCATGCAGTCGTGCGAATGCGCCACAGCCGCCCATTTTTCCGATTTTTCTCGTTGCGTAGTCCCACTATGCGCCTCAAAAAATCGAAAAAATGGACTCGCTGTGGTGCATTCTCGCGACGGATATTTCTACCGCGCAAACTCCCAGACTGCAGGATAGCAACATCGCATATCTCCGTTTGCCGCCGAATTAATCCGGCAGCATTGCAGGCCCCGTCGCGACAAAATCGGGCAAAGTCCAGGGAAGGGCGATCATGCTCGAGAACACGAAGCGGGAAGCAGCGCCGCCGGCGGTGGCGGACAGCATACGCGCGCCGTACGGCATCGAAGAACTCGCGGCACAGCTCGTTGAGCGACAGGTCCGGCCGTGCCTTTTGCAGACCGTCAACGGCGTCAGCGCCGGCGGGGTTGCGTTGCGTGTCCCGGTACGGGCGGCGCTGCAATCGCCGATGGCCGCCGAACATCTGTTGCGGCGGGTGATTGTGCTGGTGCACGAAAACGTGCCACTGACGCTCAAGCTTTGCGAACTCGGCGCGGAGGGCGAGGCAATCAGGGCGCTCGAGGACTTCTGCGGCATCCTCCGCACCGCGCTCTTAGCCGAGGGTCTTGCAAGCGACGGCATAGGCATTTCCATGCAGTCGCACCTCGTACCGTTGCAGGCGTACCTGCTGATCTGCACCGCCATTCTCGGCCGTGGGCCACGCTACGTCATTCTCGACAGCCTGCAGATGCGGCGTCACGACAACAACCAGGTGCAGGCGGAGGCCGAGACCAACTGGTCCTTCCTGTGGGGCAGGCGTCACGCGACGCCCACGATCATCCCGGCATACGCCGCAAGCGTGACGACACGCTGTCCGCTGCTCGGCGACGAAGCGGCAACCGCGGTGTTGCCGGAAGCAGGAGTGCAGGCGCCGGTGGAATCCGCATGGCTGCCGATGCGGCTGAACCTCGTCGACTTCAGCGACGGTGGTGGACGATTGCAATGGAACGAACTCAAGTCCGCGCTCGAAACCGCGGTGGATGCCGGCGATCGCATCCTCGACCACCTGCACTGGCCCCTGCCGCAGCAGCGCAGCGACGCGTGGCAGAATCGCAGGCTGGCCGTCTGCGTCGGCGGCCTGGGCGACCTCGTAGTGGAGCGCGGCGCCGATCCGGCCGACCTGCGCTGCCTGCAGTGGATAGACGAGACCGTCGCGCGCATCCACGCGCTACTGTGGGACCGGTCGAAGTCTCTTGCACTGAGGACGGAGCCGTTGCCGGCACTGCTTTCCAACTGCCCGGCGGTGCCCTGGGACTGCGACATCAAGAAGAGCGACTGGGACCTGCGCTGGCGCCGGGCGGTCGCGAGCACGGCCGTCCGGCATCGCAACATGCTGGTAATGTCTCCCTACGCAGTGCTGCCCGGTGGGACGGCGAGCGCCGGCTTCGTGGATCTGTTGCCGGCCCTGCATCATGCTGATGCCTTCAGCTTCGCAGGTCCCAGGGTCGACGGCTTTCGAAGCTGCTCCGAATTTGCGAATTTTCATCGCCGCGCATGGGCCGTGATGCAACGCAGAAATGCGGCCTCCCTCGTTGCGGCCGGGGTGTGAACTGATATACGGTCACTGACCCGAACGTCCGCCAGGGAGCCTCTGCATAAGTCGCAACAGAGGCGCTGTAGGAGCCCGCCATGCGGGCGAGTGCGACAGGCATCAGCGAAATCGCCCGCGAGGCGGGCTCCTGCAGCGCCTTTATCAGAACTTGTACAGAGGCTGCCCTGGGGCAGACGGGTGGCGCCATTAAGAAGCGCCATTAACAATTGGCTGCCTGAGCCGCGCTGCGGCGACCACAAAAAAGTCAGGTCCGCGAGGAAGCATTGCAACCGATAACGCCCGACGCATACGGAGTCGCCGTTCTGCTGCTGACCCTGGTGGCGCTCGTTCTGTTTACGCGCGATCGCATCCCGCTGGAAACGTCGAGTCTGACGATCCTGATCGTTCTGATCGCAGGGTTTCAGCTGTTTCCTTATCCGGATGAGGACATTGCCTTAGGAGCGCGCAATTTCTTCGAGGGTTTCGGAAACGAGGCTCTCATAGCCATAGGTGCTCTGCTGATGGTCGGCAAAGCGCTCGAGACAACCGGCGCACTGCAGCCGCTGGCTACGGTCGTCGGTCGAACCTGGTCGAGATGGCCGGCGCTGGCGCTCTTCTTTACGCTCGCTGTCGGCGCCGTGATGAGCGCGTTCCTGAACAACACGCCGATAGTAGTACTGCTCATGCCGATTCTCGTCGGCGTTTCCCTGAAGGCAAGAATGCCGCTCTCGGGGATGATGATGCCGTTAGGCTTTGCAACGATCATCGGCGGCATGTCGACGACCATCGGCGCGTCCACGAACCTGCTGGTCGTGGGCATCGCGCGCGACATGGGCTTCATAGATTTCAGTATGTTCGACTTTGTGTTGCCGGTGCTGATCGTCGGCGGCGCCGGTATCCTGTTTCTGTGGCTGGTCGCGCCGCGTCTGCTGCCGGAGCGGATTCCGCCGATGGCCGACGTTGCGCCGCGCGTCTTCAGCGGACAGCTTCACATACCGGAAGGAGGGTTCGCTGCCGGCAAGTCGCTGTCGGAAGTCCTTTCGAAAACCGACGGCCGCATGCGCATCGACAGGGTGCAGCGCGGCGAATCGCTGTTCCTTGCAAAACTGCCGTCGCTCATGCTGCAGCCGGGCGATCGCCTGTTCGTGAAGGACACTCCCGAAAACCTCAAGCTGTACGAAACCACGCTCGGCGCAACGCTCTACAGTTCGTCCGACGCCGAGCACCCTGTCGACGCCGAACGGCCGCTGACCGCGGCCGGTCAGCAGCTCGCCGAGGTCGTCGTCACGCGCGGTTCGCCGCTGCACTTGCGCAACCTAGCGGCGACTCGTTTCAGCAGCATCCACGGTCTGTCGCCGCTCGCGATTCACCGGGCACGCGTGCCGAGCTCCCAGGTTACAACCGATTTGAACCAGATTCGTCTGCGTGCCGGCGACGTTCTGCTCGTGCAGGGAAGTCGCGCAGCGATCGACAAGCTCAAGGCAAGCGGCAACATGCTGGTACTCGACGGCACGACGGACCTGCCGCATACGGAGAAGGCCAACACTGCACTCGGCATAGTCGCGTTCGTGATCATCGCGGCGGCGATCGGACTGCTGCCGATTTCGGTCAGCGCGCTGATCGGCGTCGGACTGATGCTGGCAACCGGCTGCCTCCGCTGGCGGGATGCATTGAGCTCGTTGTCCACGCGAGTCATCCTCGTCATCGTGACGAGCCTGGCGCTGGCCAAAGCGCTCGTCGGCACGGGAATGGCCAGCTTCCTTGCCCTTGGTTTCGTCAGCGCCGCCGGAGATCTGCCCGTCCCGGTAACCTTGAGTGCGTTTTTGCTCATCATGATTCTGCTGACGAACGTCATCCCGAACACGGCTATCGCGGTGATCAGTACGCCCATCGCACTTGCCATCGCGTTCCAGCTGGGCGCCCGGCCGGAGCCTTTCGTACTCGCGGTTCTGTTCGGCGCGAGTATGAGTTTTGCAACGCCCTTCGGGTACCAGACCAACCTGCTCATCCTGAGCGCCGGCGGTTACAGGTTTTCCGACTTCATACGCGTCGGCATTCCGCTCTCGGTCATAATGTGGATTGGTTTCTCGCTCGTCCTGCCTTACCTCTATGACATCGATGCCGGCTGACGCCCTTGACCGGGCACGGCTCTGCGGGGATACTGAAGCCATGTTCGCGATGTGCTGCAACGATATGAGCTGGCTGTGGCTACCTTGTGGGGAGATGGCCTCTGCCTGACGTGTAGCCCGAGCGATCAGAATTCTCAGAAAAGCCCATCTCCGCCGCAAGTGGAGGTGGGTTTTTTTATGCCTTGTGTGGCAGAGATTTCCCGGGGCGATAGATTACCGATGAAACTTACAAGGCACTGATGCAACCGCCGTTCGACATAGCTGCCGATCTCGATACGCCGGTTTCGGCTTATCTGAAGCTCGGCGAATTGAAACCGAGGTTCCTGCTGGAGAGCGTCGAGGGGGGCGAACGGTTGGCGCGATACTCCTTCCTGGGTTTCGGCGACGGTTTCGAGATCCGTCTGGACAGGCAAAGTCTCCGCGTCAACGGCAGCGTGCATCCCTACCCGCAAAGCCGGACGGAGTATCTCGACCGTTTGCGCACGGCCCTTGGCGACGCGCCGCGGCCGAAGCCCGAGGTGCCGGGCCTGCCGTTCGCCGGCGGGCTGGTCGGCGTTTCAGGCTACGACGTCGTGCGTCTTTTCGAGAAGCTGCCGCGTGCGGCAATGGCGAACACAGGCGTGCCCCTGGCTGCATTCACGGCGACCACTTCGGCGCTGGTTTTCGATCACCTGACGCGGCGTGTGGCACTTCTTCACGATGGCGCCGAAAGCGAACGGCAAAGCCTGCGGCGCGAGGTCATGGCCCTGCTGCGGGGTCCGATACCGGCGAACGGGAACCCGGCTTCGATCACCAGACCGGAACCCTGCATGACGGAGGCGAAATACGCCGAGCGTGTCGCTGCCTGCAAGGAACACATCGCGGCAGGCGATATCTACCAGATCGTTTTGTCGGTCCTGTTTCGCGGCCGCGCGAACGTCGAGCCGTTTGAAGTGTATCGTGCGCTGCGCCTGCTCAACCCGTCGCCTTACATGTTCTTCTTCGAGTTCGGCGACATGAAAGTCGTCGGGTCGTCGCCGGAAGCACTGGTGAAACTCAACGGACGGCAGGCGTCGCTAAGACCCATCGCCGGCACGCTGCCGCGCGGCAAGACGCCCGAGGAAGATATGCGGAACGAGAAGGCGCTGCTCGCGGACCCCAAGGAATCGGCCGAGCACGTCATGCTGGTCGACCTGGCGCGCAACGATCTCGGCCGCGTCGCCTTGCCGGGCACGGTGCGGGTCGAACCGTATCGCGCGATCGAGCGCTACAGTCACGTCATGCACATCGTGAGCGGGGTACAGGGCGAACTCGCTCCGCAGTACGACGCCTTCGACCTGTTTGCGGCGAGTTTTCCGGCGGGCACGCTGGTCGGGGCGCCGAAGGTTCGGGCAATGGAAATCATCGACCAGCTGGAGGAGACCGGCCGGGGCCTCTACGCCGGCACCGCGGGGTACTACGGCATCGGCGGCGACATGGATCAGGCGATCACCATCCGTACCCTCGTGTTCAACGGCGATGAATACACGTTCCAGGCAGGCGCGGGCATCGTCGCCGACAGCCTGCCGCACAACGAATACCAGGAAGTGCTGGCGAAAGGCGCAATCCTGAAAAGCGCGCTGGAAATTGCGGGAGAAGGACTGTGACGCAGCCGGACGTCCGCATACTGCTGATCGATAACTACGACTCCTTTACCTACAACCTGGTGCAGGCGTTCGCCGCGATGGACGCGGAAGTGCTGGTATATCGCAACGACGCGATAGACACGGACGAAGCGGCTCGACTGCACCCCACGCACCTGGTCATATCGCCCGGTCCGGGGCGGCCGGAAGACGCCGGCGTGTCGCTCGGGATGATCGCTGCATTTGCAGAACGGGTGCCGGTGCTCGGCGTGTGCCTGGGCCATCAATGCCTCGTCAGCCATTTCGGCGGCGAGATCGTGCGCGCGGAACGACTGATGCACGGCAAGACCTCGCTGGTCTCTCACGACGGCAAAACGATCTTCGGCGGAATGTCGCAGCCGTTCGAAGCGGGACGTTATCATTCCCTGTGCGCCGACCGGCAGTCGCTGCCCGCAGTACTCGAGGTGAGTGCGGAGACCGCGGAGGGCGAGATCATGGCGGTACGCCACAGATCGCTGCCGCTCGAGGGCGTGCAGTTTCATCCGGAAAGCGTACTGACGCCGGAAGGCAACACGCTGATGGCGAACTTCATGCGGACAAAGAGTGCATGAGCGGCGAAGTTACAAAACTGCTGGACCGGCTCCTCGATGGGAAGTCTCTCGAGGAGGCAGAAGCGTTCGACTTAATGCATCTGCTTGCCGGCGGCGACATTCATCCGGCCCTCGCGGGTGCGTTGCTGGCGGCACTGCGAGCCAAGGGAGAGACCGCCGCCGAGATTCGCGGGTTCGCAACGGCAATGCGTGAACTTGCCCTGCATCCGAAGGTGCCGCCGGGCGCGGCGACCGTCGACACCGTCGGCACCGGCGGCGACGGCTCCGGCAGTTTCAATCTTTCGACCGGCGCGGGGCTTCTTGCCGCGGCCTGCGGCGCGCGGGTCGTCAAGCACGGCAACCGCTCCATTTCGAGTCGCTGCGGCAGCGCCGATCTCCTCGAGCGCCTCGGCATGCCGCTGCCGCTCGATGAGGCAGCGGCCATGGCATGCCTGGCCGCCCTCAATTTCACGTTCCTGTTTGCGCCGGCGTATCACCCGGCGATGAAAATGGTGGCGCCCGTGCGGGGAGCCCTGGGGGTACGCACCGTCTTCAACCTGCTCGGTCCGCTGACGAACCCGGCGGCGCCGCCGTACCAGCTCATCGGGGCGTTCAGCCACGATGCCGCAAAGCTGATGGCCGAGACGCTTTCGGGCATGCCCATCGAGAGGGCATTCGTAGTCCACGGCGAGCCGGGCTGGGACGAGGCGTCGCCCGTCGGCGAGTTCGTGCTTTACGACGTGCGGCCTGAGTCGGTGACCATGAGCCGTCGGGTTCCGGAAGACTACGGCTTAGGCCGCTGCAGGGCGGAAGACCTCGCGGGCGGCGACGCAGAGCGCAACGCGCACGAGCTTCGCCGCGTCTTTTGCCGCGAGGAAACCGGTGCGCACCGCGGGGCGCTGCTCATGGGTACTTCGCTGGTCCTCGAAGTAACCGGACTGGCGCGGAACGGCGTGGAAGGCGCCGCAATGGCGGCAGAGGTACTCGACAGCGGCAGGGCAGAAGCCTTTCTCGATCGTTTCCAGGCGCATTTCGCTTAAACCGTGAGCGACTTTCTCCGAACAATGGCGGCCAGCAGCAGGAAGCGTGCCGCCTCGATCCGCGATGCCTTCCGCGCCCGCGATTTCGACCTCCCCGCCGCGCCCCTGAATCTCGACTCGTTCGACCTGATCGCCGAATTGAAAGAGCGTTCGCCCTCGGCGGGGGAACTCGCCCAGCAGTCCGGCAGCCGCACGGATCGCGCGCGGCAGTACCTCGAGGGCGGGGCTGCGGCGATATCCGTGCTGACGGAGCCCTCGAGGTTCGGCGGCGACATGTCGCACCTGCGCGAGGTCGTCGCCGCGGTGTCGGGCGAGGGCCTGCCCGTGATGCGCAAGGACTTCCTCGTCGACGTACGCCAGGTGCTCGAAGCACGCGCGGCAGGCGCAAGCGGTGTCCTGCTGATCGTCGCCATGCTGAGCGACGCCAGGCTTGCCGACATGCTCGATTGCGCGTTCGAACATTCGCTTTTCGTACTGCTCGAATCTTTCGATGAGGACGACATAAAGAGGACAGCAGGCTTGCTCGAAGTCGCGCGCTATGCGGACCGGGCAGGCCACAGGCAGCTTCTTGTCGGTGTCAACAGCAGAAACCTGCGGACGCTCGAGGTCGACGCCGGGCGGCTCGCGCGACTTGCGCCGCTGCTGCCGCACGGCGTGGTCGCGGTGGCCGAAAGCGGGCTCGAGAACCCCTTGGACGCGGCACTCGTGTCGTCGCTGGGGTATCGTGTCGCACTCGTCGGTACCGCGCTGATGCGGGAGGGGAACCCGGGCGCGCTGATCAGCGACATGCTGGCAGCGGGCCGCGCGGCCGTGGCCACACAGAAAAGGAACTCGATAAGCGCATGAAACGACTCGTCAAGATTTGCGGTTTGACTCACGTTGCAAGCGTCGATGCGGCAATAGCAGCCGGTGTCGACGCCCTGGGTTTCGTGTTCTCGGACTCTGCGCGACAGGTTACCGCGCGCCACGCCGCGTTCATCGCCAGCCGGGTGCCGCGGAACGTCCTGCGGGTTGCGGTAATGCGGCAGCCGGCGGTCGCGTTGTGGCGTGAAGTGGAAGCGATTTTCTGTCCCGACGTGTTGCAGGCGGATGCGTCCGATTTCGAATACCTCGATGTGCCTTCGGAGATTCAGCGCTGGCCGGTAGTTCGCGAAGGAGCGGCAACGGCAGAGCGCGACGTTGCGGACGTGTTCGTGTACGAAGGGCCGGCGAGCGGCCGCGGCGAAAAAGTCGACTGGCAGGTGGCGGCCGGCGTTGCCAGATCCGGCAGGATGATCCTCGCAGGCGGTCTCGACGCAGACAACGTCGTGGAAGCGATAGAGGCGGTGATGCCTTGGGGCGTCGACGTTTCGAGCGGCGTCGAGTCGGCGCCCGGCGTGAAGGATTCGGATCTCATCCACGCTTTCGTCGCGGCGGTGCGCGCTGCCGAAACGGCCGGTAACGAGCAGGCCGCGACGTTCCGCGAAATCGTGGAGGGTGTCACCAAGGAACCGCCCCCGTGACGCCACTGCCAGTACTCTGGCAGGGTGATATTGATGCAACCCTGCGGGCGCCCCTCCCGTATCCCGCCGCGGCGTTGCGCCTTGACCAGGGGCGCCGCCATTGCCGGCGCGGCGCGCCTTGCGGCGAAACACGGGAGGGGCGCTGAATGCACCAATATCACCTTGACAGAGTACTAGACGCGGAAGAGGCGAAAACGCTGCTCAAAGCCTCGCTCGACGGCAGGCTGCCGGACGAGCGCGGACGCTTCGGCCCGTTCGGCGGCCGCTACGTGCCGGAGACGCTGGTGCCGGCGTTCGAGCGGCTCGAGCAGGGCGTCCGCAGGTACCTGCCGAGCTCCGAATTCCAGGACCAGTACCGGAGCGAACTCCGCCACTGGGTGGGCCGGCCGACCGCGCTCACGTTCGCGCCGCGCCTGAGCGATATCTGGGGCGCGCAAGTCTGGCTGAAGCGCGAAGACCTCGCGCACACCGGCGCCCATAAGATCAACAACGCCATAGGCCAGGCATTGCTGGCGAAGCGTCTCGGCGCCGCGAGGGTTATCGCGGAGACCGGCGCCGGTCAGCACGGCGTCGCCTCGGCGGCTGCCTGCGCCCGGGTGGGACTTCCCTGCCGCGTGTACATGGGCGCGGTCGACATGGAGCGGCAGGCGCCGAACGTCGACCGCATGCGGCGTCTCGGCGCGGAGGTCGTTGCAGTACAGACAGGCGACAGAACCCTGCGCGCGGCGATAGACGAGGCGCTGCGGGAGTGGGTGACCGACCCCGCCGGCATCTACTACCTGCTCGGATCCGCGGTGGGGGCGCATCCGTATCCTTACCTCGTTCGCGAACTGCAGTCGGTGATAGGCAGGGAGGCGCGCCAGCAGATGATCGAATTCGCGGGAGGGCTGCCGGATGCCGCGTTTGCCTGCGTCGGCGGCGGTTCGAACGCCATTGGCCTCTTTTATCCGTTGCTCGGGGACCGCGACGTCGAGCTGATCGGTGTCGAGGCCGGCGGCACCGGTGACGGCCTCGGACAGAACGCAGCGACACTTGCAACGGGTACTCCGGGAGTACTGCAGGGCTCCTATTCGCTGATTCTCCAGAACGACGACGGCCAGGTGCAGGAAACACACTCGATCTCCGCGGGACTGGACTATTCCGGCGTCGGCCCGGAACACGCATTCCTCCAGGCGGTCGGGCGCGTTACGTATATCACTGCCAGCGACGACGAGGCGCTTGCCGCGCTCGAGGAGCTGTGCGCGGCGGAAGGCATCCTGACCGCGCTCGAAACGGCGCATGCGTACGCCGCGGCGAAACGCTGGTCGAAACAGAACAGGGGCAAGCGTATCCTGATCTGCAACTCCGGCAGGGGGGACAAGGACATGCCGACGCTTGCGCTCCACCCTGCGAAGACGGTCGTTTATGCTGCCGCATGAACGCGTAACGGCAGCGATTGTTACGGCGAATGACGAGGGACGCACGGCGCTGGTGCCTTTCGTCACCGCCGGTTATCCCGAGCCGTCGAGCTTTGCAAAAACGCTGCGCGAGGTCGCCGCCGTTGCCGATGTCATCGAAATCGGCGTGCCGTTTTCGGATCCGATGGCCGACGGCATGACGATTCAGCGCTCCAGCTTTGCCGCGATAAAAAACGGCGTCAGCCTGAAGTGGATATTCAGGGAGCTCGAGTCTGCGAACATCGCGGTGCCGCTGGTGATGATGTCCTACATCAACCCTCTCATGGCATTCGGTTTCAGGGCGCTGGCGGAGCGGGCGGCAACGGCCGGGGTATGTGCCTTCATCGTGCCGGATCTTCCGTTCGAGGAAAGCGGCGAGTTGCGTAACCTGCTCGAAGCCAAAGGCTTGGGGCTGGTGCAGCTTGTGACGCCGGCGACGCCTGCCCCGCGCCTCACGGTTCTGGCCAATGCGTCCAGAGGGTTCGTGTACGCCGTAACGATCACGGGCATCACCGGCGGTGACGCGGGCCTGCCGGACAATCTCGCCGCGTATCTCGACGCGGTCAGCGCGGCCTCCCCGCTGCCCGTCTGTGCAGGCTTCGGCATCCGCACGGCGGCCGATGTCGCGGACGTCGGCCGACACGCCGCGGGTGCGATCGTGGGCTCGGCCCTTGTCGAAGTGCTCGAGCAGGGCGAAGATGCAGCGAGTTATCTTCGCGCGCTCAGACCCGGATGAAAAAGGTCACGTCCTCACAGTCCCTGGTTACGATCAGCCACTACCGGAACCTTCTCGGCAGCGAGGGCATCCCGTCGTTCATCCGCAACGAGTACCTGGGCTCCATCATCGGCGAAATGCCGTTCGAGGAAGTGTGGCCGGAACTCTGGGTCCGGAACGACCTGGACTATGACCGCGCCCTGCAGCTGATCGACAGCGCCACCCTGGCCAGCGAAAGCCCGACCTCGCCATGGCGGTGCCCCACCTGCGGCACCGAGAACGAAGGACAGTTCGCCGCCTGCTGGAACTGCGGTGCCTCGGAGACGGCGTTCGGAGCGTAGATTTGCAGGTTCGGCAACGGCGCCGGCGGAATCCGTGAAGCCGATCACAGACCGCAGCGTGACTTGGCGTCAATCTGCCTCTCTGCCAGGAAAACGTTGCTGCGGAGAGTTCCATGAGGTCGCAAGCCGGCTTCACGTTCACCGAATTGCTGACGGTCGTCACCGTAATGGCAATGCTGGCCGCGGTTGCCGTGCCCAGGCACGCAATGCTCAACAGCGACTCTCGCAGCGAGTCCGTTCGCTCTCTCGCGGCCAACGTCAAAAGTTCGGCCAGCTTAAGTCACAAGGTGTGGAAAGCGACCGGGCAGCCCATACGCCTGACGCTCGACGGCCGCACCGTCGATATGCGCCACGGCTATCCGACCGACACATCCATCGCGGAAATCGTGGTCATGAGCGGCGAGTTCGAGTTCGCCGACGGCTACTGGAAGCACACCCAATCCGCTGCGGGACAGGGATGCGCGGTGCTTTACATTCCTCCGCCCAACCCCGATACGGACGCGACCGTCCTCAGTTATACGGACGGGTGCTGAAGCACCAACCGATTCGCACGCGGCCTGAATAGAAGGCTGCAGGAGCCCGCCTCGCGGGCGATTGCGACGACGACGATCCTGCGAAGTCGGGATCGCCCGTGGGCAGATAACTGCTCCTGCGTGATCTGCACTCCCGCCATCCATGGCGGTCGGACGGGCTCCTGCAGCGTGCTTTTCACGGCAACGCGTGATCTCTAGGCAATCCGCTGCGACAACAACCGCGTTCCCGCAATTTCGCTGCGGAGGATTACCGATACCTTGTCCGCCTGCATCGGGCGGCTTATGAGGAAGCCCTGCGCCAGGTCGCAGTCGCAGTCTTTCAGGAACTCGAACTGCGTCAAGGTCTCCACGCCTTCTGCCGCGACCTCGATGTCCAGCCCGCGCGCCATCGCAATCGCCGCCCGCACAATGCGCTGGTGGCTGTCGTTCTCGACCACGTCCTGGATCAGCGACTGATCCAGAATGAAGCTGTCGATAACCCCGTTGTCCAGCGAGCTGAACG
>Ga0299906_10002345_pt1 | contig 15762 bp, 9 predicted proteins | sample RVTome_14_FD_200259 | JGI IMG/M metagenome (GOLD analysis project Ga0299906, IMG submission 200259) | Soil microbial communities from uranium-contaminated site in the Upper Colorado River Basin, Wyoming, United States - RVT145D125 (version 2) ... | reverse complement strand
GCCGAACGACTCGACCCGACCCTCAACGCGATCATTCACCCGGCCTACGAGCGGGCGCGCACCCTGACGCGCGCGGCACTGCCCTCCGGCCCCCTGCGCGGCGTCCCCACCCTGATGAAGGACATCGGTGGTGCCGAGGCCGGCGAGCCGTACTGTGCCGGGATGAGGCTGCTGCGCGATGCGGGCTTCCGGGCCGCCGAGGACAGCCATTTCACGTCCAAGGTGAAGGCCGGGGGCCTGGTGTCCCTCGGGCGCACGAATACGCCGGAGCTCGCGCTCCTGCCGACCACCGAGCCCGCGGCGTTCGGCGCGACGGCCAACCCGTGGAACCCCCGCCACAGCGCCGGCGGGTCGAGCGGCGGGGCGGCCGCGGCCGTCGCCGCGGGCATCGTGCCCGTCGCTCACGCCAGCGACGGCGGCGGGTCGATCCGCGGGCCGGCGAGCATGAACGGCCTGGTCGGACTGAAGCCGACGCGGGCACGCTGCTCGTTCGGCCCCACCCTGGGCGAGCGGTGGAACGGCTTCTCCTGCGAGTTCTTCGTGACGCGCTCCGTGCGGGACGCCGCGCTCCTCCTCGACATCGTCGCCGGCCCGATGCCGGGCGATCCCTACCATGCGCCGGCGCCGCCGGGCCCGTTCGCCGCCGCCCCCGCACGCGCCCCGGGCCGCCTGCGTATCGGCGTGCTCCCCACCGCACCGCGCGACGTCGAGACCACCGCCGAGGCGATCGCCGCCGCCCACACCATGGCGCGCCGGCTCGAGGCGCTGGGACACGACGTCGAGGAGGCCCACCCCGAGGCCCTCGACGATCCCGTCGTCGTCCAGACCTACGTCACCATCGTGGCCACCAACACGGCCCGGGCCCTCGAAGTTTGGGGCGTGCAGGTCGGTCGCGACGTCACCGCCGACGCGGTCGAGCCACTCACCTGGGCCCTCGCCGAGATCGGGCGCGGCATGAGCGCACCGCAACTGCTGGCGGCGATCGAGTCGGCCCATCTGCTGGGCCGTCGCCTGGCCGCCTGGTGGGAGGGCGGCTACGACCTCCTGCTCACTCCCACGCAGGGCGCCGCGCCGCCCGAGCTGGGATGGCTCTCGTCCACCGCCGAGGAGCCGCTGCGCGCCTTCCTGCGGGCGGCGCCGTACGGCGTGTTCACGCTGCCGTTCAACATCTCCGGGCAGCCGGCCGTGTCACTGCCGGGCTTCTGGACCGACGCGGGCCTGCCGATCGGCGTGCAGCTCGTGGCAGCGTTCGGCCGCGAGGACGTGCTCCTGTCCGTCGCGGGCCAGCTCGAAGCCGCGCACCCGTGGCACGAGCGACGTCCCGCCCTGCACGCCTGAGCGAGACCTCGGAGACCGTGGGCCGATTCAGTCGCTCTTGCCCTTGAAGAGCGTCCCGTCGTTCTTGGCCACGCCCACGGCCGAGTAGGTCGCCTCCCAGCACGTCGTCCCGCCGGAGAGCTGGACGAGCACCGGCGTGCCGACGGGCATGACCGGCATGTCCAGCAACTCGCCCTTGCCCTTGAGCACGACCTTCGCGCCGCCGTCCCCACCCGCCTTGAGCACGATCTTGTTGAGGCCGTCCGGCGAGTTCTCCCGGTCGACGTACTTGAATCCCGAGGAGGTCGCCTTCCAGCAGGGGCTGCCGGCACAGGTGCCGCCGGCGGGCGCGGCGGCGCGCAACAGGACGGTCGGCCGCACGCCGGACTCGTCGAAGACGCACAACTGGTAGTCCCCGGCGCTGCTGGGGTCACCGAAGTCGGCCAGCTCGGTCGTCTGTCCCTTGACCCATTTCCAGATGACCTTGTCGGCGCTGTCGGGCGACTTGTCCTTCAGGACGAAACTCGAACGGCCGGAGACGAACGGCTCCCGGCAGGCCGGCTCCGGATCTGCCAGACAGCCGAGATCGCTGTCGCAGGCCTCGCAGGCGGGACAGATCACCGGCGCGCCGCTCGTGCATTCGCCCGCCGAACAGGTCTGCCCGACGAAGCAGGCGTCCTCGGAGCACGCCGTCCCGTCCGGCTCCTTCGCGTCGGGCGGACACACCGTGCTCGCGCCGGAGCAGGTCTCGGGCGCATCACAGCCGTCCTCGGCCGGGCGGCAGAGCGTGCCCCCGTTGCCCGGCGGATGTGAACACGACCCGGCCCCGTCGCAGACGTCGGCCGTGCATACGTTGCCGTCGTCCGCGCAGCTCCCCCCCGCGGGCTCCGCCGCGCAGGTCGCCGAGCAACAGTCGCCCGGCAGGAGATTGCCGTCGTCGCACTGCTCGCCCGCCTCGATGGCGCCGTTGCCGCAGATGGGGACCGGCGAGGTCGTGGACGTGGAAGACGTGGACGTGGTGGTGGTGGTGTTCACCAGCGTCGCCTTGGCTTCGAAGACGTCGCTGGTGTTGCGCGACACGCCATCGGCTCCGAACGTCATCTCCCAGCAGCGCCCGGCCCCCTGGAGCTGCGCCCGCATCGGGAGGCCGACGGGCAGCACCGGCACGTCGAGGTTCATCCCCTTCGCCTTGAGGACGATCTTGGCCTTCCCCTCGCCGCCGGACTTCATGACGACCTTCTTCACGCCGTTCGGCGAGAGCTCGTCGTCCACGTACTTGTAGCCGGCCTTGGTGGGCTTCCAACACGGCTTGCCCCCGCACTGGCCGCCCGCCGGCGCGTCCGCCCGGGCGACCCGCACCGGGGTCACGCCCGACTCGTCGTAGAGGCAGAGCTGGTAGTCGTCGCTGTTGATGGGATCGCCGAAGTCGCCGACGGACGTGGCCTGCCCGCGGATCCACTTCCACACGATCTTGTCGCCCGTGTCGCTGCTCTTGTCCTTGATGATGATCTTGGACTTGAACACCTCAGCCGGGCTCCGGCACCCCGTCTGGGGCAGCGCGCCGCACGGCACGAAGATCGTGCTCGTCGTACTCGAGGTGCTGGTGGTGACGGTGGTCGTCGACGAGCCAGGCACGGAGGTCGTGGTGGTGACCGGGATGGTGGTCGTGGTGGTGACCGGGCAGGCGAAGCAACACGGCAGACTCGAGTCCTGCACCAGCACGGGCGGCGGGCTCACGACGAAGCCCGGCACGAAGACCGGCGGCACGGTGCGGTAGCGCAGCTCGACGCGTTCCCCGGCGCGCACGGTGCCGCCGATCGTCATGGTGTTCGAGGCGCGCATCCGGACCGTGGCGCGCGGCGACGGGCCATCCCCGAGCGTCAGCAGGGAGGACCCCGCCATCATGAGGATGTCGCACGCCGTCACGTCGATCGTCCCGCCGAACTGCCCGAAGCCGCTGCCGGTCCCGCTCGTGTCGACGTCGCCGCCGGCCGTGAGCGTGAGCAGGCCGGTCGTACTCACGTCGAAGGAGCCCCCGATGAACCCACCCTTCAGGTCCACCGGCGCCTCGAGCCGAACGCTGCCCCCGTCGATCAGGAAGTCGCCGCCGGCGCCCTCTTGCGCGCCGGTGAGGACGACACCGGACGAAGAGATCCGGACGAGCTCGGTCGCGAACACGTCCAGAAAGCCGCCGCTGCCGTCCGGACCGGCGCCCGTCAGTTCGACCCGGCCCGTGATGACGGCATCGCCGCCGTCGGCGATGACGTCGAAGTCGCCGCCGTCGCCGCCGCCCTCGATGAGGCTCCCCGAGCCCCGCGCCAAGACGTCGCCGCCCACGGTGACGTCGGTACCGCCCACGATCGTGACGGCGCCGCCCGACCCGAACTCGAAGGTCGCGATCGAGTTGAGCACCGCCGCCGCCGTGGTGGTCACGGCGCCGAGGGCGTCGAAGTCGATGTCCCCGCCGTCGCAGTCGCCGCCCTTCACCTCGACCACGGCTGACACCATGATGTCGCCGTCGGCGATGAGGTCGACCAGGCCGCCGCAGCCGAAGCGGTCGCCGCCATTGGCGTTGATGCCGGTCCCGGCGATGCTGAGGTTGCCCGCGGCCTGGATCGTCACGAGGCCGCCGTCGTCGTCGCGGATCGTCGAGTTGGCGCGCAGTTGCCCGTTGACGACGACGTCGGTCGCCAGCAGGTCGATGCTCCCGGCGGCGGCGGCGGACACGTCGAGACGCGTGCTCGTCCCGAGGTCGATGTCGCCCGTGGCGCTGAGCAGCACCTCCCCCCCGAAACCGTTGGTTCCGTTGGCGTTGATCTTGGCGCCGCTCTGCAACGTGATGTCGTGGGCCAGGATCGTGAGGGAGCCCTCGTTCTCTACCGTGATCACCTTGCTGGCGAGGACGACCAGATCACGCGCGCCCAGGTTGAAGACCGACCCGGAGGGCACGTTGATGTTGGAGGTGACGACGCACGGATTGGCCGCCGGTGGGCAGAGCTGAGCCGACGCGGGACTCGCCAGCAGCACGCCGGTGACCAACGAAACGACGATCGATCGAACCACACGCATGAAACGGCCCTCCGTCAGCCACGGGTCAAGGGACGACGCCGCGCCGCCCGCTCCTCGAGTTCCCCCCGCGTGGCTAGGGGAACGACGCCTACGCGTCAAGAACGTCTCCACCGGTCGCGCTACTCCCTGGCTACGCATCGGTTCTCCAGCACGCCGAGGCCTTCGATGGCGCTGTGCACCACGTCGCCCGCCACCAGGTAGCGGCGCGGGTCGCGCACCGAGCCGACGCCCGCCGGCGTGCCGGTGAAGACGAGATCGCCCGCGTCGAGCGTGCAGCGCGCCGACAGGTACGCGATCAGCGCCGGGATCGAGAAGATCATGTCGCTGGTGCGCGCCTCCTGCATGCGCTCGCCGCTGACCTCGCACGTGATGGCCAGGTCGAGCGGATCCGTCAGCTCGTCGAGCGTCACCACCGCCGGGCCGGTGGGGCCGAACGTGTCGAGGGATTTGCCGAGCGAGAACTGCGGGGGCTTGTCCGAGAACTGCAGCTTGCGGTCGGACACGTCCTGCCCGACGCAGTAGCCGGCGACGTGCTCGAGCGCCCGGTCCTCGCGCACGTGCCGCGTCCGACTGCCCATCACCACGACCAGCTCGACTTCCCAGTCGACGTAGCCGGACGAGAGGTGCACGTCGGCGCGCGGGCCGACCAGACAGCTCGGGAACTTGGTGAAGATCATGGGGGTCGTGGGCGCCTCCAGGCCGGCCTCGCGCACGTGCGCACGGTAGTTCACGCCGACGCCGAAGACCTGCGCCGGCCGCGGCACCGGCGGACCCAGTTCCGACGGGTCCAGGGTCTCCCCATCGCCGGACGGGCGCCCCGCCGCCCAGTCGCGCAAGGCGGCCCAGGACGCCAGCGCCGCCATCGGGTCGGACGGAAAGCGGCCGCTCGACGCGCGCTCGACGTCGAGACACCGACCGTCCTCGACGAGATGGGCTCGTCCGCCCCGATTGGCCATGCGCACGTCCGTCCCCTTCCCCGCCGGCTACCGCTGCCCGTCGCCACCCTTGAATCGATAGTGGAAGTCGCAGGCGGGCGCGCCTCGCATGATCGTACCCGTTCGCTTCAGCTCGACGTCGCCGGGCGCGAGTTCCTCGACCAGCGTGTGATCGTAGGCACAGAGGAGCGCGTAGCCGATCTCCGCTTCCCCGAGCTGCCGGAACAGGTCCGCCAAGCGGCACCCGGTCACCGTGAAGCGCAGCTCGGCGGGTGTCTGCTGCAGGTCGGCGATGTCGACCGAGCCGGCGACCTTCTCGAGCGCGTCGCCGGCGACCTTCTCCCACTTCTCACGCGGCTCCCCGACCACCCGATCGGCCGTCGCCCGGGCCAGCGCGCGCCGCCACTGCGCGAGGCCCTCGGCGGCCACGGCGTCGGCGCGCTCGGCCCCGATCTCGGCCCGAAAGGCCCGCACGACGGGAACGACGGCCGCGGCCACGGCCTGGATCTGCTCGAGCAAGGGGAGGTCATTCCCGAACGGGTCGTTCATGTGGGCCCGAAGCTACCCGCGCACGGCACTGACTCACAAGCCTTATGTGACCTCATGCTCACTTCTCGGAGCGCGGCCGGCGGGCAGCCAGGTCCCTGGCGATGGCGCCGTGCCGCTCCCGCCCGAGCGGGTACCCCCGGGCCAGCCAGACGGCCACCAGCAGCAGGACGGCGGGCCCCAGGGCCGTCAGGTAGCGAATCGCCAGGATCGCCGAGGCGTCTGGCGCCGCCCCTTTGCGAAAGCCCGCCAGGTCGAGGATGGCGAGGGCCACCATCACGACCGCCGCGCCCGCCACTTTGCGCAGGAAGCCGAAGCTGCCGTTGTACAGGCCCTCGCGGCGCTCCCCGTAGGCGAGGTCGTCCTCGTCGATCACGTCCCCGATCATCGCCCACGGCATGAAGTCCACGACCGCGTAGCCGGCCCCGAGCAGGAGCCCGAGGGAGAGGGCCACTCCCCGGGGCCAGTCGGGCTGCACGGCGAGGAGCAGCACCTGGCCGGCCATCCACAGAAGCGCCCCCGCCCGGAACATCGCCGCCTTGTCGAAGCGCCGGGTCAGCCTCAGCCAGACGGGGGACGCGCAGATCACCGCCGTCAGAAAGATGAGCATGGCCGGCTCGAAGTCCGCCGACCGGCCGATCCAGTGCGTGAAGTACAGGAGAAGGAGCGCCCCCGTGAGGTCGATCGCCATGCGACCGGTGAGGTAGAGCGCCGTGAGCTGCCGGTAGGTCGCATGGCGGGCGAGCGACGACAGCCCCTCGCCGAGCGACGAGACGGACGGGCGCGAGCGGAACTCCTCGCGCTCCCAGCTCGCCACGTAGACGATCACCCACGGCAGGGTGACGAGGACCCCGTAGAGCGACCCCGCAACCGCGAAGCCTATCGGCCCCTCCCCATACACCCCCGCCAGCGGTCGCAGACCGAGCGCGGCGACGATGCCGAACACCGAGGCCACGTGCCGATAGGTGTTGACCGACGTGCGCTCGTCGTAGTCGAGCGCCATCTCGGGGAGAAGCGCCAGGTAGGGGACGCTGACGACCGTGGTCGCGAGGCTGAGGAGCACGTAGACGGCCATGTAGAAGGCACATCGACCCACCTCGCTTCCCACCGGCGGGGAGGTCCACAGCAACGCGAACGCCAGACCGAACGGCACGGCGCCCAGCAGGAAGTACGGCCGGCGCCGGCCCCAGTGCCAGCGGGTGCGGTCCGAGATGCGGCCCATGAGCGGATCGGTGACGGCGTCGATGATGCGCGCCACGAACGGGACCAGCCCGGCGAGCGCCGGCCGCAGGTCGGCGACCTCGATGAGAAAATACGGGACGAACACCAGGGTCAGGGAGGCCAGCGTGGTGTTGGTGGCGAAGTCACCCGTCGCCAGCGCCACCTTGGTCGCGGCGGGCAGCCGATGGCCGGCGGCGCGGAGCGCCCCGCTCACGCGCCGAGGGTCACGCGGCGTGCCGCCGCGGTCAGGTCCGCCGGCGCCACCCGGCACGGCAGGTCGGCACAGTGCCGATAGGAGGCCACGGCGCCGGCCGGTCCGAGCGTCACGACCGTGGCCGACACCGTGCCGTAGTCGCGGCCGTGGTGGCACGAACCCGCCTCCTCGGGAGGACCGTGGTCGGCGAGATGGCGAAAGTCTGGCACCGCGTCACCGAGCAGCGCCGCCGCCCGCGCACGGCGCGGGCACGCCGCACCGAACGGCTCGTTCACGAGCACGTGCGTACCGGGCTGGAGGATCTCCCGGCGCGGCGGCCGGCCATCCGCGAGATGAGTGATGACCTGCGCCTGTCCCTCGCGAACGACCAGCAGATTGAAGGCGCTCCAGGCGTCGAAGCGCTCGGGCAGCGTGCCGGCGAGCGCCGCCAGCGGCAGCTCCCCGCGACTGCGCCCCGGCCGCGGCGATGCCGACGTTCGCACGTTGGTCACCGCGGCCAGGCCCGCCGGGCCGACGGCGAGCCAGGTGCCACCGGCGCGCAGGTCGCGCCCGCCGAAGCGGCCGGGCGCCAGCTCCCCGGGCTCGGCGCTCGGCCGGTCACGGAACTCGTCGCGGTTGGCCGCCACCACGACCGGCTCGGCTGCGTTCGCATCGAGGCGCAGCAGGATGGTGCACACGCGCCGCGCCGCTCAGGTCCGGCGGCCCTTCTTCTTGCTCTTGCCACGCGGCACGGGCTTGGCGGGCGTGCTCGGGTGGCGCAGGGCCTCGAGCTCCTCGAGATGCTCCTGCTCGTCGCGAATGATCTCCTGCAGGGTCTGGAAGAGGATGACGTTGCTGATCGGCACCTGCTCGAGGATGACCGTGTAGCCCTCGATGGCGTCCTTCTCTTCCGCGATGTTGACCTTCAGGATCAGATCGAGCGTGCGGGCGGGCTTCAGGTCGTCGGTGCTGACCCCCATGCTCGGATTGCCGCCGAGCGCGAGGATACGATCGCGCAGCTTCTCGGCATGCAGCAACTCGTCGGTGGCGATCTCCTTGAGCCGCGTCGCGACCGTCTCGGAGTAGGGTCCCTCGATCACGGCGGCGTGGGTCGCGTAGCGAATGGCGCAGGCGTGTTCCTGCTCGAGCATGCCGTTCAGGGCAGCGATCAATTCCTTCTTGTCCATGCGGTTCCTCCTCGTGGTCGTTGTCTTAGCGCGGTCCCGAGATCCCCTCAACGGACGACGCGCGTCTCGGCGAGCATGACCGGCGACGTCGAGTCGGGCTCATAGCCGAGCGTGCCGATCCCCCCCTCCGCCACGAGGGCACGCACGAACGCATCCTGTCGGCGGCGTGCCTCGGGCACCGCGACGTCGCGGTTCAAGACGGCGAACGTGACCCGCCCCCAGCGCTGGGTCGCGACGACCCCGGCCAGTGCGCAGGCGCCCAGGGAGCCGTAGGTCCCCGTCTTGCCCACGACGGCGCCGCGCAGCCCACCGTCGTCCAGGCGCTCCTGGAGCGTCCCGGGGTCGATGCCGCTCACCGGCAGCACGTCCGTCAGGTCGAGGTCGTGCCGGGCCAGCTCGGCGGCCAGGGCGTCCACGATCGCCACGGCCGCACGCGGACTCAGGCGATTGGTCGTGCCGGCTCCCGCGCCGTTCTCGAGACGGATCTCACCCCCCTGCGACGCCGGCACCGTGGACCGAGCCACGGCTTCGACACGTGGCGGCCCCCCGATGGCGTCCGCGAGCAGATGAAAGACGTTGTTCGAGTAGCCGTTGAGCGCCTTGACGACCTGACGCAGCGTGGGGGACCGGTGCTCGACCAGCACCCGCGGGGCGGCCACCGCGGCCCCGCCGCCGTCAAAGACGATGGCGACGTCCGAGAGCGTGGAGGACGCCAGGTCGGGTCGTCCGGCACGCAACCGGTTCCAGGGGCCGAGACCCGCGCGCCCGCTCAAGGCCGCCGCCAAGTGGCGTCCGTCGGAGTCCGGACGCCAATCGAAGAGCAGCGGCCCGTCGGTGCGCAGACGGCCGCCGACGCGGCGCACGCCCGCCTCGTGCAGCGCGGCCGCCATCGCGTAGGCATGCTCCGCCACGAGGAAGGCGTCGCCTTCCCCCAGGATGACGAGGTCACCGTCGGCCCGCCCCGCATGCACGGCCCCCGTGACCGCGAGACGCGTCGTGAAGCGGTGGTCGGGCCCCAGGTCGCGCAGGAGCGCCAGCGTGGTGGCGATCTTGCTGACCGATGCCGGATGCACCGGCCGCGACGCCGCCACCGCGGCGAGCACCCGTCCGTCTTCGGCGTGCGCGTAGACCCCCTGCTCACCGCCCACGATCCGGCGCGCCACTGCCTGCAGGGGTGGATCACTCGCGACGGCGCCCGTAGCCAGCACGAGCCCCGTCGCCACCAACCACCACCGCCGACACCACGACATCGGCGGTCCCCTATCAGCCCCACTCCGGTCCGTCCACGTAGTGCACGGCGGGGTAGTGACGCAGTGTGCCGCGGGACTCTACTGCAGGTTGCGCGCGAGGAAGTCGATGAGTGGCCCGATGACGAGGTTGTCGGGCCCGTCCTCGGCCGAGACGATGTCCACGTGGGCGTACCCTTCGCTGATGTGGACCTCGAAGCCTCCGTCCACGTCGCCCAGGGTCGGGAACGCCGGGTTGGGCGTCACCGCATCCTCCACTCGCGGGGTGCCGTCGCAGCTCGGCGCGGCGCAGGTGCCGATCGACTCCGCGAACGACACGAAGTCGCCCGGCACGGTGGTCAAGCCGTTGCTGCCGCCGAAAGCAATGACCGGGATGTCGACGTTGGCGGCCTGCGTGAGGTTCTCGATGTCGCGCCGGCCACGACCGACCGACAGTTGGGTCGAGTCGAGCGTGATGCCGCTCGTCGTGCTCGGCCCGGCCGACGGATAGTACCAGTCGGTGAAATTGCTGCCCGGTGACGACCAGGTCGAGTTCAGCCGGGCCATGCTGGTGACTTCCTTCTCCTGGCCCCATTCGTCCGCGGGCAGCGCGGCCGGCGGCGGGCCGTTGTTCGGCAGCGCCGACGGCGGGATGGTCTCGGTGATGTCGAGCCAGGTGGTGAGCCCGCCCACAACCGGTCCCGTCGCGCCGAGCGACGTGCGCACGAAGGTCGCGAACGACGAGACCAGACCGTCGTCGTCCAGGAAGGCGCCGAGCGCACCCTGCGACGTGGCCTGCGGGAGAATGGCGAGGGCCGCCAGGTCGGGGACGAGGTCGACGGCCGACGTGCCCGGCCCGAACTGATCGACCTGGAGGATCGTCTGACCGGTGTCGGGGTCGGTGGCGGCCTGTATGGAGCCCGGCTCCACGGCCGCGAAGACGCGCGGGTTCAGTAGCCCAGGCACGACCGCGTAGGCCGCGGTGGGCATCGTGCAGGTCTCGTGGCCCTTGCCGGCGCAATCCGTGGCCTCGTTCGCGACCGTGCAGGGCGTACCGTCGACGCAGCGGGGGGCGTCGTCACGCACGGCGAAGAACAACCCGCCGTCGGCCTTGTCCTCGATGCGATCGAGCGCGTCCTCCGAGAGCGGTGGCGCGCCAGTCGAGCTGCCGCCGCCCTCAAGCAGGACGAGGCCCCGGAGCTTGGCGTAGCCAGGTTCCGCCGGCCCCCCGCCCGTGAGGTCGAAGTCCGTGGAGGCGTAGCGCGCCGTGAACCCCGTGCCGGCCGAGTGGCCCCCGAGGAAGACGTTGGCGTTCTTCGCCACCGCTCGCGCCGCCTCGACCACCGCGTCGATGTCGCGCGAGAAGGTCAGATTGGTCCAGTTCGCCATGAAGGCCGTGTCAGCACTGGTACCGTGGAAGATGGCCCGCCGGTTGGGACCCGCGACGAGCGCCGGGTCCAGCGCCAGGCCCAGCTCGGCTCCGTAGAACCAGTCGAGCGCGATCTGCGGATCGCCCGCCACACGCGCGATCTCCACGCCTTCACGATCCTCGATCTGATTGCCGCGCCGGTCGAACGCCCACACCTCGAGGCGCAGGCCGTCCTCGAGCAGCGCCCGCGTGATCACGTTCTCGGCCAGGATCTTGAAGGTGGTGGCGCCGCCCTCGAAACCCGGGACGAGGATCAGGATGGCATCGGGCCGTGCTCCGTCCGGCTCGCGATAGTAGCGCGTGTAGGTGGCGTCGTTCAGGCTGAAGCCCGTGCCGCCGAACTGCGTCACGAGGTTCGGGTAGTCGTTGGCATCGACGCCGGCCGTCCCCGGCGTCTCGGCGGGCTCGGCCCCACTCGGGATCGAGACGACCTCGGAGGCCACGACGGGGCACGACGCGGGCTGTCCTCCCTTGGCCACCAGCTTGCGCCCCAGCCCGCCCGCGATCTCCTTGAAGATGACGGTGCTGCCGCCGCCCACCGAGAAGTTCGAGCACATGCGATGGGTCGACGCGTCGCTGCCGTTGTTGACGGTCAGGACGGCCGTCACCCCATTCGGCCCCGGCGCGCCGTGGAACAAGTCGATGTCGGTCACGTCGCCGAGGCCCTTGCCGACGACCTTGGCGACCTTGCCCGGCTTCACGACGGCCACCTTGACGTCGCCGGCGCCGCCCGGCGCGGCCTTGTTCACGTACTTCGCCACGGCGTCCTTGTTGACCAGCCACGGGGCCGGCATCACGAAGGTGCCGGTGACCGACCCGGGCGCGTCCTCGTAGAAGACCTCGAAGGTGCCGTCGAGCAGGGCCGGATCGCCCGCGGCCCCCTTGTCGATGCCGGCGTCGAGCTTCGAGACGAAGACGACCTTCGCCTTGTTGGCCGCCGCCAACTTGTCTACCACGATCAGCTTGCGACCCGTCACCCCCGCGTCGGCCGCATGGCCGGCGAGCGGCACGACCACCAAGCCGACCACGAGCACCCCGATTGCCGTCTCTCTCTTCGTCACGTGATCGACCCTCACAAAAAAGGGGGAGACGGACAACCGTCTCCCCTTGATCCTCAGCCCAATGCCGTCGCTCGAATCAGTACAGCGGGTCCAGGAAGGCCCCCGACGGGGACGGAACGAAGGGTGGGCACTCCAAGATGATGCTCTTGTCGCTGCGCCCGCGGCAGGCACAGAACGTGCCCGTCAGCCTCGCGCCCCGGCCGAGGGTGATCAGGGCGTCGGGCGCCGAGACGTGAGCCTGCAGGGTCGAGCCCGCACCGATGCGGACGCGGCGCCCGGTCACGTTCAGAATGGGCGTCTGGCTGGCGTTGTCGGGCCCCATGAAGCTGCCGTTGGCCAGCCGGAACTTGCCGTCCACGTTGATGGTCGAGGTGCCGCCACCCGTGGTGCGGACGTTCACGTTGCGCCCCGTGCGGACGTCGCAGAAGTTGAAGGTTCCCTTCTTCAGGGTCAGGGTGCCGCCGTTCAGGATGCGGACGTCGCCGTAGGTCCCAGGATCCAGCGGCCCCAACGTGCCGCCCGGAGGTACCAGGACGCTCGGCCCGCCACAGGTGAACTCGGGGATGGGGCAGAAGAACTCCTCGAGCGGCAACTCGACCGGGCCGACGACGCCGTTCACCGTGGCCGAGTTGTCGCGGGGCAGCAGGAGCTGGTTGGTGAGGACATCGTTCACCGAGCTGCCGTTGCCCACGCTGACGATGTCGCCCTTCAAGATGGCCCCGTTGGTCATGATGACGTTGCGGCCGAGACGCAGGCGCCCGCCGGGCTCGTTCACCCCCAGCCCGCCGGCGATCGTCGCCCCGTTGCCGAAGCGCGCACTCGCCTTGATCAAGAACGGCGTGTCGTTGCCGCCATTCTCCTCGCACTGGCCCGTCTCGGGATTGCAGACGAGCGGGAAGCAGGGATCGTCTCCGTTGCAGACGACCTCGCTCTCGACGACGCATCCCTGCTCGGGATCACAGCCGTCATCGGTGCACAGATTGCCGTCGTCGCAGCGGTCGGACGTGTCGACCGTCTCACACATGTTCGTGTCTTCGTTGCAAACCCGATCCGTGCATTGGTCGCTCGCGCCGCACTTGGCCGACACGTCCATCTCGTCGCACTGGCTCGTCTCCGGGTTGCACGTCCGCTCCGTGCAGAACTCGTCCGGGCACAGCGCGTCCGAATTGTCCGTCGTGAAGCAACCCGTCTCCGGAAGGCAGCCCCGCGCCACGCAAAAGTCGCTCGTGCCGCAGCGGCCCGACGTGTCGATCACGTCGCACATGTCGGTCGCTTCGTTGCAGATCAAGTCCATGCACTCGTCGCCCGGGCCGCACTTGCCCGACACGTCCGTCACGTCGCACTGGCTCGTCTCCGGGTTGCACTCGCGCTCCGTGCAGAACTCGTCCGGGCACAGCGTCTCGGAGTTGTCGGTCGTGAAGCAGCCCGACTCCGGGTTGCAGCCGCGCTCGACGCAGAAGTCGCTCGTACCGCAGCGGCCCGACGTGTCGATCACGTCGCACATGTTCGTGTCTTCGTTGCACGCCCGATCCGTGCACGCGTCGCCCGTGCCGCAGTCCGGCGGCGTGCCGGGCTGGCAGAGGCCGAGCGATATGCCGTCGGTGGCCGCGGGGTCACAGAACTCCGTTCCCGTGCAAAACAGACCGTCGTCGCAGAACTCGATGTCGACGACGATGGCCCGCATGTCGCCCTGTCCGGACACGTTGCCCGCGCTCTGGTGCAGGAAGCCGTTCTCCCAGACGGCCATCGCCGTGAGCTTGCCGGCCACAGCGTCCCCCGGGCTCGCCTGATAGTCGATGATCGGGCCGAGTACCGAGGTCGCCTGGAACTCCATGCAGCCCTCGGCGTCCATCGTCGCGTCGCCCAGACACGGCACCGGGTTCGCGATCACGTGCTCCATGCCGTCGGGCGTCACCAGCTTGAAGGTGCCTCCCTGGATGAGACACTCGTCGTCCCACTCCAGCTCGGCCTGGTACTTGAGCGTCTCGCACTCGCTCACGGTGCCCGACACCGGACTCCCGTCGTTGCGCGTCACCGTCAGGCGCATCGAGTTGTCGATGCCCGTACAACCTGGCGGATCCCGGTGAGCGCTGGCGTCGTCCGGGGCGACGGCGAGCGGCAGCGCCACGGCGAGCACGGCCCAGAGCAGTGCCCGACGCCTCGGATCTGCGAGTCGGCTACGTCCTGTCATTTGATTCCGCCCTCTCCGTTCGAACTCGCGGCCGTACCGCGAGGCACCACCCAGGCACCACGCCCCAAGGCGCCGTGTGGCACTGTCGTGAGGCTATAGCGTAGTCCGCGCGGGAAGTACACTTTTAAATCGACCCTATGGCGTACTCTAGCAAGCGAACACCATACCGACGAAAGGTGTGGAATATCCGGAGTTTGCCGAATGCACGCGCGCAAGATTGCGGCTGACGTTGCAGATGCGCCAGCACGAGCGCCGGCACCTGCCCGGAAGTACGATCCCGTGCAATCGGGCAGAGCCGACCTCCCGCTGCGCAGACCCTTTGGCGGTCGACATCGGGGCACGCACGCCACCGGCCATCATCCGCCTCCCACCAGGCCGGCCGAACACCGCCGCCACCGACCTCGGGCGTCACTGCGCATGACGTCCACCATGCGCGCCGCCACGCCGAGTCGACAGGATTGCACTCGCCGTCAGTGTCACGACACGTACGCGACCGAAGCGACTCCCGCATCGACGTGACCCGCCGTCGTCACGGCGGGGAACGTTCAGGAATCCCAACGCGGTGGCATAGGCGTTGCTCACGGCACGGCCCCAGGAGCCACGAGCACCGAACGCGCACATGCAGTGCGCGTCGCCGTTTCTGGGAAGGACCGTGTCGATGCCTCGCACCATCCGAATTCTGGTCGCCGTCGCCATCACGCTCACGACGCTCTACGCCGACCAGTCGCACGCCGTCTCACAGCGCACGCTGTGTCGAATGGCATGCAGCGACGAGATCCAGGCCTGCGTCGAGTGGGGCGAGGGCCGCCGCCGCTGCAAGCGGCGCATCGTCGGCGAGTGCCGGCGCGAAGGGCTACCGCGGTGCGGGGCCGAGCCGAGCGCGGTTCGGGCCGGCAAGGGCTGGGCGCTCTTCACGCCGGAGTCGCCGGCGGCGACCGCCGTCTCGTCGAGCGCGATCGACGTCACCTGGCTGGACACGAACACCCAGGAGACGGGCTACGATGTCGAGCGCAGCACGACGCCGAACGGGCCGTTCGACCCGATCGGCTCCACGGACGCAGACGCGACCTCCTACCGGGACGGCGGGCTTCCGCCCGGCGCGACCCGCTACTACCGCGTGCGCGCGGTTCGAGACCGCAGTCGTCGCGCGGTCTACTCGTGGTACTCCATCGCGGTCGGCGCCACGACCTTCAGTGGTGGCGGCGTGCCGACGACCACGACGACCAGCACCAGCTCGTCGACCAGCTCCACGCTCGCGACCAGCACCACGGTGGTGACGAGCAGCACGACGAGCACGACGATCGCGCAGACCAATCAGCCTCCCGTGGCGAACGCGGGGCCGGACCGCGTCGGCACGGTCGGATCGCCCGTCGTCCTCGACGGCCGC
>Ga0299906_10002344_pt1 | contig 15766 bp, 12 predicted proteins | sample RVTome_14_FD_200259 | JGI IMG/M metagenome (GOLD analysis project Ga0299906, IMG submission 200259) | Soil microbial communities from uranium-contaminated site in the Upper Colorado River Basin, Wyoming, United States - RVT145D125 (version 2) ... | reverse complement strand
GCGAGTGCCGGGTTGTCGGCCGCGTGCGGCGCCCGGCAGGCCGCGTCCATCGCGCGTGCGGAGGCCAGCAGCCCGTCGACGTCGAGACCCATGAGCGCGGCCGGCACCATGCCGAACAGCGACAGCGCCGAGTAGCGCCCGCCGATGTCGGACGGGTTGACGAACGCCTCCCGGAAGCCTTCGTCCACGGCGCGGCGGTGAAGCGACGTCGCCTCGTCGGTGATGGCGATGAATCGCGAGCCCCAGTCGGCAAGTCCGGCCGACACCAGGCGCCGCCGGGCCTCAGCGGCCATCGCGTTGGGCTCGATCGTCGAGCCCGACTTGCTGGCCAGCACGAAGAGCGACGTTCCGGCACGAGCCATGGCGGCGCGGACGGCGTCGGGATCCACCGAGTCGAGGACGAAAAACCGCGGCGCGCCTGGAGCCGGGCCGATGACCCGTCGCATGACCTCCGGCGCGAGGCTCGAGCCGCCCATCCCCAGCAGCACGACATCGGTGATGCCGTCGCGCGCGACGTCGCCGGCGAGCGTGCGCAGGCGCACGAGGTGCGGCGTCACGGCCTCCATGGCGCGAAGCCATCCCAGGCGGCCGGCAACCAGACGGCGTGTGGCCGGGTCGTCGCTCCACACGGTGTCATCGGCGCGCCACAACGCGTCGGCGAACGCCTGTTCGTCGAGTCGCGCGCACGCGCCTGCGAACGCCGTATCGAGGGGACCGGCTGCGATGGAGGGGACGAGCGAGGGAGGGGACATGACGGGTCCTATACCATAATGGATCGACAGCCGATGAGGAGGAACCTGTTCCGTGTGGTGTGCATGCTCGCGGCCTCGGGCGTCGCGTGCTCGACGCCCGAGAGCCCGCGTGAGGATCCCGCCGCGACTGCGCCGGCGTCCGACCAGCTCGAGGCGGGCGAGGTGTACGCATCGCGTCCGTCGATCTCCGAGGACTGGCCGCGCATCGTGTTTCTCGGCGACAGCCTGACGGCCGGCCTTGGTCTCGCGACCGGGCAGGCGGTGCCGGCGCTCGTCCAGGACCGGTTGCTCGGGGCCGGGTACGAGTATGCCGTCGCCAGCCACGGCGTGTCGGGCGACACGTCGGCGGGCGGGGTCACGCGGCTCGACTACGCGCTCGACGGCGACGTGGCCGTGCTCGTCGTCGAGCTGGGCGGCAACGACGGGCTGCGCGGGCTGCCGGTCGAGGGGCTCGAACAGAACCTCGACGCGATCATCACCACGGCGACGGCGCGGGACATCGACGTCCTGCTGACCGGCATGGAGGCGCCACCGAACTTCGGCGAGGCCTACACGGCGTCGTTCCGGCAGGTGTACCGCGATCTCGCCGAGACGCACGACGTGGCCTTCGTGCCGTTCTACCTGGAGGGGGTAGCCGGCGTGCCGGAGCTGAACCAGCCCGACGGCATTCATCCCAACGCCGAGGGATCACGCATCATCCTCGAGACGATCTGGGCCGTGCTGGAGCCGATGCTCGAGTGGCCCGGCGAAGGACCGGAGAGGCGCAGGCCGGAGCGGGTGGGGCAGGAGAGCGCAGCCCGATGATCGAGCTGCGGCAGGTCTCCAAGACGGTGCAGAGCGGCAGCCATCCCCTGACGATCCTGCATCCTCTCGACTACACGATCGCTTCCGGGGAGTTCGTCGCCGTGGTCGGCCCCTCCGGCAGCGGCAAGTCCACGCTGCTCGGGCTGCTGGCAGGGCTGGACGCGCCGACCACGGGCAGCGTCCTGATCGACGGCGTGGACATCACCGCCCTGGCCGAGGACGCGCTCGCGCGGCTGCGCGGAGAGAAGATCGGCTTCGTCTTCCAGTTCTTCCACCTCGTGCCCTCGCTCACGGCGCTCGAGAACATCCTGGTGCCGATGGAGATCGCCGGCCGGCGGGACGCGATGGCGCGGGGCCGCGCGCTCGTCGAGGAGGTCGGCCTGGCCGACCGCGCCCACCACTACCCCTCGCAGTTGTCGGGCGGCGAGCAGCAGCGCGTGGCCATCGCGCGGGCGCTGGCCAACGACCCCACGATCGTGCTGGCCGACGAGCCCACCGGCAACCTGGACTCGACGACCGGCAGCCACATCATGGAGCTGTTGCTGTCGGTCCGCCGGACGCGGGGGACGACGCTGATTCTGGTGACGCACGACGCGGAGCTGGCCGCGCTCGCCGACACCCGTCTCGTCCTGCGCGACGGCCGGCCGGTCGACGACACTGAAGCCGCCACCGGGACTGCGACGGACCGGGAGGCGGCTGGATGACGTTCCTCGTGCGCATGGCGCTTCGCGAGATCCGGGCCTCGTGGCGACGGCTCCTGTTCTTCTTCGTCTGCATCGCCGTGGGCGTGGCCTCGATCGTCGCGATCCGGTCGCTCATCCAGAGCGTGCGCGAGGGTCTCACGCGCGAGGCGCGGGCCATGACCGGCGCCGACGTGGTCGTGCGGAGCGACCGGCCGCTCGGCGAAGCCGTCCGGGCGGCGGTGGAACGCGAGCGCGAGACCGGGCGCGTCGAGACCGTCTCGGAGGCGATCGAGCTGGCCACGATGGTGCGGCCCGATGGCGGCCAGACGACGCGGATGGTCGAGCTGCGCGCCGTGCAGGAGGCCTTTCCGCTCTACGGCACGCTGACGCTGCAGGAGGGCGTCTACTCGCACGACCGGCTGCGCGGCGGCGGGGCCCTCGTGATGCCGGAGCTGCTCGCGCAACTGGGCCTCGAGGTCGGCGACGGGCTGATGATCGGCACCCGGCGGTTCGAGATCCGCGGCGTGATTGCGAGCGAGCCGGGGCGCAACCTCGGCGCGTTCTCGCTCGGGTCCCGCGTGTTCGTGGATCTCGCGGATCTGGCCGACACCAGACTCCTGGGCTTCGGCAGCCGCGCCTCCTACGAGCTGCTGCTCGAAGTGCCCGCGCCGCCGTCGGCACCCGGACGTCGGGATCCGAGCACGGTGCTGGCGCGCGAGCTGCGCGACGAGCTGCTGGCCGACTTCGTCGGCGTGCGGTCCTACCGGCAGAACGAGGGGCGGATGACCCGCAACCTGACGCGGGCCGAGAACTACCTGAGCCTGGTCGGGCTGGTGGTGCTCATTCTCGGCGGCATCGGCGTGTCGAGCGTCACCCGCGTCTTCGTGCAGCAGAAGGTCCGCAGCATCGCGATCCTCAAGTGCGTGGGCGCCACGTCCAGCCGCGTCCTGGCCGTCTACCTGACGCAGGTGCTGCTGCTCGGCCTGGCGGGGAGCGTGGTGGGTGTGGGGCTGGCCGGCGCGGCCCTCCGCGCCCTGCCGCTCGTCGTCGGTGACCTGACGGCGCTGCTGCAGGTGGAGTACGGGCTCACGCCCGCGGCGGTGGGGCAGGGGCTGGCGATCGGCCTGCTGGTGTCGCTGCTGTTCTCGCTCGTGCCGCTGCTGGAGGTGCGAAACGTGAAGCCCTCCCTGCTGCTGCGGCAGGACGTGCCGCCGCCGGCCGGCATCGACTGGCTGAAGTGGAGTGCCGCGGCCGGCGTGACGGCATCGCTCGTGGCCGTCGCCTCCTGGCAGGCGGGGTCGCTGCAGGTGGGCCTGCTGCTCTCGGGCGGCTTCGCGGCCGTGGCGGTCGTGCTCCACCTGGCCGGTGCGGCGCTCATCCGGGCCGTGCAGCCGCTGCGCCATGCGCGGTCGTTCGCCCTGCGACAGGCCGTGCTGCACGTGGCCCGGCCCGGGAACCAGACGCGCGTCGTCCTGCTCGCCGTCGGCCTCGGGACCTTCTTCATTCTCGGCGTGCGCTCGCTGCAGGTGAACCTGCTCCAGGACTTCGCCCTCCAGCTCGGCGAGGAGGCGCCCGACATGTTCCTGATGGACGTCCAGCCCGATCAGCGGGAGGGGGCCACCGCGCTCGTGGACCGCGAGAACGGTCCGGAGCCGCCACCCGTGCTGATTCCCGTGCTTCGCGCGCGCATCGTGGGGGTGAGCGGCCGCGACGTCAATCTGGAAAGCTACGAGGACGTGCGCGGTCGAGGCGGGCTGTCGCGCGAGTTCACCGTCACCTATCGCTCGTACCTCGAGAACAACGAGACGCTGGTGGAGGGCACCTGGTGGGACGAGACGCCGTCGTCGGGCGAGGCGGCGGAGGTGTCCATCGAGAGGGAGCTTCGCGAGCGCTTCGAGATCCAGCTCGGCGACCAGATGCGGTTCGACATCCTGGGCCAGGTGATCACCGCGCGTGTGACCAGCTTCCGGAACGTGGACTTCCGGGACTTCCGGGCCGGCGGCTTCATGATCGTGTTCCGGCCAGGCCCGCTCGACCGCCTGCCGCACACCTTCATTGCCGCCGTCAGGGGCGCGCAGGACCCGGCCGCACGTGCCCGGATGCAGGGGCAGCTCGTGGAGGCCTACCCGAACGTCTCGGTCATCGATCTGCGGGCCGTGCTCGACACGGTTCGGACCGTCGTGGACAACGTCACGCTCGCGGTGACGGTGGTGGGTGCGCTCGTCCTGCTGAGCGGCTGTCTGATCCTCGTGGGCGCGGTGTCGATGACCAAGTTCCGGCGCGTGTACGAGGCGGCCATCCTCAAGACGCTCGGAGCGAGCAGCCGGCTGGTCGCCACGATGCTGCTGCTCGAGTACGGCGTGCTCGGGGCCATCGCCGGGACCGTCGGTGCGCTCGGCGCCATCGCGCTGAGCTGGGCGGTGGCACGTTGGGCACTCGACCTCCCGTGGACGGCCGCGCCGCTGCTCACGCTCACCGGCATCCTCGTGACGGCGGCGGCCGTCGCCGCCATCGGCGTGCTCGCGAGCCTCGACGTCCTCCGGCACAAGCCGTTGGCCACGCTCCGCGCGGAATAGCCTAAAATATTCTATTGGGCCGGACGTGACGTGGCCGGCCCGGAGAGTCAGTGTCGATGGACGTGGGGACCTATCGCGACGCGCTCCTGCGCAAGCGCGGCGAGCTGCTCGGCGGCACGGCGGGCAAGCCCTTGCAGTGGAGCATGGAGAACAACTCGGGCCGGCAGGGTGACATGGCCGACCAGGCGTCTGGCAACAACGAGGTGCACATCCAGCTCAAGCTGAAGCAGACCGACGCCAAGATCCTGCAGGCGATCGAGGGCGCCCTCCGGCGCATCGAGGAGGGCACGTTCGGCGTCTGCCGCGACTGCGGAGAAGAGATTGCCGAGGCGCGGCTGAACGCCATTCCGTGGACGCGCGTGTGCATCAGCTGCAAGGAGAAGCAGGCCTGATCATGCAGTCGCACGAGCTTCGCGCCCTGTTCACCGAGTTTGCCGCCGAGCGGCTGGCGCTGCTGGCCAGGCACGAGGCAGGCGCCCGCGTGGTGAGCCACTACGACTTCAACAACGCCTACCAGTACGTGATCGCCCGCGAGGAAACGCAGGTCACGTGGCTGGAGAGCGCACTTGCGGATCTGGGGGCCACGCTGCCGTCTCCCGCCGCGGAGATCGTCGTGCCGCCCGTGCCGAAGCCGGGACGGAAGGCGGATCCGGCGGCCTTCCGCGGCGTGCTCGAGGACGACGCGGCGCGGCTCGCGGCCTTCGTGGAACGCTGGCGGCCCCGCGTCGAGGCGATGACCCACGCGCGCCACCGCACGATGCTGGGCGTGATTCTCGGCGAGTCGGTCGAGCACGAGCGCCTCTTCCACCAGGCGGCCTCGGGGCTCGAGGACGTGATCGGGCGCCGCACCACCGGCGCGGCGCGCGTTGGTGCCGTGCTGCCCGCGCGGTGGCAGGAGTAGTCCCGGTCGCGATCGCCCTCGGCAGCAACCTCGGCGATCGCGCGGCGCTCCTGCAGGCTGCCCTCGGCGCGCTCGCGCCGTTGGTCGACGGCCTTCGAGCCTCGTCCTTTCATGCCACGGCCCCGGTCGGCGTCGGCGAGCAGCCGGAGTTCCTGAACGCTGCGGCCGTCGGGCGCACGACGCTTTCTCCCGACGGGCTCCTGACGTCGCTGCTCGAGATCGAGCGGACGTTCGGTCGCGAGCGGCCGTACCCCGGAGCGCCGCGGACGCTGGACCTGGACCTGATTCTCTACGGCGATCGCGTGATCGACACGACGTCGCTCGTCGTCCCGCACCCCCGGTTCCGCGAGCGGCGGTTCGTCCTCGCGCCGCTCGCCGAGATCGCGGCCGACTGGCGCGACCCGGTGACCGGACGGACGGTGCTGGCGCTGCTGGAGGCGCTGCCGCCGGCCTGAGCGCTCGGGCGCCGCGGTCGACTCACAGGCAGTACTGTCGCCCGGGTGACCGCAGAGTGTCTCCGGGGGCGTGCGCGGAATCCCCGGATGCGCGATCATCGGCGAGAGCGACCGCCGGCATGCACCCGCCACACCAGCCGTCCTGGACCTCCGAGGGAGTCCTCGACTTGCTCCGGCGAGCGACGACGCTCCCCGACGCCACGGCGGCGGTCGTTCCCGTGGAGACCCATATGTCGTGGGTGTTCCTCGCCGGCGCGCTCGCGTACAAGCTCAAGAAGCCCGTGCACGACGCGTACGTGGACCTGCGAACGCCCACGCTGCGCCGCCGCAACTGCGAGGCGGAGGTCCGGCTGAACCGGCGGCTGGCGCCCGACGTCTACCTGGGGATCTCGGCCGTCACCCGGGAGGCCGACGGCTCGCTGGCGCTCGACGGTCACGGCGAGCCGATCGACTGGCTGGTCCGGATGCGGCGTCTGCCGTCACGCGACATGCTCGATGCCGTCATCGCCGACGGGCGAGTGACGGCTGAGGCCGATCGGATTCGCGCCGTCGCGGCGCATCTGGCGCGCTTCTACCTGGCGGCGACGCCAGTCCCGCTGTCCGCGGACGCCTACCGGCGGCGGCTCGACGAGGGGACTCGGCAGGACGTCCGTGAAATCGCGCGACATGGTCGGCGCGTGCCGCGCGATCGAGTCGATGGCCTGGCTCGCGGCCAACTGGACCTGCTCGAGCGGCGGCCGTCACTGTTCGATCACCGCGCTGCGGCTGGAAGGATCGTCGAGGGCCACGGCGATCTGCGCCCGGAGCACATCTGCCTCGGGGGCGAGCCGGCCATCATCGACTGCCTGGAGTTCGACCGCGATCTGCGGCTCAGCGATCCCGTCGACGAGCTGGCGTTCCTCGGGCTCGAATGCGAGCGCCTCGGGGATGCGCGGCCGGGGGCGTGGTTTCTCGAGACGTACCGCGAGCTCACAGGGGACGATCCGCCGGCCCCGCTGCTGCACTTCCACCGCGTCTTCCGCGCGCTTCGCCGGACGACCATCGCGCTCTGGCACCTCGGCGATCCGGCGGTGCCGGACCCGGAGCGCTTCGTGGCGCGGGCCGTCCGCTATCTCGAGCTCGTCGATCCGGTGGCTGCGGCTGCGCCGCGGCCGCCGCCGGCGTGACTGCCGCGCGGGTGGCGCGCGCTCGAGCGAGGCCGGTGGCACCGGTGGCGATCAGGGGTCGACGAGGTCCTCCAGCGGGCGGTCCTCGTGCAGCCCGGCGATGGCGTCGGCGATCAGCGGGGCGCTCTGGAGCGCGACGATCCTGTCGCCGAGCCCGGCGACGCCGGGGTCCACCGGGATGTGATCGAGGACGGCCACGCGGTCGATCGGGGCGTCGGCCAGAACCCCGAACGCCTCCGGTACGAAGGCTCCGTGGGCGGCGACGGCGATGACGCCCGTCGCCCCGGCGCGCCGGCAGGCACGGGCAGCGCGGGCCAGGGTCGTGCCGCCCGAGATCAGATCGTCGACCAGGACGACCGTCCGTCCACCGACCTCACCGACCACGCGTTCTCCGGTGACCACGTCCTGGCTCCGGTACTTCTCGACGACGCCTGAGGTCACGTCCCGACCGATCCGCTGCTCGAGCGCGCCGCGGTAGCCGTTTGCCCGTTTGACCCCGCCGAGGTCCGGGGAGACGACGGCGAGCGGCTGGTCGCGGCAGGCGTCGGCCAGAAAGTCCACGAAGATGCGGCGGGCCGCCAGGTGCTCGGTCCGGCACCTGAACGCGTTCTGGAAGGCGGCCAGGTTGTGCACTTCGATGGTCACGACCCGATCGATGCCAGCGGCCTCGAACAGCGCGGCGACGTACCGGGTCGTGACCGGATCGCGGTGCTTCGTCTGCCGATCCTTTCGCGAATAGCACAGGTACGGCACGACTGCCGTGATCCGAGTCGCGCCGGCGTCCCGTAGCGCGCCCGCGAAGAAGAGAAGGCGGCACAGCTTGTCGTTGACGCTCTGACCGTGCTCCCCGTGGAGCGAGTGGATCACGTAGGCGTCCGCGCCGCGGACGCCCTCGAGCGGCCGGCACTTGTGCTGCCCCCACTCGAACTCGCGTTCCTCGTGCGCCGCCAGACGCACGCGCAGTCTTCCGGCCACGTGCTGTCCGAGCCGCTGGCTCGAGCCGAGGGCGAAGATCATCGGAGCCGTGACCGGCACGGTGCGATCCTAACCGGGATAGTTCTTCCCTAGTATTGTGGCTCACGCCTGCCCTGGCTACAGTCCGGGCCGTGGCACACGTGTCCGTCCCAGACGGCGTTCCCGGTATCCGTTCGCTGTTCGCCGTGCGCCCCGAGGTGGCGGGTCCGCTGTCGGCGCTCGCAGACACGCTGCTGCACGGACCGAACACCCTGAGTCACGGCGACCGGGAGCTCATCGCGGCTTACGTGTCATCGCTCAACGACTGCACGTTCTGTCACAGGAGCCATGCCGCGATCGCCGCCTGTCACCTGGGTGACGACGAGACGCTCGTCGCGTCGGTCGTGCGCGATCCGGAGGCAGCTCCGATCCCGGGGAAGCTGAAGGCGTTGCTGGCCGTCGCGGCGCGTGTGCGGCAGAGCGGCCGCGCCGTGCGCGACGAGGACATCGGGAGGGCCCGCCGGGAGGGCGCGAGCGATGTCGAGATCCACGACACGGTCCTGGTTGCCGCTGCGTTCTGCATGTTCAACCGGTACGTGGACGGCCTGGCCGCGTGGACACCGACCGATCCTGCCGGCTACCGGGACCGCGCCCGTCTCGTGGCCGCGCACGGCTACTCGGCCGCGCCGGCGCGAGCTCCCGTCTCCACGTGACGGGTGGCGTGCCGACGCGTGTGTGCCGCATGCGCGGCCCGTTGCTCGTTCAGCATTTCCGCTTCTCTCGAGGATCATCGCGCATGAAGAGAGCCCTGCCCGTCGTGTCCCTGCTGCTCGGCTGCCTGACCGCTCACCTCGCTGCGCAGGCCACCGCCTCGCTCGGAGGCCGCGTCGTGGATGCCCAGGGGGCCGCCACGCCCGGCGCCGCCGTCACCCTCCGGCGGACGGAGACGTCGGCCGTGTGGTCCTCGACCAGCGACCGGGAGGGTCGCTTCGTGTTCCCCGTGCTCGTCCCGGGACGCTACGACGTCGAGGTCAGGCTCGACGGCTTCTCGCCGTGGCGGAGCGAAGGGGTGACGCTCGAAGTGGGGCAGCAGCTCGGGCTCGACGTGCGCCTCGCGATCGGCCCCGTCGAGGAGGCGGTGGTCGTGCGGGGCGCGGCACGCCGCGTCACGACCGCCGTCGACGACGTGCTGTCGGCGTCGCAGATCGAGTCGCTGCCGCTCAACGGCCGCAATTTCCTGGAGCTGGCGCTGCTGGCGCCCGGCAACAGCCCGACGCCGGTGTTCGATCCCACGAAGACGAACAGCGTCCTGATCGGCTCGGCCGGGCAGCTCGGTCGCGGTGGCACCGTCACGATCGACGGGCAGGACAACAACGACGACGTCGTGGGGGGGCCGCTGCTGAACCTGCCGATCGACGCCGTCCAGGAGTTCCAGATGGTGACGGGCCGGTTCGGCGCCAATCTGGGACGGTCGGCCTCGTCTGCGGTCAACGTCGTCACGCGCTCGGGCACGAGCGTCACGCAGGGCAGCGCCTCCTGGTTCGGGCGCGACGACGCCTGGCAGGCGCTGCCGGCCACGCTCGACGACCCCGACGCCGCGCCGCCATTCGACCGGCAGCAGGTCTCGGCAGCGGTGGGTGGTCCCCTGTACCGTGACCGGCTGTTCTGGTTCGCTGCCAGCGAGCTGCGCGACCAGGACGGTGGCGTCCTCGTCGGCACGCGCGTGCCGGAGACGCGTTCGTTCCAGACCAGCTTCGCGCCCGCGCCGCTGCGCGACCGGCTCTGGCTGCTGCGCGTGGATTCGGGCGGCTCGGCCAACCGCTTCATGGTCCGCTACGCCGGCGAGTGGGCCACCGACACGGCCTCGAGCGCCGGAGAACGGGCGCTCGGGTCCGCCACGCAGCGTCAGGACGCGCTGAACCGCTACAACAGCGTGCTGGGGTCCTGGACGGCGGCGCCTCGCGGCAACCTCTTCAGCACGCTGAGCGCGAGCGTCAGCACCTTCCTGAACGAGACGCTGCCGGTGGCCGAGGCGCCGCAGCTGACCTTCCCGAGCTTCCTCGACGGCGCCTCGTTCCGGATGCCCCAGGAGACGCTGCAGACGCGGGTGCAGGTCGCGCAGAGCACCACGCTCGTCCGCGGCGCGCACACGATCCGCTTCGGTGGCGAGGTCCAGCGCGTGGACGGCGAGTTCCGGCTCGGTGTCTTCCAGCAGGGTCGCGTGGAGCTGGTCGAGGACTTTCCGGGCTTCGATCACACCGGTGACGGGGTCGTCAACGACGAGGACCTGCTGTTTGCCGTCACGCTCCGGAGCGGCAAGCCGGATCAGGCGCTCATCCTGCCCGACTCAGACAACACGCACCTGGCCGCCTTCGTGCAGGACGACTGGGCCGTGTCCGACCGGCTGCAGCTCAACCTGGGGCTGCGGTACGAGGTCGACACCGAGGTGAACAACCAGGGGCGGGTGGGGGAGCTCAACCCGATCGTCGCGCCATTCGTGACCGGCGAGCGGAGCCGGGATCTAGACAACTTCGGGCCGCGCGCCGGCTTCGCCTGGAACGCCACCGACGCGGGGCTGGTGGTCCGCGGCGGCTACGGCATCTACCATGACCGGATCGTCCTGCAGATTCAGTCGCTCGAGCGCGGGCTCGACGGCCGGGCGCTGCCCATCGAGGTCCGCGCCGGCAACGTCTTCTTCCTCGATCCGGATACCGGGCTGCTGCCGCCGTTCGCGCCGACGATCTCGAATCCGTTCACCGGCTTCGTCCTCCCGGGCGCCGGCGCCTCGGGGATCAACATCATCGATCCCCACCTGCGCAACCCGATGGTCCACGAGCTCCATCTCGGCGTGGAGCAGCCGATCGGCGGATTCATCGCGCGCCTCGACGTGATGCGGAACCGGGGTCGCGACTTCCTGATCGGGCGTACCGTCGGCGAGGTCTTCAATCCCGTCGTGGGCGGTCCCGACCGCGTGGTCAACATCGAGTCGAGCGCGCGCACGGAGTACGACGCGCTGCTCGTCTCGCTCGATCGGCCGCTCGCCGGCGGGTACGCCTTCCGCCTCGGCTACGCGCTCTCGAAGGCCTCCAACTTCGCCAACGACGATCAGATCCCGTTCCTCAACGGACCGATCGACCCGATGGATCTGGAGCGCGAGTTCGGCCCGACGCCGACCGATCGGCGCCGCCGGCTCGTGGCCTCGGGACAGGCGCTGCTGCCCGGAGGGGTCGGCCTGTCGGCCCTGTGGACGCTGTCGTCGGGCGTGCCGATGGACATCATGATGCCGGACGGGCAGACACGGATTCCCCTGCTGCCGCGCAACGCGGGCGGACGGGAGCTCGAGACCGCGGCTGAACTGAACGCGTTCATCACCACACTCAACGCCGGCGGCGGGATCGGCGGCGTGCCGCTGCCGCTCGTCCCAGAGGACGCCCGCTTCAACGACTCGTTCAACTCGCTCGACATCCGCATCTCGCGCCCGTTCCGAGTCGGCGAGCGCGTCCGCGTCGAGCCGATGCTCGAGGTGTTCAACCTGTTCGACACGACCAACGTCCTCGGCGTCTCAAACGTGAACTACTCGGGGTTCTCGAACGTTCTCGTCCGGGACTCGGAGGATCCGGCGAGCGAGGGGTACCTGCGATCGAGCGCGTTCGGTCGGCCGGTCACCACGGCCGGAGGCGTCTTCGGCTCGGGCGGGCCGCGGGCGATGCAGCTCGGAGCGCGTGTCTCCTTCTGAGCAGCCTTGCGGAGCAAGGAAGCCTGTCCGGCGGGTCGATCGCGGTAGACCTCGATGACCGGATCCGGCACGCCCGCCGATCGCCTCGACGCATTGACGGCGACGGCGATGGTCGTCAGCCAGGTCGTGGGCGTGGGAATCTTCCTGTCACCGGCCACGATGATGCGTACCGTGGGTGGCGGCGGCGCGTTGGCGGTATGGGCGGTCATGGGACTCCTCAGTACGGCCGGTGCGCTGTGCTATGCCGAGCTGGCCACGCGGTTCCCGAGGGCGGGCGGCGCCTACGTCTTCCTGCGCGAGGCGTTCGGCCCCCGCTGGGCGTTCCTTCACGGCTGGATGACGCTGCTCGTCGTGGATCCCGGCTTGACGGCGGCGCTGGGTGTCGGCTTCGCGCAGTATCTGCTGGCCACGCTCGGCGGACCCGCATCCGCGGTACCGCTCGCCGCCGCGGGCACGATCGTGGGCTTCGGCCTGACCACGCTGCTGGGCCTGCGGGCGAGTGCGCGCATGATGCGGTGGACCGCGGCCGCCAAGCTCCTCATCGTGGCGGTTCTGGCCGGCGCGGCGCTCGTACGCAGCGGCGGCATCCCCGCGGGCGCCGTCGCGGAGGCCGGCGTGTCACCGGCGGCGCTCGCCGCCTCGATCATCGCGGCGTTCTTCGCCTTCGGCGGCTGGTGGGAGCTGGGACGGATGGCGGAGGAGATCGCCTTCCCCCGTCGCACGATGCCCGTTGCCCTGGTGGGAGGCCTGGCGCTCGTGACGGGGATGTACGCGCTGGCCACGCTGGCGTACTCGTTGGGGGCACCGGCGTCGGCCGGCGGCACGGACGAGGCCTTCGTGCTCTCGGTCGGCACGGCCCTCTTCGGCGGCGCTGGCGGGCGCCTGCTATCGGGCATGGTCGTGGTGGCCGTCGCCGGGAGCCTCGCGGCCGTCCTGCTCGGCGCGCCGCGGGCCTACCTCGCGATGGCGCGCGATGGGTTGTTCCCGGGCTCCCTGGCGCGGATGAATCCGCGTCGCGGCACGCTGCCGGCCTCGACGCTGCTCCAGGTGGCGCTCGCCGCTGGCCTCGCGCTCGTCGGCTCGTTCGAGGAGATCCTCGGCTACTTCGTGCCGTGCGCGGTGTTCTTCCTGGGGCTGTCGGCGGCTGCCGTCCTCGTCCTGCCGAGGCCGGGGCCGGATCGCGCGATCTTCACGGCACCGCTGCACCCGCTCCCGATCGTGCTCTTCCTCGCGATGGTCGCGCTGGTGCTGGTACTGTTCGTGGCAGGGCAGCCGCGTCAGACGTTGCTCGGGGCAGCGGTCGTCCTGCTCGGCCTTCCGGTCTCGTGGCTCGTGCTGCCGCGCCACGCCCGGCCCGGAAGGCGGTCGCTCGGCGGCTCATCGGACTGAAGAGCTTTCGACATGTCCGTGGCGGCGCTCACCGGGGCCGTCGCCGCCCACACGCCGAACGCGCTCTGGCGTCAGGGCCGATAACGGTCGGACGACTTCTCGTTCTCCTGACAGACGAACTCGATGAGCTCGTCGTCCGGCATCAGGCGCTGGCGGATCGTCTGCGCCGTGAACGGACGCGTGTACGCCTTCGGGTCGTCCACGGTGACCTCGATCTCGATCGTGCCGTAGTCGAGCCGGCGGTAGCGCTCGACGATCCGGCCCTCGGTGGTCAGCGGCGCGCCGTTGACGTCGAGCCATCCCAGGTCCGTGAAATGGGCGCTCTCGACCACGAGCGTGTCGCCCTCCCACCGGCCCACCGAGTAGCCGTACCACCACGGCTGCGGGTCGTTGTCGGGCAGCGATCGCCCGTCGAGAAAGATCTGCCGGACGCCGCCGTTGGCCTCGTAGAGGATCACGATGAGCGTCGGCGTCTGGATGATCTTCCGCGGCTGCGGATGGTTGTGGAGCTGGGTGACGCCGATCGGCAGGCAGTGGGCGTCGGGATTGTCCATGCTGTGCCGGGCCACGCGCTCGGCCCGCAGCTCCTCGGCCCACGGCCGCAGCGGCAGACCGCCGTCGAGGCCCGTGCCGATGTTCCAGAACTGGCTGGTCCGTTCGAGCGGCGGCGTGTCGGGGCCGGAGATGGCCTGCGTCGTGCCCGTTCTGATGGTCTCCCACACGCCGGTGAAGTCGGGACGGCCGTCGGCCGTGCGCGGAGCCGGCGCCGTGAAGTCCACCTGCCCGTCGGCCGTGCGCGGCGCCCCTGGGATCGGATGCAGGGGCCACTGCGCGGCGAGCGGCGAGCCGACGAGCATGACGAGAGCGACGAGGCAGACCAGGAACAGCCGGAACGTCACGGGGACCTCCATGGGACGGCGATCCATGCGGATCGGGCTCGCGCGGGCGGGCCGTCCGCCCGGCATGCCAACCACTGTAACCCCGGAACTCAGGAGGTCGGGCTCTCGGCCAGCCCGGGCGTGGCGCGGCGCAGGCCGGCCCAGCCCTCCTCGAAGAGCGTGTAGACGGCCGGGACGAGGACGAGTGTCACCGCCGTCGAGGCGACGAGCCCGCCGATGACCACGCGCGCCAGCGGCGCCTGCAGCTCGCCGCCGTCGCCGTAGCCCAGGGCCATCGGCGTCAGGCCGAGCACCGTCGAGAGCGTCGTCATCAGAATCGGCCTGAGGCGCGCGCGCCCGCCCACTTCGACCGCCTGACGCAGGGGCATGCCGTCCCGCCGGCGCAGCGTGTTGATGTAGTCCACGAGCAGGATGGCGTTGCTCACCACGATGCCCGCCAGCATGATCACACCGATGTAGGCCTGCAGGCTGAATGCCGTGCCGGTCAGCAGCAGACCCAGCATCACGCCGATGGCCGCCACCGGAATCGAGAACATGATGATGAACGGGTCGCGCAGCGACTCGTACTGTGACGCCATCACCGCGTAGACCAGCAGCACGGCGAGGATGAGGACGAGCCGGAGCTGCCGGAACGAGCGTTCCTGCTCCTCCACCTCCGCCCCGAAGCTGACGGCGAAGTCGGCCGGCACGTTGACCAGGCCGATGCGCTCCTGCAGGGCCGCCACGGCCTCGCTGAGAGGGACCTCGGTGTCGGCCTGGACGCGGGTGACGCGCTCCATGTCCTGCCGGTTGATCTGGGTGGGGCTGGCGTCGCGGCTCACCCGCAGCACGTTCTTGGCCGGGACGACCTGCCCGCTCGGCGTGCTCAGGAGCACGTCTCCCACGTCGGACACTTCCTGGCGGTCGGCCTCGCGGAGGCGCACGATCACCGGGTACTCGTTGCCGCGCTCGCGATACTGCGCGGCGGTCGTGCCGGCGACGTTGGTCTGAATCGTCGTGGCCACGGCCGAGACCGTCAGGCCGAGCATGGCCGCCTTGGGCCGGTCGACGTGAACGGCGATCTCGGGCCGTCCCTCTTCCTGCTCGAGCCGGGCGTCGGCGACGCCGGGCGTCTGCTCCATGACCGCGAGGCTCTCGCGGGCGACGCGCCGGGCGTCGTCGAGATCGTGGCCCCGAATCTCGAGCGAGAGGCGGGCGTCGTTGTTGCTGCCGGTGAAGCCGCCGCCCAGGAGACGACGCATCATGAAGTTGCCGCCGGAGGCCTGGGCGCGGACGCTGACGCCCGGAAGCCCCGTGAGATCCCGCCGCAGGTCCTGCGCGATCTCGTCGCTCGTCCGCGTCCGTTCCTGACGCGGGGTGAGCTTCACCTGGATCTGGCCGCGGCTCGAGCTCGAGGATCCGTAGCCGCCGCGGCCGCCGCCGCCGCCGACCTCGGTGATCACCGTGACCGC